>Ga0208147_1000192_pt1 | contig 22535 bp, 19 predicted proteins | sample DEB3_08_DNA_FD_184520 | JGI IMG/M metagenome (GOLD analysis project Ga0208147, IMG submission 184520) | Aqueous microbial communities from the Delaware River and Bay under freshwater to marine salinity gradient to study organic matter... | ecosystem: Environmental > Aquatic > Marine > Coastal ... | reverse complement strand
AGCGAAGATGATGTCGGGTTGGCTGGCGAGCGCCCGGGCGATGGCGACACGCTGCTGTTGACCGCCGGACAATTCGCTCGGGCGGTGATCGAGGCGATCGCGCAACGAGATGGTGTCGATCACACGATCGATCCACGCCGAATCACCCTTCTTCTTCCCCAGGGTGAGTGGCAATGTGATGTTCTCGTAGGCGTTCAGCGTGGGAATCAGATTGAACGCTTGGAAGATGAACCCCACCTTCTCGCGCCGTAGCTCAGTGAGCTGCTTGTCGTTCAGCGACGAAAGGTTGATGTCCCCGATGAACACGCTTCCGCTGGTGAGCGAGTCGAGCCCCGCAATGCAATGCATGAGTGTCGACTTGCCCGATCCACTCGGACCCATGATGGCGGTGAACTTGCCCTTTTCAAAAGCCACATCGACTCCGTCGAGTGCGCGGACTTCGCTGTCGCCGGATCCGTACACCTTGTGGGCTACTGCTGCACGAGCAGCGGCATGCGTGGTTGGTTGCAACGTCGGGGGAGGGAGTGTGGTCACATCCCCAGACTATTGCTGAGGGCGAATGTCGAGACCGAAACGTGCGTGAAATTCGTCGTAGTACGCCTCGTCATCGAGATGTCGTCCGAATGACACCCACTCCTCATCACTCATTGCAGCGCGCGCCGCAAGAAGTTCCTCTGCTCCCCAGGAACAGTACCAACGAAGTCGCGGTACGGATGTTGTCGCTGCTTCAAGAATGGTGGCAGCTGCGTCCTCGGCTGGTGTTGCGTTCGTGATGCCTGCAGCGTAAAACGCAAAGAGTCGGCGATAGTGAGCGTCGTAGGCACCCGACTGGTTCGGCGCGTCGATGTTCTTACCAAAAATGGAACTACGCGTGATGCCCGGCTCCACGATTGCTACGCGGATTCCGAACGGCGCCAATTCATGTGCGAGACCTTCGCTCATTCCTTCCACCGCCCATTTCGAGACGTAGTAGGGGGACTGTGCGATTGCGGTGATCCTTCCGACAACTGATGACACGTTGACGATCGCGCCACGTCGACGCTCGCGCATCGTCGGCAACACTGCTTGAATGCATCGCACCGAACCGTTGTGATTGATGTTGAAGACCTCGGTGTAGGTATCGATCGGACATTCCTCGGTAACCGCATTGCCGCCGACACCCGCATTGTTCACGAGCACATCGACGTGCGGTGCGGTGGCAAATATCCGGGCGAATCCATCGGAGACGGATGCCGAGTCGCCAACGTCCATCTCCACCAGGGTGAGCCGATCGGCGACATTCATGTCTCGTGCTTTTGTGAGCAACTTGTCGGCCTTGGACAGCCCGCGAACGGTGCCAAACACGTGGTAGCCGGCTTGGGCAAAGGCCAGGGTGGTGGCACGACCAATACCTGAATTGGCCCCAGTCACCACGGCGATTGGCGTATTGGACGAGAGCTGTTGGGTGTTGGGCATGGCCTCCACGGTAGGTGGTGGGCACCCAGGGAAGCTTTTTCGGAAATTCGGAAAATCTTGTTACAGATACGGGGTACCCTGCCGTTAGGTGGTTGTGAGGATTCGTCGGTTGGTAGCACTGTGCCTTGGAGCGGTATCGCTCATGGCGTTGTTGCCGGTTGCACCTGCGGCGGCTGGACGTGCGTTACCAGCGGTGGTGGGTGGCGACACCAAGGACTACATCGTCATCTTGAAAGATTCCGTCAGTGTCGCTGCAAAGGTAGACAAGGAAACTTCTCTGGGGAATGACGTCAGTGACGTGTTCTCCAGCAAGGTAAAGGGCTTCGTTGCCGAATTGGACACGGCCGACGTTCGACGCTTGAAGAACGACGCTCAAGTGTTGATCGTGGAACCTGACTCGGTGATGTCGGTCATCGATACACAGGAGCCCAGCACGACGACGGTGGCCACGAGCTCGACGGAGTCGTCCACCACTTCCACGTCGAGCTCGACCACGTCCACGAGTTCATCAACAACCAGCACAACCGTGGTGCCGACGATTGACGACCTCGCCATCGGCGACCCGATTCCCGGTGAATACATCGTCACACTGCGCGATGGTGTGGGGGCAGCTGCATTTGCGGCGGCGCAAGCAGATGCTGGCATCGATGTGCTCGGCACGGTCACCGCTGCGATCAATGGTTTTGGCGCGCGACTGAGCAAGTCGCAACTCTCACTCTTGGCCAGCGATCCCAACGTGACGCTCATCGAAGAAAACACCGTGGTGGGCATCGAAGCCGACCAAGCCAATCCTCCGTCGTGGGGACTGGACCGTATCGATCAGCGATCGGTGACTCGCGACAACAACTACTCCTACAACTTCACCGGCGCGGGTGTGAATGCCTACATCATCGACACGGGTGTACGCAGCGACCATCGCGAACTTGGCGGTCGAGTCGTGGCCGGCAGCACCCATGTGCACGACGGTCGAGGCACCGAGGATTGCAACAGGCACGGCACGCACGTTGCTGGAACCGTCGGCGGCCAAACGGTTGGTGTTGCCAAAGCGGTCACCATCGTGCCCATTCGAGTGTTGTCATGTTCCGGAAGCGGCAGCATGTTCAACGTCATTGCTGGTGTCAACTGGATGATTCAACATCACGCAGCCGGCGTTCCTGCGGTCGCCAACATGAGTCTGGGTGGCAACCGAAACACTTCTCTGAACCTGGCGGTGGCCAATGCGGTTGCCGATGGCATCACCATGGTGGTGGCAGCAGGCAACAGCCGTCGTGATGCGAGCACGTTCTCGCCGGCATCCGAACCTTCGGCCATCACCGTCGGTGCGACGGCATCCAATGATTCCCGAGCGTCGTTCTCCAACTTCGGTACGTTGCTGGACATTTTTGCGCCCGGAGTAAGCATCCTTTCCGCCGGCCACCGATCCTCGACTGAAACCGTCATGCTCTCGGGGACATCCATGGCAGCCCCGCACGTTGCAGGTGCCGTGGCCTTGCTCTTGGAAGAAAACCCCGGACTTTCCCCGAACGACGTCGCAACGACCCTGTCGTCATACGCGACACCGGACGTCGTGACCGACCCGCGTGGCTCGGTGAATCGCCTTTTGTATACGCGTTCTCGCTGGACTCCACCAACCCCCGAAGTGCCGAGTGCACCACAAGGTCTCTCGGTTGTCGCAGGCGTCGGCCAGGCAACCCTGTCGTGGACGGCACCAACCCAGAGTGGTGGCGCCAGCATCACGGACTACAGGGTGGAGTTCTCCGCGAATTCCGGTTCGACATGGTCCACGTTTGTCGATGGAGTCTCGGCCGCGACCACCGCGACGGTCACCGGACTCACCAACGGAGTTACCCATTCGTTCCGAGTCAGTGCGGTGAACTCCAGTGGCACCGGCCCATCAAGCGATGTAGTGCGTGCTGCAATCGGTGTTCCTACCGCACCGACGGGACTTGTGGCGACGGCAGGTGCGGCTCAGGTGGTGCTGCGCTGGAATGCGCCGAGTCACACCGGTGGCTCCGCAGTTACCGATTACGTCATCGACTACTCATCCGACTCCGGTGATACGTGGATCACCTTCGTCGACGGAGTCACCACTTCACTTTCTGCAACCGTGAGCGGATTGACGAACGGCACTACGTATCTCTTCCGCGTGAGTGCAAAGAATGCCGTGGGCACCGGAGCGGCTTCCGGCACCGTCACTGCGGTGCCGTGGCAGGTGAACGCCCCGAGTGCGCCGCGTGATCTCAGCATCACGGCGGTGATGGCAACTTCCATCTCCCTCGAGTGGCGAGTCCCCGCGACCGACGGTGGCGGATTCGTCACCGGTTACGTCGTCGAACAGTCAGCTGATGGCGGCACATCGTGGTCCACCTCGGTGGTTACCGGTACCGGTGGGCGTGCAGGTGGTATCTGGTACACCACCGCATACAGCCTCGTGTCCGGACGCGAGTACATCTTCCGGGTTCGTGCCACGAATTCCGCTGGGAACTCAGATCCTTCAGCACCAACATCGCCGCAGGCACCGGGAATTCCCGCCGCTCCCGAAGATGTCCGGGCAACGGAAGCCGGTGCTCGTCGAATCACCTTGCGCTGGGAGCGACCGGTTTCTGATGGCGGCAGTGGGCTGCGTGGCTACACGATCGAGTACTCGACGGACAACGGTTCGAGTTGGATCGTGTGGCCGAACAACACCGGCGTGGAAGGTTGCACCTGTCAGTACATGACGCGCACCGTCACCGATCTGGTGGACGGTGTCGCGCACATCTTCCGAGTGAAGGCGTACAACGCGGTAGGAACCGGTCCTGCATCAGAATCCACCGATCCGATGACACCACTTACTCCGGCAGCGCCGGGCCAGCCGGTCAACGTCGTGGGCACGGCGACACCGGCCGTGGTGGAGCTGGATTGGGACGCGCCGGAGAGCGATGGCGGCGCGCCAATCATCGATTACGTAGTGGAATTCTCCACCAACGCAGGTTCGTCGTGGGCCACGTTCGCCGATGGCACGAGCACGGCAACCTTGGCGTCCCTACGGGATCTTGCCGTCGGTGTTACCCACATCTTCCGTGTGAGTGCAGTGAACTCTGCTGGTCGGGGTACACCGTCAACGGCTTCCAGTGGTGTCGTTCCACTACCTCCTCTGATCAACGACGCGTTCAGTGGTGCTACCACGATCGTGTGTGCGGATGAGTGTCCATCCGGCACCTCCGTTCGTCTGACGAGTTCGACACGTTCAGCAACGCGCGAAACTGGAGAACCTAATCACGGCGGTTTCGGTGCATCGGCCTCCATCTGGTATTCGTTCAACATCAATCGGGCCGGCACCGTAGTGATCGATACGCAAGGTAGCGATTTCGACACGCTCCTTGGCGTGTACACCGGTAACGCGGTGAACACCCTGACCACCATCACCACGAACGACGACGCACCGGGCGGCAACTGGAGCCGGGTTGAAGTCGTACCACGAGTGGGCACCACCTATTGGGTGGCAATAGATGGGTACGGAAGCCGCAAGGGCGCAACGACCTTGAATTGGCGCTTCACCGAAGCACCACCTGCTGAAAAACCGTCGGCTCCAGTGAACGTACGCGCGGTAGCGGGTAACGCGCAGGCAACGGTGTACTGGTCGGCACCCGAGCGTGACGGTGGAGCAACCATCACCGCCTACACGACGACGGCATCGCCGGGTGGTCGTACGTGTGTAACTGCCGGAGCGCTGACGTGTTCCATCTCCGGACTCACCAACGGCACCGCGTACACCTTTGTCGTTACCGCAACCAACATCGCTGGCACCAGTAATGCATCGTCTGCATCCGACCCAGTGACACCGCGTGCCGAAACCAACGACGGAGTCACCACGCTGTCATGGGGGCTGGACCGCGTCGATCAACGTGCATTACCGCTCGATACGCGATACTCACGCACACAATCGGGTGCGGGTGTCACGGCATACGTGATCGACACCGGCGTGCGCGCCACCCACAGCGACCTCACTGGTCGCGTGGCAACGGGTTTCTCGAGCATCAGTGACGGCAACGGCAGCAGCGACTGCCATGGCCACGGCACGCACGTTGCCGGCACCATTGCCGGTACCAACTACGGCGTGGCGCCAGCCGCCCTCATCGTGCCGATTCGTGTCATGAACTGCAGTGGCTCGGGTAGCACCTCCGACATCATCGCTGGAATTGACTGGATCATCACCCACCACCAGAGTGGAGTTCCAGCGGTTGCCAACATGAGCCTCGGTGGGCCGCGCTCTGCCGCACTCGACCTGGCGGTAGCGCGTGGTGTGGCCGATGGCGTTACGTTCGTCGTCGCAGCCGGCAATTCCAATGTGAGTGCGTGCACGGTGTCGCCAGCCGGCGAACCACTCGCCATCACCGTGGGCTCGACCACCTCGAGCGACGATCGATCCTCGTTCTCCAACTTTGGCCCGTGCTTGGATGTCTTCGCTCCTGGCTCCAACATCGTGTCGGCCGGGCACACTTCCGACAGTGCGACGCGCTCAATGTCGGGTACGTCGATGGCAGCACCACACGTTGCCGGAGTTGCAGCGTTGGCGTTGTCGCAAAATCCTTCGATGTCCCCTGCAGATGTAGCTTCGGCGATTGCCACGTCGTCAACGCGAAATGTCGTGAGCAATCCCGGCACCGGTTCGCTCAATCGATTGGTGTACTCACTCCTTACACCTGCACCGAATGCCGAAGATGATGCACCAACCACCACCTCAACGACGTCCACCACCTCGACCATCGTGGCGACGACCACCACGGTTCCATCGGGTGGCGGTGGCGGTGGTGGTGGTGGTGGAGGAGGAGACGACGACGACGACGAGCCCGCAACGACGACGTCCGTTGCTCGTCCGACTCGAACCGTGGCCCCGACGACGACGTCCCCGGTAGTGGTGCCAACGACGGCACCATCCACCACTCCCACGACATCGCTGGCTCCCGTGGCTTCGGCACGAGCGACGGCTCCAGCAGTCGGTGTGCGCCCTGCGGTTGGTACACCAGCACCAGCACTTCCTGCTTCGACTCGACCGCTCGCGGCCATCATTCGAAACGTTGGACGAATGTTGAAGGTAGAAGTTGTCGCACCAAAGGGTGCTCTGGTGCACGTCTACAAGGATGGTCAACTGGTGAAGTCCGTGACACCGGAAGAAGCCAAGAGCTTGTCGATGCCAGCCAATGGCTCGAGCACCGAAGACCTTCAGGTGGTGGTGGTGACCCGAACAGGCGAAGTGATGTCGACACCAGCAGATTCCGGATCCAAAGCAACCACTCGAACCACGGTTTCAACCTCCAAGTCCAGATCCAAGTCGGGCTCCAGTGCACCCGGAAGGTCATCCTCGGGGAAGTCCGGACAACGATCTACCACCGACACCGTGAAGCCTTCGACGAAGTAGTTCTCCGTTGTCTGCGCCAAAGTGCGCGAATTCCACGCATCGAGGGCTCAACTCCAGCCGCTCGAGGTGCACCGTCTACGGTGAAGGGCGATGAAACCCACGGCTACCACCCTCGGACAATTGAAAAACTCGGGCTGGAAGTCTCGCTCGGTGAAGGAAGAGATTCGCGAAAACTCGGTAGCACGCATTCGTGCCGGTGAACCGCTCAGCAACAGCATCCTTGGGTACGACGACACCGTGATGCCGCAGTTGCACAACGCGTTGTTGGCTGGTCACGACATCGTGTTTCTCGGTGAACGTGGTCAGGGCAAGACGCGTATCATTCGTTCACTCACGGGACTCCTCGACGAGTGGATGCCGATCGTCGCAGGGAGTGAAATCAACGACGATCCCTATCACCCGGTATCGCGCCATGCTCGGGATGCCGTAGCGCAACACGGTGACGACACTCCGATTACCTGGGTCCATCGCGATGATCGTTACGGCGAGAAGCTCGCCACCCCCGATACGTCGATTGCGGATCTCATCGGTGAAGTCGACCCCATCAAGGTGGCGGAAGGTCGATACCTGAGCGATGAACTCACGTTGCATTACGGGTTGGTACCGCGCACCAACCGCGGCATTTTTGCAATCAACGAGTTGCCCGACCTCTCGGAGCGCATCCAGGTGGGATTGCTCAACGTGTTGGAGGAACGCGACGTGCAAGTACGTGGCTACAAGATTCGCCTCCCGCTCGATGTGCTGCTCGTTGCTTCTGCCAACCCGGAGGACTACACCAATCGTGGTCGCATCATTACTCCTCTGAAGGATCGTTTCGGTAGCCAGATTCGCACCCACTATCCACTCGACGTTGCAACCGAGATGCAGATCATCCGACAAGAAGCGCGCCCGTCGACCATCGGCGACGTTGCGGTGCACTACCCGGCGTTCATGGAAGAGATCGTCGCCGAGATCAGTCACTTGGCCCGCGCCAATGCCAACGTGAGTCAGCGCAGTGGTGTGAGCGTTCGCGTGTCGGTCAGCAACCATGAATTGCTTGCCGCCAATGCAGTACGCCGCGGCCTACGTGCAGGGGAAACCATCGTGGCACCGCGAGTGAGCGACCTCGACGCGTTGGTGGCATCCACCGCCGGAAAGATCGAGATCGAGAGCGTTGACGATGGACGCGAGGGGGCAGTGTTCGAGCAGTTGCTCCGTGGAGCCGTACTTCAGGTGTTCAAGCGCCGAGTATCCGGCGACAAAACCAAGGAAATCGTGGCGGCATTCGAGGCTGGTGCAGTTGCAAACACCGGTGAGGACGTGACATCCACCGACTTGCTGGAGTTCGCCAAGCAGGTTCCCGACCTGCGAGCCCTCGCAGTCAAGATTGGTGACGGCGATGAGTCACCGGCAGCAATTGCAAGTGCAGTGGAGTTCGTGTTGGAAGGGTTGCACCTGGCAAAGCGCCTCAACAAAGACGCATCCAGTGGCCGAGCCGTGTATCGAGGCCGTTCAGCAGCGGTCTAGTACCGGCTTGGCAGCGAACTCACACCGCGAACGGCGTGCGAGTCCAGTGTTCGCCGGTGTCGTTTCGGTAGGTGGTCGGCGCAAGCCCCACCAGTCGTGATGCATGCACGGGGTGGTCGAAGCCACGCAGGTTGAAGTAGCCGACGGGTTCGGCGGTGATGCCTTCGGGAAGATGTACTGCGTCTTCGGTGGGCATGAGAATTCCGTAGTTTGCAGCTTCGTCGCACAACCGCGATGCCAAGTTTGGTGCATCGCCGATGTAGTCCTCACCCTCGAACAGGATGATGAGCCCCGAGGCGATTCCGATACGCAGTCGGAGTTCACCCAGGCGCTCGGCGAATCGTCGCTGTAGCTCCAGCGAAAAGATCACTCCCGCATTTTGTTCCACTGCAATAGCCATGAAGCCGTCACCCAGGTGCTTGGCGATACGTACCCCAACTTCGGACGCGAGGTCACGTGAGACTTCACGGAAGTCCTTCAACATCGCCTTGGCTTGATCATCGTCAGTGCGCTGAATGAATGAAGTAAACCCCGAGAGGTCGACGAAAATGATCGTGCGTGGGTAACGCATCGTGCCCCTCATGCTACGGTTCGCCTGTGGGCCTTCGTTTTACGTACTCGCGCTGGGACGGCACGCAGAAGGGTTTCGAGCTCGATGCCGACTCGGTGATGAGTGAACTCACCGACGAGCTGATCCACCACGGCGACCCCAATGCCGCCCTTCGTCGCATCATGCAGCAGGGGATGCGCGACCGAAACGGTCGGAACATCGAGGGTGTTCGCCAGGCCCTCGAGCGTCTCCGTGAAAAGCGCAAGGAAATCCGCGAGCGTGGCAACGTCGGCCACGAGTTCGATGACGTGGCCAGCGAGCTCAACGACATCGTGGACGAGGAACGCCTCGCAGTGGATTCAGTGGAGCGTGCCGCGGCGGAATCCGGCGACGCCCGTCGCGCCGACGTAGCCAAGGAGTCAGCAATGAATCGCCGACTTCAGCTGGACATGTTGCCCGATGACTTGGCTCGCAAGATCGAGGCCCTATCGCACTACGACTTTCAATCCCCGGAAGCACAACTACGTTTCGAGCGACTCTCCGAGCGACTACGGGAGCAACTCTCCAAGCGCCAATTCGAACAGGTGGCAAGCGGTATCGAGAACATCACCCCTGAGGCGCTGGCACGAATGAACGACATGATGAAGGCGCTGAACGACATGATCGAGCGTCGACAGCGCGGTGAGGATCCGCAGTTCGAGGAGTTCATGAAGCAGTTCGGGGAGTTCTTCCCGGAGAACCCCGCCACTCTCGACGAACTCCTCGAGCTCATCGCCAAACGCATGGCAGCAGCTCAAGCGATTCTCAATTCGATGACCCCCGAACAACGTGCCGAGCTGCAGGAACTCACCGACCAGATGCTCGGCGACAACGAAGTGCGCGAGCAGATGCAGCGACTCAATGCCAATATGCAGGCAATGTTCCCCGACATGGGTTGGGGCGACTCACAGGAATTCACCGGCGACCAAGCGATGCCATTCAGCGAGGCGCTGCGCAGCATGCAGGAACTGAGCGATCTGGATGATCTCGAGCAGTTCCTGCAGAACGCCACCTCGCCGTCTGCCCTCCAAGAAGTCGATCTCGACAAGGTGCGTGACCTCTTGGGCGATGTGACGGCAGAGTCGTTGGATCGTCTTGCTCGGCTCACGGAGACCCTCCGACAGGCAGGTCTCGTCGACCAGAAGGAGGGCAGGCTGGAGCTCACACCGAGAGGTTTGCGCAAGATCGGTAAACAGGCGTTGAGTGACCTCTTTGGTCGCCTCGAGCGGGACACCCTCGGCCAACATCGGATTGAACGCGTTGGCACCGGACATGAGCGAGCACACGACACCAAGCCGTATGAGTATGGCGACCCGTTCCATCTCGACTTGCAACAAACACTGCGAAACACCCTTCGCCGACAGGGGGGTGGTTTGCCGCTACGTCTTTCGCCAGACGACTTCGAGATCGATCAGACGGAGCAACTCACCAGGTCGTCCACCGTATTGATGGTGGATCTTTCACTCTCCATGCCGATGCGGGACAACTTTCTTCCCGCCAAGAAGGTGGCCATGGCCCTGCATTCCCTGATTTCGTCGCAGTTTCCGCGGGACTACATGGGCCTCGTTGGCTTCAGTGAAACGGCCCGTGAATTGCGCCATGAACAGCTCCCTGAGGTGTCATGGGACTTTGTCTACGGAACCAACATGCAGCATGGGTTCGCACTTGCCCGACGCATGTTGGCTCGACAGTCGGGAACCAAACAAATCATCATGATTACCGACGGCGAACCGACTGCGCACATTCGCCCCGACGGGGAAGTGTTCTTCAGTTATCCGCCCGCCTACTCGACGATCGAAACCACGCTGCGGGAAGTCATGCGCTGCACGCGTGACGGTATTCGTATCAACACCTTCATGCTCGATGCCGACGGTGCCTTGCGGAGTTTCATCGAACAGCTCACTGCAATCAACAAAGGGCGTGCATTCTTCACAACACCAGAGACCCTCGGCGAATACGTGCTCGTCGACTTCCTGGAGCACAAACGATCACTGCGTGCCGCAGGCGGCCGCCGGCGCGCGAGTTAGCCGACTCGTTCGTCGCTCGTCGTCGGGCAACGTCTGAGTGGATGTCCGATTTGCATTCGCACCCACCCATCTGTCAGAATGACACCGCTGTTATTTGGGCGGGGTAGGGAGAAGGACTCAGTGAACCAACGAATCGAAGCGACGGAAGGTGACGACCGCGCATGGCAGGACCAAGCCAACTGCTTAGGAGTGGACCCCGACCTCTTTTTCCCCGAGCGTGGCGCCTCCACCCGTGAAGCCAAAGAGGTATGCCGAGGTTGCGAAGTTCGCCAACAGTGTCTCGAATACGCACTCGCCAACGGTGAGAAGTTCGGCATCTGGGGTGGTCTGTCGGAGCGCGAGCGTCGTCGACTGCGCCGTCAGCGCGCCCAGGCAAGTCGCAGTTCCATCACCGCGTAGCCACTGCTAAGGTGCTGGTATGCCAGGTGGACCAGAGATTTGGATCATTGTTGCTCTCGTCGTAGTGCTGTTTGGTGGCTCGCGCCTGCCAAAGATTGCTCGCAACCTGGGTCGCGCCCAAGGTGAATTGAAGAAGGGACTCGCGGAAGGCAACGCCGAGGTCAACAAGGATCCAAAGCCAGAGAGCGGCTCGACACCACAATCCTGAGTTGGTGTCCGAGGCTCACGCCTCGGTGAATTTCACTTTTCGTTTGCTTACTTCGGAGAGCAAACCCTTTCGCTCATTCGCCGCGTAGAGATTGAGCGAAATGTCGCTCTTCTTCCCCCGCGATTTTGCCGCAATCAGCAATTCGTTGGCACTCGCTTTGACCGATGCCGACTTCACTCGTGCGTCGTAGGTGCGGTCGAGTCCAATGGCAATTCGCAGGATGCCGGCCAAACTCTGCACAATGCGCTGGTCGGTGGTGGAGAGGGCGGAAAACTCCGCATGTTCAGGCTTGGGCACGCTCTTTCGGTGGTATCGCGCTACCTGCGCAATGATCTCAACTTCTTGATCGGTGAGGCCCATGAGTTCCGAATTGCGGATGAGGTAATAGGAGTGCAGATGGTGTTTTGCATGCGACACCACCACGCCAACGTTGGCCAGAAGGCTCGCGAACTCCAGGTAGCGGCGCCATTCGGGTTGCAAGTTGAGGGGCTCCTCGAGTTCATCAAAGAGTTGAGTGGCGAGTTCGGCGACGTGCTGTGAGTGTTCGGTGCGATCGTCGCAACGGTCGGCAAGTTGTTGAACACTTCGACGGGCGGCATCATGGTCAACGTCCACTTCGATGAGGCCATCGCGACGAAGCGTGTCCAAGAGCAAACCCTCGCGAAGGGCGTAGTCGGAGAACATCAACGACTTCAGTTCGAAGACGTCGGCGATGCCTTCGAGGATGAGCGCACCGGCCAAGATGATGTCCGCGCGATTCGGTTCGAGTCCAAATCTCTCTGCACGGTCATCGATGGTCGGAGCACCCTGGAGTTCCGTCACCACTGAACGCACCTCGTCCGCGGTGAACTCGAACCTGTTCATGGTCTTTGGTTCCGAGCTACCGCGCGACCGCAGGATGATCCGTGCAATTGCTTCTGCAGTGCCCGAAGACGTCGCTACTGCCTCGAAACCCAGCTCCAACACCTCCGGCGCGACCACCGACAATGACGACCGAATGAAGGATCGACAGCTGGGAATGGCACTTGGATGCAGGGTGGTGCCGGAAAAGAAACGGTCGGTGAGTCGTACGGCACCCAGTTTGAAGCTGCGGGCGAACATCACTTCGTCGTCAAGTCCGACCACCACCTCGGTGCTGCCGCCTCCGATGTCGCACACGAACATGGATTGATCGTGAATTCCGATGGCGTTGAGCACTCCGAGATGAATGAGACGAGCTTCTTCGACACCGGAGATGACCTCGACCTTGATGCCGGTTGCCTTGCGCACTTGTTTGATGAAGTCCGATCGATTCTTGGCCTCGCGAACCGCGCTGGTTGCCACTGCGCGAACTTCAGCGTCATGCGATGACGCAATCTCGGCCATACGGGCGAGGGCCCTTACTCCACGCTCGATCGCCTCGTCGGAGAGTTCCTTCATGTCCCCACCACCGTGGCCGAGTCTCACCACGTCCTTCTCGCGGGTGACCACTTCAAAGCCACCAGGAACCGGTTTGGCGATCACCAGATGAAAGCTGTTGGTGCCTATGTCCAGCGCCGCTACGAGCTCGCCCATTCGTTCCGACGATAGCCTCTTTGTTCCCGAGGAGCTCCGATGTCTGACGTCACCAAAGAACCACCACGCGCCCATATCCGCATCACCTACACCGGACCGGTGTACCCCCACTGGGAAATCGTCGGCGACTACGGCGATCCGGAGCTCATCGATGAGTTCGCCCGTCGTGCCTATATGCGACTTTTGTACGTTCCGATGAAGGACAGTCAGTTCCGCCGTAATCGTGAGCGCGTCAACAAGGATGCCGAGAACGAGAACGTCAGCGTGGAGTGGTTCCCCGCCGAAGTCAACAACTAGCGCCCCTTCCGGCGCATGTGAGCTGGGAGTCCACGCGAGTCGTGAACATCGAGTGAACCTTTCATGACGAAGCGCAGAAATCGGCCCACTTCTCGCACCCTGCTTCGCGGGGACGAATACGGTGCTGGTATCGATTCCCCATTCATCAATCGTGAGTTGAGTTGGCTCGACTTCAACGAGCGAGTGTTGTCGCTCGCCGTTGGCCCGCAGCTTCCGCTCCTGGAAAGAATCAGATTCTTGGCCATCAGTGCCTCCAACTTGGATGAGTTTTATCAAGTGCGAGTCGCGGCATTGCACGACCAGATTGCGGGCGAGGTGGCCGAGTTGAGTCTTGATGGTCGTACTCCCACGCAACAGCTGGCGGAGATCTCGGTACGCGTGCAGCAGTTCGTCGCCAAACAAGAGCGGTTGTTGACGAGTGAATTGCTGCCCGCTCTTGCAGCGAGCGGCGTCAGGATCGTGAAGTGGGCGAAGTTGGGCAAGAGAGTTCGCGAAGCCCTCACCACCGACTATGAGAGTCGTATCTTTCCCATTCTCACTCCATTGGCGGTTGACCCATCGCATCCGTTCCCGTACATCTCCAATTTGGCGCTCAATTTGGCGGTAACGGTCCGCGATACCGACTCCGGAGAAGAACGTTTTGCGCGGGTGAAGGTGCCGAGGAACTTCCCGAGATTCATTCCGATTCCTGACTCGAATGATTTCATCTTGCTGGAAGACCTCATCGAGGCACATTTGGATCGATTGTTTCCGGGAATGGAAATCGTCAGCGTTTCGCGATTTCGCGTCACTCGAAATGCCGACCTGTCACTCGACGACGAAGACGCCGAAGACCTCCTTGCGGCGGTGGAAATGGAGCTTCGCCGTCGTCGTTTCGGTCGTGCGGTGCGGTTGGAGGTGCAGACCAACATTCGTGAAGCTGCTCTCACGCGCATGTGTGCGGAGTTGGAATTGGAGCCTGTCGACGTGATTCGTCACGACTCTTTCGTGGAGTTGTCGGCCTTACAGCAGCTTGCAAACCTCGACATGCCGAGACTTCGGTTCAAGCCATGGACTCCCGTGACGGCCGGACGCCTTGCTGCAGCTGATGAGGCGGGCAAGTCGATGTTCGACGTCATTCGATCGCGACAGTTGTTGGTGCACCACCCGTATGAGTCCTTCGCCTCATCAACGGAGATGTTCGTAGAGCAGGCGGCACGCGACCCCAAGGTGCTGTCGATCAAGATGACCCTGTATCGCACCTCCGGCGACAGTCAAATCGCACGACATCTGATTCGGGCAGCCGAAGCTGGCAAGCAGGTTGCGGTGGTCTTGGAGTTGAAGGCTCGATTCGACGAAGCTCGAAACGTCAGTTGGGCGCGAGAGCTGGAACTCGCAGGTGTGCACGTGAACTACGGGCTGGTGGGTTTGAAAACGCACTCCAAGTGCATCTTGGTGGTGCGCGAGGAGGCGGGTGGCATTCGTCGGTACGTGCACCTGGCAACCGGCAACTACAACTCGGTGACGGCGCGCGTCTACGAGGACATCGGTTTCTTCACCTGCGAGGACGCCGTGGGGCGAGATGCCACGCAGTTGTTCAACTATCTGACCGGATACGGTCGTGAGCCGAAGTACGAACAGCTCTACGTCGCGCCACACCAATTGAAGAAGGAGATCATCACGCTCATCGAGCATGAGGCCACCTTCGGCGAGAAAGGTCGCATAACGCTCAAGTTGAATGCAGTCCAGGACCCCGAGGTGATCAAAGCCTTGTATGCGGCGAGTGCTGCAGGCGTCAAGATCGACCTCATCGTGCGCGGAATCTGCTGCATGAGGGCTGGAGTACCCGGACTCTCCGACAACATCACGATTCGATCGATTCTCGGGAGGTATCTCGAGCACTCACGGATCTACCGTTTCGACCATGGGCACGAAGGCGACGAGCCACTTCACCTCATCGGCTCTGCCGACCTCATGATTCGAAATTTGAAGGGTCGCGTCGAGACCCTGGTTCGCTTGACCCATCCCAAGCACCGGGCATGGCTCGATACGGTGTTGTCGTTCTTGCTGGACGATAACAACGTGCATTATCGAATGGATAAGGACAATGTCTGGACGCAGGTCGGTGAGCACCACACCCCGAACGATGCCCAGCGGCAGTTGTATGAATGGGTCGTGGCAACGCAGTCGCGCTAGGCCTGTTCACGTACTGTTCAGCAGTAATCCAACGGGCGTTCAGGTTTTTGCAGGACGTCACAGGGGTTCGGGGCGTAGCGTGCCTACCGTAGAGACCATGGAAGAGACCCGAAAGTCATATCACTCCGAACTTGACGAATTGAGGGCTCTGGTGGTTCGCCTCGGAGCCTCGGTGATCGAAGTGGTTCCTCGTGCCACCAACGTGTTGCTGAGCGGAGATCTTGAGGGTGCTGACTATCTGGTGCAGTCCGACGATGAAATTGATGCGCGGGCCCACGACATCGAGAGTCGAACGTTCGAAATCCTGGCACTACAAGCACCGGTAGCGGGTGAACTACGCCAATTGGTGTCGATCCTCAAGATCACGAGCGACCTCGAGCGTTCGGCAGATTTGGCCGTGAACATTTGCAAGGCAGCCCGTCGTATCTATGGAAAAGAAATCGACCCCGTATTGCGCGGACTCATCTCCAAGATGAGTGAGCAAGCCGAGCAGTTGTATCAATCCGCCATCAATTCGTTTGCAGAAAATGACGCAGCAACGGCAGCCGCGATCGAAGACATGGACTCCTTCCTCGACGCCTTGCACCGCCAGTTCGTTCAGGCGATCTTCGAAACTCATGCGCGTGAACGTATGGATTTGCAACTCGCCGTGCAACTGGCGATCGTGGCTCGTTTCTATGAGCGCATTGGCGACCACGCGGTCAATGTAGGTGAGCGAGTGCAGTTTGCCCTCACCGGCTGGAAGCCGGAACTTCGCGCAATCCAGCGTCAGCGCCAGCGTGATGCCACAGGCGAGTTTCCGATTACGCAGGGATAACAGCAGACCTCGCGATGAGTTACTTGTTCGCGATTGCGACATTCCTGGTGGGTGCGGCACTCGGTGTCTCCGTGGCACGCCGACGCGTACTTGCCGGTCGTACTGACTCGCACCAAGTGGCTCCTGGCTCTACCCAAAACACCGCAGGCTCGGCGGAGTCGGTTGAGTCTCCGTCGTTGGGCATGGCGGACGGTGTGCTTGGTGCCGCCTTGAATTCACTGCCGAGTGGCGTGGTGATCTCGGATGCCAATGGCGTGGTGCTGTTCAAGAATGCGGCAGCCCAAGCCATCAGTGGGATTCGACACATCGACGTACTGGTGGATGAGGCCGTGGTGGCGCTGCTGAAGGAAACCGTTGGCTCCCAGGCTCAACACCGCAGATTTGACACCGCTGGATCACCTTCGCGTTCATTTGACCTACGCACGCAGAGACTGACCGACGGCAAGCTCGTCGGCACCGTAGAAGACGTCACGGAGCAAGCCCGAATCGATACGGTGCGCACGGACTTCGTGGCGAATCTGAGCCATGAACTCAAGACGCCAATCGGTGGCATCGCCGCGTTGGCCGACACCATGATCGGCGAAACGGATCCACAGGTGATCGAACGTCTCACATCGCGAATAGTCGACGAGTCCTACCGATTGTCGCGAATCGTGGACGATCTCTTGGACCTGTCACGGATCGAGTTCGGTGGTACCGACGACTGGGAACCGGTGGTCATCAGCGAGGTGGTCAATGAGGTGGTCGCACGATTGCAGCATGAGTCCATGCGGACGGGTGTGTCGATCGAGGTGCGACACACGGTTCCCGTTCGAGTGTTGGGCGATCGAATGCAGCTGGTATCTGCCCTCGAAAACCTCGTGACCAATGCGGTGAAATACAGCGGTGATGGCAAGAAGGTGATGGTGGAAGTGCACGCAACCGATGAACTGGTGAGTATCGCGGTCATCGATCAGGGCATCGGAATCGCTGCCAAGGATCACCAACGAATCTTCGAACGCTTCTTCCGAGTGGACCGAGCACGATCGAGGACCACGGGTGGTGTCGGCCTCGGACTCTCGATCGTGCGGCACGTGGTGTCCAACCATGGTGGAACGGTGTCGGTGGTGTCGGAGGAAGGTCGCGGATCCACGTTTACCATCGTGCTCCCACGCGAAACCACAAGTGTCGTCGACAGTTCCCCTGATGAGAATGTGGACGTAGGGAGAGTGTCCGTATGAACCCCAATGCCGCCCAAACCGTGATGGTGGTGGAGGATGAAGAAGCGTTCATCGACGCGCTGGTGGTGGGACTTCGCCGCGAGGGTTTTGGAGTGGAAGTCGCCCGTGACGGTGCCGAAGCGCTCTCCAATTTTGACAGGGTGAATCCGGACATCGTGCTCTTGGATGTGATGTTGCCGAAAGTGTCGGGCACCGATGTGTGTCGCGAGATACGCAAGAAAAGCCAAGTACCCATCATCATGGTTTCGGCAAAGGGTACGGAACTCGACACGGTGGTTGGTCTGGAAGTCGGAGCCGATGACTACATCGTGAAGCCGTACCGAATTCGAGAACTCGTCGCACGCGTTCGCGCGGCATTGCGTCGCAGTAGTGCGATGGGTTCTGGTGGAACGATCGAATCCGGCACCAGCATCAACGTTGGTGACGTCACGATCGATCCCGAGCAGCACGTGGTGACCGTACGCGGAAACGTCACCAAGTTGCCACTCAAGGAGTTCGAGTTGCTGTACGTGCTGGTCGCCAATGCGGGTCGGGTTCTGACCCGCGACACGCTGATTGATCGTGTGTGGGGGAGCGACTACTACGGCGATACCAAGACGTTGGACGTACACATCAAGAGATTGCGGTCGAAGGTGGAAGTCGACCCTGGGAACCCCACGGCAATCCTCACCATTCGCGGTTTGGGTTACAAGTTCGAACGTCCCGCCTAGTTCCCGCCTTCGAGACGGGCGAGCCAGAGTCCTGGTGCGACGATTTCTGCAGGTGTCGGCAAGTTTCCCGGCTTGTTCACCAGTTGGCCGAGACCTTCTTCTCCCGCGCGCTCAAGTACCCCGGCAACGAATTGTTGGGCAATCGCCACCCGCTCGGGGGTGAGATCGATTCCCAATAGTCGCTCGACGAATACTCGATCAGCGGATTGGGCAACACGTCGACGCCTGACCGCCTCGGCTATTCGCGATCCTTCACCCAGGATTCGAGCACTGGCGCGATCGACGCAGTGATCGATGTAGCCGACGATTGCGGCCACTGCCGCATCGAGCGATGGCGCAACACGATCCTGCGCGTCGGAGCGCTGTGCACCAAGAAGCACCGTTGGATCGGACAGCAGGGAATCCAGGATCTTCATCGGATCTCCGGATGACACGTCAAGCTGGCCGATGCCGTCGGAGAGTGCACCCGGGTTGGGTCGAAATCCTGCGGCAAAGTTGATCACCATCTGGCGTAGTGCATCACGCACATGTTCGATGCCAAACACTGCATTGCTCACCAACTCGTGGGTCAGCGCCCACATCGTCATGTCTTCACGAGGAATCGACCACTCGTCGGCAAAACTGTCGACATTGCCGATGACGATCACAAGTTTGCCGTGAGGTTCGCGTGGCAATGGCAGGTCGAATTGTCCGAACGTGTTTACGGCGAGCCGACCCACCAACGTGCCCACCGACATGCCCAGCATGGATGGAGCAATCATCCGGCTCATGTTTGCCAGCATCTTCATCATTGGATCGGTGCTGTCGTCGTCAGCTGTCGCGCTCTCGGGTGCACCGCTGATTGCACGTGCAAGCTCGTCAAAGTATGGTTTCCACGCATCGAGCGTGAGGTTCACCCACGTGGCACGCCCTACCACTTCCAACTTTCCAAGATTTCGAATCTCCCGACCGGTGATCTCGGCAACGTGCATCTGCGCGACGGCAGCCAGGGACTCAACGGCGATTCGGCGTTGAGGGTCCACGTTGTGCTCTGCGGCTCCCTGTGTGGCGGACATCAGTGCAGTTTGTCGTGCCACGTCCCACTGCAAGGGACCCTGTGCCGACATCGCTCGCTGAAACTGCGCGAACAACGGATTGTTGAACGGGTTCGGCGTCTCGTCTTCGGCCACGCGCCTAGAGCCTATGACGGTTCGCAAGTACGCTGAACATCGATGAGACACGACCGCGTCGAAGTGTCAAACTCGCCGCTCGACGTTGCGAGTTTGTACCAGTGGGCTCTCTCACCCGAGTGTGGTGCAGTAGTCCTGTTTTCGGGCGTCGTGCGGGATCATGCTGAAGGTCGAACCGGCGTGACATCCCTCACCTACGAGGCATACGGCGAGATCGCCAAAGCAAAACTGCAGGATGTCATCGATGAAGCTCGCCGTCGTTTTCCCACCCTTGGTCGAGTGGCACTGGTGCACCGACTTGGCGAGTTGCAACTGAGCGAGTCCTCGGTGATGGTAGTGGCGTCGGCCCCGCATCGCCCCGAGGCATTCAATGCCGCACGTTTTTGTATCGACGCATTGAAACAGAGCGTTCCAATCTGGAAGAAGGAAGAGTGGAGTAGCGGTAGCGATTGGGGAACCAATGCCGTGAACCCCGTGTCGGTATCTTCTGTTGACAGCACTTCGATGCGGGCGTCTTCATGATTGCGCTGTCGGCGTTCGTCCTCGCAGCAACGTCGGTGACCAGCTTGGTGTTTGCATCGATCTCCATTGCATCTGCTGCAACACTGGCCTATCTCGTGGCAACCGACGATCGTCGACACAAGCCCGTGGATGGTGCCGCCCAATTTCGTCGCCACCTGAATGCCCTTTCGGATGATTCGCGCGAGCACTTGCGTGAGCAGATCCGTATTGCACGAGAGCAGCGACAGGGGAGATAACCATGGCACGTGACCTTGCAATCGACCTCGGTACCGCGAACACCCTGGTGTACAAGCAGGGCGAGGGCATCATCATGAACGAGCCGACGGTGATTGCCAAGAACCGTCGCACCAACGAAGTATTGGCGACCGGCCATGAAGCTTGGGACATGATCGGACGCACCCCGAGTTTCATCGTGGCGGTGCGACCACTGCGAGGTGGAGCAATCACCGACTTCGAGACCACCGAACAGATGATTCGTTTGCTCCTCAAGCGGGCCGGGGTATCCCGGTTTGCCCGCCCAAAGGTGCTGATTTGCGTGCCATCAGCCATCACCGAGGTGGAACGGCGTGCCGTTACCGAGGCCACTCGTCGAGCGGGTGCTGCCGATGCTCAGTTGTTGGAACAGCCGATGGCGGCTGCAATCGGCGCCGATCTCCCCATCGAAGAACCCATTGCCAACATGGTGGTGGACATCGGTGGCGGCACGACGGAAACCGCCGTCATCAGCCTCGGAGGCATCGTCACCCTCCGTGCCGAGCGGGTTGGTGGTTTCACCATGGATGAAGCCATCCAGGGTTGGGTGCGCAAAGAACATGGTTTGGCGATCGGTGAACGCACGGCAGAAGAAATCAAGAAACAGATCGGAAGTGCTCAACCGTCTGCCGCCGACCGTGATGCCGAAGTGAAGGGTCGCGACCTCGTTACCGGTCTCCCCAAGACCGTGGTGTTGACGGCTGCGGAAATTCGCGAGGCACTCGACGAAGTAGTCACCCAAATGATCGACTCCGTGAAGGAGTGTCTCGCGGTGACACCGCCGGAGTTGGCTCAAGACTTGTTGATGCGCGGTATCTACCTGGTGGGTGGTGGAGCACTCTTGCGAGGCCTCCCCGAACGTTTGCAGTATGAAACCAAGGTTCCGGTGCAATTGTCGCCACAGCCGCTCGAAGCCGTGGTGCTCGGCGCGGGTCACTGCATCGAGAACTACCAGGCGCTGCGCGGCATGTTCATGGATGCTCGTCGCTGAGTGCGACGCGGAATGACGAGAGATTTGCAGTGAGCGACCTCACGTGGTGGTCAGTGGCATTCAATGCGACCGTGTGGTTGGTGTGCGGAGTTGGTGTGGGGTGGTGGTATGCCCAGCGCGATTGGAGGGCTTTGCGTGATGATGGTGGGCTGACTCGACTACGACGGTGGGAGAGTCGGCGTCGCTATGAGCGTTGGATTGGCGTGCGACGTTGGAAGGACCGACTACCGGAAGCCGGCACGTGGTTTGGTGGTGTCAGCAAACGACACCTACCCTCGGTGCAGGAGGGTGGTCGTGCTCGATTCGCAGCCGAGTCGTTGCGGGCGGAGCGCGTGCATTTCGCCCTGCTCGCAGTAATTCCACTCACCATGGCGTGGAGCCGTGGGTGGTGGGTGGTGATCAACGTTGCGTTCGGTCTCGCGGTGAACATGCCGTGCATCATCGTTGCCCGTTACAACCGGATTCGACTCACTCGCCCGAGGCTCGCTGTCACGGACTCCTAGCATGAATTCGATGTTTCTTCGTGGTCGACTGCAGTGGACGCTCCTGGCGCTCACCCTCATCTCGGGTGGGCTTGCCTTGTTCTTTGCCCAGCGAAATGACAGTGGAATCGAAGCGGTTCCCACCACCGTCGCGACGACCACCTCGACCACTACCACCACCGTGTATCAGCCACCGATTACGTACGTGGTGCAGCGCGGCGACACCTTGTTTGCCATTGCCTCGAATTTTCAGGTGGACATGCAAGCGCTCATGGACTTGAACGGCATCACGAATCCGGACCGCGTCGAAGCAGGTGACGAACTGGTGATGCCACCCGCAACAGGATTCGTTCCCGTGGCGCCATCCACCACGATGCTGCCGTAAGCGCCGATCTACCGAGTCGGCGCTACCGCTTTTGCGCGGCGCGGTGACGCTCCACGATGCCGACGATGTCGGACATGATGCGTGCGACCGCGTAGTCCTTCGGTGTGTATACCGCCGTGACTCCGGCAGCAAGCAAAGCGGCTCGATCATCATCGGGAATGATTCCGCCGACGATCACTGGCGTGGTGACGCCGACAGCGTTCAACTCGCGTAGTACATCGGGCACGAGCGCTTGATGAGAACCCGAGAGGATCGACAACCCAATGATGTCGGGGTCTTCGTCTCGCGCGGACTCCGCAATCTGTTGCGGTGTCAGTCGAATTCCGCCGTACACGACTTCCATTCCGGCATCGCGAGCAGCGATGGCAATTTGCTC
>Ga0208147_1000190_pt1 | contig 22687 bp, 29 predicted proteins | sample DEB3_08_DNA_FD_184520 | JGI IMG/M metagenome (GOLD analysis project Ga0208147, IMG submission 184520) | Aqueous microbial communities from the Delaware River and Bay under freshwater to marine salinity gradient to study organic matter... | ecosystem: Environmental > Aquatic > Marine > Coastal ... | reverse complement strand
CAGCCCTGCCCGCTTGGGGTGCTGCCGGTCCCCGCGCTGACCTGATACCCGATCCACCACCGGTGACTGCTGGTGCCACCCGAGTCCGAGCGAAAGCGGACTTTGAACGTTCCTTTGTGGCCGATGCGGTAGTTCGCCACGTTGGTACGGATGGGCCAGTTGGAGTTGGCGTTGAGGATCGCCGCTTGAACCCCCACCAACGTATCGGTCAGGTATTGCGTCAGGGTGGCCCCGACGCCCGTGGTAAATCCAGTATCTCCGTCCCATTGTACCGTATTGTTGACCGGCTGTGCCCGCACCATCCGGGTGACGGCGACCGCTGGCGAGGGGGCAGTGGCATCCAGGGTAATCGTAGGGTCTCCGCTGACCCCATCCCCATTGGCGACCAGCAGCCCGGACCCGACCGCGACCGACCGGGCGGCGACGGTGCCACTCCCCGTGCGGGCGATCAGGCCGGTGGAGGAGAGGGCGGCGAGGGCGGTGAGGTCGGCGTCAAGGGGCTGGTATACCGTAGGGTCAAGCCGGATACTTGAGCCGGATGTTTGTAGCCCGGTTCCAAGCGAGTACGCGCCCCACGTGCCCCCGGTGCGGTAGGGCAGGCCATCCCCGAGGGCGGCGAGGGCGGTGAGATCGGCATCGTAGGCTTGGACATCGACGCCGATTTCGAGGTCAAGGGCTGCGCGAACGTCCGCTGGAGTCGCCCAAGACGGCGCGCTTCCGGTCGAGAGCAGGAGGCGATTTGCCGCCCCGATGGGGAGGCGGGTCGATGACCCGGCCCCGTCGCCGTAGACGAGATCGCCTGCGTGGGTGGCGACCTGCCCAACGACTGACGCGCCGGTGTAGTAGGTGGTAGCGCCGCTTCCGTCGAATCCGGCGATGCGGTTGGCGGTTCCGGTGTGGGCACTGGATGACCAGGAGAGGTGGGAGAGAAGGGCATGGTCGGATGTGCCGCCGCCTCCACCACCGGATGCGGTCAGGGTCGGGATGGTCCCGGTTACAGTCAGGGTTAGCCCGCTTCCTACCTGAAGAAAGTTCGTATAGTAGGTATCGGTCCCGTCGCTGATACGCAGGCGCGGCTGTGGCATTACGCCCCCATCGCAGAGGCGGGTACGGTTTCAAGGGTGACGACGGGTTGCAGCATTGTCCGCTCAATCGCCCGCACGATAGCACGGTTGCCCGGCAGCCCCAAGTCCGTATCCTGCAACGTCACCACATCGCCCGCTTCCAGGTCATAGCAGGCACGAGGCTCGCAGAGGTATTGGATTTGCAGCCTGGGCAAAGCCCGCACCGTCTGGTAGTGCAGCAGCCGCTCGGCGGTGGCGCGGTCCCAGATGATCGGGCACTCGATCAGGTCTGCCGCCTGGTCGCCGAACAACTGATACGACTGCCGGCAGATCGCCGAGTACGCCGCTCTCACCCCCGTCGAGTCGCGTTCCCTCCACCCCAACGCCATGCTCGACGAATATGCCCCGGTGTAGCTGTCATACCCGTAAGCCACCGTGAAACTGTTGCGGATCTGATCCAGGTCGCTGACGACTACCTCCCCCATCCGACCCACCAAAGCATCCCCCACAATCAGCCGGCGTTTCGGCTCCACTTCCAGGGGGTTGACATAGGCAAACCAGATCCCGTCTTGCCCATTGACCTCAACGAGCGGCAAGAATGGCAACAGCCGCTGCCGAATGACCTCAATAGCGGGCGCCTGGCTGTCGATGACCAGCCCAATCTCCCACCCCCGGAGTAGCCCATACGCCCGCCCCATGCGCTCAGCATCCACCTTCAACCCCGAATAACGCAGCAACAACCGCAACACATCGGCAGCGTTGCGACTCCCCTCAAGTCCCCCGTTCTCCGCGTCCCAGGTATACGCCCCGGTTGCCGCCGTGAATTGCGCGACCTCAGCGATGTACCGGAACGCCCCTGATGGACCCGACCCTGCAAGCGGTGTCCCACTTGCCACAAGGCCGCCATCCTCGTAATAGCTGACGTCCCCGGCTGGCAACTCATGCTCGCACAGAAACAGCCGGTTGTCGCTGCCGTCCGCCCCAATCTTGTACCCTGGCACCCTCCGCGCCGCACCCAGTACAATCGCCGGCTTGCGCCCCTCCAACCCGGATAGCTCGTTTCCGTCCGCATCGTGCGGGGAGGAGTAGTATTCACCCAGGTCGCGGGTGTCATCCCCGATAATCCCGCTGGTCAAAGGCGGGGTATTCTCAGCCGTGAATGTGATTGGGTCGCCCTCGTTCCCAAAGCGTAACCCCTGTAGCCGCCCCACCAACAACCGGCGGCGCACGCTCCAATCCTGCCCCGGCCAGACCATCGCTACCTCCACCTGCGCCCCGGCAAAGATCGTCACCGCTTCCAGCCCCGCCAGCGGGAACGGTTCCAACAATACCGCCACCTGCACCTGTGTTAGCGAGGCCAGGGATTCCAGGTTGAAGCCATCGAACTCCTCAGAGAACGGCAACAACGACAGCAGCCCCGCCTCCACCCGCAACACGCCCCCTGGCGCCGTGGCATCGTCTACGGTCCCAGCGTTCCCAGCAACGCGGTAGGTGGCAGCGGCAGTCTGGATCGTGACCACCGCGAGCGGGGATTGTCGCGCTTCTATCGCGGCTTCTATTGCGGCGTCGCGCATCAAAGCACCTCGATAAAGGCGAGCTGCCCGCGACTGGTGACGGCGGTCGAGAGCTCTCCGAGCGTGTTCTCGCGACTCACCGTAGGATCTTCAAGCTGGTACAGCGTCACCGCGCTTGGGTCGTTGGTGTTGCGCCAGTGTGCGAATGCTCCCCCGCGCAACGTCGCGAAGAAATGCAGGTTGGTTTCCTCATAGCTGGTCAGCAGCCGGTTCAGGTTGTTCCACCGGACCAACAACCGACGCCGCCTTGGACCCCGAACCCCAATGAACCGATGCCCCGCCTCCGTCTCGGTAATGGCAAGGTTATCCTGCCATTCGTCCACGAACCCCCGGTCGTACAGGGTGCCAATGGCGTGCTTCTCGTTCCACAGCAGGTACCCCACCCGATAGTCGTCATCGACCGTCTGCTGTGCCCCAATCAGAAGCCGCATGAACCGGTATCCAATCACCGACCCATAATCCGCCGCCAACCGGTCAGAGTGGACGTACACCGTTCCTGCCGCTGCCGAGAAGTCCACCCCATCGACATAGAGCAACGTGTCTGAGTTGTCGGTGATTTCGTAGCTTGTCCCGCCCACATCGGCAAAGAACCGCTGCCCCTCGCTCGACTTGAACATATGCGCTACCATCGTAAACCCAGAGGTGATGGTAAACCCAATATATCCCTTGCCTTTCGTTGCGCTCACCGCCCCTGATACGATGGTCCCGTCCAGCGACAGGGTAGCCGAGGGCGAACCCCATGAGTCTGAGGTGTGGAATTGCAGAGTGGCGGTGCGGAAGTTGATGCCGAACAACGCGGCGATTTGCCCCCGGAATACGTTGCCTGCGCCCGCGTCAAAGACGACATTGGTACTGGCGTTGTCCGCAGAGGACCGCCACTGGCACGAGGGGCGTTGGTTGCGCCAGATGTTCTCCTTGGGGTACTGATAGCCGGTGGCAAGGGTGTAGGTATCCCCTGCCACACCCCCGACCGAGTACCCGCGCATCCTGACGCCCTGATCTACCTCGTAGGATACCCCATCTGGCAAGGGGCGTCCTGGCAAGGTGGAGGGGTTGGATTGGACGTGCAGCCCACCGGACCCCCGCGCAATCTGAAGGTACGAGACTTCCCAATCGATGACGGCGAGGATGCTGGTCCCGCCCATCGTCAAGGTCTGCGTTGTCCCGACGCTTTCGGCAAACGTGGTCAGGGCAAGGTCTTCAGTCCAGGCTTCGTCCGGCTGCTGAAATGCCGCCCGTCGCCACACTCGCACCGCGCCATTGTTGGCAGTGTGGTCGTAGCGAAGAACCAGGAGGAAGTCCTGATAGTCGGTCATCGATGTGGTGACGGTGGCCAGTGTGTTGCCGGCCTGATCGAGAATCCGGTAGCCGGTGGCGGCAAAGCGGAGTTTGATGCCCTGCATATTGACGCCATCTGATTGGATGAACGTCAACACCCCGGTGTCGTTGCCGGTGGACCCGCCCGAGTTGACGCGCACCCCGAAGCGGATTCGGTAGTCTCGATCCGTGCTATCCCAGATAGACGCCGGCGCGGTGTAGAGCGTGTTGCCCGCCAATGTCCCGGCGATACTCAGGGTATGCTGCGCTGCAACGGTGGCCCCGACCCCCGTAGGGGTCACGGACCAGCCCAGGTTATCCGGCGTTTCCAGTGGGAAATAGCTTCGGATGTACGCCTGATACAGCGTGCCATCCGCTACCCGGTCCCACCCCCCGAACTCCAACCAGATCAGCGAATCGGTGTGGTCATCGATAGCCGCTGCCACCACCCGCCCATGCCACACCCCGAAGTCAAGCGTCACCCACCCGTAGGTGCTGGATACCGCCTCTTCAAAGCCGGACACCCGCGAATCACTCGGTACCTGGGTCCAGGTCGCGCCGTCATCAAGGCTGACGCTGGCGTAGAGGTCGTGGTTGGTGGTCGCGGTGCGGAGTGCGAACAGCCACACCGCCCCGTCATCCCGGCAAACAATCCCGACCGCCGCTGAATCGTCATCCCCGATGTCCGCCAGGACCAGATCCGAGAGGATACCCACCGACCCGCACCGGTAGGTGTGGACCTGCACCAGGATACTACTCTGGCTGATACTGGCGATAATGGCCGTCTGCCCTGCGCCTTTGCAGGCTCGTACCGACACCCACCCGTTGTTGCTGTCCGTCATCACGAACGAGGCGCCCCCGTCGTTGCTGACCCAGACCTCACCCCCGTTGGTGCCGTCATCGGACACCACCGCCACCAGTGCATCCCCAAGCGCCACGAGGTTGACGTGCAGATACAGGTTGTCGGTCAGTTTGCAGACCTCAGACAATGTTGCCCAGGTTGCGCCGTCATCGTCGCTATAGACCGCCTTGTATGCGTACTTTGACGCAACGGTGGTATTGGTGACGTACACCCCCACCAGACGCCCGCTCGGGAGCACCGCCACGTCCCAGATACGGCAGGGGGCAGAGGCAGTCGAGTAGCTATCGGTCAGGGTGGTCGCGGTGGTTGTCCCGTAGCTTTCGGACAGGATGGTGATGTCGATGGTGTTGGGCTTGACCAACCCAAGAAGCAAGGTGCCATCTGGCAATTGCAGCGGGGTACCGGTCGCATAGTAGGTGCTGTTGGTCCAGGGCACATGCCGCGTCAAGAACCGCGAGTCAACGTACCCACGCCACGCGCTTGAGCCGTCTGCCTGGTTCTTCCACAACAACTGAGCACCACTGCCCACCGCGCCCGCCTCGGTGGCGTAGCCGGTCGGGTTGCCCCCGGAGGCCAGTCGCAGATCCATCGCAACGGCAGCGTTGACCTCGCCTGACGATTCCAGGAGTAGCCGCCCAGTCTGGGTTGCCGCCTCGGGTTGTTGGAGGGTGAGGCCAGTCTCCGAGGATGCCGAGGACACCCGGCTCTCGGTCAGCAGGTGGCTTGCGCGGGCAAACAGGTTCGCCATCACAGCCCCCAGGCAAGGCAGGTTGCGCCACTGCCAGAGAGTCGCCACACAATCGACTGCTTCGACGGGTCAAACTCAAGGGTGTCCGGCTGTAGCCACCGGTCATCCGAGTGCTCCCAGACGATGACAGGGACCGGCGTCTCAGTCCCGGTCCAGACGGTGCCGATCCCGCCCGCCGCGTCGCAGTCCAGCTCGGTCGGACCGGTGGGCGCGGGTGGGTTGGTGTCGGTCTTGGGGGTGGGAAAAACTTCCGGCGTTGCCGACTCCAAAGCAGCGGACTCAGAGCAACCCATGAGGAGAAGGTAGATCATGACAACACCGGAAGATTTGAAGTGCCTAACGCGACTTGCCCCGGTCTGGCACGGCTATTTATCGCCTGCGCCACCGGAGTGCGCCCAACCAGAAGATTGCGCCCGATCTCCCCGAACGCCTGACGCCCGATGATGAGTGTGGTGCCACCCCCGGAGAGCGCGGCGGCAGTCCCGGCTGGATCGCGGATCATGGCGCTGAATCCATCCTCTCCCACAGCCCGCACAAAGTCGCGAGGTACTACACCCTCGCCCGGCAACACGTTGGCCTGCACAATGCCGCCCTGGTGAAACTGCGGTTTCTGGGCTGCAACCGTCGCAATCGTCGCGGCCCCGGTCGCGGTGGCAGCCGCAGCGGCGGCGATGCTTGCGGGGTATGGGACGGTGGCGAAGGCATTCAGTACAGCCAAGGCGGCCCCGGCTACGGACTGCGCGATCTGGATGGCCTGGTTGATGCGAAACGCCTTCATCGCTTGCTGGCGTTCTTCCTTGGCTTGCTCGTGGAGCGCGTCTTTCTTGGCGGCAAGGATGGCGTTGGCCGCCTCCAGTTCGGAGCGGGTCTGTGCGTCGGTCGCCTCTTGTGCCGCTTGCGCGTTCTCTTTTTGCTGTTCGGTCAGGGCATCCCGACGCTCTTGCAGTCGGTTCAGCGCATCGGCGTGTTGCTGGTATTCCTCCTCGGCAAACTGGCTTGCAAGGTCGGCAACTTGCATTGCCGCGTCCAGGTAGGTTGCGACGTACCCGTCATAGAACCCTTGCCACAATTGCGCCCGGTATTCAAGGGCCGCTGCCAGCCCGTCGGTTTCCTGGGCTTGCAACTCCAGCGCATATGCGTGGTTCTCCGCCAGCTTTGCCGCTTGCTCGTCTGCGTATGCCTTGCTTTCGGCTGCGTACTTCGCATCGACCGACGCACGCGCTTCGGTATATGCCTCGTTGGCAGCGGCAAGTTCGGCGTTGCTCTGGGCAAGGGCTACCGTCTGCTGGTAGACCGCCAGCAGGGACGCCTGCTCTTTGGCACGGGCTGCCTCGATGGCGTCTTGACCCGTCAACAGCGAGGTCTGGTAGTCGTCGGTGATCTGGGCGATCTGGGCAAGGGTGGCGCTGTATTGTTGGGTGGTCGCGTTGGATTCGTCCATCGCTTCAATAGAAGTTCTCAGGGCTTCTTCTGTTGCTTTGATCGCATCCTCATGCGCTTGTGTAGCAGCCTCGGCGCCACGGGTCTTACGCTCAGTATCAAGCAGCGCATCCCCGGTTTCCTTGAGGATCGCCACCTGATCCTGTCCAGACTTGTTGTAGGTCTGGAGTTGCTGGTTTGCCGCTGCCACACCCGACTCAAGGCCCGTCACTGCATCGAACGCGGAGTTCAGGGCACGGGCGTCGTCGGCGATAATGTCCCCAAAGGACTTGCCTTCTTTGGCAGCGCGGGCGAGGGTGGCGGGGAAGGCGGTCACATCGGCAACTGCAACAAGAGCCGCTGCCAGCCCGCGTTGAAGGTTGATGTATTTCCGGGTGCTGTCGATCTGTTCTTCCAGTGCCTTCTTCTCGTCTTTGTGGGCTTCGAGAGCGTCCAAGGTGGCGCGCTGAATCTCGCGCCTTATGGATAACTCCGCGTCCTGGGCTTCGTTGAGCTTACCACTGGCCAATGCCTGGGCTTGCAGCGCGTCTTCCAGTCCGTACTGTGCATCGCGTACCTCGGTGGCCAGTTCGGCCTGTAGCTCAAATTGGGCGTTGATACGGCTCACATCCCGAACGGCGATAGCATACCCAGCACCAAGTGCCACTACAGCCGCCGTTGCCAGACCGGCAGCGCCTGACATGGCGCCAAGGGCTTCGGCTGCTACTTCGCCCACATCGGCAAGATCGGCAACAGCCTGCGCTCCCTCCAAGCCTGCCATTTCCAACGCCCCGCCCAACTTGCCAGCACTCTCTCCGACCTTGCCAAAGCCATCGGCAGCGCGCTCGGATGCGGCCTCTTGCTCATCGGCAGCATCGTTTGCAGCGTTTGCAGCCTCTTCTTGAGCGTCAGCGGCAGCCTTCGCTGCCCGCTCTTGCGCGTCTTGAATGTCCTTGACCTGTGCCTCATATTTGGCGCTCGCAACCGTCAATGCCTTCTGGGCTGCTTCCTGATCGCCGGTGAGTTCGGCAAGTTCTTGGATCTCCGCCTTCTGCTTCTCGAAAGCGCGGGTCACGCGGTCCAAGTCGGACGCCTCCGAGGCGATATCCTTCAGCCGTTCTGCCGCTCGTTCCTGGGCATCTGCCAAGGCTTCGGCTTCACGGGCCGCTTTCTCAGCCGCTTTGACCTGCGCCGCAGCCGCCTTCTCGGCTTCGCGTGCCTGGGCGTCAGCTGCTTTCTGCGCGGCCTTCTCCTGCGCGGCGGCTGCTTTTTCGGCATCCTTCGCGGCCTTCTCGGCTGCTTTGCTCTGTGCTTCGGATACGTCGTCAATCGCCGCCTGTGCCTTCTGGCTGGCTGCGGTCAGGTTGCTGGCGTCGCCTTTGTAGTTGATCAATACATCGCGCTGGATTCCAGCCATCAAAGCTCCAATCCCGCAGCGCGGACGGTGGCCCCACCCTGGCTGCGGCGTTTCTGTGGTTTCGCGGGAAGGGCGGCGTTCTTGGCGATGGCATCGGCAAGATCGTTGACAAAGCCGGGGAGAAGGTCGCGTTCAATGACAGTTTGCAGCCGGGATGCCTCAGGTTCGGACTGCCCCGACCGGCGAACGTCGGCAACGTAGCTTTGCTTGGTGCGGTAGTCGCGGGCGTTGTTGGTGACCTTCAAGAACGCGCCTTCGGTGGTTTCGACCTTGACTTTCCAGGCGGCAAGGCTGACGTTGCGGGGCGCGCCTTGAGGGCGACCCTCGTACTTCCAGTCGGTCCATTCGCGGGCGTAGAAGTCCTTGAGGACGCTGGCAAAAGACCGGACCACCTTCCGCTCGTCGCGGGTCAGGCGGCGGGCGATGCCAGCGGTGTCCATCGTTTGCGTGGTCTCAACGTCCAACACGGGGGCCTCCAATGCGCGTATACCACGCCGGGGGTGGGGGTGTGGCTTGCTTGCGGGCAGCGGCTTCGGTGGCGTCAATGGCGCGCTTGAGGTCGGCTATCAGGGCGTCTCGGTAGTCCAGTACAACGCGGGGGATGAGCTCCAGATACAGCGGGGCCTCAGGGTTGCCGCCTTTGCGGTGGACGTACTGCGCGTAGGATGCACTGTTGTTGATGTCGAAGCCGATAAACCCGCGCTGAACGTGCAAATCAACGTCAAACGAATCAACCGAGGTGGCCGTATCCACAGGCCACTCGTCCTCCACATCGACCAGAATCCGGTCGGCATACTCGGACAGCACCCGGATCTCACTGGCAGCCAGGGCGCGGTCGGACCCGTGGACGGTGCGGAGATACGCCTCAACTGAGGTCAGGCGGACGGGGAAGGTAAACGACATCATCCACCCCGCATCGCGTCGAGCATCTGTTGCCCGACGGTGGCACCGGGCTTCTTGGGGGCCGGCTTCTGGAGGTCAGCCCTTGCCACTGCCCACCCGAGCAGGCGGGTTTGTGTTTCCAAGGGGAGGTCATAGGCGGCGTCGGGGTGCCCGAGTATGAGGCCAATCTCGGTCAGCAGGTAGTCGGGGCGTCCTACTGCCGAGCGGTAAAACTGGCCTCGGACTCCACCTTCTCCGCAGCGACGTACCCGAGGCGACGCTGGTACTCGCGCACAATGCCGCTGCCACAGGTGATGATGGTGGGTAGTTCCCACCCGGCATCCATGAGCCATAGTTCGGCCTCCTCGTTGGCAGCGGGAAAGTCAGGAGCGGGCCATGCAGAGCGCATCGCCTCGACCCAGACGGGGAGAGAACGGACGTTCCAATCGGCAACATCGGCCATCGTGGGGGACGGCTTGAGCCGGGGGATCTCGCGCAGAGCGTTGAGCACTCGGAGCATGTCCCCGTAGCGGGGTGCAAGAAACGGGCGTCCATCGACGACAAAGGCACGGGCGCTCATTTCGTCACCAGCCCGAGCAAGGCCAATTGCTCACGTTTGGCGGGGTCTTTCAGTGCCTCGACCAGCGCGCTCACGCTCACCTGTTCGGGGGCGATGGCGGTGGGCTGGGCGGCGTCGTCTTTGCCGGGGTTGGGCATGATGGGGTGGGCGAACCATTGACCAGGCACGGAGCCGGGGTGCAACGTCACCGGCCAGTCGCGGCCCTGACGGAGCAAGTCGCGGCGTTTGAGCAGGTATTTGACCCGCTTCAACACCGGCTCGTCGAGGTGGTCAAAGCGACGCTTCTCGCGCTCGTCGCTTCGCCAGCCGGGGTGGATCGCATCCAGTTCCACCTCGTACTCGGCAACTTGGACGGCGAGGGGAATGGGGAGGGTGTCGAGATATGTCGGCTTTGTCAGTACCACAAACGCTCCAAGAGTCGATGGGTGAGGGGATTAGTTGTCGCGCCCGATGATCAGGATGTCCCAGGTGTTGGCGCTGGTCCCGGATTGAGTCACAACGGAAAGCTCGTCGGTAGAGGCATCCACCGCAGGGATACCCACCCGGCTGTGCAGGATGACCCAGGACCCGGTGTCGCTCGCGCTGTCGTAGTCGGCGGGGACGATGGACCCCCCGCCCGAGCCGAGTGCAGCCACCCAGAAGCCTTTGTTGGATGACACCACCCCGAAGCCGTTGGAGGCATCCGGGCCAATCGTCAGGTAGTTCGCGGCGGTGGCGGACAAGTTGCGAATCGCAACCAGTACCACCTCATCAAAGTTGATGGTCGTACCCGAGTTGTCGGTCAGGCTGCCAACGAGGTTGTACACCTGCGTAGCCGAGGCGCCGATACCAGACTCGCGCTTGTAGTACCCGACGTTGATCTGGCCATCGGTGGTGCCGGTGGCGAGTTGCATCTGCTGAATGAAGCGGGCGGGGATAACGCCGTTCTGGATGCCGCTCTGGACCATCTGGTTGAGGACGACTTCAATGTTGACGGTGCCGGTAAATGTACTTGCCATGACTCACCTCAGGCCATCGTGTATTTGTTCTGGTAGGACGTGAAGGAAACCGAAACCGTGTTCGGGTCGCCTTCTGCAAAGTTGGCCGTGATGCGGCAATAAGCCAGGATCATCGTGCGGTCGGACTCACCGAACGCGGTGCCGTCAACGGTGTACTGGATCGTCAGGGTCGGCACATCCGAGGAGGTGCCAATCGTGGAAGTCCAGTTGGAAGCGACGTATTTGGTCGCGATCTGGTGGGCGAGGTCAAGCAGGGTGGCGTGGCTGCCGTTGGGGAGGTCACGCTGGTAGGCGGTAAACGACCCGGTGATGGGCTGGTCATCCACGAGCCGGATGCTGGGGGTGGTGCCAATGGAGCCACGGTCCAGATACAGGCTGACGGTGGTATCGGGGATGGTGACCGAGAAGTCGCCCGCCTCTTTGTCGATGGTGTACGAACGGGTGCCGTCGGTGACCAGGATTTGTCCGTCGCGCTTGTTGCGGACTACGGTTGATTCTGCCAAGGTTCCTCCTACCGAATCTCTCGGGTGAGTTGAAAGGTCATCGTAAATACCCACCACTCATTCGAGGTGGCGGCAGTGGCGCGGACGGACCCCCGATAGAGCGGGGCGAAGCGGCGCAAAAGGGCGGCGTTGCGGATCGTGGAGGCGACGATTTCCTCCCAGGCCCAGGCGTCATCGAGGGACATGCCTTGATCCATAGGTCTGACGCGGCGCATTCCGGTGATGCGAAGTTCCTCGTTGACGCGCACAAGGTCGCGGGCGCGGTCATCGTCGCGGGCGGTGGAGGCGGGGAACGACAACACAACGCCTTTGTGGGCGGCTTGCTGCGTCAGTTGCCCGCCGTCGTCTACCGGCAGGCGGTCCATAACCACAGGGGTATGCGGGGCGGGGATGGTCGATAGAACCTGCAATACCGTCCGGCGAAGGGCGGGCAGGCTGTCGGGTGCGGTGGCGATGGCGTTGTCAGCGACCATAGCGGCTCCAGGCGCGGGTGTTGGGGCCGGAAGTCAGAAAGAGCGGTGTTGCAACGCCGGATTGACCGTCGCTCTCTCGAATGGTGCCCGTCTCGGCGAGGTCGTAGCGGAATTGCACCTTGGCAAACTCAGCCTCGGCGCGGGCTTCGTAGCTTGCAGCCAGCTTTGCGTAGCGACCATCGCCAATTGACGACTCGAAGTCGGTAAAGATGAGGGACAGCGCCTTGTAAACGTGCGGCACTTCCAGCGCCCACGCATCGAATACCAGCCAGGGGCGGCGCCCTTGCTCAAGCAGGCGGCGCTGGATCCAGTCCCCGGCCCGGCGTCGATACGGCTCGTAGGTGGTCAGGGTGCTGGGGCGTAGGTTGGCGAGGTCGCTGTGGTAGTCGGTCAGGGCGGCGTCGGTGACCGAGGGGTGGAACGCCCGACGCACCAGATACCCGGCGCGCTGGAAGGTGTGGACGGCGCCGCCGACGGTGATGGACCACACCTCAAGGTAATCATCGGACGGGGTGAGGCCAGTGGTTACCGAGCCAGAAAGCGCATAACTCGCGGTGTACGCCCCCCCAACCGTAGCGACAGCGGCATTGACCAACACCGCCTGCCCCTGGTAGACCGTGACGGTCGCAGCGGAGGCGGCGGTGAGGGTGGCGCTGTCCTCCGGGTACACATCGAGGGTGAGGGTGGTAGACACCCCGATCTCGATGGTACGCGGGAGCGATTGGGGGGAAACGTACATCAGACCACCGTCGCGTTGAGGACGTCCAAGCGGCAGGAGTTGCCAGCATTGGTGCTCGACCAGGTGGCGCTCATCTTGATGGTGAGCGTGCCGTTGGTGGCGAAGTTGGTGCTTGCAAGGCTGAAGTGCTTCATGGTCGCGGTGCCGCTCGCGCCAAGCGTTCCGGTCCCAGCCCCCACGCACGCGGCGGATGCACCGACAGCAGCGCGGGCAGTCAGGGAGAAGTCGAAGACCCAGGTGTCGTTGTTGGCTACATCGACAGCAGCGGACGTTGCGACAACCGTGCTCCCAACGTACAGTTTGACCGTCAGGGTGTCCGTGCTGTTGGTAGCGGTGGCGATGCCTTGGGCGAAGACCCGCAGAACCGAACCCTGTACCAGAAGGTTGGCGGGAAGGGTGATCGTCTGGTCGAAGTCGGTTTCGGTGGAGGTGGCCGAAACGGCGGTCGAGGCGGCGGTGATGGCAGCGGAGTAGGGGCCGACTGGCTCCCAGATAGCCGAGGAGGTCGAGGTGCCCCGGTAGATCGTGGGGATGACACCGGTGGAATCGGTACGGATGTACAACTCACCCAGCACGCTCGGGGTGTGCGAGGGGGCGCCATCCTGCGCGGTGATTGGGATGGCGTTGGTGTAGTCCTCAGGGTTCAGCCCTTTCGCGAGGTACAGCGCCTCGTGGACTTGCGATTTGAGGATCCGCAGGTTTGAGGCGGCGGCAGTTGAGGGGGCGGTGGACATTGAGGCATCTCCCAGGGTTACGACCCAGCTCTATGCTGGGCTATTTCTGTCGCCGGTCGTGGTTGCGGGCGGTTTCTTGCACCTTCCGCTCAATCGTCCGGCTATCAAAGCCTTCTTTCTTCATGCGGCTGGCGAGGTCATCCATCGCCGCACGGGCGCGCGGGTTTTCGCCGCTGCCCTCGGTTGCGGGGCGGTCGCTCATGCTTCACCCGTGGGGGCGAGGTTGGTGCCGTCCGAGGCGGCGATCCGTTCCCACTCGGTGCGGATCGCATCGAGGCGGGCACGTTTGGCCTTCACGTCGTCGGCGAGGGCGGGCACCAGGGCGGCCTTGCGTTCCAGGCGGGAAAGCTCATCTTCTTCAATGGCAAGCAACTGGTTGACCGCGTACGAACTCAGGGGGCCACACAGGGAGTTATCGCGGATGTACGCCCGCAACGCAGCCCATCCGGCAGGGTCGGCCTTCTCGACACAGCGGCCACCGGGGAGGATCTCGAACTGGACGCGGCCCAAGGGGCCAGCATCAAAGACCCAGGCAGAACCACCGTCTACGCATTTGTAGCCTTTGCAGCAGTCTTTCCAGGGGCCGAGGCGGTTATCGACAGGGTCGATGATGGTCGCGCCCTTGGCGATCAGGGCGGCGCGGAAGGCGGAATCGTTGATCCCGATCACCTTGCCGTTGCCATCCTGGATCTCGTAGACACCACCAACGCCGGCGCGGGGGTGTGCCTGGTTGATGCGCGGCAAGAAGCCCCATGCAGCCTTGCCTTTTTTGGGCTTCTCGACGAACTCCCAGGCGTTGGCGGGGTGAACGAGAACAAAGGGCACCTCCCGTCCCTGACGCACCTGGGCAGGCAGAACCTGATCGGGGGCGCGGGATTGGGGAGGGGCAGGGTTTTGCGCGATGCGAACGGTAGACATGCGGAACTCCGTGCGGGTTATTCGTGGTCAGTGGTGAGGGTGACGGCGCGCGCATCTTCCATCTCGACAACGCCGAGCCAGAAGTTGGCGAACATCGCGGTCAAGCCGTTGGCAGCGTCGCGGGCGCGCTCAACGAACATGAACGGCGACTCCATCAGGATGTCAGCGGGGTTGATCATGCCCTGGGCGATGATCGGAGCGACGGCACCAAGGTCGTAGGCGAAGGCGCCCGCGCTGAACATCATGCCCTGACGGTCGGCCCCCGCATTGGCAGAGGCGACTTTGCTGGATTGGTAGCCTTGCACGCCCAGGAAACTGAACCGGGCACCAACGCCCTTGGCGGTCAGCAAGTCCTGGGCATCCATGCGGAACTGCATGGCACCGGCCTCACCGCGCGCGCTCTCCATCAGATCGTTGATCTGGATGGGGTGCAGGACGCAAGCCAGGGTGTCGCCAGGGTTGTTGGCGAGGTTCAGGGTGTAGATGGCGCTCAGGAAGTTGTCAACCGAGAGGTTGGCGCCCGAGGTGCCGACGTTGCTGGAAACGCCCGAGGAAAGGCCACAAAGCGCATCGGCGATGGTCTGGTCCATCGACTCGGTGAGGACGCCAACAACCCGCGCCACATCTACAGGGGAGCCGGGGGAGGTGAGGGCAAAGCCGTCAGAGGGGGTCATCTTGAGGATGTACCGCGCCTTGGTGATGTCTTTGTAGGTCGTGGTGAGCAGGGTATTCGACGCCCCGCCGCTGACTTCCGAGGACGCGGTGGCAGCGGAATAACCACGGGTGATGCCGGTGATACGGCTGGTCAGGCCGGGTCCGGCGTTGCCCATAAAGGTGAGCAGGCCGCGAAGGCCGGTACCGGGGTCAAAGAGGTTCTCGTGGAGCTGGACGCCAACATAGGCGGAGATACGACCGCCGTTGGTGACCAGCGTTGCGTTGCTGATTTCGTTGGCCATTGGGCCTCCAAGGTGCAGGTGAGAAGTCTGTCTCGCCTACACCCTGTGACACCGGGCGACGCGGTTGGCGTTGTCCTTACGCTACCGCGCCGGGGGCGGGGTGTCAAGCCGCATCATTGCGAGTGTGGCGTTGAGGCCGTCTGCTTCCTTCTGCACCACTGCCAGTCGCGCCTCAAGCCAGGGGATCACCCTCGCCAGAACGATAGCTTCGTCGTCGATAAAGAACTGACCCCGCTCGAAGTCACCCCAGAAGATGGGCCTACAGCCACTGAGGACCGTAAACGACCCGTGAGCACCAACAGACAGGCGCAGGCCGCATGGCAGGTCTGCCTCCATGTGGTTGCAATCAGATTTCCAGTTGAGTTTATAGGGTTTAACCATGGTCGAATCCGTATGTCATGCTCAGTGTTTTCATGTCCCCCGCCTCGATGCGACGATTGAGATCCGCGTCCGTGGCGTTGCGTCGTTGGGCCGCCCAAACGTCGAGGCGCCACGGGGCGTCCTGCTGGGTATCCATAGCGCGCAGAATAGCACGTTGCACCAACGGGGTTGCATGGACTGTCACGGTCTGGTTGGCGTAGCCGGTGATACGGCACAAAGCCACCCGCAGCCCGTGGCGGCGAAGCCAGTGGTAAGCCAGGACCCGTAGATCCTGGCTTTCGGCAAGCATCATTTCTTTTCCTGGGTCCAGCCCTTCGCAGCCTCCCACTCAGCCTTGCGGGCGCGCCGCTCATCAAAGGAGAGGGTGTGGTAGTACTCAAGGATCGACTGGCCTTGCGGTGCAGGGGGGCGGGTCGTGGTGCCACCGTTGACGTTGGAGGGGGGCGGCTTGGGCGCGGCGGGGGTAGCGGGCGAGGTGGGGGCGACGGGGGCGGCTCCGGCGTCAGGCATCAAGGCTTTGAGCCACCGGGCGCCAGCGGCTTTCTGGGCGTCCAGCCACGCATCCAGGGTGGGGCGCTTGCCATCCTCGCCGGGCTTGGCGGCGTTGTACTTGCCAAGCACCTCAGAGCGGGCCTCCTCGTCGTCATAGAACCCGTTGCGGAGCAGGGCCATCTGGGCGCGGTTGTCGAGGATTTGGGACTCGTAGCGGGTGGCGAGTTCGGCCTCGATCTGCTTGCGGAGGGCTTCGGCGTCAACCTGCGGGGCAGCCTTGACGCTCTCAAGCGCCTTGTCAGCAGCGCGTTTGGCCATCGCTTGTGCGCGTTCAAGCGGCACATAGTTGCGAGTGCCGTTGGTGTAGACGGCTTCTCCATCGACGACTTCGGCAAGCGCGAGGGTGTGGCCGTTGTGGGTGACCTGAGGGGGCGGGGTTTCTGAGGTAGACACTATGTACTCCTGGTTTGAGACTTGAGAATGCGGGTGGCCCAGGCTCGACCGGGGTCGCCACCCCAGAGGAGCCAAGCCTGGTAGCCTTTGGAATCGACACCCCACCCTTCGCCTTGCTTATCGACTTCGTGGCGGGCGAAGTACGACACCATGCGCTTGATGGTGTCGAGGCTCACGGGGTCACGGCGGGCAAGTTGGTTGGCGCGGGCAAGGCCAACGGGGGTTCCTGCCTTGTTGCTGTCGGGTTGGGCATCGCGTAGCTTGAGGCCGCGCTTTGCTGCCGCTGCCACAGACGGGGGCGGGGTGAAGGTGTCAGGCATTGGGGGCCTTGGTGCCCTTGAGGGTGACTTCACAGGCGGCGTCGGGACGGGTGGCGGTGATGTGGATCTCAAAGCCGCCCGCCTCGGTCTTGACGGTGAACCGGTCGGTCTGGGACAGCGGTTCACCGAACGGCGTGCGCTCGAAGGTCTTGGTGCGGCCCTGGTCGTCGGTAATGGTGATCTTCATGGGGCCACCTCGACAAAGAAGGACCGTCCCACGTTGCCCATGATGCGCTCGGCTTTGGCAGGGTCAATGTTGAAGAACTCGATCAGCATCTGCACGCCCGCCTCGCGCGGCAGTTGGCGAGTCGCAACCTGGTTGACGATGCCTTGAGCCGCTTGAACCTGGGCACCATTGAGCGCGGTGTCGGCTGCCTTGACGCCGGTGTCAGCGATGGCGGCTTGTGCAGAATCGATGACTGCATCCGGGGCGGGGGCGCTGGTTGTTGGCGCGGCAGGTTGCTCGCCGGTCAGCATCGCCTTGAGTTCGCCCGCAAGCTCTTGGGCAGAGGCCATATCGCCGGTTTCAAGGGCGGTATCCAGTTCTTCGAGGATGGGCTTCACGTCGGGCGGGGTCACAGTCGTAGCGGCGGCGCCGAAGTTCTCGGCGAGGTCGCCGGAAAGCAGGGCGAGGGCTTGGGCTTTGTCGATGAGGCCGAGGCTCATCATCTTCTCGACGCTGGTGAGGCGGGCGGCGAGGTTCTCGGCTTTGGCCTTCTCCTCCTCGCGTTCCATGCGCTCTTTTTCTTCGTGAGTCACATCGAGCGCATCCAGGGCCTCATAGCAGATCTGGTAGTCAGCGGGGTTCTCGCTGGCGAGTTGGGTGCCGTTGGCAGCGTTCCAAAGGGCGGCGGCTTTGGAGAGGAGAAGTTGGTCGCCGAACATGCAAGGCTTGAGCATCCGTTTCGACGCCTTGCGTTGGCCGGACCGACTCACAACGATGGCATAGCCGCTCATGTTGTCGTGGCCTTTCTGTACGTCAGATGGGGACAATCCCGCATGGACGGCAAGAGACGCCTCAAACTCGGTGACGGACTCCCCGAAGGGCTTGGGTTCCATCGCAGGCTGCCATTGGGTGACACTGGGACTGCTGTAAGTGTTGTCGGAACGCCGGATACTCTTGACCTGTAGGATGGTCTGGGGGTTCATCCGTAGGATCTGGGCGCCGGTGATGGGTGCTTGGGCGGTGACCTGCACCTCGCCATCGAGCAGAACGCGCTGCGGGTGACTGCCATCACGGAGGCCGCTGAGCCACATTGTCCAGGCGGCGGCTACGGTCAGGGTGCCGAGGGCGAGTTCGTGGCCTCGGAAGGGGGACCACATGTGCGAGCCGAGAGCTTTATGGTAGACAACGTAGGGGAGAACCGGGTTTCCGGCGAGGTCGCGGTATTGGGGGGGCCAACCGGGTTGCTCGGCATAGTAGGCCGTCTGGTCAGTCCAGGTGCCATCGCCGGCGAGTTCATGGATCTCGAACACGGGGGCGGTGGGGTCGGAAACGTCCCATACTTCCTTGGTCCAAACGATCTGGCCGGCGGCGTTGATGCGCTCACGGGCCTCCTCGATGCGGGTGGCGACCTGGGGATCGCGCCCGTCAGGGGAGGGCGTGGCAACCAGGATGAGGTCTGGGTAGACGACGCGATAGGTGATGGCGGGGGAGGTGGCAGGCAGGGCGGGACTGGTTTCGGTGGCCTCGGTGGCGGGCGTTCCCGGCCACACATCGACGCGCATCCCGCACTCGTTGCAGGCAGATTGGTAGAGTTGGCGTTCCTGGCAGAGAGGCCAGAGGTCGGGGGTGAGGATGCCGGTGGTATCGCCTGTGTTGGGGGTCGGTTCCAGTTCGGGGTCTTCGTCGTAGAGGCAGGCGATTTGCTGGTGCGTGGTGGCAAAGGGGTTGTGGCTGAGTTCGGCGGGCGGCAACATTTCGCGGACTTCGGGCGCGAACAGGTCGGCTTCCCGGTTGGCGGCATCCCGCGCCCATGCGCCAGTCAGCAGGCGACGGCGCAGTGATTGCTCTTGGATGCGGTCGGATTCGGCTTCGGGGGGCGGGAGGTGCTGCATTAGAACGCCATGAGGGTTGGGGGTTTGCTACCCTGTTGCTGCGTGGCAAGCAATATATCCGAGAGAGGGTAGCGTAGCGCGTCCAGTGGGTGCTTGAGGTCGGACTCAGTGCCGGTGTAGTACTGGAGGCTGTTGAGCAGGCGGTGGCACGAGCGATGGACCAGCAGGCGGTCCTCGGTGGCTGCGGTCGAAAGAGCAGACTCGCCAGCTCGGACAGAGCCGCCACGCTTGTTGGGGGTATTGACCTCAAGGGGCGGGCGGGGGCTACCGGGGAGGTTGGCAATTGCCGCTGCCAGAAGCGAGTTGACGGACACGCCCGCGCCTGCTTTGCCGGCTGAGTTGATGTCACCCCATACCCCGTTGCCCTCGCCCACCAGGTCATGCAAGGTCAAGCCGAGCGACGACAGGGCATCGTAGAGGGCAGCGGCATCGGTGGCGGGGGTACCACGGTCTACGCCGGGAATCTCGGCAAGCACGGCGATGGTGGGAGTGTGGAGGCTGGTCAGAGCGACCAGGTACCCGACCTGGGTTGCGCTGGACTCGCCGTAGTCGAAGCCGACGCGGAGGTGGCGAAAGCCGGGAAGGTCGTCGTAATCGTCGAAGATGTGGGAACCTGGATCGAAACCGGGGAATCGGCGCCCGGTAGCGACGCCTTCCCATGCGCCCTCACAGCGTTGTTTGTACTCGGGTGTCCCGAGGTAGCGGCGGATCTGCTTGTCGATGCTCTCGGCGGTTCGGGTCAGGCGGTGGGTGCGGTGGGTGCGCACGTTGTCGAGGGTGAGCAGGGGGACGTGTTGCTCCCACGGTTCGGCGGGGGCAATGCCGTTGGCGGGATCGCCTTCCACGCGAAGCTTGAGCCAGTGGACAGGGCGACCTACGGGGGTCATCGTCATCCAGATGGGGCCGTCCCGGTGCAGAACGGCGCGGCAGGCTTCGAGGAAGTGCGGCTGCTTGGGGGGTTCGTCGATGTGCAGGGCGTCGGCGGTGCCCGAGGAGACGGCGATCTGGCTGCCTTCGCCCGAGCGAAAGACGATCTGGCTGCCGTTTCGGAGCATGACCTGTCGGGATTGGCGGTAGCGGTAGCCCTCCCCCTCGATGTAGTTGCAGCCGGGGGCAAGGCAGTCGAGCGGTTCCAGGGCGTGAAGCTTCTCGCAGAACTCGCGGTACTGGTTCTCCAAGTCTGCCAGCATAATCCAGAGCTTGACCGGGCCTTTCTTGCGACGGCGCCACGGGTGGGTGTCGGTCAGAAACCACCAATCTTCCGCGCATCCGGCCCAGGTCTTGCCGATCTGGTTGGGGGCGCGCAAGAGCCGAAGTGCCGATTGTGACTGGTGAAACGGTACCATGCCCGCAATGGGGTCGTAGGACGCCAACGGGTCGGGGCGGAAGTTGGCGACGGCGGCGAGGCTCACTCGGGCGGGTCCGTGGGGGCGAGGCCGGCGGCGGTGAGGAGGTCGGGGCGGGTGTCTTTGATGCGTTGGAGGCCGGCGACAAGCGTTTCGTCGGTTGGGGCTGTGTCCTCCTCGGGCGTGATGGGGAGTGCGGGCGGCGCGGCCAGTGCGATGCAGCGGGCTACCCGGCCTTGGATCGCCTTGAGGCGCACGGCGTCTGCCTTGGGGTCGGCACTTGCGCGAGCGATCTCCGCCTCCATCTTGAGCATTTCGGGGAGGTCGGCAGCGGCACGCTCAAAGACTTTGCGGATCTTGGCGGATCGGTATTCCGCGATGGCGGCCTGTGTGTTCTTGTGGCCAACAAGTTGGATGGCGGAAACGTAGGTGATACCGAGAGCATCGCCAATCTGCCGGAACGTCTTGCCTTGGACGTACAACTCAAAGGCTTGCAGTTGGCGGGGGGTCATCATGGGGAGTTATCCATAGCTTGCGGTAGTAGTTGCTTCAACATCACCCCCACCTCATACCGCACCCGCTCCGAAGCCGCATCCTGGGCAGCCTCGATGGTCTTGCCCCCCATGCCCTCCCAAGGCCCCGCTTTCCACCAGTAGTACCCCAGATCGTTGCGGTGGGTGCGTAGCAGGTACGGCCCGAGGGTGGCGAAGGATTCGCGCTCGGTGGCTACCCATTGAGGTGTCTCGGCAAGCAAAGGACGGAGCCAGGATGCGGCCACTCGGCAGGCGATAGCTTTCGCATCGCTCGCACCGGCGCCAAGCCCGGAAGCGTCCCCGGTGCGCCAGTACCAGTACCTGACATCAGGGTGGACGTGCAGTAGGTACGGCCCAACAACCGCCACAAAGCCGCCGTCGGTGGTTGGGGTCCATTCAAGTGCCAAGAGCCACCTCCAGGATGTAGCCGGCAAAGCCTACCAGCCACGCCTGGGCAGCCTCTCTGGCCTCGCCCTCGGTATCGTGGGTAGACCGGTGGGCGTCGCAAATCCCAACGTCGATACGCAGGGCGTACTTGCCGTCGAGGCAGCGGATTTGCAGCTTGACCTGCGACACCTTCGCGTGCAGGGTGTCGCCCTTGGGGGTCCATTCAAGCATCGTCTTGCCACATCTTCAGCATCCGGGCAAGGTACTCCCCAAACGCCACCGCGCACGCCGTCTCAGCCTCAGCCAGCCCGGAGGCTTCGCCATGCACCACCGGCTCGTCGGGGTCGCCCTCACACCACACCGCCCACGCAGTCGGGGAAGCGAGTAGCCAGTAGCCCTCGAACCACAGGCACCGTGGGTACTGGTGTTCCAGAAACCGCTCGTTACTTTCCCATTTTCTCATACTCCCTCCAACGCGCCCAATTGCGCCCGTTCATGCGTCTCAGGCTCAGCCTCAAACCTTGCCCGAAACGTCACATCATCCATCCCCTGCCACTCGCCGCCTCCCCAATCCACCAGCCACCAGCCCGGAGAGAGCCGGATGCCGCCGATGCCCACGGACCCGCCAAAGCTACGGACAGGCGGGAAATGGACTGCATCCCCAATGCGGCGGGCGTCGTCGTCGGTGCCGTCCCATTGCCATGCGCGGACGGGGGTAGGGCGGTGGCGGAAGCGGTCAGGCATTGAGGTACAACCCCTCTTGCTGGTCATCGTAGCAGACGCCGCAACGGACCAGATACAGAATGTCCGCCTCGGTCGCCACATTGGCCAGATCCTCAGGCGAAACCTTGATCCAGTAGCGGCCGTAGTGGTCAACCGCGCTCACAATGGGCACCGTCCCAGGTACAAGCCGACCCAGCAACAGGAACGCGCAGAGGTCCGGGAGTCGGCTGGGTGGGTTCTCGATCTGGTCGAACTTGAGGTAATCGGCCTCGTATTTGTCAAACGCTGCTTTCAAGTCAATCATGGCATCTCCTCACAGTTGCCCACAAAGCACACCCCCGACTTCGCACGGTCCATCGCCCGCTCTGGAATGGGGCGCATCATCTCAAGGTCGGGAATCTCGCAGGCGGCGTCGTTGGGGCTGCACTTCGGACCCGGCTGGAACGAGGCAACAACCTGCGGGTAGGTCTTGTCTGTTGCCGCATTGAGCGCAGCCCAGACACCCTGGACAGAGTCGTAGCATTTCCCCAAAGCACCAGGGCAAACGTCATCCCCGTGCAGCCAGCCAGTGCCGTCACAGGGACAGAAGTCGCGAGGGTCGATCATGGTGGTGTGGCGCTCATGAACCGGGCAACGATGCGGACGAATCGCCTCACCCCCGTACAGGACGCGGGCCATGAGGCTCGACTTGCCCATGTCGAGGCGGAGGGCGTAGTACCCGTCAGAAACGGCCTTCATATGATGAACATCTTTGAGCCGCATCCGTTCCCGGAACCACTCCGTAGCCGCCTTGCAGAACTCCCCCACCTC
>Ga0208147_1000184_pt1 | contig 23156 bp, 32 predicted proteins | sample DEB3_08_DNA_FD_184520 | JGI IMG/M metagenome (GOLD analysis project Ga0208147, IMG submission 184520) | Aqueous microbial communities from the Delaware River and Bay under freshwater to marine salinity gradient to study organic matter... | ecosystem: Environmental > Aquatic > Marine > Coastal ... | reverse complement strand
CCGATCAAAACCTCATACGGATCGTTTCGCGCATCCGCCGATTGCTGGAACTTGTAAACGATACCGCCAATTGTCACCGTCTCGTTGTCAGAAAAATTCGTGTTCGCCGTGTTCCCGAAGTAGGCGACCGCCTTCAGCCCGCCAACCTCTTCTATCTCGACGTCCTTGTGCGGATCAGCGCCACCACCCCCGGTTCCGATGGCCGCGAGGATATTGTCAGCCATTTCATCCGCATCCGCGCCCACGTCGATTTCATCCACGGCATCCCGGCCCGCAGTCCGGAACGTGTAAACGCGAGTCCCTATCGTGAACGTCTCGCCTTCCAGACACGCCGCCTGAATCGTCATCAGCACCGAGGCTTTCACAGCATCGTCACCCATCGTCACATCGACATACGATGATGTTCGCGGGTGGGAAATCTCGAAGTAACTGCCGACGTTGTCGCTCGTGAAGTAGGCCGCCGATGCCGTGAGAGTCCGCCCGGTGCCCGCCGTGGCCGCACTGCACGCCATCGTCGTTGTCGTCACGTTCTCGTCAAGGAGCGCCGGATACGTCCATGTGAAATCCGAAACGAGCGTATAGGTAGAGGCTGAATCCCGCGTGATCCTGGTAACGGCCTCTTCAGGGTGCGCTACGTAAATCACGTTGTTGATATGGGCGAACTTCATGCCAGCCAACTGGCTATAGCTGTAGCCATGGCCGTACGGCCCAACACTGGCCGTCCCGCTCGTCCATACTTTCAGGCTTGAACTGGCAAACTCGAACACCCCGTAATCCCCGCCGGCAAAGTTGAAGCCGACCAGCCTCGCCGCGTAGGAAGTGGCCGCGTGTTGCGCCGCGAGATAGACGAACCCCGGACGCTTCCGAATCGGACCGTGCGGCCGGGGCAGGTAGTTTTCCAGCACGAGGCAGCCGCTGGCATACTTTTCCACCGCCACCCGGCTATCCATATCGGGCGACAGTTCGCCCGCGTTGAAAGACTGGTGAAAATCGTAGATCGGCATAACGCGATACCGCTACTCACAACAATCATCATTGCAACCGATGGCGTTCACCCCGACGAACCGCGCCCGGATGAAACGGGATTGCATCGGAAACAGCCGTTCCCTAGTCTGCCCCTCGTTGGCGTCGATGCGCCGAGCCAGCGGCGCCGTGATGCTCAGATACTCCGCCGCCAGATTCGCCGTCTGCGGCGATGTCCCGCGCAGCGCCGTTTCAAATTTCACCGCCAGCTTGAGAATCAGAGCCTCCACAAACAGCGGGTCGAACCGGCTGACAGTCGTCACATCCTCGATATAGCTGAGATACAATTCCTCAGCATCCGTCAGAACACGCCCCGACTCATAGGCCCACGACACGCCGGCCGTTGATTCCCGCCGGTCATCCTCCAAAGCCCGCAGGCAATCCGACGGCGCCGCGATCGAAAACGCCCACCCGAACACCGCCGCCAGTGCATACGTGGCGTCAACCGTTCCCGAGCCGCTGAACGTCGAATCGTCCAGAGTGAACACCGACGAGGACGCGACGGTCACCGGCCACGTGCCATTGATGAGCGGGTAATTGCTCGAATCATGGAAGGTCACCCGCTGCCCCGTGGTCAACCCGTGCGCCGCCTTCGTGATTTCAAATTCGCTGTCGAAACTCTCCGCGATCCCCGTCGGCGTCACCCATGACGGCTCGAGCTTGGTCCGCTTGGTCGCGAAATTCCACCGGTGCGCCCGCAGCACCTCTTGCACCGTGTGCGCATAGTGCAGCGTGCAGAGAACGGAAACCGTATCCGTCCCGGAGATGTCCGATACCGGAGCCTCCCCGATCCGGGAGAGCGCCATATTGCAAATGTCGGTCGAAGTCATGATTTCAAAAGAAAGGGCGGAGGGCCGTCACTCCCTCCGCCCCGATTCCAAACACCCATCCGACAGGGGATCAGCCCGGCAGTTCGTAGGCCAGGCAGAAGTAGAGGATAACAGCCGCCGTCAGCGTGGTCGCGGTTTGCAGCGTGGCATACACCGCGACGTTCTTCTGGCCGGTGTCGGCCGCCAGTTCAGTTTTGACCATGTAGGCCGGGATTGCGGGAGTGAGACACTCCACGACCGAGCCAGCATCGAGCACCATTCCGTCAGCCCATCCGTCGGGATCAGCCGCCGTTCCGATGTCGATCGTCAACGCGGTGCCGGGGTCCGCCGAGCACACCACCTTGCTGTATTCCGGCCGGGGAATCGACCCGGGCGGCAGTTCGCAAAGGTAGATATAGGATGTCGGGTCATCGTCATCCTCAGTGCCGAGGAGCGTGTAAGGAATCCGCATGAATTCCAGCTTCTTGCTGACCGGAGCCGGCAGCCGAGGCTGGTTCGAGCGGGAGGAATGCGTCAGGTCAATCCCCGTCTGGTTCGTGTAGAGAGCGGTGTAATTCGTGGTTGTAGCCATTGAATTGGTTCTGGTTAATTGTTGGTCACCTGACGATTACGACGCTTCGATGCAGTCAATCTGAATGACCGCCTCATCATGCAGTCGGGCAGCCCCAAGGCGCCACGTCGACCGGTTTTGAATGGCGTCCGATTGAGTGTGAATCGTCGCGATGCGGCTCTTCATCGGGCCTTTCGAAGCAATGATGGCGCCCTTGATCCAGGCAACACAACTGCGCGTGGTAGAGACTTTGGTGAGACGCTCGATGCGCCGGAAGGTGAAGCCCATGAAGGTGTCCACCTTACCGTCGGCCAGCGCCCGCACCGTGTTGTAATCCGCCGATGTCACCTGCGGGTCGCCCAGTAGGTTGTCGATTTGCTCCGCAGTGCAGACGAGCACCCGCTTGGAAGCGTTCGGATCCCCGTCGCCGTCCAGTTCCGCACCCTCAAGGTCGGACTCCATGAGCATCCGGTTCGCGGTGCGCAGCTTGGCCACCGTCAGACCGGTGCCGCCGGCAGCGATTTGATAGCTGGCAGAAAACGCCGTTTGCGTCTCGCCATCCTCGCCGGTGAGAACGGAGCCCAGAGCAGCCTGCCATGAAACATCGTCACAGTCGCGCATGTAAGCGCTCATGTGGTCGCGGGTCCATCGGCCGGTGGGAAGGATCAGTTCGCCGAGTTGCTCCGCGTCGTCTTCGTCCAGATCGTTGACGAGTTCGTAACTGGCCCGGTTGATCCAGCGAAAATCCAGCGTCGGATTGACGGCCACCGTCGGCGCCTTGCGCTCAGTGCGCCGGCGGGAAGATTGAGAAGCGGACCGGTCAAAACGTTTCCGTTCACCGCGGAACGTGCCATTCTGCCAGTCGATGAAATCAGAGAGCCGCGAGCGGGTCTGCTGTGCACGGGGAATCCAGTTACTGGAGAACTCCGTTGTGTAATGCTCGTAAATCGTGTCAGCCACGGAAGTTAGAAAAGATGCGGCCGGACTGCATGAGTCCGCGCCAGATGCTGCTTTTCCTCCCGCGACTAATCGGCTGTCCGCCGGGCCACGTCTTGTTTGAGGACCATCCGCAGGCTAATCCTCGTCGGGGCCGCGTCTGATGGTCGGGATTCTCTGTCCCTTTTCGGAAATGTCAAGTCGCTCTATTTGCAAGCGCCGCTAAGCCAGCTTGAGCATTACATCCGCCACTTTCTCCAAAGTTCCATCCTGCGCGAGGGATCGCAGTCGTTCGCAAGTACGCACGAAATTTTCAAGCCGCGACATTTCTTTTTCGTGATCGCCGCTCAGAAAGAATTTCCGAATGTCCGCCAGTGCAGCCAGCGACAAATCGCGCTCATTGGTAATGGCCATCCTCCAGGCCCTGACGGCCTTCAGCGCGGCGGGAAGACTGTCCGAGAATTCTTGTATATCACCTCTGAGATTTGTCACAACACTCTCCAGCAACTCCTTCGCCGAAGCTGCATTATTCGCCACCTGCACGAGTTGATCTGTCATTGCCTGCGCCCGGTTCGGGAGCGCCGCGCAGATTTCGTGATGCACCGCCTCGTCAAATTCAGCTTGAGATTTGCCCTTCGGCAAAAATTGATGCATTTTTGTAAGCTCAGAAGGTTTGACGGAGTTCGGTTTCATAGGTGGGTTTTTCGCTGGTTTGTTGATGGCGGGTGATTTCATCAGCAGCCTTGCCGCCGCAAGGTCCACCGGTTTCCATTTGATATCCCCGCCGCAAACAAGCTCGCGCTTGCCACGGAACAGGCCGGAAATTGTTTTAGCAATCCTGTTCGTTGCCTTATTCGAGACTCGCGACGGCAACACTTCCGTTGGCTGAACTTGGACTGGATCAGGCAGTTGCGAGAATGAGCACAAAGTTTTCATAAAATTACCCCCCGACCCGAATCGCCCGCGCGCCGCGCCGCCGGTGCGCCCGGTGATCATCCGGCAGACCCGACAGGTCCGCATACGAGAACTTGAACATCCCCGCCGCGTGCGCCTCCGCCATCGTGCGCAGGGCATCCGCCGTGTGACTGCTGTCATCATGCACCGGCTCCCCCGTGTCCTTGTCCACGTGGAACAGTGGCAGAACCTCCAGCGCCTCTTTGCAGCCTTCACTGTCAAATTCCAGCGATGGAAACAATCCCTTCAGATGATTAATGCCCAGCCATTCGTCAGCCGTCCTTGGCACCGTTCGCACATTGACCATACCAGCCTCCGCGCATTCCGTCGCCAACGTCTTCCCGCTCCTTGCCGTCTGCTGCACGTCGTGCGGCATGAAATGGTTGCCGTAGTTGTATCCATTGCCTTTCATCCGCGCCCACCGCTGAACAATCGTCTCCTCAGTGCCCATATCGCACCGCAGCAAACGAATAAAACGGCCAACAGTCTGGCCATACCAAACCCGCGTATTCTTCGGCGCGCCAAGATCCCAAAACGTGTGGACCAGCGTATTCCCATCCACCGGCATCCTCCCGATGCGCCCCGCAACTCTGGCTTCGGCAATCTCGTTGGCATACAGCGCACCTTCAACCGGTGCAGAAAATGCCTCTTCCAGCGTGCTTGGATACTCCCGCCCCATGAAGATTCCCTGCTCCTTTTTGGTCACCACGAACCAACGCTTCTGCTCCTGAGTAAATCGCCGGCCGGTCTTTTCGGCCAGCGTCCGAAAATATTCCTCATCCTGCGCCGACACCGCTCCGCCGTCCATTCGCACACATTCAGGGTCGCCGTGCCATGGAAAGAACATCAGCTTGCCAGCCGTGTCCGGATCGCGCTCCATGATTGGCTTGATGAGATCCCACAGATCCCCGGACCTGCCGCCCATCCATGTCGTCTCTACCACTCGCCGGCCCATCCGCGCCGCCGGGAATGCACCGGTCTTGATTTCCTCCGAACGAGATGGATCCTTGTGCGCGATCGGCCCCCATTCCGAAACCCACAGCCACGCACAATCCCCCCCTCGAGCCGCCACACCCGCCTTGATTTCGGAGCGATACTTGTCCGCGAGTCCCTTCACAATCGGATCCAGAATAGCCGGGCTGTCGCGATGCTTCACATCGAACCGACACAGGAGTTCCGGATCCATCGAGTTGAACGAAAACCGCAGGATGTTCCGCATCTTCTCCCCGGCGAAGTCCATCGTCCGTTCAATCAGCGCCCCCGACGCCCCGCCGTTCCAGGAGCAAAAATCAGTCATCGCAATGCCGATGCCGGTCGAAAGCCCCAACCGACGGGCCTTGATGATATACACAGGGGACAACGGATCATCATAGAGACTGGAAATCACCTGCTCCTGCTCCGGCCGCATCCGAAACGGCACCGCCTCCCCGGTGCCCTCCTTCTTGCAACTGTAGAGGTGCCGCAGCCTCCACATAGGATTTCCGAGATCAATCACGAGCCGCTACCCCCTGCATGAATTTAGTGAGAGCATCATCCGATTTCGCGTGGCTCCCATCTCCGGCAAGGTCATTGTCCGCCCGAATCGCCGCGATCCGGTCACTGGCCCGCTCCTTCGGATTCCGAGCGATGTTCGCCAGAATCTCCCGTTTCTCGGCCCCCTCCATCGTGCTTGCTGTCGCCGTCTGCCGCTGTAGCCACGCTTTTCGCGCCTTGATTTGGTCATTGTTGGTCATTCGCTTGGCATTCGCGGGAACATCCGCATACCCAGCGGCCCGCAGGGATTCGGCGGCGCTACTGCCCTTCGCCCATGCCTTGGCAAACTCCTCATGCCGCGCATTGGCCAGCGGTTGGGAAGGATCGATTTTGTCTGTTTTTGCGCTCATAGGTTGGACTGTTTTTGTGGAGAGCTTTTGTGCTATTTGCCGCGCACAGTGTCCGGCCTATCACTAGACGGACACATATCCACGCTGTTCGGCATTTCTACGTCGTTGGCGAGTTCGTTGCCCCACGACGCCCAGCCGTGCCGTTTGCGGCGGGCAAACATTTCGAGATACGGGCCGGGACTCACTTCCTCGCATAGCCGATAGAACCATTCAGGCTTGCGGCTGTGCGGTTCGCGCCCGCTCAGGTAGAGAGTCGGCTTTCCGTGCTTCACTTGCAGGGGTTGGCTGCCCCGCACCGCAAAGAGACAGTGTTCCGTTGCGCCCCGGAAGTAGTAGCCGGTTTTCATGCTCGGCGTTCCGTCCGCCTTCACCTTGCCCCACGTCAGGACGGTCATCGGTCGGAAGCCCCACGCCTTTGCGATTTCGTGCGCTTCACACAGGAACTTGTTCACCGTCCACAGATACAGGTGCGCGTTGTCGTCGGCCATTTCGCGCACGGGTAGCGCAGAGATTGCCGCCGCCTTCATCACGGGGTAGCCCATGTTCGCCACGGTCTTGTATCCGAGCCGGATTTCTCGCCACGGTTTCGGCGGGCCATCAGCGCAGCCCTTCTCCGAATAGTCCCAAGGCGGGTCTGCTACAATCGTCCGAAATGCCGAACAAGGCGCTGGAGACAACGATGACTGCGCCGGGCGGTCATCGTAGGCGAGTTCGAGCGTTGTTTCCGGCGCAGTCATCGTGTCTCAGCTTTTTCGTTCGGCGAATCCACGCACGGGCCTCCCGTGCGGTTCTCGCGTTCTCGGATGTATCGGAGTGCCGTTTCGTGCCGGGTTTCGCCTTCGTGCTTGCTGGCGACGGCGTAGAGCAGTTCGTGATAGACCGTCCGAAGGCTTTCGACCTCTCGCCACGGAATGTATATCACCGCTTGCCGACCATCAGTTGTGACATTCCGCATGAAGTCACCGGATGCGATTGCTTGTCGGATGGCTTCTGCCAGTTGTTGCTCTGTGAGAGTTTCGACGGCCAGTTGGTGTTTGCGCACCAATTCGCCGAACAAGGCGCTGCTGCCAACAGCCGCCCCGCTCTGCACGCTCGGAGTCTCAGGTAGTTCGTTCATTTGGTTTGCGCTCCACCGTTGCCGTCGGGCAGCTGTGGCAGAGCTTGGTCGTTCGGCTGCTCCAATGCGGCATTCCAAACATCAATGCATTCCGCGCATCGCCTCGCGGTGTTCCTCTCTGCCTCCATTTGTCGGCAGAGATCCACCATCCGGCGATATGGAGCCGGCGGACTCATATCATCCCATTGCCATGCGTCGGCGGCCTCCATGGCGTCAGTCTCGGGAGTGGCAGCCGAACAAGGCGCGTCAGGCAAGCGCCCGCTGTCTGCTGTCGGAGGGATATTTTCGGTATTCATACGTTTGGTTCTTCAGTGGTTTGCGCCGCGCTGCCTGCGCTTTGTCCGTTCGGCTCCGGAGTGAATGCGAAGCCGCGAGCAAAGGAATCGAGGACGGCATACATCTCATAAAACCAGCCACGCTGTTCCTCCGTCCATTGAGCACGCGGACCGTGCCAGCTTTCGATGTAGGCAACGAGCCACGGTTGCACCCGCTGCTCGCAATGAGGGCACCCCGCCGAACAAGCCGCAGCATCGCGACCCGCCACCTGTCCTGCGTCGATTTTCGCCGCAGCTTCGCAGTGGGCGAATTTTGCATCAGTTTCCATTGGAGTCATACTTTTCTGATTTGGGTTTAGGTGAAATTGTCAGGAATAGACGAATAGACGAAAACGAGCGCTTTTCCTACTTAACCCCTGTACTAATCATTAAAATATTTTCATCATTGTATAGGGTCCGAGAATGGGATTTTAGTCTTAGTTGTCTATTCCATCTATTCAGAAAAGACTGCACGTTTTGTAAATTCAGAATAGTGAGAAATATCATAATAAAAATAAAGACTAGAAGTTGAGTTCATCAGACCGTGAAATAGTTGGCTCCGCCGCACCAATGAGACGGAATCCCATCAAATGCCGAATTCCACCGTTTCCGTATGGTTCCACGACCATTTTCCGCTCTTTGAGCTTGGTGATAAGCTTCCGCGCCGTGGTTGCAACGGCCCGCTCCTTGCTGGATTTGCAGTAGTCGAGGTAATGATCGAGCAGCACGGACACCTTGACCATGCCTGTCGGAGACACCTGCAAATTGTCGGCGAGGTAGTTGCCGAGGCCGTCTTCGTCTTGCCGATACTCGTCAGTGGCCTCCAGCACAGCGGCCGGCGGGTCCAGTTTGGCGCCGCGGGCGAGATAGTCACCGTAGCCGGCGAGAGCCCGGTTGAGGATGCCGGACATTTCGGAGCAGAAGAGCCCAACGATTTCTTCACGGGGCCGTTGTTCCTCGACCGGAATTTTGTGCTCCCACGGAATCAGGTGGATGCGCCTCCAGATGCCGTGGTCCGTCCCCTTGATGTTCGGCTTGTGATTCGTCGCCATCCAGATTTTGTGCGTCGGGGCGAACGTATAGGGCATCTCGTAGAGCCGGCGGGCCTGGATGCTTTCGCCACCGAGCAGTTGCTTCACCATCGCCTCGTTGAGCGGCTTTTCCTCCGGCGTCTCGGAGGTGAGCACCAGCCGCTTCCCCTCCAGACTGGCCTTGTGGTAATCGACAGCGCTCGAAGTCTCTGCCGATCCGCCGAGGAGAACGGCGATGTCCATCGACAGGGACAGGGATGGACCCATCAGGCATTCGAGCACCTTGAACAGCGTGCTCTTGCCGTTGCTGCCGGTCCCGTAGCACAGAAAAAGCGCGTCGTGATCGACGAACCCGGTGAGACAGTAGCCAATCAGGCGCCAGAGGTAATATACCAAGTCCAGATCCCCGCCCATCCTCGCCAGCAGGAAGGCGTCAAAGTGCGGGCACACCGCATCCGGCATATAGTCCACCGGAGCCGCCGCCGTCAGCATGTGATGCGGGTTGAATTCCGTGAACGTATTGGCGCGGAAGTCGAGCACCCCGTTGCGCACGGCCAACAAGTGCCGGTGCTGGTCGAAGTCGGTAGCCCGGCACCGCACCGCCGGAAGCCGAGTGGCGAAGTCCATCACGCCGGAGCACCACCGAGACTGGTTCAGCAACTGGACCCTTTTGGCCGTCTCCTTCAAATCAGCGTCGCAGGCTTTCATTTCCGCCCGCCGACCCTTTTCGTCCGCCATCTTGGCGACGGTCGCTTTCTTTTCTGCGATCGTCTCATTCAGGGCCTCGTAACTCTGCATGCACGCTCGCCGCATTTCCAGAGTCGATTCCCCAACCATATCGCGGACCCACAGCCCCGACTCCGCGTTGTATCTCCGCCATCGCTTTGCCAGTTCGTCATATTTCCACAGGTGGCGACACTTGCGCTCGAAGATTTTCGCATCCCCGAACTGCTGCTGTTCGATGGAATCCCACGCGCATTTCAGATCCTCGGATTCATCCGGCTCCTTGTCCGGTTCCAGCAAATCGGCGTTGCTCTTTCCATGCCCGAACTCCCGGCCCCCGATGGTCATCCGCCCCATCCATCGGCGACGGCGGGCAGCAGCCCCGGCATCGAAGCCGTGAGCTTGAGCCATCCGAATGACACTGCGGATGGTCACATGTTGCAGCCGGTGACTCCATTTCACCTCATACTCTCCCGGCTTCTCCGGTGGTGACCATTCCTGAAGACAGACAATCGCTTCCGCCATCGGGAGCACGCTGGCCACCCCGGACACCACACGAATCCAGGTGTCATAGTCCGGACGCGACGGAACCCACTGCAGCACCTCGCGAACGTCCGCGACCGCCATCGGTTCCGGGGCTTCCCTCTCCTCGCGGTCCTCGCGATGGACATTCTCACTGGCGACCGCCGCCAGAGTCGATTCGGGCACCGGTAGCACGGCGGCCCGGTCGCCGGTCCACGCGTCCGGATCGTGCGAGACAAAACACAACCGCTCGATGTCCCGGCAGGCCCGGTCCATGGTCAGCCCGTGCTGATCCCGGAAATAGACCCGCGCCGCCTCGACCGATGCCGCGTGCCGCTCCGGGTCGATCCGCACCAGAGCTTTGATTCCGGACCCCGACGGTCCGACGAACACCGCGCCGCAGTGGACATCCTCGATGAGTGCCGCCCGCGTCTCGCGTTGGACCATTCCCGGATTTTCCTTCCCGTCGAAATCGGCCTGGAGCCAGCCTGTGTGAGTAATCACCCGGTCCCCGGCATCCTTTGCCCGAGTCCGCAGCACGGCGGACACGGTAAACGCCGGCAGCCGCCGCTTCAGCCATTCGGCACGCTCCTTGTTTCCGGATGCAATCGCATCCCGCACCGCCCCGACATCCGCCGCCCACTTGCCGCCGCGGATGTCTGCCATGATTTCCGCCAACGGTGCCACGCGGGCGACCGTCGTCGCCGTGGCACCATCAAATAGAGACGTGGACGCCGCCAATGTCCCCGGCGGATGCACCGCCGCTGCCAGTTCGTTCAGGGTTGGCATAGGTCAGAGGGAGTCCATAAATTTGATTGCCTCCGGCGATACCCACACGCCGTTGAAGATATCGCGGAGCCACAGGCCGCCGAGAGTCCGCACGCGGGACAGTGCAACGTATGCCTGCCCTGGTTCCCGAGTCGCCCGGGCGTCGATCAATGCCGCGTCCAGCGACAGCCCTTGCGACTTGTGGATGGTGGCAGCCCACGCGAGCCGTAGCGGGAATTGCTCGACAGCCGATCCGTCCGGATTGCGCGGGTCGAATGTCCAGCGGTGACGGGGAATCGAAATCCAGCTTCCGTCGTCCAGCGCGACCTGGATTGATTCTCCTTCGCCACCCCCGCTCCCATACCCCCAGCCCTCGACCGTTCCGAGGCTTCCGTTGACCGCCAGCAGCGAGCGCCCTTCACCGGTGATATTCACCGTCACCATCACACGCGCCCCTTTCTTGATAGTCAGCGTCTCCGGAGTGAGCAGGTTCTTGACGAGGAAATCAGTTTCGAATGGCGCTCCTTCCTTCCTCATTTCAAACGTCTCGCTTACTCCCTCGATGTCGTCAATCCGCGAGTTATTCCACGTGTCCACCTGCACGTTGTGGGTAAACAGCCGCAGAAGGTTGCGCTTTGGAAACACCGCCACCCTCTTTTTCAGGATGGCCATATGCTCCGCAGTCAGCCGGCCGACCCGCACCGCATTCAGGAGATTCGTGAAAACCGGATCAGCCTGCCGGTGGATCGTGCGCAGACCGACGTTGCGGAACTGCGAAGCGGCCCAACCGTCGGACAGAAATGCCCAATCATACAGGCCGTTTTTCGACACCGGCGGCAATTGCAGGAAGTCCCCGACGGCAATCACTTGGAGCCCGCCCCACGGCTTATCCACCCCGCGCAGGTGCCGGCAGTGCCATTCCAGATAGGACAGCACCCGACCGGGCAGCATAGAGATTTCATCAATCACGAGACACTGCGCCGACTGGACCCCGCGCCACGCTGAGAACGTGGACGGCCGCGCCCCGCGTTCGAGTCGGGCAAAGCACGCCTCGTGTGATTCGCCATCCATCGGCCCGAGCTGGATCCCGGCCCAGCGGTAGATGGTCGATACCGGCACCAGCAATCCGGAACGAGCGTAAAACTGGTCCCGCAGATTCAGCGCCGCGACGCCGGTTGATGCCGTCACGACCACCGGCCGGATGGCCGACGCAAGAAAACTGGTCACCACCGTGCTTTTCCCGGTGCCCGCATTCCCGGTCAGGAACACATTTCGCCCCGACTGCATCAGACCAACAGCCTTCGACTGGCTTTCGTCCAATTTCAGGCCGGACCCGCACGCGATGGTGTCGGTAAATTCGAGCGTGTCAGTCATACCAGATACCTCCGCTCGACCCAGAATTCATGCCCGTGCATTTCACACAGGCATTCGTCGCCGTCCTCGTCGCCGGTCACGGCCACGCGTGCACCCGCGCACAGTTCGAATTCAGGCCCGACATCGACAGCGCCGAACTGATCCGGTTCATCTTCGCACGTGGCGCGCATCGTCGGAGAATACCCGCGAGCCAGCACGCTTACGAGCAGGGTTGATTGTCTCAGGATTGTCATGGTGTGTTTGGGTGTGTGGTTGGAATCAAAAATCAGGAAGGTCCCCGGCCAGCAACCATTCGCCGCCGGACCATTGAGCGAAGACGAACCGCCAATAGGGGAACGCAACTTTCGCCTCTTTCCACGCGTGCAGACTGCGGGAGTTGTGAATGTGCGGACCTTTGACCTCGACCACATAGAATGCATCCTTGACGCACATGAACCAGTCCGGCGTGTATCGCGTGCCCGACGGGAGCCGTAGCGTCATCGGCTCATATGAGAGCCAGCACGGCTCCCAGCGCGCCAGTGCATACTGCTCGAATCGTCGTTCTGTCTTGTTGGGCAATGGCGCGCCGGGAATCCGGATTGCTGGTCTTTTCTCCGTCGGCTTCACAACAGCCGGCGGGATCCGCCGCGCCACTGTATCACCGTCGGGAACGGCAAACCCCCATTCAGCCAGTTGTTTAGAGGACACGCTCATTGTTCGGATGGCAGAATGTGAGAGGTTTCCGGATTGATTCCGCGACCGATCAGCCACGCGTCACAGGCCCGGCGGATTTCGATCAGCGCCGCCCTCGGGATATCCCACACGCCAGCCCGCTTCATGTTCACGCCGGCGGAATGCGGAGCCGCGTCCTTTGTCCCCTCGGCTTCCAGCTTTCGGCACCGTGCGCAGCCGGTGGCGAACCCATGGTTCCGCCGCGCCGCCACTTGGTCAGCGGCAGGCTGGCCGCACTCGCATTCGATGATTTTTTTCCGTTTCATGATGGCATTACAAATTTCAGAAGATTGTTATTAACGCAGGCACAAGACCCGACGGCGAGCGACCGACCGCGACTGACCCAGCACTTGGGACACCTGCCCCACTCGACGGCCGCGTATTGAGCGGCTTGGATTCTGGCCCATCGCAGATCGGACAGGGAAACCCGTCCTGGGGATGGCACCACGGGCAAGGACTCTCCACTGTCGCGAGACCGCCCGCCTCCTGACTCAGCCTCCCCGCCACCGGCCAGCGGTGCAAAAGGATGGGCTTCGGCGGATGGTTCGGGCACGGGAGCAAGCAGAGCCACGCCCACCGGCCGCACTGGCTCAGGACGATTGCCGTTTCCGTCGGGATCCCGTGGCGCGCTTCCTCCCACGTTTCCGACGGCTCGCGCTCCGGCCAGTCCATCGGCAGGCATTCGCCAGAGCACGCCGCCCCGAGGCACCGCGGTTCCACCGGCCGCGGCTGCCGCTCGACTGGTGGCGGCTGCGGCTTCGGCTCTTCTTTCGCGTGCACGTTCAACTTCAGTCCGCCGCCAGTCGGGGGCACCGACGGCGGACTTGCCCCGTTTTTTGCTGCTGCCAGTTCGGAGAGTGTCATTTGATCGAAACGGTTGCCCCCGCTTTCCTGACTACCTTCACAAATTCCCGCGCACTTTGAGCGACGGGAGTCACGTTTCTTTCTTCGCGATCAATGTCAGGAGTGCCAGCCTCGATCAGCATCGGGAAGAACGCCTGCCCGTCACGATCCCAAAGGATTTTGGCCTGATAGACTTCCGGCGAATTCAGTCCGTGCCGCTCCGCGATGTTCGTGAACCAGCCCATTTGCCAGTCATGCTTTTTGAGCTTGAGCACCGGCCGGTTGAGATCGTCCAGTTTGATGCACCCCTCATCGTCCCGCTTTACAACAATATGTTCAAGCTCATGATCAAGAAGCCCGTCTTTCTGCTCATCGCGCATTCCTTCGTAGGCATCCGCATCAATGACAATCTCAGCATCAGCCAGCCCCTTTGCCCGGTCCTTCAGAGATACAATGCGGCAAGTCGCAAGGGCAGCATACCCCTGGGAAACCACAGCGGCCCCACTATCGGACCGGGCATAGATAAAATCAATGAGCACGCCGGCCAGATCAACGTCAGCGTGGTATTTCCGGATCAGGTGGCTTGCGCGAAATATGACTTCCTCCGGAGCGCGTTCGTAAGTCTTGCCCATGTTAGTAATCCTCCTCTTCTTCAGTGGTTGCGGGAGCGCTCGAAGGCACTCCCGTGGTTTCGATAACGGGGGCCGACGGCACCGCCGCTTCCTCCGCAGGTGTATTGGCCGGCGGTTCCGCCTCCTTCGCCTTTCTCGTCCGCCTGGCCGGTTGCGCCGGTTGCGCCGTCGGCGCGTTGAATGTCGGCAACGCGGCCACCGGTGGCCATGGCCCGAGGATCTTGTCAGCAACGGCATTGGTGAGAACCAGATCGTTTTCAAGGTAGGCCAGCGCCGCCTTGCGATCAGTCACCCAGACCGTGCTGAACATCTTCCCGGTATCGTCTTTCGTGCCGCACCCGAGGAATTCCGCCAGCCGTTTCAGACTGATCGTGCTTTCCCGGTTACCGCATTGCCATTCCGTATAGATATCGGCGAACACGTGATGGTTGAGATACCGTCCGGCATAGACCCCCATCGGCACCGGCACTTCCAGCACCCACGACCGACGCACGAGGAAAGGCAGATCGAAACGCTCGATGTTGAACCCAACCATAACCGACCCATCGCGGGCCGCCTTTTCGACCTGCGCCCAGAATCCGCGCAAGTCCTGGGCTTCATCCCCGCTTCCGAAGATGATGTTCTTCCCGTCGCACCGCAGCCCAATGGCCAGCACCGTGCCGGTTGTCGCACACAGCGCCGCTTTTTCCAGCCATTCGTTGCGCTTCTCAGTCACGACCGCCGCGATTTTGATCGGATCCGAGTAATTTGCGGGCGCCTTGAATTCCGGCATCATGGCGTGAAGTTCAGCTTCCGGCCGCGGGCCGGTTTCTATATCAAAGTAGATTCGCTTTAACATATTGAGTGTGTTGGTGTGTTTGGTTGAGTGAGTGAAATTTGATGGAGCGGCGGCGGCGAACTCTTCGCTATCCAGTCCCGCGGTCCGCCCGGGCGATGAAGGGCCGTTCCTGAGTCCCGCTGGAAATACCCGTCCCCCGCCGCTCCAAATCGGTTGGCTAAAATTCCGGCTCCTCGCCGGCCGCCACCAGCAGCGCCCTTGCCTCCTTCAATGCCGCAGCGAGGCGCTTGTCATCGGCCAGCGGCGACGGATTGGCCTCATGCTTCGGCAGCCACTTATCGAGCAGCGCCTGTACTGCGTCAGTGTCCAGGTCCCCAAGCTGCACGCCTTTGTTTTTTCCGACATGGACCTTTACCGTTTGCCAGTTCTCCCGTGCCGATTCCTCGCCGCTGCCCCCGGCCCGCTTGTAGTTCGCTGCCGCCCCGTCCTTTTTCTCCCGGTCCTTCTTCCGAATATACTTCCCGGAAGGCTTGAGCGGAGCCGCCGACTTGTCCGGCACCAGCGCGCTGATATTGGCATACGTCTTCCCCTCATGCTCATCATGGGTTATCAACATTTGCACCGGGTGACCGATCAACAGCTTGTCGATGTCGATATTCCCCTCACCGTCCGCATCGGTTTCCGCCACGTCCCGACCGAACGCCTGTTTCAGGAACTTCCGGAAGGACGACTTTTCATTCAGCGACGGAGTGAACCCCTTAGTCCACACGCAGAAATGCTCCCCGTCTTCTTTTTTCGTCTCCGATTCAATGACCACCCTGAACACCTGCTTTTCTCCGAATGCCGTCTGTTTCTTTTCCGGGTCCGTCACGTCCACGACAACGCCGCGCACGAGCCCATCAGTTGCCGGATGCGGGGTAAATTCACCGCCGCTTGAGTTTTTATTCAGCTTCATCTTGTTATTGCTTGGTTTGTTTTTGTTAATTCCCCGGTAGCCCCGAGGGAAAATAGTCGGGAAGCCGCGCACTGGCTCCTGGTCGCACTGCTGGCGCGTCCTCCCGGAGCCACCACATTCACGGGCAGGTTGCTCAGTCTCCAATTGCCTCCCCGCCCGGCGCTCCTTGTCCCGCGTATGCTGTGGACTCTCAGAGTGCATGTCCCGGCGTTTGGCGTTTGGGCGCCACGGGGAAATTGTTACCGACGGTCACACGTCAAAGTGATCGTCTCACCGTTGGCCGTGCACTCGAAATCCGGCGCATTGTCCAACGTGTCTTTCTGTTCAACATCCGACGGAGGCAGCGGTTGCGCCCGCGTCAGGCAGATCATGCCGGCGACGATGAACCCGAGGAAGAAACTGAAGCTGCACAGCAGCCAGACGGAAAGCGCGCTCATGCCCGTCTCCTTTCCCCCGGAAGTTCCCGCGGCATGATTCGCACTGTTGGAGCAGCCGGCGGAATCGGCGCGTCCAGTGCCGCCTGAAACCCCTGCTCCCACGCGTCGGAGAACGCCGCCGCACGCTCAATGCGCCGGCCGATGGCGATGCCGATCCCGACCAACAGGAGCCCCGCGAAGACGAGGCCAAAGATAATTACCTCACTCATGGGTGGCCTCCTTTCGGCCCGTGCGGGCTGTGACAAGATCGAGATACTTCCGGCACTTCCCCGCGTGCCACCGGACCCCGAGCCCGGTCAGCCGCTCCTTGGCCTTGGTCACCTGCCCAACGTCTGCTTTGACGTGGGCGTAGAAGGTGGCCCTGCTCACCCGCGCCGTAAGGCACAGGCCCGCCGTGGTGAAGTAGGAAGGTTGGTCGCTCATGACGCACCGCCTTTCATTGAAAGAAACAAATTTGCCGCCGCCGTGGCGGACTCCCCTTCATTAAAAAGCCCCAGATAATAGTTGCTCCTCGCGATTCTGACCTGGGCTTGAAATTTCCCATTACGAAGTCGTGTTGCATGGGGATGCTTTGCGGACCGGCAACGGTTCAGCGCATTCTGTCGGTGCGTTACAATCCGGAGGTTCTCCCGCCGATTGTCCAGCCGGTTTCTGTTTATGTGGTCAGTTACTTCACCGGCGGCACAGTCCGGCTTGCGCCCAAATACTCGAATGCAAACTTCATGATGAGATAGGACCGTCCACGGCTTCCCATTTGCCAGCCGGACCGTCCTTCTCGCATAGCCGCTTTTGCATGAGCGGTATGCCAGCGCAGCCAAATCGGCATCTTCGGGAGAAAAGATCGGGTATACCTTCATGCGTCTTTCCTCCCCATGCGGTGAATGTCAGAGTGACCAAAGACCCCGATGCACGGCCCGCACTGATACGCGGCCCATGTTCCATCGGCCCGCATGATCCGGAAGTCTTCGGCGTGCCCGAGTTGGACCCGGTGAACGGTCGGCGTCCAAAGAGTGAACGCGCTGTTGGTTCGGATCGTGATCATGCCGCCCCCCTTTCAAGCGACGCCCGGCAGACTCTGTTGAATTCTAATGGTGCGTCGAATCCGCCGAGCACCGCCAGCGACTGCTCCCGGCAGTCAAGGCAATGGCCATAGACGATAGACGCCACGATGACAGAAAGAGGGTCGCGCTTCATACCGCCCCCCTTTCCTTTGCGCGGATTTTCCGCGGAGTTGCCCGCCGGCCGGCGGTTTCGGTCGCCGCGGAGGTGCGGCGGGTGGGTTCGGCTGACAGAAAGTCGAGTGCCAGCTTGCGGAGAAGCCCGCTTTTGCTGGTGCCTCGCTCCGCTGCCCGGATGCCGAACAGGCGATAATCCTCGCCTGGGAGTTTGGTTCCAATGAATGTTGAATCGTTCATGTTATCGGGTGTTTAGACACCGCCGGAAGAAAGCAGGTGTTTAGACGCCCGTCAATCACTTTTTCGTTTTTTGTGTTTGGCTTGGCACTGAGTCCAGCGGGTGTATAGTCACCCACGCCTCACCAACGCGATAAATCCAAGAAACTGATTGGCTTCTACGCCACGCCAGAGGAAAAGAAGGCCCTCGTGGCTGCCGCCAAGAAGCGCGGGATCACTCAGGCGCACTACCTGAGTGAACCCGGTTCAGGTGTATAATCATCCGATCAACGTCCTCCTGCGGAATCGCCTTGTAGCTACTCAACGGCGCCTGCGCCTCCATGATAGACCCGATCTTGGTCCCGCCGGTATGGCTCAGCCCAAGGGCGTGGCCGATTTCGTGAAGTGCGGTTGTGCGAAGCTCGAGCTTCCCAAGCCGGCGAAAGAAGCCGAGCAGCCCCTTTCCCTCCTGCACTCCATGATACGCGCAATCACGACCGTTACTGAATACGATGGTGCCACGAGCGCCCTTCACGGCTGGCGGGCAGTATCTGGCCATCACTTCTGGCGGCAAAAGCTCGAACTTGAAATTGATCTCAATCGTGAAATCCGGAACATGCGAGTGCAGGGCATCATACCACATTTGGCACGCGCTGATGATGTCTCTGCGCGCTATTTCAGGCGTGAGGCCTTTTGATAGATTGGACGTGTCGATATGGTGTCTGATTGTCATGGGCGCAATCGGTTGGGAAAGGTTGAGAAAATAAGCAGCGTCAGCGCGTATATGCACGCGATCGGCAAATATATGAGCCAGAAGCACGCGAAGCGGAGAATCTTCATTTCTCACCCTCCGGTTTTTCAGCCCGCGGCGCCGTCGCTGCTCGTGCGCCCATTAGAAGCGGTCCGGCGATGACCATCCCTTGCCCTACCCACCACGCCCACTTAGGCACGTCCTGACTCATCAGGACCGCACCAAATGCGAGGCAGAAGGAGCCGCACAGGGACACGACATCGCGAGTTTTCATTTTTGGGCGTGGCTGGTAGCCAGCTTGTCCAGCCCGATGGTCACAGCCCTATCAGCCGAGCGGAGCACGAAGGCCCGCTCTTCTGGGGTGAGCGACGAGCAGCCCGTCAGGCTGGCCAGCAGAAAGATACCGACGAGCGCCGCGGCCGTGGCAATTACTAATTTGTGAGGGTCTTTCATAGGTCAGTTGTTGCTGTGCGGTCCAAGGTGGAATGTCGCGCCGTCCTTGTGTCCAAATTTCGCCTGAATGATCATGTTGCGAAGTTCCACCCTGTCTTTCTCACAAATTTCCGTGGCCCGCTCAAGAGCAGCAATCCGGCTTTCGTATGTGCTCGCCAACTTCTTGGCGACGTACATGACGGCAAGGCAAAGAATACCGGCAACGCCGGCTTTCGAGATTACATCGAAGAGAATTTGTGAGTCGTTCATTCTGATTTTTGTTCGTTGGTGAAATTCATGGCCCTCCCCGCCGTGAGGATGGCCAGCATATCCGCCGCGGCCTGCTGGTCTCGCGTGCCACCGACCACTGCCCGCTCATCCGCGTCCAGCGGCCGCGTATGACGGCAGCCGGTGAGCAGCAGGGCGAAGGCGATGATCAGACGAATTACCATGTTATTGTCCGGTGAGGCGGATATAGGTATCCGCCGTTGTGGGCAGATTGGCCGTTCCGCTGAGTCCCAGACGCAAATTCCAGTGCGCCTGCTCACGCCAGCTCAAAAGCGTCGTCGCTCGCCCGTCCAGCAACTGGAAGCCGGATGGTGCCAGCGCACCCGTCGGAAACGCTGCGATTTCTCCGATGGATGTCGCGGCCGGTTGCCAATCATGCACGCCGATGGCCGCGGCCGTGGCTGGCGTGACGGCCGAGCTTTGGGAAGTCAGCGCCGTCAACGGGACCGGAAGGCTGGCATCCCGCAGTAGGTTGAGCGTGCCGCTGCCGTTGCTCGTGAACGTGACCGGCAGAGTGTAAGACAACGTGCCGCTGGCGCCGCCGGCATTGAGGCCCGTCACCGTGAACGTATTGGCGTCCGAGACGGTAACGGAATAGGTCCCTACCGGAATGGCGGCCGCGTCACTGGTCGCCGTGACCACTATATTATTCCCGGTGGTCAGTCTATGCAGATTACTGGTGACCGTGATGACGGCAGACGCTCTGGTCCACGTTGCCGCCACTGCCGCCCCTACACCCGGCGCCGATGCCAGTTGGATCGTATTCGCATCCATCACGATCACATAATAATTCGTGCTGGCCGCCAGTCCCGTCGGATAGGTGCCGGTGGTGTAGAGTTGCACCCGTTCATTCTTTCCCAGCCCGTGAGAAGTGATGGTCAGCGTTTCGGCGGTGTGGTCCGTGGTGAACGTGGATGTCGTCTGCGTGATCGTGCCGCCGCTGGTGGCCACGTTGCCGCGCCAGTCCCCGGTGACAAACGGCCGGGCTTTGCTGATCCACTGCGGCAGTCCGTCGGTGCCCGTGGTGATCAATTCGGCGAACGCGCAGGATAGGTTTCCGCCCACGGTGCCGGTCCCGTGCGCCTGATTCCCGGTGACCACGTAGTGCGCCGGGATGCCGCTTACTTCGAATCCACCGACGCCAAAGGCATACGCGGTAAAATTCCACGTCCGGGTCGCGATGGGCATCGCCGTTTCCACGTAGTTGTTGGCGCAGATGAGATCCTGCACGTGGTCGAAGAAGAATCCGAAACTGCCAGTGTTAACGTACATGGTCCCCGAATTCCATCCACTGCCGACGCTGATGTTGGGGATGTGATACGTGTTGCCCGAAAAGGTCAGTTGTCGCATGGCCCCCATCCACACCCCTTTTGGCGTGCGGCTTGTGCCGACGTTGTTTGCGTTCAGTCCGCATCGGAAATAGTTATCCTTCACCACCACGTTTTGGAAATTCTCGAGCAGGGCGTTGGTAATGCTGGTGCGCCCGTTGGAATCGGATGATCCGAGGCCCACCTTCAGCGGATAATACCATGTCCCATCGAACACATTACCCTCGATGACGACATTCCGAATGCGGCGGGTCGATGAGGCCGATCCATACATGAGATTCAGGAAATTACTGCTTCCCGTGATGCCTCCCGGTTGTGCGCCCTGTGCGCCGGAAAACGTGTTTCGCCGGAATGTGAAATTGCTGAATTCCAGAGGCAAAGAAGCCGAATCAAACGCTATGCAATTCGTTTCCGTGCCGCTCGTAATATCCGCGTCCTGATGCGGGATGATCCGGCAATCCTCAACGGTCACGTTACGGATCACATTGCTGGCGTTGGAGTGGCTGAGCAACATGAAGTCATACCCGGCGCAATCAATTGTCAGGTCCGTGCGGGGCACCCGCTGGATGAATCGCCTGATCACGATGTTTTCGATGGGCGTGCTTTGCGAATGAGTCCCCCCCGTCGCGATTATGCCGGCGGCTCCAAGCCCGTCCAGTTCGAGGATGCACGACGTGAAGTTTCCCGTCCCGTAAACGTAGCAGTCTTCAACCAGCACATTTTTGGAAACATTGATCTCCAGAGCGTGTCCTCTCGCCTGCTCAAATCCCACGCGCTCCACGATGGCCCACGGACAATGGCAAATCCCGATGAGGTCGTGCCCGTCCACGTCGGTGTAACTGTCCATCGTCAGGCGGAGATCCCGCACCACCAGCGGGGCCGCCGTATAGGGGGCCGTGCAAGTGTTATACCGGTAGGGCGCGATACCACAAAAGGCCGCACTGCCCGCCGTGCTAAACTCGATTTCCGTGCCCTCGCCGGAGCCCTCCAGCGTCATGTAATCGCCATCCACGAGCAGGGCGATACCTCCCGCCGTCGGCGTCACGTTGTAGGTTCCTTTCGCCAGCTTCACCACGCCACCCGGTGCCGCGATAGCCGCGTCAATCGCCCGCTGGATGGCGGCCCTGTCGTCAACGGAGTCGCCGGCCTTGGCTCCGTAGGACTCAACATAAAAGGTCCGATCCCGAGACGGTGGATTCGTGATAATCTGACCATGGCAGACGGACGCGCAAAGCGCGAGAAATGAAAGGATTCGCTTCATGGAATTACGAGAAGTTAACAATAACGGATTCGCTCCCGGCCGAGCCCAGCACATACCACCCATCACCGGCCGCAAACTGACCTGACTGAAGAAAGAACGATGCGCCCGCGGCAAGCTCGATCCCCTGCACGTCGTCTGCATTCGAGTCCCCAGGCTTCCCGATGGGCAGACCATACGCATTACTGAGCCCGCGCCGGAGATAAACAGACGTTGCGGCCGCATTCTGAACTGTCACGCCATTGCACCCGTTTGGAATGATGAAGTCGGGATGCACAGCGGCAGACCCCCAATCTACCGAACCATTATAGGCCAGAGGACGCTTCAGCTTCAGCGCAGTCCCGTCAAAATACCATTCAGAAGACGGCAGCGGAATCGCTTCGGATGACCCGGACGGAGTGACCGAAACAAACACGGGGTCGGTAATCGCGACATCACTTGTCGCCAAAGCACTGATCAAAGTTTCCCCCGCCCTCAAAGTAACGGGCGAGTTTGAACCGATTGCGGCCGGGACCGCTAGTAAATCGGCGGATGTTCTCGCTGTGATGTTTACCGTTCGATTAGCTGGATGAGACATGATGTTATGTGGTTATGCCGCGGGTTTGACCGCAGCCATGAGTTGGTGAAGCATCGCCTGCGCTGCGCGTTGTTTCTCGAAACCGTTTTTGCCCTGATAGTCAGGGCCTTGCTGAATCGCATCGATGCGCTCCTTCAGCCCGCCGGACACGCCGACCGGAAGCCCGGCAATCATGCGGTCCTGCCCAAGGAGTGTGGGCGCCGCGGCAGCCAGCCGTTTGAGGATGTCGGGCCGGCTGGTGAAAATCTCGTCGTCTTCCGGGATCCCGATGGCGGTCGCGAGTGCTTTGGCTTCCGCAGCCCGCCGCTCGAAGTTCGGACCCCACTCTTTTTTGAGTTCAGCGCGGCCGGCATCGAGCGCCTCCCGCGCACGAGCAACCTCGCGCTCATACGTGGCCAGCGTGCCCTGCGCCTGCAAGGCCGCGATCTCCTTCACGGCCGCCGGGGAAAGATGATGCTTGTGAGCGACTTCGGTAAAGGCCTTCTCAATGTCGCCATTCCAGAGTTCTTTCTGGAACCCTTCAGGCATCAGCGGGCCGTAGGCGTCCGGAGTCTCCGGCGCACCGACCAGTTTCCGCCACTCGGCTACCTGCTCCGGTGTGCTCGTCTCGGACGGCGGGGCAGGACGCTTTCCCACGAGGGCCTTGGTGTCCAGGTAGGCTTTCGCCAGACCGGGCAGGTTGTTGACTGTGCTGAGCGTCGGGTTACCCTTAAAGTCAGGGCCAAGTTTTTCCAGCCAGTCAGACGAGAA
>Ga0208147_1000180_pt1 | contig 23616 bp, 30 predicted proteins | sample DEB3_08_DNA_FD_184520 | JGI IMG/M metagenome (GOLD analysis project Ga0208147, IMG submission 184520) | Aqueous microbial communities from the Delaware River and Bay under freshwater to marine salinity gradient to study organic matter... | ecosystem: Environmental > Aquatic > Marine > Coastal ... | reverse complement strand
ATCATGCACGCTCACCAATCCTGGTTCTCATAAGCGTCGATACCCTCGCCATCCTCATCCTCGAGCATGGCCTGATACTGTTCCTCAGAGATTCGACCCAATCGATACAGAATCTCTACCATATCGGATTCGGTCATGGATCGACTCCTTCCATTGCCATTGCATACGCGTAGTCTGACACTCTAGATTCCCATGCCGACGGATCTATTTCGATCATTTCGATTATTTCAGGGTACAGAGATACAATCTGTTGTCCCCAAAAACACCCCCTAAGAGTCAATCCGTTACCGTATACTCGTGCGAAAAATTCGGCGGCCATTTCATATTGTTCATCAAAATCTATGCGAGACATATCCATTCTTCCTAGTGTGCGGATAACTGGTATCGGGAATCAATGTGCAAGAATCGGAGCCCGACGAGCACGATCATGGACCCACTGAAAGTAGGAATCATACGGAACATCAAGCCGCAGTCCTTCACCCGTAGTCAGAATGAATCCTTCCGGGGCTTTGTCCGAATCGCGTACAAGCAACAATTCGCCACTGCCTTCACCTTGTACACTAGGACGATGGTACAGATACAATGGTTCTATGGTGCCATTGGCGGATGCCTGCTTCATAAGCAATTCGCCACGGTTGGCGCATACTTTAACTAGATCAATGTATTCTGTTTGCATTGCAATCTCCTTTGTGTGTGGACTCGTCAGGGTACGAGTAACGTACCGACGCCAGGTTTCCCTAGCGTTTCGTCCTTAGTGTTGACGGTAAACGAAACCGTGTTCAGTCTCGCCGATCAGCATACCCTCATAGGTCAGATACTCTCTGATGGCATCGTCGCGGTCTATGTCGTCCAGACCGGCAACGTCGATACTGTAGCTGTTCGCAATCTCCAGAGCAGTGTCATGGCTGAAATCACAGCACAGCCCGATTACGTCCAGCTCGTACGTGCCATCCGTTGACTCCTCTAGGTAATCGAACAGGACACGGAGCCCGTCGTACCATCCAACGAGGTCATTGTTCTCCGCATGGGTGGCGAAATTGTATTGGCGGCCCATCGATACGAAGGCATCAACGAATTGCGAGAAGTTAATGGTCTGGTACATGGCATGGATCTCCGATTATTTGGTTTCGATTACTGCGGTGACATTGCAGCCGGACATACGTACATGGTACACGCCAGCCGATACGCGAGAGACACTAAACCGACGAGAATCCGACCGGTATGCGCGCAGTAAATGTGCTACATGGGCACGCGAATCACGCGAACGGAATCCTGGCTCGTCGATAAAATGAAAATGACACACGGGTTTCATGGTTCACACTCCCAAGAGGTTAAGGATGAAGTAGGACATGAAGGATACGTAGAAGATACCGGAAGCAATGAACATCCCACGCAGTACCTGATTGATCACATTGTCGAAGGTTTCCATGGTTCACACTCCTTGGAATTCATTGGCACGCAGGAAGGCAATCTCTTCTGCCGTTGCCATGCAGACTGCCATTTGGTGCTTGTCCAGATACTTCTGGAGTTTGTCTCTGTTGGCCATTGTGGGCAGCTTGCGGTATGCGTTGATGAGCTTGGACATGGTCTGGTCTCCTAGTTGCTTTGCCGGTGCGGCATCGCATGACATGAACACTACACCATGCTGGCCAGTATGCAAGCAGAGAATCATTACAATTTGTTAATGTTCGAATCGGCAGATAGGATCGGCAGACTTCCAGACAGTCGATGGTACTCGATGCAGTAACAGCTAGGCGACGCAGCTACTCGATAGGTAGGCAGACACTCGGCGCAGTCTCTCGGCATAATCTCGGCGCAGTCTCGGTAGGTTAATGGCGCAGTCTCTCGATGACTCGCAGTCGATCGCTAGCGATTTAGTCCAATGGCCTAGGAATGGTTGACGTATCAACTAGATAGACAAGGATGGTTGACTAATGTGGGAATGGAAGTATACGTAGGGTGCATAGCACCATAATTGAACACACGTTCAACAATTGAATCATGGGATGATTGTACTTAATTGCAAATGAGAATCATTCTCACCGATAGGTTTTGTCTATCGATGGCCAGTCAGACCGGGTAGCCCGGGGGTGCGGGGTGTGCTTGTATAGTGCATTACACCTTCACAATTTCTGACATATTTTTTGACAATCCCAGTAATCCGGTCTGAATGTCTTTACGTATCTTAGTACTATAGTACTTAGTACTAGTACTAGTACAGTACTATTACTTAAACCTTTAGGTTTATACTCTAGTACTAGTAAGTACTAGTAAGTACTACTAAGTACTAAGTACTAGTACTGTCCTCCATTTCATTCCGGACTGAATGGTAACTAGTAAGTCATTCTAGCGTAACAAACCAGAGGGGTTTGTCTAAGTCACTTGTCTGACTGTAATGTCCATTCTGGACTGTATGGCAATACACTGTACTAAACATACTGAGTTTGATATAATCAATACTCTCCTTGGCGTAAACGAAGTGTCAGGATTGGGGCGTTGGCACGATTATTGCGAAATACACAACTTACCCCCTAGAATCGCTTAGGAGAACAAGAACACGCTAGGAGGTACCCATGTAGCGCCCTAGCCTAGAAAATGCCTCAGAACGCTTCCTAGAGAGTTTTAGGGCCATTCGGACAAGCAACTCAGGAGAACCAAGTGCCCAAGATGCTAGAAGACCTTCGGAAGAAGATTCAGAAGACAGGTAAGTCCAAGTCAGCAGCATACGCAATCGCAACCTCTGCTCTCCAGAAACAAGGTAAACTCAAGAAAGGAAAAAAGAAATGAACCTTAGTAATCTGTACCATGCACTGTACGCTATCGGTTTCCAGTTCTTCCTTGGGATTGCTACTGGGAATTTCTGGTTGGGAATGGCATTCGGTTCAGCATTCTTCCTTGGTCGAGAAGTAGCTCAGAGAGAGTACAAACTCACCAATGGAGGTTCAGTCAAGGGACTCAAGCCCTGGGCTGGATTCGATATCCTGAACTGGGGATGGGATGCTAAACTGGATCTCTTCTTCCCTGTAGCAGGAACAACTCTTGTAGCCATTGCTGCTCATTGCCTATGAACAACACCCCCCACGCTTCTCGTAAGTTCAGCGCACCTCGGGGGGTTACTCTATGAATCCTCTCCTGCTTCAGCCTGCACTGGATCTAGTATCAAAGGTACTGGATCGAGTCATTCCTGACAAAGCTCAGGCTGAGAAGGCCAAAGCAGAGTATGCTCTCCTTGTAGCCAAGCAGGATCAGGATGAAGTTGACAGTTTCAGAAAGTTCGTAGTACAGTACGAAGGAGAGGGAGCGAGTGTATCTCCTCCCTTGCAATTCCTCAGAGGATCCGTTCGACCAGTACTCACGTACATTCTTGCTGGTCTGTATGGTTGGGGATTCCTTCATCCCGGTACATTCACAGCAGACGGTATGCAAGGACTCTTTCAACTCAATCTCATCTCACTAGGTTTCTGGTACGGTGAGCGAGCACTATCCAATCTGGGGCTGAATCTATCGAAAAAATGAGGTAATACGTGGAAGACGAACTCCAGGGAATGGATCAGGAATTCAAACAGGGACTGATGGAAGCGTCCCATTACCACCAGTCCTTTATCCAGATGACCTCCCAGAAAGGTCGATTTGATACCCACCAAGCCGCGCAATGCGTAGAACGATCCGAGAGTCTGTACTCGGAACTCCTGAACAGGGATATTCATAATTCAATCGTTCTATATCAGCTTGCCACTCTGTACATGCAGACCAACCGTAACGGTCTTGCAATCAATCTCCTAGAACCCCTTATCAAGCATTCCAAGAAGCCTAAGATTGAATGGCTAAATAATCTTGGGGCTGCGTACCGTAATGAACACTGTAACGCAGAAGCGCGGGATGCCTTTGAGGCAGCACTGAAGGTTGAGTACCATCCTGACGTTCTGGCTAACCTGTGTGCTCTGTGGGTAAACGAAGGATATCCTGAGCGAGGTATACCCTACGGTCGTCAGTGTTTGCAGCTCAGGCCGGATCATCCACAGGGTAACTGGAACTTAGGGCTTCTGTTAATCGAGGACAAGCAGTACGAAGAAGGCTTCAAGTTCTACGCTAATGGCTTTGAGACGGGTGAGCGCATCATCCGTTCTTACAAAGACAAGGATGGTAAGGAATCCAAGTTCTGGAAGGGAGAGGATCTGGATGGCAAGACCATCGTCCTGCATGGTGAACAAGGCATTGGGGATGAGTTGCTCTTCCTCCAGTTCGTACCTGAGTTCATCATGGCTAATCCGAATACTAGGATTGTACTGGATGTGCATCCTCGATTGTTCACAGCAATCCAACGCTCATTCCCGAATGTAGCGGATATCTTCCCTACCCGTAAATCCAAGGAAACACCGGAGTGGAATGACTCCATTCGAGTGGATTACAAGGATGGTCTGGGTTCTCTGCCTCGGTGGTATCACAAGTACCGTCGAGTTAATGCTGGTTGGCTCAAGCCAGATACCGATCTTGTAGCCAAGTACAAAGGAATCATTCGTAACATTCAGGAAGAAACGGGTCAAATTGGGCGTCCTATTGTCGGAATAGCTTGGACTGGAGGTAAGAAGAAGACCCGTGTGGACTTGCGAAGTATCCCGCTTGAGAAACTCGTACCTGTACTGGAAAATGATGCAACCTTCGTATCGTTGGAGTACATCCCTGGAGCAGAGAAGCAAACAGGTGAACTGCTCAAGCAGCACGGAATCTATCTGCATCACTGGCCTGACGTTGTGGAAGACATGGACTATGAGCACTCAATGGCACTCGCTGCGGCCTGTGATCTTGTTATCTGTGTAAACACCAGTATGGTTCATGTACGAGGTTCTATGGGCCTTCTTACGTGGACACTGACGCCTCATGGTCACGCATGGCGGTACGGAAAGAAGGATGAGTTGAATCCTTTCTATGGAGAAGTAATCCAGTACCATCAGGATGATGGGGTTGATTGGGACATTCCCATTCAAAAAGTAGCCAAGGATCTCAAGAAATACTGCCGAGGGTTCAAGCCGTGATTAACGTATCGTATGTAACTTCTGGAAATGAGAACATTGCTTCCTTCCGGTACAGGGTTCTTGCTCCTGCCAAAGGCCTAGTCCAGCATTTCATCAAACCCAGCATTGGCAGACTTGCCACAAAAGAGTCCAATGTTGTGGTATTCAGCAAACACTGGACGTACAACGACTGGTCCTACGCCAAGTTCTGTAAACTCCGTGGACAGAAAGTAATCTTTGATGTATGTGATGACCACTTCGATGGGAAACTCTCGGATCATTACCGAAGGATGGTTGATGTAGCGGATGGCATTACCTGTAATTCCAAGACTATGTCAGCCATTATCCACGAGAAAACAGGTCGAGACAGTGAAGTAATCGTTGATCCTGTCCTTTCCCCTCGCATTGAACCCAACTTTCAACCTCAACCTAACCTTCTGTGGTACGGACAGGCTATGAATATCCAAGGTCTATACGATGTGTACACAAAGGACTGCCTGTATCCATTGGAAGTTGTAGTTCCTGGCAATCTTAATCCACCAGAGCACTTCCAAGCGCCGTGGATCACATGGGTTCCTTGGCACAAAGATGTGATTCCAGAGGCAGCAACTCGGAATAACATAGCAATTCTGCCGTATCGGCAAGGAAAAGATGCGAAAAGCGCCAATCGTGTACTGGAAGCCCTGCAATGTGGAATGATGGTGCTGACGGATCCCATTCCTGCTGTGGTTGAGCTTGGTAAGAACGGTATCCGGTACTTGGATAAGCCACTGAATGAGGTGATTGACTCCATCAAAGGCTCGGACTGCACATTCGAGATTCTCGAATCGCAAAAAATAATTGATGCAACCTACAGCCAAGAGGTTATTGCTGCTAAGTGGGCACACGTATTTCGGAGTCTTGCATGAAACTTAATCTTGGTTCCGGCAATCGTCCCCTTCAGGGCTACATCGGTGTGGATCTGGCTCCTAATGCTGACATCCAGTGCGATCTACGCAAGTTAGAGCCATTTGCGGACAACAGTGTAGAGGAAATCATTGCAATCCATGTAATCGAGCACTTCTACAAGTGGGAAGTCCAGCCTCTGCTCCAAGAATGGAGACGAGTGCTACAACCAGGAGGCAAGATTATCCTTGAGTGCCCCGATCTCAAGAAAGCAGCACAGGCATTCTTGTTTGGTGCAGGAGATCAGATGGGAATGTGGGCCTTCTACGGGAATCCTGAGCTAAAGGATGTGTTCCACTGTCACCACTGGGGTTACACGCCAGAGACGCTAGCCTATGAACTCCAGATGGCTGGATTCCGTAATATCCATAAAGCAAAAGCCCAGTTCAAAATCCCAGAACGGGATATGCGTGTGGAAGGATTTAAATAATGGCTCAGAAAATCCCTGTATACATTGGGTACGATCCAGTAGAGTCCGGAGCCTTCTGGACTTGCGCTGCAAGTGTATTGGAACATAGTTCTCAGCCAGTTGAGATCATTCCTCTCAAGAGATCCCAGCTACCCCTTACTCGACCTCGGCATCCCAAGCAATCCAACGAGTTCTCGTTTACCCGCTGGCTAGTACCTTACTTGCAAAATTACCGTGGCTATGGTATATTCGTAGACTGCGACTTCCTGTTTATGGCTGACATTGCGGAACTCTGGTTCTTGCGAGATCCGACCAAAGCAGTACAGGTTTGTAAACATAACACAGATACCTTTAAAGAAGGTACTAAGTATCTTGGGACAGAGCAGACGGTATACGATAAGAAGTGCTGGTCTAGCTTGATGTTGTTTAATTGTGAACACGAAGCTACACGTAGACTTGTCCCGGATTATATTGACAGAGCCAATGGACTCGATCTGCATCAATTCAAGTGGTGCAAAGATGAGGAAATTGGCTCTTTGCCTATTGAGTGGAATCATTTGGTAGGACACTACGCATACAGCGATAAGATCAAAGCGGCTCACTTTACCGAAGGTGGACCGTACTTCAAGGACTACCAGGATTGTGCTTACTCAGATGAATGGTGGAATGCCTTCTATAAAATGAAGTACGTCAAAGAGGGATTGACTTGACAATCAATGCAGCAGATAAATTCGTACAGATCCCTTTTGGACCGGGTAATTCCAACAGGGTTCCTACTTACAGCGGGCAAAGAATCTTTCCCGCTTTTTTGCTTTCTGGTTGGAATCAAGAAATCACGGCTGGAGGTGTAATCACTGGCCCAGCGCCTCTTGTTGTTCACTTTGATGCAGTAGGTACTGATCATGCCAATACCCAGATTGATGGGTTCTTGGATATGTTCTACCACTGGAACTTTGGCTATACCAGCACAGCTAGTCAATCCGTATGGTCAACTACGGCTCTTCCAAAAGGCCAGCAAATTGGTGGTCCTCTTGCCGCTCACTGCTTTGATAAAGCTGGCACGTATACGTGTTCTGTGCGAATACAGGATTCGTTTGGTGTATATACAGACAAGTACGCTACAGTAGTTGTACGTTCTGCTGATGACGTATTCAGTGCTGCAAATACAGTTTGTATCTCACAAGCAGGTAACTTTACTGGCGCACCATCTGGCGCAACAACTACAACGACCCCTCCTACTACAGTTACCAGCAATACGCGATATCTATATCGAATGGATGAGGACTTCAGTACCTTTACGCTAAGTATTGCTCATTCTAAATCCAATGTCCTTATTGGATCTTTTGGTACTGGGACTAATAAACCAAAGGTTTGGAAGAAACTGGTTCAAACTCCTCCAAAAAATACGGATGTATTGTTAAATAGCATTACATTTATGGATTTGAACGTAGATGATATGGGGATTCCTTTTGCTGATTATGTATCTTTTGTTAGATGTGAAGTATTTAATCAAGGAGGTGTAGATAAATTAGCTAATTCTGGATTAACTGTTGCTTATTATTATGCTAATTTGCCTAGCAATACTGATCAATCAAGTATTAAATGGCCTAAAAATACTGCATTTGTTGATAATATCATAGATTCAAAAACATCTGCATCTGAACCATATTATGGCCTTTCAAATAGAGGTATTTTTATTGGAAATACCTTTATAATGACAAATAGTGTAGCGGAACATCATTTAAGAATAGCCTTAGGCTATAAAACAGTAGTATCTCATAATTCCTTTGATAATTTACCTAATAATACAAAGCATCATATTAAATTTCATTCTAGTGGAACTGGAATGTTTACAGAAGATTATGGATCTTCTCCTAACCCACAATCAAAATATGCAGTTATTTCCGATAACTATAATTCGGAAGATACTGCAAATTATATATTTACAATAACACCGCAAAGTCAATTATTTGAAGAATTTGTATCTTATATAATTCTTGAAAGAAATATATTTAATAATGCAGTTGGAGATGTTTCATCTAAATTATTTCATGCTATATGTGGATCGTATATTTGTGTAAGAAGTTATAGTCTTACTGGAACGTCAACACTGAGAAGAATTATTGGTTTCGATATAGATGGAGATTTGCTTTCATCTTTTTATAAATCTCCGTATTTTGTACCAGTAGGAAATCCGTATATTGATGGATCAAGGATCTTTACAGCAACAGAAGTAGTCACTCCAATGAGGGCTGGAATATGACAATACCAGCAGTTGTTTCTAAAGTTTCAGGATCAACAAGTACCGAAACTCTTATACAGAAAATAATTCTCCCAGGAAATATACAAAACGGGAATATGCTTTTTATCGCATTTTCTTTAAGAGGACAACCAACAATAACATGGGATAACAGTACTGCTGGAGTTTTTACTAATTTATTTAGTAGGACGGAAGGTAGCCTTGCTTCTGTTTACGGTTATTGGAAAATAGCTAATGGTACAGAATCTAGTGCAACACTATCTATTGTTACATCTATAAGTGTTGGAGCAACTTGGGCTATTTTTGCTATTAATAATCATAATTCTGCTATAGAAGCTACATTAACAGGAACTTCTACTGGTTTAACTTGCAGTCCTGTTGGACTAACTCCAACCTGGGGATCGAAAGATGTTCTTTGGATTTCTGGATTAGCTATACCTACAAATACAACAGTTAATATTGCTCCAACAGGATATAGTTCTACTTATACAGTAGTTGGTATTGGAACAAGCAGGTCATTACTAGTAACTATTGAAAAAGGAGTTTCAAATACCATATCAGAAAGTCTTGCTCAAAGTTCATGGCAAACTTCTTCAATTAATAATAAACAACTTTTTCTTATTGGAGTACAAGGAGCAGCAAGTGCTGCACTGTCGATAAGTTCCGTATCTACTGATAATCGAGTATATAGCGCAGAAGCGGATACGGAAGTAATTGGAACAGGTCTTAGCGCAGGAGTTAGTGTTACGTATAAGGATGTTGCTTGTACTGTTCTCTCTGCCAGCGGAAGTACCAGTATCAAGGTGACGTTCCCGAATTTCTTTAGCAACAATATCAAGATTGGTGCTGCACATGAATTCAAGGTAGTTGGATAATGGCTACTGCTACGCTTACACTTTCGGCATCAGCACCTGCTGGTTGGAAGTACACAATCTTTGTTGATCCGAATATCTCGGATACGCCCAGTGTAGCTTTCAACCAAAGTCCAGCAGTAGCAGCAGGCGATATTGTTGTATTCCGTAAGTGGGCACTGATTGATGCTGTTACAACTTCGTACAGTGTCACGATTAGTACAAATGGTATGCCGACTGTTTACTCGGGAAGCGATTCAGCATCCCTGAGTTTTTTGTACTTCTTTTGGGATAACAGCACTAGTGATTACGGAACGACTGCTACTTACAACGTACTGGCAATCAGTGCTTCAGCGGGAGGAACTTACTTGCCTGTAGGAAATATCTGGCAGTGGATATATCAGACAGAACCATCCACTGGAAGCATTACTGACAAGATTCAGAATTACTTGGCTGGCCTTGGATACACAGGAGCAGTCAACGAAGCCCTGTACAACTGGCTTGGATCAGTTGGGTACACGGGAACTCTTGCAGAACGTATCTCACAATTTGAACGAGTCAATACCGCACGTTATGGCTGAAGAAATCAAGATTACTGGAGCTTACCAATTTCGTACCTGTAACAGGGATCAGAAGGATTTCTGGCGAGAGCGATTCATTGAAACCAACGATCCTACCGGGTACATCTTTGCAGAAGCCTGGATCGAAGATGGCTTTCGTAAGTGGAAAGAATTCATTAACGCTCATGGAGTAAAAACAGAGATCCAAGAGTGGCAGGATACGCTAGCAACTAAACTGATTGCCCAAGGTATCCTGAACATTGCTACGCAGAGGGATTCGTTCCAAGCATCCAAGTGGCTTGCTGATCGTGGGTGGATGGAGAAAGAAGACAAGCGTACCAAAGAAGCCAAGAAGAAGGCAGAGAAAGCTCACGATGAGATCCAAGAAGACATGGAACGATTGGGGCTAAGACTTGTCAAGGCGAAGTAATAATCAGCGATCTCATGGCATACATCGCTCAGAGATACGCAATAACAGACTTCAAATGCCTCTGGTGTACAGAACACCAGATTTGTACGCATCTGGAAGTCACGTTCATAGCACAGGTGCGATTACTTCAGGGATCTTTGATCCAGCCAGACTAGGATCTGGCACTGCTACAGCCACTACATTCCTCAGAGGTGATGGTGTCTGGGCAACGGTTACATTAGGTGGTGGAGGAGCAGCATGGGACTTCGATGAAGGAAGTAGTTCCATGTCCTACACGTTCGGCGCAATCGATTTAGACGAAGGCGATTCAATAAGTCTCTAATATGGCAACAACCGCAGTTCTACGACACCGCCGAGATACCGCAGCTAACTGGACTTCCAATAATCCGGTTATGCAAGACGGACAACTTGGCTATGAGACTGATACCCGTAAGTTCAAGTTCGGAGATGGCTCTACATCCTGGATCTCTCTTTCGTATGCCTCCGCTGTAGCCATTGGTGGTGGCGGCGGTGTAACGGATGGCGATAAAGGAGACATCGTAGTCTCTGGTAGTGGCGCTACGTGGACTATTGATACGGGTGTTGTTACTACAACCAAGATGGGAGGAGATGTTACCACAGCAGGTAAAGCTCTCCTCGATGATGCAGATGCTACTGCTCAAAGAGTAACGCTTGGTCTTGGGACTATTGCTACACAGAACGCTAATGCTGTATCCATTACAGGCGGAACGCTTACAGGAGTAGTGGTCAGTACTGGAACATACTCCAGCAATGTAAACGAAACCTTGATGCGGATTGTACGTAAATCCACAGCGGGTACAATTACTAAAGGCCAAGCAGTCTACGTTGTTGGTTCCACTGGTACACACCTTACTGTTGAACTCGCGGATGCTTCTACAGAAGCTACAGCAGCAACCACTATCGGAGTAGCAGCAGAGACTATTACGGATATCAGTGATGGCTATATGCTTGTTGCTGGTCTTCTTACTGGTCTGAGTACGCTACCTACTGCGTCCTTTACTAATGGTGCCGCGCTCTGGCTCTCAGAGACTGCCGGAGGATTGACTACAACTCGTCCTACGCAACCAGCACATGGCGTTGCAATGGGATGGGTAATTAACGCATCCAACGGCTCTGCTGGTTCCGCTTACATTAAAGTTATTAATGGCCTTGAGCTTGAAGAGTTGCACGATGTACTTATCGTAAGCGCAACTGCTGACAACGTACTCATGTACGATTCAGTGTCCAGTCTTTGGAAGAATCGTTCTGCCGGGTATCTCTCTACTCTGATTACTGGGTTCTCTACTACTAGCCATTCTCACGCTTACTTGCCTCTTACAGGAGGTACGCTAAGTGGAGCATTGGATGTATCGGGTCCAGTATCGATAAGTGGGACTCTTGTTGCTTCAAAGATTTCTATTGATCCCGGTGGATTTAATAGTTCAATTCTGTCGCTTGTTACTCCAAAAACTAATGTAGCTAAAACTGAATATATTATCAGTGGTTTTCAAAGAGGCGCAGTAGGTTGGAACGGCCCTGCCGATAATATTAGAATCGAAGGATGGGATTCTAGTGGTGCCAACAACAAGGTTATGCTTACTGCGGAATACAGCGCAGGAGTAAGTCTTTACCACAATGCCCAATTCAAGTTCGGAGTCTCTGCATCAGGTGCGTATGTATTCGGAAGATTGAAAGTTTCTGACCAGATTTCTCTTTCGGGTACGTTGTACGCAAGCAAAATTTATAGGGGAGCCAGCGAGATTGGTTCCTTATTTGCTTCTGCTAGCCATGTCCACAGTACTGGAGATATTACTTCCGGTATCTTTACGCCAGGATTCCTTGGTTCAGGTTCTCCATCAATTACCACGTTCCTTCGCGGAGATGGGCAGTGGGCTACACCTACGGGTGGATCTGCTGATGGATCTTTGTCCTCTCACCAAGCACTTCTGAACCTTCAGGGAGGTACGACTAACGAGTACTACCACCTGACTTCTGCGGATTACGCAGCTGTAGTAGCTCGCGGATGGGCTTCAGCAACGCACGTACACGCTTATCTTCCTCTCAGTGGTGGAACTCTCAGCGGATCCCTTGCCCTTGATACAGGTAATATGTGGATCTCGCTTAGTTCCAACACAGTGTCTGCACTACGCATTATCAATACTGGAACCGAGAATGCCCTGAGTGTACGAGGACACGCCTCTATCTCATCATCCTTGTACGTAGCGACTATTGTAGATGCAGGGGTGGATTTCAAGCGAGGCGGTGTATCGCTAGGAACGATATACGCTTCGGCTACGCATACGCACAGTGCTGGACAAATAACAAATGGAATAATTAGCACAGCAGTACTGGCTACTGGAACTGCCGATGCTACTACGTATCTTCGCGGTGATTCCACTTGGCAGACAATTGCAGGAGCATCTCCGTACATCACTGTGTACGATACCGCTACAGCTTCTGCTGGGCCGTACATTACATGGCAGAGATTGCCTGTAGAAATGGTCGCTTCGCAGAGTAACTCAGCCACGATTATCTTTGTGACTACATCCGTAGGACCGGGTACATGGCAGTTCGATTATCACATCATTTACCAGAGTGCTGCTACAACTACCGGTACGGGTATGTACGTTAACCATACAGGAGCAAGTCCTGGTGCTTTTGTAACCATGTCTCGATTCCTGACAACAGGTGGCGCAGCAGCAACAGGCGTTGTTGACCAAGTACAGAGTGGTCAAACAACAGGTTTGTTGGAAGGTAAAGGCGAACGTGTACTGAACACCGTATCGTCTCAAACAGTGGGTGTGGATACAGTAAGTGCTAACGTATACACAGTGTATTCAGGTATTCTTCTTGTAACCAATACAGGACAACTTGAGTTCAAAGTAACCTCAGAGGTTAACGGTAGCAACATCCATGTTAAGCCGGGATCATTCCTAGAGCTAAAAAAGATAAAATAAGGATACTAATGGACTACCAAATACTTTTCAATATTGCATTTTCGTTCATTATCTTTCTTGTTGGTTGGTTCGTGCGTATTGCTTACGATGCAACTAATTCAATGAAACACGATTTGATGACTCTTGAGAGGGAACTGCACTCTGGGTTTGTACGCAGAGAGGATTACAAAGAGGATATCCGAGAGATCAAGGATCTTCTTCTGTCCATCCAAGATCGCCTTAACGCTAAAGCAGATAAATAGGGGTACAAATGGCCAAGATTACGCTTAACGATATTAGCACTGAGTTCAGGGGCCAAGCGGCCATCAATGCTAATTTCACATCCATTGAGAATGAATTCCAGAACAAGGTTCTGTATCGGGATAATCCTGTTGGTGAAGCCAATAGTATGCAGACCCATCTGGACATGAATGGCTTCAATATCCTGAATGCCGGTAACGCTACTGCTCTTGGTGTAGTAGATGCTTCGGGTATTCCTTACGAGAGTTCTGCATCCGGCGCAGTTGCTTCTACTGTCCAGGCAAAACTGTCAGAGTACGTTAGCGTAAAAGACTTCGGTGCAGTAGGTGATGGTTCGACTAATGATACCGCTGCAATTATCTCTGCCATTAACCATGTCATGGGATTGGGTGGCGGTATAGTCCATGTACCAAAAGGTAAATACAAGATTACGCAGACAATCTATATCCCGAAAGGGAATGTTCGTCTGCAAGGTGAGTCCTTCATCAAGGATAACTATACGCGCAATAGCGATGCTGATGTCCAATTCATGGACGCTATTGGTACTGTGTTTGAGTGGGGTGGTTCCACTACCAGTGCAGCAATGGTTCACATGGGATGGGTATCCGGTATCACTGACCGTAAGGTATCCGGAAGTGCATTCAGCGGTATCGCTATTAACGGTAAAAACAAAGTAGGTACTGGTCTTAAAGTAGTCAGTGCGGATCGCTGTGAGTTCAAGGATGTCCTTGTACAGAAGTGCAGTGACTATGGTGTACTACTTACAACCACAGTTGATTCAATGCCGTATTCTGGTGCTAGAGATAGCCAGCACAACTACTTTGAAACCTTGTTTGTAGAACTGAGTGCAAGTGCTATCGGTGTGTACCTTTCTTCGGAGGTATCTGCTACTGGTAACACTAGCGCAAACATACTGAACAACGTATTCATCCGACACAAGAACGGAGACGCTGTACGGTTCGGAGCATCCGATTCCAACACGTTCAACCATCTTCGTTGCACCAGGATCTCTACGGATCTCGGAGCAGCAGTTCGATTCCTTGGTACGGTAACAGGGGTTAACGGTTACGCTCGGACTAACTTTATTTACCACCTTCTCTCCTCGCAAGGAGCAATTATTGCTGAAGCAGGAGATGGAACTAATCCATCCGTAGACAACATGATTGTCGGCTCTAATATGGATGGCGGGGCTGTAAATATCGATGTGATTGTATCTGCTGGTGCTCGATGTGCAATTATGAACCCAAGGGTTATGCTTAACCAAGCAATGCAAGGGTTCGTAGCAATTAGTCCTACTACGGGATACACACAGACCAATGCATATACAAAAGATGCTTTGGACTATTTTGAGAACACAGTATCTTCTAGTGGAGCGTTTGCGGCTAACCTGTACTCCAACTCTGGAAAAGTTCTTAAACTGTACAATCCGACAGTATCTCTGTCACTTTCCACAACTACCAGTCATGTAGTAGGCCAACGCTGGCAAATGGTTCTTGGTACGGAAGGTATCTATTGGACAGGCTACGCAGGAACATATGCAGCTCCTTCCTTCTCATCTAAAGTAGAGACGGTTACTGCTGCTAGCAAAACACTTAATGCTGCATCTTCAATTCTTCTTGTTGACGCTAGTGCAGGGAATAGAACTATTACTCTTCCACTTGCAACTGAATTTGGATCTGCTAGGTCAAACAGAATCACCATTCGTCGTATTGATGGATCTGCCAATACTGTAACTATTCAACGGCAAAGCACTGATACGCTCAACAACTCGGTATCGGAAACACTGGCAATCAATACAGGCAAGACCTATGTCTGCAATGCTTCCAACGCTTGGTACAGTTTCTAAGGAAAACACATGGCTAAAATAAATCTTGCTACGGTTGGTTCAGGTTATCTGAGCCAATCATCCATTAACGCTAACTTTGTTGCTATTGAGGACGAGTTCCAGGATAAAGTTCTGTACAGGGACAATCCTAACAACGAACCCAATAGCATGAACTGTGCTTTGGATATGAACGGTCATCCGATCATCAATGCAGGGAATATCAGCGCTTCGCCTGATCTCCTTACGGATGGTCTTGAGATTGGCGGGATTGCTAGCGTAGATGCGCCTTCGTACCAAGTCATTAGTGTGAACGCAGATGGCCAGACCGCCATTGACGAGAATAACTCTTGGTTTATGTTGAGAACTCAGTTCACGGGTAACCTGTCTACTAATAACACCGATGGCTTGAATGCCTATAACTCTTTTGCAGTAATTGATTCTGTCAATGCTGATGCTCTTCAGCAAGTAGCTGCATATCAGTTCACCATGCGAGTAACTAGCGATACTGTTGGTACTCGGGTGGCTCACATAGCAGATATGGGAGTAACTTCTGCTCCAACTGCTACTAACGCAGCATACAGGAACTGGGTAGCCTCAGAAGCATCTGGCTTTGCCATTGCTAATGCGGGCGGAGTCACAGGTTGGAATGCTTCTCTTGATCCTGATGATTACTATAGCGGTAGTCTGTTTGGAGGAAACGATCATCCACGATTGGCTACTTTTGGAGGTAGCTCAGCTACGTTCTGGTACGGCATTGTAGGTCGGGAAATCAATGTTGAGATTGAGACAGGTGCATCTTCTTTTTCAAGAATTGGTTTATTTATTGTAACAGGAGATAACGCAGCGTCTCAGGCAGCAGGAGATGATGTTGCTATTGGACTGAGTAATAAAGTAGGAACTACTATTCCTTGGAAGAAAGGCATATCTTTTGGTATGACTTGGGGAGTCTGGCCTTTTGATACTGCCAGTACTCTTATTGGAGCACAGAAAAGGTTGTATCCAGTAGCTAGCCCAGAGGCTGCGATTAACGCAGGATACGGTGTGGACTTCAATGAAGTTACCTTTGCGAATTACGCATTCCGTTCTCCTGGCTTTAGCGTAGACCCGGATGGTGATACAATTGTTCGTACCCTGTCTTTGACAGATGGAATTACCGCACCTAGTGCTACAGTCGGTCAGGCTATTATCTATGTGGATAGTGCTGATGGGGATCTGAAAGTACGCTTTGGTGACGGTACGATCAAAACTATTGTGGTGGATACTTGATGACTGATGACGTAATGAAAAGGATTTCTACGGAGATGGGGGCGATGATGATTGAGATCATTCGCCTCACCACTCTGGTTGAGCAACTCAAGGCGCAGATAGAGAAGCTGAGTGACAACTAAACAGGAACTGAGAGAGGCAGCAGAGGGCGATCTCTGTACCTTTGCTAAACTTGTTAATCCTATGCGGATCTATGGCGAGATCCATGAGAGGGTGTTTAGGTTCTTGCAGCATTCAGGCAATGATCTTAACCAACTCATCATGCTTCCTCGGGGACACCAGAAGTCCCACTGTCTGGCAGTATGGTGTGCTTGGTGGATAACGAAGCATCCTGAGACTACGATCCTGTACATCTCGGCTACTGCACAACTGGCAGAGGATCAATTATATGCCATAAAGTGCATTCTTGACTCACCAGTGTACCAAAGGTACTGGCCTGAGATGCTGGACAAGGATGAGGGACGCAGGAGCAAATGGAGTACTACAGCGATAAACGTAGACCATCCTGCTCGGGCTAAAGAGATGGTGCGAGACAATACGATCCGTACTGCTGGTCTGACTACGAACACTACGGGCTGGCATGCTGATATTGTCATAGCAGATGACGTAGTAGTTCCTGACAATGCTTACACCGAAGAGGGTCGCAGGAAGACTGCTGCTGCTATGTCCCAGATGTCTTCCATCAAGAACGCTGGAGGAATGGTAAAGGCAGCAGGCACTCGATACCATCCCTCGGATCAGTACAGTGTCTGGCTGAACCAGGAAGAAGCGGTATACAACGACAGAGATGAGATCGTTAAGTACATCCCGGTTTGGGAAACAATGGAAGAAGTTGTAGAAGTAGATGGAGTATTTACTTGGCCTAGAGAGGCTCGACCTGACGGTAAACGATTTGGTTTTGATAGGAAAATTCTGTCTAGAATTTATGCTGAGTATACTGATAAAACTCAGTTCCATGCTCAGTACTATAACAATCCTAATGATCCCGAATCTAATCGTGTTGATCGCTCTCGCTTCCAGTACTACGATCAGAAGTTCCTTAAACAAGTGTCGGGTAGTTGGTACTTCAAAGAAACCCGACTAAACGTATACGCAGGAGTAGACTTTGCGTTCAGTTTATCAAAAAAATCCGATTATACGGCTATCGTTGTCATTGGGGTTGATCCCTCTGGCGATATCTATGTACTTGATATCGACCGTTTCAAGAGCGATAAAATCAGCGAGTACTACGAACGACTCGTTGGAATGTACAACAAATGGCAGTTCAAAAAGCTCAGAGCAGAAGTCACCACGGCGCAGCAAGTCATCGTCAACGACCTCAAGCAAAGGTTCAAGGAAGGCGGCATCTCGCTGAAGATTGACGAGTACCGTCCTAACAGGAACCAGGGTTCAAAAGAAGAACGCATTGCAGCAGTACTGGAACCTCGATATCAGCAACAGGCAATCTGGCATTATCGTGGTGGATACATTCCGGTACTTGAGGATGAGATCCTTCTGGCTCGGCCTGCTCACGATGACATTGTGGACACTCTGGCGAGCATCGTAGAGATTGCACAGAAGCCAAGAGAACGAGTAGAGAAAGTAACAAGCACTCCTGTATCAGCTTCGTTCAACAAGCGGTTCGGAGGATTCGGAACAACTATGGGTGGAATAGCATATGGCCGGTAATGTAGCGCAGCTCAAGGAACAACTTCGTCCTGATAATCTTGCAGGGCAGATTTACATGATGTGGAATGATTTCTACAATCAGCGTAAGCCTTGGGTAGAGGAACAGAAAGAACTCAGGAACTACTTGTTTGCTACGGACACTAGCAAGACCAGCAACAGGACGCTGCCTTGGCGTAATAGTACTACCACGCCTAAGCTCACACAGATCAGGGATAATCTTCATGCTAATTATATGGCTGCACTCTTTCCTAATGACCAATGGCTCAAATGGGAAGGATTCTCGCTTGATGACGCTACTAAAGCGAAGAGAGAAGCCATCGAGTCCTATATGCAAAACAAAACTCGACTTGGTGGATTTCGTACTGTTATCTCTCAGCTTTTGTACGATTATATTGATTATGGTAATGCTTTTGCTGATGTCGAATGGGTGAATGAAACCAAGGAAGACAAACTCACGGGAGAGAAGATTCCTGGCTATGTAGGTCCGAGGGTAACACGCATCTCTCCTCTGGATATCCTTGTCAATCCTGCTGCGTCTTCGTTCAAGAACACGCCCAAGATGACACGCAAGATTATGAACCTTGGTGAACTCAAGGCACTGGCAGAGGACTTCCCTAACGAAGGTTGGGTTAACGAGGCTCTAGCCAAAGCCATGAAGTTCCGGCATGACATTGCCAATGGTCAGTACAGCATTGAGGACTTCGATAAAGCAGCAGGCTATACCATTGACGGCTTCGGTAACCTGTACGAGTACTACCAGTCTCCGTATGTAGAGCTGATTGAGTTCGAGGGTGATCTGTACGATCCCAATACGGACACTCTTATGCGTAACCATTGCATTACGGTAATTGATCGCTCCAAGGTAATCCGGCAAGAGGTCAATCCTAGTTGGTTCCCCAAGGGTTCTAAGGCTCATGTTGGCTGGCGTCTGCGTCCTGACAACCTGTACGCAATGGGGCCGCTGCACAATCTTGTGGGTATGCAGTACCGCATTGACCATCTGGAGAACATCAAGGCTGACGTATTCGACCTGATTGCATTCCCCCCACTCAAGATCAAGGGCGAGATTGAGGAGTTCGATTGGGCTCCCGGTGCTGAGATCCATATGGATGTAGAGGGCGATGTATCCATGCTTGTGCCTGACACTACAGCACTGGCAGCGGACACACAAATCGCTATTCTTGAACAGAGAATGGAGGACTACGCAGGCGCACCTAAGCAGGCGATGGGTATCCGTACTCCTGGCGAGAAGACTGCCTATGAAGTGCAATCCCTTGAGAGTGCAGCAGGCCGTATCTTCCAAGAGAAGATCCAGAACTTTGAGGTGGAACTGCTTGAGCCGATCTTGAACGCCATGCTGGAAATCTCCCGCAGGAACATGGATGCAGCCGATATCGTGCGTGTGTTCGATGATGAACTGGGCGCTCAGATATTCTCTACGGTAACCAAGGAGAACATCACGGCTAATGGCAAGCTGAAGCCTGTAGGGGCGCGGCACTTCTTTAGCCAGCAGCAATTGATCCAGAACCTGACAGGGTTGTTCAACAGTCCAGTAGGTCAGTTGATTGCACCACACGTATCGTCCAAGCAATTGGCTCGTCTGGCAGAGGATCTCTTTGGAGTAGAACGCTATCAGTTGATCTCTGACAATGTTGCTCTGATTGAACAGTCAGAACAGCAGCGATTGATTGCTGTACTCCAAGAGCAGGCTGTTGGTGAGGACGCTGCAATGATGGCAGCAGACCAGCAGCAAATGCCACTTGGTTGACAAGTCAACTATATTCTGCGATAATCAGAGACTATTATGGCTAAGAAAGGCGAGTATAAAAGTACTGCTACTGCTGACAGTGTACGGCAACGTAAGTACAACAGCCAGCCAGAACAGAAGAAGAATCGTGCTGCCAGGAATCAAGCCCGTAAAGAGGCTATGCGAGAAGGCAAAGTCTCCAAGGGAGATGGCAAGGATGTTGACCACAAGCGTCAACTCATGGAAGGTGGCACTAACCATAAATCCAATCGTCGAGTAGTTAGCAAAGGTGCTAATCGAACTCGCGGTGGCCGACTAGGAGGCAAACGATGAAGAACGGCAAGAAGCATGAGATGAAAGAGATGAAGAGCGGTATGTACGGTGCTAAGCCGGCTACCAAGAAGCCTGCCATGAAGAAGGCTAAGAAAGGCAAGAAGTGAAGAAAGGTCTGTACACTAATATCCATGCTAAAAGAAAGCGTGGAGAGAAGATGCGAAAGCCGGGCTCTAAAGGAGCCCCTACGGCGGAAGACTTCAAGCAAGCTGCAAAGACTGCTAAGAAAAAGTGAAAACAGTTTGGTTCAAGGGCGCTAGAGACGATCAATCTAAAGCGGACAGAAAGTCCCAGATTGTCTCAGCAGCCAAAGCCCTAGAGATTCTGACCGGAATCCTTGAGGAAAAGATTAAGGAAAAAGAGTCAGAAAGGAATCTGCCGAAATGCTACGAACTCGCAGGGTTCGCGTACTTTCAAGCAGATGCGTGCGGATACATCCGTGCGCTTCGGGAAGTTCAAAGCATTATTGACCTACAAGGAAAGGAATAAATATGTCTGAAGAATTCTTGGGTACGACCAATACCCAGTCAGCAGAGACTAGCGTACCAGCAGTCGAAGCGCAAGCGGTAAAGCAAGAAGGCAAGCCCGAATACGGTGAGTTCCTTCAAGCCATTACCAACCCTGAAGGAAAGCCTAAGTACAAGACTGTGGCGGATGCGTTGATTGGTGCAGCTAAGGCGCAGGAGCATATCCAGCGTATCGAGGCTGAGAATGCTGAACTTCGCACTGTAGCCAAGAAGGTCGAGACTATGGAACAACTCCTTCAACGCCTTGAACAAGGTAAGGGTTCCGACCAAACCCCGATTCCGAAAGTCGAGGATCAGGAGCAGATCGTTCTTTCTGTACTGGAGAGGCGAGAACAAGCTAACCGTGAACGCCAGAACCGTGAACAGGTACTGGAGTCGCTTAAAGGAAAGTTTGGAGATAAAGTCCAGGATGTCCTTCAAGCGAAAGCTACTGAACTTGGTCTTAGCGTAGCTGAGATGGGTGCATTGGCTGCACGTTCACCTAAAGCAGTACTTGGTTACTTCGATGCAAAAACCGTGGCTCCTTCCGTACAAAGTACGGTAAATACGCAGGCTCTTTCTCCAAAACAAACGGAAGTAAAAGCACCTGACAATATCATGTGGGGCGCAAGCACCAAGGATGTTGTAGGGTTCTTCCGGCAAGTTAAAGAGGAAGTAAACAAGGAACTTGGACTTACCTAACAGGAGAATACTATGTCCAATATGACGCTGAACTCTGCTGCGTTTATCGAAGCGCAACAGTATAGTCAGTTTATCCTTCGTACCCTGCCGACTGCGATCCTTCCCGCCTCTTTCTATCGGGATGTATCGGATTTCGGCGCAGGTTCGACGCTAAACATCAAAACCATTGGTACGGCAACGATTCAAGAAGTAGAAGAGGATACTCCTCTTATCTACAACCCGATTGAAACCGGCAACATCACTCTCTCAATCACCGACTATGTTGGCGATGCTTGGTACGTTACTGACGTACTGCGTCAAGATGGTTCGCAGATTGAGGCTCTGATGGCTGCTCGCGCACAGGAAGCTACCCGTGCGATTCAGCAGCGTTTTGAAAGCCGCTTCTATCAAGTTGCCTATGCTGGTCAAACGGCTGCTAACCCCAACAACGTAAACGGCTTCGCTCACCGCTTCCGCGCTACTGGCGCTAACTGGACGATGGACGAAGATGACCTGATTGCAATGCGTCTCGCATTCGATAAGGCCAACGTACCGCAGTTCGGGCGCGTTGCTATTGTTGATCCCGTGGTTGCAGCAACTTTCCAGAAGAAGGTTGTTATGACCTCGCAGCTTGATCGTCTCCCGGCTTATCAGTCGGTACTCGAAAATGGCTTCAACAACGAGCACCAGTTTGTAATGCGAATTCATGGCTGGGATATCTGGACCTCTAACCTTCTGCCCACGGTCGCCGCTGGCACGAGCGTAGACGGAACCAGCACTCAGTCTGCTAGCACTACCTGTATCGCTAACCTCTTCATGTCCATCGCGGATGACAACACCAAGCCGGTTATGTCGGCATGGCGTCAGCCCCCGAAGGTTGAAGGTGAGCGCAACAAGGATCGCCAGCGTGATGAGTTCCTTACGACGGCTCGTTGGGGCATGGGAGTACAGCGCCGGGATACCCTCGGTGTAGTTGTAACTTCTGCAACGGCAACGGAATAAGGAGTAAATAATCATGGCTAAAGAAAATAGTGCAGGTCTTGGTGTAAGCGCCCGTTATGGTGCCATCTCTCTTCCTGATGGCGCTCGCGGTGAACTCGGACGAGGCGAAGGCGGTATTTATACGCTTGCCGCTGACTTTTCGGCAAATCTTATCAACTCCGATTCTATCGGTCAGGCGGTAACGGTTCTGCATCCGGGAACTCTGGTGCTTCGCGGTTGGGCTGAAGTAGAGACGGCTGTCTCTCTGAGTGCTGCTGGTGCTGCTGTATCCATTGGTCGCCAAGGCGGCCTGGGTACGGATAGTGCCGATCTCTCGGGTTCGGCTGTCGGTGTGGGCTTCAAAGCTCTGGGCCTCAAGGGGACGTTCTCCACCGGTATCACGGCTACAACGACGGTTGTTGTTGGTATGGCTGCTGGTTCAATCGAAGGTGGCGCTGGGCGTTTGATCCTTGAGATCCTCAAGGCTTAACGATAACTACAACGACAACAACTCTTAGGGGGAGTTGGGGCGGGTGTCCCGCTCCCCCTTTTTTATTTTTGGAGTCAGTATGAAACTTACTCTCCTAGAGATAGTTCAAGACATAATGAACGATATGGATGGAGACAATGTTAACTCCATCAATGACACAATTGAAGCGCAGCAAGTTGCACAGATTGTCAAAACTACGTACCTTGAAATGCTGGCTAATCGCAATTGGCCGCATATGCATTCTCCTTTTAATTGCAATTCCTCTTCGGATTCTTCTTATCCTACTAGCCTATCCATACCGGATAATATTAAAGAAGTTAAATGGATTCGGTACAACAAACGCTCCATTACCGACACGAAGGATAAGTATGAAGAGATAACGTACCTCCAACCGGAGGACTTCTTCGATCATTGTTCCAGGAGAGACTCTTCTGCAAGCAATGTTCAAATCATTA
>Ga0208147_1000179_pt1 | contig 23671 bp, 27 predicted proteins | sample DEB3_08_DNA_FD_184520 | JGI IMG/M metagenome (GOLD analysis project Ga0208147, IMG submission 184520) | Aqueous microbial communities from the Delaware River and Bay under freshwater to marine salinity gradient to study organic matter... | ecosystem: Environmental > Aquatic > Marine > Coastal ... | reverse complement strand
GCAAAGATACGAACAGGACACCTTAAAGACGATAATGCCTATTCTAAGTACCAAGGACATGAATACCAAAACATTCTACTCGAAGAGATTACACACATATCAAGTGAATCTAACTATGAAAAGATACTAGGCTCATGTCGTTCAACAGTTCCAGGAATAAAGCCACAAGTATTTGCTACAACTAACCCAGACGGCCCAGGATACTCATGGGTAAAGAAACGTTGGGATATACCAGATGTACCAACAGACGTTATACGGACTAAAGATCAAAGAACAGGAAGAACAAGAGTATTCGTTCCCTCAAGAGTACAGGACAATCCTAAACTCATGGACGCAGACCCAGGATATATAAAATACCTTGAGTCTATACAAGATGATGATTTAAGAGACGCATGGCTTAATGGAAGTTGGACTGGTATTACACTCAAAGGTGCTTATTACACTAAACAACTACAAGCCGCTCGTGATGAAGGAAGAATAGGTAATGTACCATATGAGCCTATGCTACCAGTATATACATGGTGGGACTTGGGAGTAGGAGATAGTACAGCTATTGGTTTCTTTCAGTTTGCTGGTATGGAATGCCGAATGATAGATTACTTTGAAGCAAGTGGAGAAGGGCTAAATTTTTATATAAATGAGTTGCATAATAAGGGATATACATATGCACAACACTTTGCACCTCACGACATTGCTGTAAGGGAGTTTTCCACAGGTAAATCACGCAAAGAGATTGCTGCTATGCTCGGTATAGACTTTGAAGTAGTACCTAACCTACCTATTGAAGACGGTATTAACGCTGTACGCTTAAGATTAAGAGGGTTGTGGATAGACAAAGAGAAGTGTGCAACATTCATAAATGCCATTAGTCAGTATCAAAAGGAATGGAATGATAAAATGGGAGACTATAAAGCACACCCGTTACATGACTGGACATCTCATGCTGCCGACATGCTACGTTATTGGGCCGTAAGTAAGATAACAACACCAGATATTTACATGCAGCATAAAGTGTATGAAAATAGAGGTAAATCTAAATCTTTTAACTAATGCTCATTCGTATCAATAAATCTCAATTGTTCTACACTCACCCAGCAAGAAGGTTTGCTCAAGAGTATGGAGTATCAGAAGCTATGTGGCATGAGATATGGAAACGACACAAGTTATTAAGCTATACACATAAAGATTTGGCAGAATATGTAACTTTTAAATCAGGAAAGAACATACGCTCACGACAAATGAAACGCTGGTTATTCTTAGGTGAGATATATGTTTTGACTAAGCCAGCTCGTGATATGGGAGCACAAGTTGTAAATAGCAATATATTCGGAGACCTTGAACAGAAAGTAATACTTGAACTTACACGACATATTAAGAGTGGTAGTCAAAAAGATTGTCGTACATTGGCTTAGTATAGCGATAGAATAATATTCTGTGGTCAATGAGACACTATATAGGACATGTCTTTGATAGACTGTTACTATGGATTCACCTAACATTTTCAGTCAAATACGCCAAGAGAAATCAGACTTCTTTGACCAGTATATATCAATCGTTCCAGGGTACTCATACAATCAATATCAGACAATTAAACGTATTCACCTTTACTTAAACTCTAAGTTCGAAGGTTCTTCTACATATCTTAATCGAGAGAAACTCTTTTTCAATGTTGTTGTACCAGCGTGTGAGGTAGCAACTAAAATGCTTGATGTAGATACAAAGGACATTCGTCTTTTATCACAGAATGCAAAGACATACTTCGCTACATACCTCCTTGAAAAGGAACTTAAACAGTGGTTAAAGACATCTAAACTAGCTAATGTCCTTAATAAGATTGCAGAAGAAGCACCTCGGTACGGTTCAGTTGTCCTTGAGAAGACTAAAGACGGTGCAAAGACTGTAGACCTTCGTAAGCTCATACTAGACCCTACAGTTGAGAATATTCAGGACTCACGATTTGTTACAACCATTCATTACATGACACCTACAGAGCTTCGTGCTACTGGTTGGGATAATGTTGATGTAGCAATAGAACGATTCGGAGAAGGAACAGGACAGTCATCATACGAAGACGAAGACGGTACAGTTAATCAATTACAATCAACTCCTTACATCAAGGTATATAAGCGATATGGTGAAGTGCCTAAGTACTGGATAGACGGTGGAAAGTCAGACGAAATGGTAAAGGCTCTCTTTATCGTAGCTGGAGCAGATTCTCTTGAGAAGAACGGAGAAGGTAAACCTATTGGAGAATATGGAGTTGTACTGTTTAAGTCACGTTGGTATAAGGATTGGCCGTTTAAGGACTTTCATTATACTAAGATTGTCGGCCGTTGGTTAGGACTTGGTATTGTTGAAGCTCTATTCGATACACAGGTTCGTATCAATGAAATCAAGAATCAGAAGCGTATCTCAATGGAAGTATCGACGATTCACCTATTCCAGACAAAAGATAAGCAGATTGTTCGAAATATACTTACAGACCTCGAAAGTGGAGATATTCTATTGTCACCTAATGGTATAGAGCCTATCGTTAATGAAGAGAGAAACCTATCAGCTTTCGATTCAGAAGAAGCAAGTTATACACAGCATGCACAGAGACTATCATTTGCATATGACGCTGTATCAGGTGAAGTAAGTGCGGCTTCTACAACAGCAACAGCCGTTATCAATGCACAACAGCAAGCGACATCAACATTTGGATTTAAGCGTGAGAACTATACAAATATGTTGAGAGACTTCTTTAATGACCTTGTATTGCCTAACCTCATTAAAGACCTCACACCAGAGCATATAATGCGATTTACAGGCTCATCTCAAGAACTCGCTAAGCTCGACGAGGCCGCTGCTCAAATACACGCTAATGACTTTATTAAGAGTGAAGCCCTAGCAGGAAGACTTGCAACACTAGAGTCAGTAGAGGCAGAGAAACAGCGAGCAATTAAGGAATACAAGAAGTTCGGTGATAACAGATTTATTAAGATTAAGGAGAAGTTCTACAATGACGCAGAGTTTGAGTTTGACTTTAATATCGGTAACGAACAGATAAATCCTCAAGCACTTGCAACTAATACTCAGGCACTTCTTGCAGCATACAATCCTCAGGCAATGAATGACCCTCGATATAAGTTACTCTACTTTAAATATGCAGAAGCTCTCGGGGTTTCTCAGGGAGAGATAGAGATAGCAGACCAGCAGGCGCAGCAAGTGGTCGAAAGTAATCCCGAAGCAATGGGATTGGCAGCTCCAGCAGAGCCAGAGCAATTACCAGCAGAAGTAACAGCATAAATATGGATAAATCAAATAAAAATTTCGTAGTAGGAGATATTAGTCTCGGACAAGGACGAGAAGAAGCTACTATCTATCCTCAAGGTTGTAAGGAAGGACGTAATCCAGTAATGATGAAGGACATGAAATCGTCATCATACGGAGAAGAAGAACATAAGGTCGGTGACCATGCAGAAATGGAATAACTATGAATAAAACTGTACAAGCAAGATTCTATAATGACCCAGAGTGGTATCAAGTTGAAGAACTCATAAAGGAGTTCATAGAACCTTTACTTGATATGACGACAGTCGATACATCTCAGCCAGCAGAAACAGTAAAGGCAGAGATTATAGGTAGAAAGCTCGCTTATGACAGTTTATGGAAGTTCGTTGAACAATCTAAGTTAGTAGGTAAAGGAAAGAAGCCAGCAGAAAACAGTGTGTATGGGCAATTATCAACAAAAGAAATGAGTATGGGTCGTTAATTATAAATATCATGAGTATATTGAATCCAAATATAACACAACCAAGTTTAGATACTAAGAAGCCAGTAGGAAATGGTGTTACAGCACCAGCATATGACAACTCAGTAGCTAACATTATTGCTACAAAGACAGCGGATATGCGAAACACAGGAACTAACCTTAATCAGACAGCAAGTAATGAAAACTTGTCAGCTAAGTTTAAGAATCCACGAGTAAAGCAGGACGTGCCAGCAGCAGGTAATAATCAATACATGTAACATGCCAAAAGCACTTGAATCAAAACTTAAGAGAGAGGCTAAAAAGAAAGGACTCAAGGGTAAACGAGCAGCTAAGTATGTGTACGGGACTTTGAGGAAAACAGGTTGGAAGCCAGAACGTGAGAAGCATGGGGCAATGGGTCAGCACTAGAAGTATGAGGGCTTAGGGAGGAAACCTCGTTAAAAACCTTTCATGGGAGATAACCCTTTAAATCGAATCAAACATAGCTTATATGAATGATGAAACAAATGTGAATGGTGACACTTTAAACATCACTGACGAAACAGTAAACGCGTCGTCCACAGCCGAGGAACGATTGGCAGCTCTTGAAGAACAGAATAAGAAACTGTACGCACGAGCTAAAAAGGCAGAAGGTTTTATTCAAGACTCAGAAGGTAATTGGGTCAAGAAGGAAACTAAGTCTCAGGCTACTATTAGTGAAACAGTATCGACAAAGCCTTCAGATATTCTAAAGGCAGACGAATTTAAGCTCTATCGACAAGGGTATACTGAGGAAGAAATTGACCTCATTATGCACAACGGAGGACTTAAGGCACTCGCGAATGATAAATCACCGCTTGTACTAGGACTTCGAACAGCGAGAGAGCAACGTGCAGCAGAAGAGGCAGCAGGAAAGGTATCAGATAAATCATCACAGTCAGAAGTAGAACGAAAGTATACTCCAGAACAGATGAGAAATATGAAACCAGAAGAACTCGCTAAACTCATCGGCTTCGCTAATTCAAACTAAGGTACTGTTAACGTTTAAATTATAAATAATGGCAACATCAACAAGTTTAATCACACCAGCACAGGTGTATTACGACAAAGTGTTCTTGGATCGAGCAAAGATTGAACTCCGACACGATTTCGGTGCTCAGGTTCGCTCAGTTCCTTTGAACTCAGGTTCAGTGGTACGATTCACACGATTCTCACCTCTAGCTCTCGTAACAAGTGCGCTTTCAGAAGCTACAAACCCAACAGAAGTAGCAATGACAGCAACAAACGTATCAGCAACAATTGCAGAATACGGTAACGTTACAAACGTTGGTTCATTGTTCTCAATGACACAGATCGACGTAGGACTTCAGGAACATGTAGAAGTACATGGACAGAATGCAGGTGAATCTATTGACCGACTTATTCGACAGGAATTGGCTTCAGGAGCTACAACACAGATTGCAACAGGTGCAACTCTTGCTTCAGACATCATGACTACAGACGTATTCAGTGGTGTTGAAATCCGAAAGGCAGTTCGTACATTGAAGAATAACAAGGCTCAGAAGTTCGAAAACGGATACTACCGAGGTATTATCGGCCCAGATACAGCTTATGACCTCTTCGGAGACTCAGAATGGCTCGACGCTCACCGATATACAACATCAGACGCTATTGAGCGTGGTGTAATCGGAAAGCTCCATGGTGTAGAGTTCGTAGAAAGTAACAACCAGCACAAGGACGTATCAGCAGGACTTTCAGGTTCTCCAGTTACAGCTACTTCAGCAGGTGTTGTTGCAGTTTACTCAAACTTTATCTTCGGAAAGAATGCTTACGGAGTTATCAACCTTGGTTCAATCACAACACCAGTTGTTATTGTAAAGAATCCAGGTCCTAACGACACAAGTAACCCTCTTAACATGTTTTCAACAGTTGGTTGGAAAATGCCGTTTGCAGTTAAGACACTTAACTCAAACTGGATTATTAACGTTAAGACAGGTGCTACAGGAGGTATTTCTTACGTTGCAGGTGGAGGAGGAAACAACTAATATACTTAGTAAAGTTTTCAACAGAATTGACCCATTGCGGGTCTTTTTTGTTTTATGGTATACTATATGTAATGAAAAGAATTTCAACAGTGACGCTACCAGACGGTTTAGAGATAGACGTCTTATTCGAGAAGGGGAAACTCGCATATACTTTCCAGCATAATGGTCAAAGTTATGGAAATGCGGTGACTCTACCTTCTAAGTCTGTTTCTGACATTGTGGCAGCGAGTTTGGTGCTATTTACTAATGCGGTAGAAACTAAAAAAGCATTACAATGAGAGTATTCTCTGAATTTGAAGAGGAATTAAGAAACTTAGACCCACGAGTTACTGTGGTACAAAATCCTAACTATCCTCAGTTAGCAAACATCATGCTCGACGGTATCAATATTTGTGCAATACCTAGTGGAGAGATTAAAGATGAGTCAGATAGAAATTATACAATTACCTTTGCAAACGGCTTTATATCTAAACACCGTTCACGACCAGAAGCTCTCGCTTTAGTCAAGAACACACTAGAGTCAATACAGACCACAGAAGGTAAAGAGATTTTTTACGCAAAAGAATAATGAAGATTAATATAGTCAACTATGAACAAGGTTTCAATAATGGCATACTCTCAAAGTATTCTAATAAACTCAATGAGTATTTAATTAAGCGAGGAGAAGAATCGCGAGTAAGCCCAGTACCTTCACGCGATCATGATGTAAACTATCACATCAACTATCTACCTTATAAACATGAGAACTCACCAGACACTATAAACACACTGATGATTACTCATATCTTTGACGGTTATAAACTTGAGGCTGTAAAGAAAGGTATGCTTACAGCGGATATTGGTATTTGTATGTCATCTGAGACGTTAGAACAGCTTGTAAAAGAAGGAATACCACGAGAAAAACTTACCGTAGTATTGCCAGCACATGATGGTCATACACGACGTCATCAGATTGTAGCTATTCTCACTAACGTGTATCCAGACGGCTGTAAGCGTGAAAAGATGTTCACTGAGTTAGTAAAGACATTAGATTATAACAAGTGGGCCTTTCGTATCATGGGAAGTGGTTGGCATGACATACTTGCACCATTGGTTGCAGAAGGATTGCAGGTAGACTACTTCGCAGATTTTAATTACGATATACATAAGCAAATACTCGAATCATCAGACTACTCACTGTACTTTGGAGTAGACGAAGGCTCAATGGGAATACTCGATAGTGCAAACGCTGGTATAAAGACTATCGCACCAAATTCAGGCTTTCATAAAGAGATTGGTATTGATTACCCATTCGATAACCAAGAAGAGCTTAATGAGATATTTAAGAAGCTAAGTGTTAATCGAGTAGAAGACTGGACATGGGCTAAGTATGCAGAGAATCATTTAAAAGTATTTGAATCATGTCTAAAAAAATAGCACTTATAACTGGAGTTACTGGTCAGGACGGAAGTTACCTAGCAGAACTTCTATTAAAGAAAGGCTATGAAGTACATGGATTATTACGTCGCTCGTCATCGTTTAATAAACAACGAATAGACCATTTAAGAGGTAAGATACATTATCATTACGGAGATATGACTGATCCATTCTCTTTGCTATGGGTACTTAAGAAATCTAAGCCTACAGAGATATATAATCTAGCAGCACAGTCTCATGTACAAGTCTCATGGGAAACACCGTGGTACACAGCTCAAACCACTGGAATAGGAGTACTTAATCTATTAGAGGCAGTGCGCGTACTTGGAATTGAAAAGAAGGTTCGAATATACCAAGCGTCTACCTCAGAACTATTTAGTGGTCTTGAGAAAACCAGACAAGACGAAACGACAGAAAAGGATCCTGTATCACCTTATGGTACGGCTAAGCTATACGCTTTCCAGATATGTAAGAACTATCGTGAGGCATTTGGTATGCACATATCTAATGGAATACTCTTTAACCATGAGTCACCTCGACGTGGAGATAACTTTGTTACCAAGAAGATTGTGAATGAAGCTGGTAAACGTAAAGTGAATCTCGGTAATACTGACGCAAAGCGTGACTGGGGATATGCACCAGAGTATGTAGAAGGTATGTGGCGCATGCTACAGCAAAAGAAACCAGATGATTATGTACTGGCAACTGGTGAGACTCATACGATTAAAGATTTTGTGGGTTATGTCGAGAAAGCTATCGGTCACAAGATTAAGATTATCCACGATAAAGAATATGATAGACCAGTAGATGTACCAGTGTTATGTGGAGACGCAAGTAAAGCTAAAAGAGTGTTAGGTTGGACAGCAAAGACAAAAGCAGAAAAATTAGCCAAAGTAATGGTAAAAGCACAATATGAAAAAAGATAATTGTAGACTATGTAAGAGCAATGAATTGGTAATGTTTCTTGATTTAGGACATCACCCTCATTCAGATAATTTTCGTAAGAGTAAAGACCTGCCAGAAACTACCTATCCTCTTCGATTAGTTCAGTGTCAAAATTGCCAATTTGTACAACTCGATTTCACCGTATCTCCAGATGTTCTTTATGATTCTGATTACCTATATGAGTCTTCTATTACTAAGACGGCCGATAAACACTGGACTGAGTTTGTTGATACTGTAATTAGTAAAACAAATAAGGAAATGGGTCGTGTATTAGACATTGGCTCAAACGACGGTACTCTCCTTTCAAAGTTTCAAGTAAAAGGCTTTGATGTTCATGGAATTGACCCATGTGAAGATATTGTAAAGATTGCACGTTCACGAGGTATACCAACTACATGCGGTCTATTCTCTAAAGAGTCACTAGAGGGCCAATTTGACCTCATAACAGGTTCTAATGTCTTTGCTCACATAGACGACCTAGATGATGTTATTAATGACGTAAAAGACCTTTTAAAGCCTCGTGGAGTGTTTATATTCGAATCCCCGTATCTTGGAGAGTTCATTAAGCAATTAGAGTATGATACGGTGTACCACCAACATTTGTCGTATCTCGCAGTAAAGCCACTTGTTCAATTCCTTGAAAAGTTTGGTATGGAGATATTCGACATAGACTTTACTCCTATTCATGGTGGTTGTTTCCGATGTTATATTGCACGAAAAGGTGAGCGAGAGATACAGCCTATTGTTATAAATACAGCAAATAGTGAAGACTTCTCACTACCTATACTCAAAGATTTTGCTACTCAGGTTCAGAATAATCGCCTTAATCTTATTAAGATAATTGTAGACTTTAAGAAGCAGGGTAAAAAGGTTGTCGGTATCTCTTCTCCAGCTAAGGGTATGACACTACTTAATTATACTGGAGTTGGAAAGTTACTTGATTTTGTTACAGACGTATCTAAGTTGAAACAAGGACGATATACACCAGGAAATCACCTTGAAATTAAGTCCGATAAAGACCTAACTGGTGAAGAGGTAGGCTTGCTACTCGCCTGGAATTTCAAGGAAGAAATTATGAGAAACGTACCACAAATTAAAACTTGGATTATCCCTGTCCCTTATCCAGAAGTAATACAACTATAATGAAACCAAATTTTACTGACGAACGAGGCACAATAACAGATTTAATAGTCACACCAGACTATTCAATTACACATATAACTTTCACAGAGGGAGCTGTACGAGGTAATCATTACCATAAGCAGACGGTTCAAAAGGACTTTATCCTCAAAGGTTCTCTTGTATGTGCTCAAAATGATACGCAAGATGTTGTCAAAGAAGGAGATTATGTATTACACGAAGCTAATGACACACACGCATATAAAGCTCTTGAATACTCTGAGATGATTTCAATTTGTTATGGGGTACGAAAGGGTGCGGATTATGAAAAAGATGTATTTAGACTAGAACAGCCATTGCTATGAGAATAGGTTCACCGTCCATAACTGAAGTAGAACGTGAGTATCTATACGACGCCATAGAGAAGGGAGACGTATCTCAAGGCGAGTATATTTCACGTTTTGAAAAGTCTTGGGCGTCTATGAATCACCGTGAACACGGTATCTCGTGTAATAGTGGTACAAGTGCAATACAACTTGCTTTACTAGCTCTTGGTATAGGTGAAGGTGACAAGGTAATCGTACCTAGTTTTACCATGGCCGCGTGTGCTTTTGGAGTAAGTAATGTTGGAGCAGAACCTATCTTCGTAGACTGCTTTGATGATTTAACTATAGACCATATAAAACTAAGAGATATGGATATTGAGGGAGTAAAGGCTATCATGGTAGTGCCTATATATGGTAGACCTTGCTCACAAGAGGTATATGACTTTGCTCGAGAGAATAATCTATTTGTTATAGAAGACTTTGCAGAAGGTCATGGAATTAAACCTAAAGGTGATATTACTTGCTACTCATTCCAAGCTAATAAGATAATCACTACAGGCGAAGGTGGTATGTGTTTAACGAACGACACAGTTATTGCCGACGAAATACGAAAGTTATCATCACTCTACTTTAATAAGGAACGTGACATGATACATGGCCGTATTGCTCACAACTTTAGAATGACAAACCTACAGGCTGCTATTGGATTAGGGCAGTGTGATAGATTCAATGAACTAAAGGATAAACGCATAAAGATAGCCCGCTGGTACGATAAATACATAAATCCAAAGTATAAAATGCCCCAAAGAGAGGTGGTGTGGGTGTATGACATAGATTGTGGAGATAAACAACAGCTCATCAGAGATATTCTTAAACTAGAAGGTATAGAGACTCGATACGGATTCAAGCCAATGGAAATGCAGTCCTATTACTTAGAAGAATATGATAAACTTAACTCATATAAATGGAGTAAACGAATACTGTATCTACCGACATACTTTGATATGACAGAGAAAGATGTAAAAAAGGTGTGTAAGGTAATCAATAAAATATAATGTCTAAACTAAAAATAGAATGCATTACCAGTATTTGTGGAGATAAGGATTGGCTTAGAGAAGAGCAGGTCAAAGGAGACGCCACATTCACAGCTTTTATGGACGTTCCTACAGTCTCGAATACTTGGAGTATTAAGAAAGCTTATGATAAATTCAAAGACCCTCGAAGAAACTCTCGTATACATAAGATTATGATACATAAGTATTCTGACGCAGACGTTACGATATGGGCAGACGGTAATATGCGATTTCTAGTATCTCCAGAAGAAATTGTAAATACATACTTACAGGATTACGATATGGTTATGTTTCAGCACGGCTCACGAGATTGTATTTACGACGAAGCTATGACGTGTGCAAAACTAAGGCTTGATGATCCAGAGATTATCATAGAACAAGCAAAACACTACGAGGATTCAGAGTATGGCAAACATAAAGGACTATGTTCAGGGTTCTTTATTATTCGACGTAATAATGAGAAGACTCGCGCAATGAATGAAGCATGGTGGGCAGATTATTGTCGTTTTTCTTGTCGTGACCAAATATCTCTCATGCCTGCTATTGATAAGGCAGCAGTAAATATAAATATCTTACCCGAGGTGTGGGTACAAATGGACGGTTTTGCGTCTTTGGGAGGTATCGTAGCAATACAACACCACAAACATACACAGGGTAATTGGAATTCGCCTGAAAATATACAGCGTGGTATAATATAGCCATGGTTAAATCAAAGTATAGTCATATTTCTTTTTGGAAGGGTAAAAAGTTATCTAAAGAACATAGAGAGAAATTGAGACTTGCTAAGCTAGGTAAGAAGGGAATTGGAATGACTGGAAGGAAACATTCTGAAGAAACACGACTCAAAATGAGGATAAAAAAGATTGGCTATATTCCATGGAACAAGAATAAAAAGATGTCTGAAGAGTACTGTGAGATAATGAGAAAATCACAAACTGGCATTAAGAGATTTAAGACGAGAGACGGGAATCATCACAACTGGAAAGGAGAAAAAGCCTCTCTGTACGCAATACATGTTTGGATTAGGAGAAGAAAGTATAAACCAACTGTCTGTGAAGAATGTGGAATAAAGCCTCCATGCGATTTAGCTAATATAAGTCAAGAATATAAAAGAGATGTAAATGATTATGAATGGTTGTGTAGAAAATGTCACATGACAAAAGACGGAAGATTAGAGAAGGCAAGAGAAAGAATGTCTATATTAAACATGAAACAATGAAGATATTATTTTACTTTTCAGACTGGGGAGCTAATATAATCCGTAGAGAACAAAACACATATGGGGGCGTGGGCTATTACCGTATTATCAAGCCTTCTCAACAGGTCAAAGGCCATGAAGTCACAGTAGTTGGACAAGAACTCACAAAAAAAGGAGAAACACCAGAAGAGCGCTGGGAGCGTATCTTTAAAGAGTATGATGTATTTTGGTGTTCGTATTTTAGTGATCCAAAAGAAGCGTCAGCAATGTTTTATATGCGTGATAAATATAAGAAGAAAGTAGTCATTGATGTAGATGATAACTTCTTAGATGTACTCGAAAGTCACCCACTCTACGACAAACTCAAAGGTGGTAAACGTGACAAGGCATTCATGACAACGATTCTATCGTTTGCAGATGTGATTGTTACTTCGACAGAACCTCTCAAACAGAGATTCCGCAAACATTTCAAAGAAGTACAAAAGCTCGATAAGAATATCGTGGTATTACCTAACATGAATGATATTACTGAATGGAATTTCCCTTTCACACCAAAGAACACTGACAAAATAGTAATAGGATACGCAGGCTCTAACTCTCACCAAGACGACCTTGCTATGTTTATGCCTAATTTACTTAAGATTATGCGTAAGTATAAAACTGTATATTTTGAAAGTATAGGGTCAATCAGTTCAAAAGATTTGCACATGTTCAAAGACTTCTCTTCGCATGAAATGAATAGATGTGACCTATTACCTGCTACATGGACGTTCAAAGAATACCCCGAAATGCTATCTAAATTAAAGTGGGATATTGCGGTATGCCCTTTGGTTGATAATAAGTTTACACGCTGTAAGTCACATATTAAGTTTCTTGAGATGTCTTCGATTAACACGCCTGTTATATGTTCGCGCGTGTACCCATATTTTATGGATATTAAAGGTAAAAGAGTTGTCGAACATAACAAAACAGGATTACTTGTAAAACCTTCAGAATGGTTTAATGCTCTTGAAACTCTTGTACTCGATAAACAAAAAAGAATTACTCTAGCAGAGAATGCTCGTAAACATATTGAGGAAACATGGCAATACAATGGAAGCAATATGTCGCAGATTATTGACGAAATACTGGCTTTGTAGAGCTATATAATATTTAGTGGTGGTCATATATATGCTCATAATTTGATATGAGAGTATTCTTTGTGTATGTCAATGCAATTTTCAGATACATCTACAAAGAATGGATTAATACAAGAATGTGAAGACCTTGTATTCGGAAACTATGGTGATATCTCATCTAACTCAGATAGACTTTACCAGTTCACACGTCTTATCAATGAAGCTCTTAATCGTGTTACTTCTCTTATACTAAAATCAGACGGCCGCTGGCAGTTTGATGATAACAACAATACTGATTTCCCTATTGGGACTACTTCGCTAGTTACTACGGCTGGTTCAGAACAGCAAGACTATGCTCTCGACGTTACACACCTTAAGATTCTTGGTGTAGAAGTAAAGAACTCTGACGGAGATTTCTATGGTCTCACACCAATTGACCAAGTTGATATTATGGATAACTCTGTTACTAACTTTCTAAGTACACCAGGGAAACCACAGTATTATGATAAACTTGGTAACTCTATTTTCCTATACCCACCTCCACTTGCAGCAGACGTTACAGCTTCAGGAGGTCTTAAGGTTCGATTTCAGCGCCCACCTTCATACTTTGTATACACTGATACTACAAAGGTTCCAGGATTTAACTCTCTATATCACCGTCTAGTGGCCCTAATTGCCTCAAGGGACTACGCAATTTCAAAGAGTATGAAAGTAGCTAAGGGTATATCAGAACTCGCTACACAGGCAGAAGAGGCTCTTATAGAGGACTATACACTTAGAAACAAAGATGAGCGTATTCGTATAACAAGTAAGGGACGTAGAGATAATTTTAACTAATGGCCACATTTACTAATCAAAGTAAGAATAGTTCCTCGTACTCGAATGTATCTAAGAATACATCTTCTTACTCTAATCAAGATGTAAGTCTTGTCGGAGCGACTACTGCTACAGCGGGTTTATATTACGGTTTTGGGGCTTTTACCTATTCAGGTGGTGAGATACTTGTAGCAGGGTCACGTCCAACTTATACAAATCAAACTAAAAATTAATATATGGCAAACTCACAAATTTCAGTAACAGAAGGAAGCGGAAAAAATATAGCAACATATTCTTTTACCGAATCAACAACAAAAGAATTACAGCGCGTATCTCTTAATGACTCTACGGGTGCAGCTATTACAACTCTACCAGTATCTATCGCAACTAATACACCAGTTGGAAACGTAGCACATGACGCTGCGGATTCAGGTGCACCAATAAAAGTAGGTTCAAAGGCAGTTTCAGCACTCTCAGGAGTTACGCTCGTAGCTTCACTTGATAGAAATGACGGTACTTCTGACCTCGACGGTGCATTAATTGTACGAAATAACTACACATTAGGAGACTTGGTATCAGGTAATGCTTCAAACACTGACGGTTCAAGTACTCAAGTTATCGCTTCATCAGGTGCAGGTGTAAAGACATATATTACCGACGTAACATTATCTAATACTTCTTCAAGTAATATCTATGTAGAACTCAAAGACGGTACTACAGTAAAGTGGACATTCCCAGTACCAGCAAACGGTGGTGTGACACATCACTTTGCTTCACCACTAGCAGGGACAGCAGCTACAGCATGGAACTTTGACCCCTCAGCAGCTACAACAACGGTCTACTGTTCAGCGGCTGGTTTTAAAAGCAAAATTTAATGGATAGTATACTACCAAACATTTTAGCGTTTGTTACGGGAAAAGCCCGCTATAAGCCAGAAATACTATGGTCGTCTAATTCTATTACTCATAATATATTTAGACTATATGAGTCTATCTTTTGGAGAAAGGTTGGTGTACGAGTTGAACTAAGCTCATATTCATATGAAGGTGGTACACTCTATCTATGTCATACGTTTGAAAGTATGTGTGCATTACTTGAGACTAAGATACGAGAGTTTAAACTACCTAAAGTTTCTCTAGTAAAGATTCCAGTATTGCAATCAGTAGAGGGGTTTAATATTCCTAATGTTTTTCCATATAAATTAGCAATTGCTTTCGACGCTGTAAGTAGTGCCGACGGTGGTATTGCTGTTACAAACACATACTCACATACATGTACAGGTTCTAACCTAACTCTCACAACAGGTGCAGTATTTACACAGGCACCAACACCAACAGGTTCAGCAACGTATAACTCAGTATCAATGTCTACTGGAGTGACTAATACAGCTATCGGTAATACGAATATGTATATATTCTACCTTGCTAACCCTGCTACTGGAGCGAATAACGTGGTAACAACAGGTAGTGCAAGCTGTCGAAATTATGGTGGTTCAATTTCAATGACAGGTACAAATGTGGGTTCACCAGTCGGAGCTAGTGCTAATGCTAACGGTACCAGTACAACACCTTCAGTATCAGTCACAACTTCTTTTGCTAACTCAATGCTTGTTAATACAGTATTTATCAACGATACAGTGGCAGCACAAAGTCCTTCAGCAACTGGAACTAACCAAACATCACGTTATCAAAGAACTCACGTTTCAGGAGGTGTTGCGAACTTAGGTAGTACACAAACAACAACTTCAACAGGTTCATATACATCAAGTTGGTCAATTACAGGGTCAATTATATGGGGTTCTTCTATCCTTGAGGTACGAGAATTATCAACTACTGTAGCGAGTAGGCTAACACTCTTGGGAGTATCATAAACATATGAACGATATAGAAATGTTGAAAAAAGAAATACAAGAACTTAAACGAGAGCTAAATCTTCTCAAGGCTTCTTCAACTATCCCACTAGAAATAGACACAGCGCTGTTTGGTCGAGGTTTTGTTAAAACATTTGATACTGAGAGTACTTCAATAGAAATGACAACAAACACAGGTTTTCGAAGAACTATATCTCTAACTGGAGGGGCAGAAGACATAATAGTCCCAGCATATCCAGTGAAGTGGAAGAAACTTTCAGACCAGTCAAACTTATATATTGCACTTTATACATTTTCTGAACTACCATGATACATATACCACCTAGAGAAACAAAGCAATTATTACAAACAAACCGAAGTAAAGTACTTGGTCAACTTTGGAGTTCATACAATCTTGACTTACAAAGTAACTTAGGGGTAATTCGTACATCTCCACGTTTCAAAATAAATACATCTACAACAGACGACGCTCAACTTGGGTTGCCAGTCGCTTTTAAATATTTCGATAATAGAATTTGGGCTATTTGTGATACAAGTATCTTTAAGAATACAGGTGATATATCGACAGCTTTCACAGAAGACGCTTCGTCGGGAGTTCCTACAACTTTTACAAAAGACGAATCAGATATGGAGTTGTTCAACTCAACACTATGTGTAAGTATCACCAATGCTCTTTATAGTAAGGCAGCCAACGGAACAGGAACAGGTGCATGGACTTCACGAGACGTCCTATCATCAGGAAACCCTCATATACTTTGTTACTTTAGTTATCTCGATAGACTTTATTATTCAAACGGTATAAATCAGATTATCTCAATTGACACATCTTGGGCAACGGCAGACCCTGGAAACCCATATGCTCTCGAGTTAGGACACGCGTCAGAGTTCACCATTACATCAATGAAATCAACTTCAGGGATTATATGGATAGGTACAATGGATAGAAGTAATCACGGTGGTAATGGAAAAATACTTGCGTGGGACGGATTAAGTCAAGATGTTCAGCATGAGTATAAATTAGCTGCTCAGGGTTGTTTGGCTCTACTCATAGACACAGAACGTGATGTCCCATATGCAATGGATTCAAACGGAGTTTTATTGAAATTTAATGGTGTAGGATTCTCAGAAATAGGACGATTGCCTATCAAGACTTCATTACTTACAGGGGCTTCAGCAAGTACAACAGAACGATTCATTCACCCTAATGGTCTTGCTTTTACAAAAAATGGAACTATTCTTGCAAATGTCAATAACCTAAACTCAGACGGTACATATAATGAGAACTTTCAAGCTGGTATTTATGAGTTTGACGGTAAAGGTGGTTGTGTTCATGTTGGCTCACCTTCATATACAACATCTTCAACTATCTCAGATTATGGACAGACACGAATTTCACGAGTTGGAGCTTTAGCTAACATGAATATTTATAGTACTTCAGGTACACGAAACGGTACTCTTGCGGCTGGATATACTTATTACACAAATGCAACTTCAACAAATAGTGCAATATTCTATGATGATTCTAATAACACACTTCAGAAATATGGATATTTTGTTACTAATTGGATTCTATCTCAGAATATTCAAGACGAATGGCAGAAAATTGTAATTAAGTATCGTCAATTATTAGATAGTGCCGATAGAATATGGCTTAAATATCGTATTCGTGAGGCCGCACCTTCAAGTGACGTAACAATCACATGGACTTCGACAACTACGTTTACGACTACAACTAATGTATCTAGCTACTGGACAAGTGGTACTGGTGGAGAAGTAGAAATTGTACAAGGAACGGGAGCTGGTAAATGTTCCCATATTACAAGTATTGTGAATAATGCTGGTACATACACGGTAACAGTAGATGAAACATATACTAATGCTACTGGTACAGGAAAAGCACGATTCCAAAGTTGGAATAAAATTACCACTGTTGTAGACGACCAACTTACAGAATCGACATACTTCGGAATAGGTAAGTCATCAGAGAGAATCCAGATTAAATGTTGTATGCAATTCGCTGGAGATGATGAGATTTATGAGTTGAGTTTAATCAATACAGAACAAACACCGCTAGAATAATGTTATAATTATAAATATATGCCAGTTTTAACCAACAACAAAGTAACGTATCAGCCAGGAGAAGCCCTACCACAAGTAGGTTCTACAGAATTTAAACAAGCACAGTCAGGAGTAATGCCAGTGCAAACAACTCTTAATGCAGAAAGTATAGCAAACGTTACTCCAATGCAACCAGCACAGCCAGCACCAGAAACAAAAGGTATTGGTCTAGCGTCAACTCTCGAAGCTCAGGCAAAGGCATATGCGGATAGTGTTGTAAACAATCAGGCACTCGAAGCTACAAAGGCAAAGGTTGATACAGCGGCAACTTCACTTGTTGATAGACTTTTAGGACGAAAAACGAAAGTTGCAGAAACTGATACAGCATATACTCAAGAGGGTGTTGATACTGCTAAAAAAGAACTCAATGATATAAATAACCTTGCTATACAAGAGGAAGTAGCAAACCGACGACAACTACAGGAATTAGAAAAGACATTTAAAGGTACTTCAGGTGGTCTCGAAGCTACTAAAAGCGTTATCAATAAACAATACCTTGAACGACGTGCAGATCTCGCGGTTATTCAACTTGCTAAACAAAATAACTATGCTCTTGCAAAAGAGATAGCAGACAGAAAGGTAGACGCAGCACTTGAGAAGGATAAGAATGCTGTCGAGGCTCTACGTTTTCAATACGAGAGAGATAAAGACCAGTACACTAAATCAGAACAACGACAATTCGAAGCTCAACAATCTGAACGTGAACGTCTTGTCAAAGAAAAAGAAACAAAGGAGAAGAATCTTAATACTACGCGTATTGAACTTCTTAAATCGGCTAATGAACAGAAAGCCCCTGTTGCTGTACTTCAAGCTATTCAAGCAGCTAAAACACCAGAAGAGGCAATCAACGCAGCAGGACAATATGGAATAGATATGCTAACTAGAGATATTAAGTTATCACAACTTGCAACTGATAAACTCCAGAGGGCAAAACTTCAGAATGAAATAGATATGAATACTCCTGTTAGAGAGGTTGTCAATCCTGACGGTACAAAGACAACAGTTGTAAATTATACTCCTAAGCAATTGACGTATATAACTAAGGTTAATCAGGACGTTCCTAATAATGATACTTACAAGAAGACAAATAGTATGCAAACGTTCGGTAACAATGTAGTTGCTTCGTTATCTCTTGGTACAGGTGCTAGTGATATAGCAGCTATTAACCAATTCCAAAAGGTTATTGACGAGGGTGCTGTTACACGAGACCAAGATGTCAAGTTGATTCAAAGTTCACAATCACTTAGTAATAATCTCAAGACAAAGATAACTAAGTTAGAAACAGGAGAGCAATTGTCGCCAGAACTCCGAAAACAGATGAGAGAAACTGTTGAGAAACTATACGATGCACAGGTTAAGGCACTCTTAAAAGACCCTTATGTTGCAGCTAAGACAAGAGAGCTTGAATTAAACGGTGTTAAGTTACAAGATACTATACTCGGTCAATTAGGCGCATTCACTCCAGTAAAAAAAACAACAGATACTACTTCAAAATCTGGAGGAGATGATATTGATAAATTCCTTAATTCTTTCTAACCATGGACAGAGAAAAAGAACGACAAATAGTAATAGAGGGACGAAAACAAGGAAAATCTGATGATTTCATCAAACAGGCAGTTTTACGTTATCGACAAACAGCACCCAAACAGCCTGTTGCCCCGTTAGCTCAACCAGCAGAAGAGGCAGGATATTTTAGTCGTGTTGCAGAAAGTTTTGGAGAAGCTGGACAGAATATAAAGAGTGAAATACAGCAAGGAGCACAAGAATATCAAACTGGTACACAGAAGGGTACTTTTGCAGGAGATATTCAAGCAACAGCAGGATTATTACGTTCAGGTCTACGAACTGCTGGAAATATTGCTGGTGCAGCATTTAGTCCTATACTTGAAGCTCCTATAGTTAAACCGACGCTTGAAAAGATAGGACTAGGCGTATCAAAACTCCCTGGTGTTTCAGATTTGGTTAGTAAAACACAAGAAATAACAAAGAAATATCCAGAGGCAACAAAAGATATCGAAGCTATCGTGAATATCGCTACATTAGGTGGTGGTAAGGCTGTAGAAAAACCATTAGAAGTCGGTGCAAAAGCTGTTGGTACTGAAACAAAGTTAATTGGTCAAGATGTCGCTCAGGGGTTAAAGAATGTTCTTAATCCTTCAGAAGAAGCAGTACAATCTAAAGTACAGTCTCTCTTTCAAAAGAGCATTAAACCAACATCAAAAAAGACACTTGCCCTAGGAGAAAAATACGAGAATGATACACTTGAGGCACTTAAGACTATCCAGAGAAATAAAGATACTTTAAACATAGAAGATATGACTGGGGAACTTGTAGTTGGACGTTCTCCACAAAGTATCAATGAATTGGCTCAAGCTGTTGACCAGACAAAGAAAACAGTATTCTCTCAATACGATAGTCTTGCAAAGCAGGCTGGAAAAGAAGGAGCCTTTATCGACGCACAACAAATAGCTAACGAGGTTGAACAGGTTGCAAAAAACAAAGCATTACAGATAACAAATCCAGAGCTCATTAAGTATGCAAACGACTGGTCAGAGAGACTAAGAGGTTTCGGTAGTTTAGACCCAGAAACAACACAAGCTGTAATACAAAATCTAAATAATAACCTACAGGCTTTCTATAGAAATCCAACGTATGACGCTGCTACTAAGGTGGCCATTGACGCTGGTATCGCAAACAACTTTAGACAGGCTCTTGATAAGACTATCGAAACAGCAACAGGAAAAGAATACCAAGCACTTAAGAAACAATATGGTGCTCTAAAAGCAATTGAAAATGACGTAACTCGTGCAGCAATGCGAGAAGGCAGAAAAAATACAAAAGGACTTCTTGACTATACCGATATATTTACAGGTGGACAAATGGTTGGAGGTATTTTGTCTCTTAATCCTGCTATGTTTACTAAGGGTGCTGTAGAGAGAGGAATTAAAGAGTATATCAAGTTTATCAACGATCCTAATCGAGCAGTAAAAAATATATTCGACCAATTGGAGAAGACAACATCTACTGAGTTTGTACCTAAATCAAAGACTCTTCAGTCTGTAATCAAGAAATAATATGGATAAACTACAAAAAATAGATAGACTCATAACACTTCTTGATACTGATAATGCTAATGAGTTTGATGAAATACTCAAACTATTACTTAAGGTAATAGATGAAATAAAGACTGGTCTTGATAGACAAATATCAGAGCAGAAGACAGACGTTGATAATAAAATAGAAGATATTTCTTTTAACCTAAGAGAGAGCGAACTAAATTTACAGAGATTGATAAATGATTCTCGTAAATCATCTTTAGCAGATAATCGAAGTCTCGCAGAACAGCTTAACTATGAGATAGACAGAATTGAAAAGCTCATACCAGAACTACCAGACCTTACTGATATATCTACAAAGATAAGTGACATCGAGAATAAACTTGTAACTATCCCATTACCAGATTCTCCACAGATTATCGCAGACAAGGTAAACACACTTCATGAGGTTATTAAGCCCGAAGTACTTGTTGGTTGGACTGAACTAAAAAGAAAGGTTGACTTCACAATGGGTCTACCTAAAGACTTCGACGTTCGTATTGGTGTGTCAAAGACTGAAATAAAACGACTCACCGATAGAGTTGTGGCACTTGAGGCTGGTGGAGGAGGTGTAGGTGCATGGACAGGATTTACAATAGACGGTTCGACAACAACTTTCTCGGTTACATCAGAGCCAACAGAAGTAAATAATGACGGCCTAATTCTATTTAATGAAACAGGGTATTCATATAACTCAGGTGCAGGAACAATTACGTTTGACAATCCACCGCAGTATTTAGCAGGTTATCGTTAAAAACATGAATAAATTTATATACACAATAGCATTACTTGTTTTTCTACTCCCGACATTGGTGTTCGCTTCACCGTCGTCTGTAGATAGAATTACAGACCATATAGAGCCTCTTATTAAGAGTGATTACATAAAGGCAACATACTATGCTGCTACCTCAACAACAGCAACTTCAACTTTCGCAGGTAAGTTACAGATGACAAAGACAGGAAACTCACCTCAAATAGTTGGCTGGGACGATGATACTGGTATTCATTTTGACGGGCCTGATATCTTGTCATTCCACACTGGTGCGGTACAGCGAATGATTATCAATGCACTAGGATACGTTGGAATAGGTACAACATCTCCATATGCACGTCTATCAGTCGTCGGCCAAGTCGTCGGAGCAAACTTCACTGCTACAACAACAGCTGTAAACACATTTCCCTACGCTTCTTCAACAGGAACAAGTGTAAGTGGTAACTCATTCTTTGCACCAACTACAGGAACATCAGTTGTCCTTGGTACTACAACTTCACAATCTCTTAAACTCGTCGTAGCTGGCCCAAGCTCATTACCAGCCTCAAGTGGTATAGCACAAACTGGTATAGCTCGTATCACTTCGGGTACTACAAATCTTCTTACATCAACGGTTGATATTGGTTCATTCAACTCAACTGGTGCTGGTTGGATACAATCAACTGATACAGCAAACCTAGCTACAAACTACGACCTTCTTCTTAACCCTAATGGAGGAGATGTTGGTATAGGTACTACTTCACCATATAAACAACTCTCACTTACAGGTGATTTAGTGGGTACTAACTTGTTCGCTACGTCTACTATTGTAATCGGTACTACAACATCATCACTTCATGCCGCAGGTGCTCAGATTAAAGGAAACCTACAGGCCGCAAACGCAGGTTCAGAAGTTTCCCTCGCTACTGCCGCAGATGTTACAGGACGTTCAGGTGTATCATTCATACGTTCACGAGGTACTATCGCAGCCCCTACAGCTGTATCACTTGACGATTCTCTCGGCTTCGTTGGATTCAAAGGATACGACGGTGTTTCCGCAGCACAACTCCCTGCTCTCGTAGAAGGTTTCGTAGACGGTACTGTATCATCAGGTGTAGTTCCTGCTCGACTTTCATTCGTAACAGGGTCTAGTGGTTCAACTCGACGTGAGAGATTCGTGATTAAGAATGACGGTAAAATTGGTGTAGCTACTACATCACCTTGGGCTAACTTCACTGTCACAAGTGCAAATGCTGCCACATCAAACCCATTGTTCATGATAGCTTCGTCTTCAGCGGCTGTATCAACAAGTACACTATTTATGGTGGACGGTAATGGTAACGTAGGTATTGCAACTACGTCACCCTACTATCCTCTGTCAGTAAATGGTAATGCAGTACTTCGTGGATATACACTTTGTGGAGATGCAGCACCTCTATACTCATTACCAAGTGTAAAGTTTGAATGTTGGGGTAATAGTTCAGCGAACGTAGAAATTGGTGTCGGTAACAGAAGTAACGCTAACACAGCATATTCGGACTTCTTCTTGAATAACGACTTGGCAGATTCATCAGTAACTCATTACGCCGCTCTTTACTTAAACTCAAGTACATATAACGATACTACATTCGGTACGGCTCAAGCTTTTCCTAACCAACTTGGTATACAAAATACAGACGGTCTAGTATCTTTGTTCTCATCAACTTCAACTAACTCATCATCACTTCGAGGTATCAACTTTGTTGTTGGTGGTACTGCTACTACAAATGAAATAGGTAGATTTACTACAGTAGGTCTAGGTATCGGTACTACAACACCAGTCTCTGAGTTACAAGTAGCTTCAACTGAGCCAGAAATCTATATTACTGATACTGATGCTTCTACAAACAACAAACACTGGTTCCTTGAGAATAGTGGTGGTACGCTACGTCTCGCTACGTCATCAGATTTACTTTCAGAAACAGGAACAAGTCCATTCTCTGTAGTAGGAAGTACAGGTGTCATAACAGTTGGATTACCTTCAATGCAAACAGCCCCTTTGGTTATCA
>Ga0208147_1000178_pt1 | contig 23893 bp, 29 predicted proteins | sample DEB3_08_DNA_FD_184520 | JGI IMG/M metagenome (GOLD analysis project Ga0208147, IMG submission 184520) | Aqueous microbial communities from the Delaware River and Bay under freshwater to marine salinity gradient to study organic matter... | ecosystem: Environmental > Aquatic > Marine > Coastal ... | reverse complement strand
AACGCCGCGCTGCGGGGCTTGGTAGAAACATTGCGGGAATACGCGCAGTCATTGGCCTACGAGTGGGCATGGAAGCGCGACTCCTCGTTGGCGAACGACCGCGAAATGCAGGCACTGGATGCCGCCATCGACGCCGCCCGCGCCGCGCTGGCGGGCAGTCCCGACAGCAATCCCGACAAAGTGTCGGGACGCAAAACATAGAGCGCCGAACCCCTAAAACATAGTTCTACCACACAAAAGGAGACAATGACAACAAAGATGATGCCTCATAGCATTGAGGCAGAACGCACCGTGCTTTCCTGCATCGTGCTTGAGGGTGCCCTGCATTTAAGCAAGGCACTAGACTTCAAGGTGGGTGTTGACTGGTTCTTTCACAAGCCGCACCAAGCCATCTGGCGCACCGTAATGGGGTGCCACGCCCACGGCAAGCCCTTGGATGCGCACGTCATCCTAGAGGAACTGCGAAAGGGCGATCCTACCCTTGACAGTGTTGGTGGCGTGCCGGGGTTCAGCGAGGCCACAGCCTACGTCGCCACCTCAATGGCATTTGCCTATTCCCTTGAGCAGCTCCGCGAATGCTACCAACTAAGGCAAATAGCCATCATCGCCGAAGACACACGCGAGGCCGCGCTCATACGCAAGGCGAGTCTTGACGACTTCGTGGCCAAGATTGGCCGCGTGCTTGCCATCAAGAACAGTACGGAAAGCTGCAAGAGCCTAAGAGACGCAGCCTCCGACTGCATCGGCATGGTGGCGGACATTCTCGCCGGAAAAATCACCGAGGAAAATAGCGGCATGGCTTGGCCGTGGCGCGACTGGAATCGGGAGCTTGGTCAAGTGACGCCGGGAGAACTTGTGGTGATTGCCGCCCGCCCCGGCAGGGGCAAGAGCAGCGTGGCCAGACAGGTGGCATGGGAGTGGGCGCAGAAGTATGGCAACGTGCTGTTGTTCTCGCGTGAGATGCCCATAGACCAACTTGCCCCGCTCTTTGCCCAAGTGCGCAGCGGTGTCAGTTGGCGCGAGGTGAGGCGCGGGCTGGCCCACAAGGCCGATGCCGCAAAGTTCACTCGCGGCCTTGAGGAGGTGGCTGGTCTCAAGACGCTGCATGTCTTCGATCAAGACCGCACCTTGGCCCAAATCACGGCTCGTGTCGAAGCCTGTCGCACCTTTATGCCTGTCAAGGCAATCATTGTTGACTACCTCCAGCGGTACGACCCCCAACAGGAACGAGGCGAGACGCGGGACATCGCCATTGGCCGCATGACAATGGCCCTCAAGGACATTGCCGTCAGCCTCAAAATACCCGTGGTTTTGCTCGCGCAACTTGGCCGCGACGTCGAGAAAGAGTCACGCGCTCCGCGCCTGTCTGATTTGCGCGAGTCCGGCAACATTGAGCAGGACGCAGACCGTGTGCTGTTCATCCACGCCCCAGAAGAACGCAGGGACGGCAGCACGCAGGACTTGCTTGACCAGAGCATTGCTTCAATCGAAGTGAACATCATTCAGGCCAAGGGACGCAGTGACGGCGTTGCCATCGTGCCAATGGACTTTCACCGTCCGACAACAAGTTTCCGTCAGGTTGCGTTTACCGCTTGACGAATCAACAAAACCACTACATAGGTAGCAGCGAGGATAAAAACATGGTCAAAATAAAAGAAGCAAATGAAATAGACGAGAAAGTCTTAGGGCTTTCAAGCATGGCATTCGACGCCGCAGCCATAATGCACGTCGCCCAAAAGTACCTGCCAGGGCCAGCGTGCCCCGAACAGGAGCGTTGCTACAGGATGATGCAAGAGTTCTGTAAAGACTTTGAGGCGCGAACCGGCCTCAATCTTGAGCGCACCTACCGCAGCTTCGCCAAAGAGGAGGATAAAAACAAGTGAAGACCAGCGATTGCATTGATCAAATTTCACCGGCAATTCTGGCCGCGCAAAAGCGGATTGAGAACGCGGCAAAAGATGCTCGAAACCCGCACTTCAAGAACACGTATGCCACCCTTGCCGCCGTCATCGAGGCCGTCAAGTCACCGCTGAATGACAACGGCATTGCGGTTATTCAGGGTGTGGGCGAGACCACGGCTGGCACGCTGCAAGTGAGCACCCGCCTCTTGCATACGTCCGGCCAGTGGGTTGAATCAACCTCCAGCTCCCCGCTTCCCAAGGCGGACCCGCAGGGTGTTGGTTCTGCCACCACCTACCTACGCCGCTATTCCCTCGCCGCCCTTCTCTGCATCACGCAGGAAGACGACGACGGGGAGGGGGCTCGCCCGCAGTCTGCACCACAAGCAAGGAAACAGCAAGAAGACTTCTAACCTCAACCACAAACAACCATAACCATGAGCAAGCAATACGACGACACTAACCGGGGCGTTCTTTTCCGCGACAGCGACAAAGAAGAAGGCTCCAAGAAGCCGGATTACACCGGCAAAATCAATGTGAACGGCAAGGACTATCGCCTCGCTGGCTGGCTGAATACCGGCAGGAGCGGCGTCAAGTTCCTGTCTCTCTCCATCAGCGAGTTCAACAAGGACAAGGCCACGCCTGCCAAGAAGCAGGCCGATGACGAGGGGCCGTTCTGATGCAAAAGCCAGACCCGGCCGATGAGGTAAAGGCAGTAGGTGCCATCCTCGCCATCACGGCTGCGGTGTGTTACATGCTGGTTGTCATATTTTGGCGGGGTTAGTATCCACCGGAGGGGCGCGCATTCCGTGATAGTCACGCGCAAAACATAAACAAATAGACAAATGCACTTCTACACAAAAGACGGAAAGCCCGCACACTTTCAGCCCACCAAGAAGGGGGCTAAGAACCCAACGAGACCAACCACCATCAGGGATGCCAAGGCTCTGAAGCTGTACCCAAGCGTCACCGAAATCCTGAAGGTGGTTGCCAACCCCGGCCTTGAGCAGTGGAAGCTGCGCAGGGTGGCCGAAGCCGCAATGGCCAACATTGCAATGGCCGCAGAGGAGTCGTCGGATTACGTCAACCGCATCATCGACACGGCTTTTGACGACACGGACAAGGCGGCATCGCTTGGCGAGCGCATCCACGAGAACATTTCGTGCCTCCTAAAAGAGTTGCCGGTAAAGCACCCCGACTGCCTTGCCGAGTCAGAGGCGGCAACTCACAAGTTGGTTGAACTTGGTGTTGTTCCATTGGACAGTGAGTTTGTAACCATCAACCCGTACCAAGGCTATGGCGGCACGGTTGATCTGCGCTACGAATATACGAGGCATTCGTTTCGTGGCATTGGAGACTTCAAATCCACCAAGACCTACCCCGGCGAGCCCGTTGTTCCGAGGCAGGGCCAATGCGCCCAGATTGCTGCGTACATCGCCGCCCTCAACGATGGCTTGATACCCGACAACTGGGACGGGATGAACATCTACGTCAGCACGACAGAACCGGGGCGCGTAGATGTCATCAGCTATGACCGCGAGAAGCTGATGTCAGAGTTTTCCTTTTTCCAGCACGCCAATGCCATTTGGCGGCACCTAAACGACTACGACCCGAGAGCACAATGAAGCTAACAAACGAAAAACAAGACGAACTAGACTCAACCGAGTACGCAGTGATGCTGGCCCTCGTCAGGGACATCCGCGACTGCGAAGACGCAATCGACCAATTCAAACTCATCGAGCGATATGAGGCATTTGTCAAAGCCCGAGCAACCCGACTGCGAAGCGAAGACGTTCCAGCCGGACGTTAGGCATGTTAACGACCTCGTTTTCGAGGTGGGGTCATCCCGTAAGGACGGCAAGCCCTACCTCTGCGACCTGTCAAAGCACGGCGGGCTTGGGCAATGCGAGTGCCACGACTGGACTGGAAGGGTCTGGCCCCGCATCAAAGACGGGCTCAAGTCATACGACTACCCACATGCCGAAAGGCACAACTGCAAGCATATCCACGCAGCAATGCTGTGGCTGGCAAGAGAAGTGATCAAAAGGAGAACATGAACATCAAGATAAACAAAGTGGAGAATGGCTACGTCACCCAAGTGGAAGACCCGTTCCTGCGCACCCACGTCTTCACCAGCGCATCTGCGCTGCTGCAATACGTGCTCGATGAGATTGGCGACGAGCCTAACCGGGACGTGCTTCTAGTCCCAAAAGAGGAGATTGAAGAATGATCAGCTACAAAGGAATTACCTACTGCTCTGGGGACGGATGCACCAAGTTTGATGGCTGCGACCGCGCCCTCACCAAGGAAGTGATTGAGTCGGCTAAGAAGTGGTGGCGCGGACCCAACCCACCCATCTCAAGCCACGCCAATCCCAAGCAACAAAAGTGCCACTCGATTAACGATACCAAGCCATGAAAGCCTCACTCAACTTTGAGCTTCCCGACGAGCGGGTGGATTATCTGTCTGCCCTGCATGGTGTTGATGCGTTTGCAACCCTTCAGGATGTTTGGAACATCTGCCGCAGGGTCATCAAGGATTCCGATAGTTGCTCCGGTGTGCAGCTTGCCGAAAGAATCAGGAATGAAATTGGAGAAACACTAACTAAAATTGAGCCATGAAATACGAAGTACGATATGCCGGGGACTATTCAGTCTCCCAACTGCACTCCAACCACGCGACCCGCGAGGATGCGGAAGCCGCCATTGTAGACGCCAAGACCATCGCCATGAAGGCGCGCACGGAGTTCTCCGCAAAGGTGGCCAAGAGCCTCAAGGTGGTGACCAAATGAGCAAGCCAATCAAAGACGGCGGACCAGCGTTTCCCGGCGTGAAGGAAATCGGACGCAAGGACGTGGTGGACATTGACGCACGCGAAATTTCCTACGACGTGCCGCAGTATCAGCACCTGCCGGGCATGTCCCTCCGCGACTACTTCGCGGCGGCGGCGTTGCAGGGATTGCTGGCGGCAGAGACAGAGGAAAACGCTTTAGGTTTTGAACAAGCCGCACAGTTGGCATACGAACAGGCCGAAGCCATGCTGGCCGAGCGGGCCAAGGATCAATGAAGGACAAGCCCTATTGCAATGGACAATGGACCCAAGCCAGATTCCGATCCTTCGTCATCTCCGCGCTTAGGTACGCATCCTGCCGATGGGCACCCAAGCACACCGTACTCAAGGAAGCCCGCGTTGGTAGAAACCAATACAGGTGTGCCTCATGTTCCAAGGTTGTTGGCAGAAGGCTCACGAAGGTTGACCATGTTCGACCCGTGGTGGACCCCGCCACCGGCTTCAACGGATGGGATGAATACATTGCGCGGATGTTCGTTGAAAAAGAAGGCTACCAAGTGATATGCGATGGGTGCCATAAAACAAAAACACAACAAGAAAGGGAGCTACGCAAGTTATGCGCAAGTTCATGATAGTGTCAGACATTCACGGGTCTCTAAAGGACGAGACTGCCTGTAACGCAGCCATTGCCTGCGCCAAAGACTTCAAGCCCGACATTGGCGTAATTGCTGGCGACCTGTTCGACTTTGCCGCCATTAGAAAGGGCGCATCTCTTGATGAACAGTCCATCTCAATGAGAGACGACTTTGACATGGGGATTGCGTTTGCCAGTGAGTTCTTTGCAACCGCCACCGATAGGCATTTCATGCTTGGCAACCACGACGTCCGCGCTTGGGACATGATGGAAACGCAGGATGCCGTAAGGAAAGACCTTGGAGAGCGGATGGTAAGCGACATCAAGCAGAAGATAGCCCTGAATATGGGGGCCAAGATTTACCCCTATGACGCCCGAGCTGGCGTCATGTCCATTGGTCACCTGAAGGTAATTCACGGCTTCCACACAGGGGTGTCCGCAGCCAGCTTGCACGCCAGAGCCTACGGAAACGTGGTGTATGGGCACGCCCATAGCATCGAGTCCTACAACATACCCAGCCTAGACCAGCGCGAGGCCCGCTGCATTGGTTGCCTCTGCGGGCTGAACCCCGACTATGCCAACCGCAAGACGGGCAAGCTCCGCTGGGCGCACGGCTGGGCAATGGGTTACGTCAACGACGATGGCACCTACTCCCTGTTTCAAGTTCGCGGAATAGACGGAAAGTTTGCAGCACCAACAGACATAAAGGAATACTAACATGCCAAACGAAAACGTATGGGACCAAATGGATGCGCTACTCAACTCCAGCGCACCACCAACCGGAGATGAATGGTTTTCTCCCGGCGAATACGCAGAGCATTACAAAATGCACCATCGTTCAGCCTGCAACAAACTTAGCTTCTTGGCCAAGCGCGGTATGCTAGAGGTGTGGCGCGGTCGCATCCCCGGTACGACTGGGGTTCAGACGCGCTACAGAATTGCCAGCGGTCTGGACGCCGATAAAACATTCTGACAGTCAGAAAACGCAAGGAATAGCATGAAAATGAATGAGACGCAAAGCAGCACCGGCAACCCGGTGTTCCGGTTCAATCAAAACAACACACCAAATGCGCTCGTCTATCGCGGCGGGCTCATTGAGGAGGTTCCAACAGGCGGAAGACTGTTCTCTGTCATGTCGGTTGCCACCGGCGACTTCCCCAAGTGCCCCAAGTACGGCACCATGATCAAGTGCTCATGGGAGGACGTTGGAGACTCGGCAAACGCACGCTTCTTCATGCTGCCGTCTTCGGCATTCAAGAGCCGCAAGCTGTCCGACTTCGCCTCTGCCGCTACTGCGTAGCTCCCTCTCTTGACCTCAGGATGAGCTGGCGATAGACCTCTGGCGTGATTACGCGGGTCTTCAGCAGCTTGTCCCTCAGCTTGTCGGCAAGCTCCGGTCTGGCCACCATAGCCCTGTAGATGGCGTCTGCGCGCTCACCATCAGACGTGGTGAGCCCACCAAAGAGCTTGGTCAGCGAGTCGCCGCCACGCGCATCGTTGATGCGGGCCTCCTTGTATGCGCCAACCAGTTGCCGCAGGCGCATCGGGTCGCCACCAGATCGCGCACGCAGGGCGGAAATCGGGTCACGCTTGCCAGCCTCGGTTGACAGGGCGTCCGCCACAACCTCAGAGGTGGTTTGCGCAATGCCCCTAGGCATTGGCACGGTGTAGCCAAACACAGCACCGGCAATCAGCTTGTTTGAAACGCCTGCCTGACGGAACGCCCCTATGATGTCGTTGTCAGTAATCTTCCCATCGGTGCGCTCGGCAAGACGCTTCAGCGCCATGTATTGCTCGGCCAGCTCGCGCTGCCCAATCTCGTACCGGCGAGCGCGCTCCCGATAGATGGCGTCCTCGTCAATGCGCTCAAACTGCTTGGTGGTCGGGTTGTAGTTGTTGGTGATAACCCTACGGTAGCCCGTTACCTCACCGTTGATCGGGTCCACCGCGCTCCTGATGCGGGAGGTGGCCGACTTCAGGATGTCAATGGTCTGCTGACGAACGCCAAGGAATCGGAGCCCCTGATCCTCCAGCTTGTAGACGTTGCCCAACTTGCTCACGTCCCCGCGAAGCGACTTCTCAATGCGGGATGCCGTGCCGCTTACCACTTGCGGCAGAAACGCCTTGGTTAGCGAGCGCTCAATCAGCTCGCGGTTGCTCCTAGGCTCGCTGATTGGCACGTCCGTGCCGTAGTAGGTGTTGGTGATGGCCTCAACAGCCGGGGTCACCAGTGGGCCAAGGTCGTCGCCAAAGATGATGCTCTTTACCTTCGGAACAGGGTTCTCACCAACAAGCGCCGTCTGTATGGCGTTGGCCATGTTGGAGTAGGGCAGCAAGTAGTTGATGGGCGTGTAGCTGAACGTGCCATCCTTGCCGTTGATCTTGATCAGGTTGGCCCTGTCAGCCGCAAACTGCGGCAGAAGCGTTGCGATGTCCTTTTGGTCTTGCTCTGTGGTTCCAAGCCATTGGCTTGCCGTTACTCCCGCTGCGGCTGTCCCGGCACTAACTGAAATCAACCCAGTTATGCGCTTTGTTGCTGCAATCACCATGTTCCTACCGCCCCCAATTTCAGATGGACTCGCCCCCTTGTCCAGAGACCTCTTCATTCCGGTGTAAAGCAGATTTACTCCGTATCGCAACTGGTTGGCGTAGTTTCGTGCCACCTCAAACTCAAATGCCCCGAAGGTGTTGGCCACAGAGACCGCAGAAGCCTGACGCAGGCGTCTTGGAATCAGGTCGTAGGTGGGGAAGTGGTCTTTCGTGAGACGCGCAGCCATGCGCTCAAGGTCGTCTGTGCCAAGCCCTAGGTTGAACTTGCTGATCTCCTCAAGGTTGTGGCGGTAGAGCGCGTAGCGAACAGCCGCATCTGGCATCCCGTAAACCTTGCTTGCCTTCTGCAACCACTTCTCGGGGTCGCTCTCCTTCAGCGACATTCCCATAAGAGAGCGCAGTTCCTGTATTTCAGCTCCGCCCTGAATTACGCCAAGGCTCCTCAGCTTACGAAGCTCTCTGGCCATTTTGATGTTTGCGTCCGCCGACTTCTCACTGATAAGCGAACGGGCGTCCTTTGCAGCGAACCTCAGTCCGTCGTAGATGAATCTGGTGCTGAACTTACCCGAAGACATGGCAAGCGCAAGATTGCCCCACGCCTGCGGCGCAATGGCCTCCAGCGTGTTGCCAACGGTCTTGAGCGCCTTGGTTACCGTCGTTGCCTTCATCAGCGTGCGCGCAAACAGGCCATCGCCGATGAGGTTGGGGTCCATAACTTCCTTCCATGCGTCGGCCCACTCCTTCGGAACATAAAGGTCCGCAAGTTCGCGGTGAAGAACAGGGTCATCTGCCTCAACGAGCTTGACGTATCCCGGCTTCAACTCCTTTGATGCGATGCCGGAGCCAGTGAGGATTTTTCGGACATTCTTGTCGTGCTCATGGTGGAAGACAAGACGCGACTGCGCGGACAGTGTTTGCTGAACGCGCTTTCCAGGGTCTTTCACCTCTCCAAGCCACTGTCTCACCTCAAGTGGCAAGTCGTGCTTGTGCTGTGTGATTGAGGTTGGCGACTTCGTTCCGCCAATGCGCAGATTGGCCTCGCCACTTGCCATGAAGGCAACGTCGTTAGCCATGCGTGCCATCATTGCGTCGGCTTCCTTTGACGCCTCATCTAACGTCTTCTTCCCACCTGAGCTTGCAATGATTCCGTCTCGGATCTTCTTCCTCGCTGCGTCAAATGTTCCGGGTGCATCCCAGTCCTTCCCGCGAACTGCCCTTGGGTCATGCGCAGCATAAGCCGTGCGCAGGTAACCACCGGCCTGCTTTGCGATTTCCTTGCGGATTTCGGGATCAAGGTTTCGGTACCTCGCGAGGATTTCCTTGGCGTTGTCTGCCACAACCGACTCGTACTCAGCAACGTACTTCTGAAGGTTTGTAGGAAGCGTTGCCCGTGATGCCGTCTTGTCCATCACGGCAATGGTCTGCGCAAGCAGGGCGGCTGGGTCTTTAGACTTCTTGATCTCGTCGTTGATTAGGTTGCCAAGGTCCGTCCCCTGTCCCGCTGCCGCCTTCAGTTGGTCTTGAAACTCGTTTGCGGCAATCTTTGTTGCCTTGCCAACAATGACCTCTGGGCCAGCAATGGCGTGCCTCAGCTTGTCCTTGTTGAGCCCCATCAGCTTGCTTGGAACGTGCGTTGCGCCATAGGCAGCTAGTCCATACCCCACCGCTGTTGGTAGTGGGTTGCTATTCCCCTTTGCCACCTCGTCGTTGTACGTGTACGCAGTCGTTCCAATTAAGGTAGTGAGCTGCGCTGCATTCGCCGCCAGCTTGTTGGTGATGAACCCACCCTTGAGGACGTAGCGACCCTCTACGCCACCAATGGCTCCACCAAAGGCAGCGCCAGCAAGGGCCTGTGTCCCAACCTCCTCCCATGTTGGCAGCTTTCCCTCGTCCACCAGTGTGCGCACGGTGTCTGCGGACGCAGCCGCCATTCCGCCCTGCGTGGCTCGTAGCATGGCCGTCTTCCACACGGTCATGCCAGCCTTACCGGAATGGAATAGCTTGCCAACAACAGCCGCAGGGGGCGCAGAAAGCACGCCAGCCGCAAGCACCTCGCCGCTCTTCACGTCGTCCTGTCTGCCCTCTGACACGTCAAACAACTGCTTTACGTAGTTGCCAGCCGCGCCACCGGCAACAGCGCCAAGTGCTATTCCGACAGGCCCACCAAACAGCGATCCGGCTAACCCACCCAAGATGGCACCTCCGGTCTCTAACCCGATGCCACGAATGGTGTTGGAAATCTCGTCATTGAATACAGAACCAACCGGCCCGTTTCGCGTAACGAGGGCCTTACCATCTGCCGCTGCGGACACGGAAGCGTCATAGGCCACCAGCTCTTCCCACTCCTTTTCCGTGGGCGGCTGTGGCTTAGTCCACTCGTAGGTGCGGCCCGATGGGGATTGGAACTTCATTCACAGATTCTACCCAAGCAAGTGGGTGCTTAACTACTGGCCACGAACGACCCATCCTGCTGGCTGTCCAGCCGGGATTGCTGGCTTTGGGGTCTGCGCACCGGCTGTACCACCAGAGCCGCTTTGGCTCGGCCCCTTGGCCATGAACTGAGCCTGTGCCCTTTCATATGCTTGCTGAGGAGTCAGTGCGCCAAGACCGGTCTCATCCTTGCCCCTTTCGTACATGTTGCCAAACTCCAAGAATGTCATCCTCACCTGTTCTGGAAGCAGATGCCACGGCGTGCCGGTTGCGGCCCACCTAACCTTCATCTCCTCGTATGCCTGTGATTCGTCTTTCTTTTCGCCTGAAACAGATCGCGCTGCCGGTTTGTTAACAGGAAGCGTCTGTCCGTTGATGCTTAGGAACTTCATGTCGCCAACATCAATGATCTTGTATTCCTCCTTGAACGCACTGTTTGCCTGCTTCAGGAAGTTGTCGTCAATTGTTCCGCCCTTGTTCAGGTATTCCTTAATCAGGGCCTCCTTCTTTTGTTCTGAGGTTGCGCTTACAGGCACGGTCTTTTCAACGACCTTAACAGCCGCAGAAAGCAGCTTGCTGGCTGGCATTGCCTTCACGGCGTCCTCAAACGTGGGCTTGCCCTGCCTGTAGTCTTCAAGGGCGGAGAACTTACCACGGGCATATTCATTCAGGCTTTCAAGCTCTCCCTCCTGCCGCTTGATTTCTGCGTCAATCTTCTTCACAGATCCGCCCCTGTTGGCAATAGGAACACCTAAGTCAACTGCGCCAATGTTGGCGACACTCTTCGTGGACTCAAGCGTGTTTCGCTGGGTGCGTAGTGCTGCCAGTGTGTTCTGTATCCTGTTGGCGTCGTTTACGTAGTCATTCCTGAACTGGACGATGCGGTTTTCATCCAGCTTGCCGTCGTCCTTTACCCAGTTGGTAATCGAGGAGGGAACCCTAACAACGGCCTCCTTCTCTACGTTCCCCTTGGTTCCGTAGAGGAAGTCGCCAAGCGACGAGGTTGGCGTCGCGTATGTCTTTGTCACAGACCTCTCAACCCTGGTGCCTCCAGCGAGGTTGTTGGCCTTGGCATATGCAGCCGTAAGGGCTCTCATGTTGTCTTCCTGCCTCTGGCGAATCGCCATCTCCTGCCTGAACGCATCCTGACGCAGGCGCTCTGCCTCGGTTTGCTGCGCAATCAACTTCTGCTGCGCGTCGAACTCCTGCATCTTCGTGGCAAAGGCCAGCACGTTGGGCGCTCCAACGGCCTTGATGGCCGCAGCAAGTGCCTTCTGGTCCGGCGCACCACTCATGTCCACTGGAATGCCAAGGCTCTTGGCAAACCCCGGATTGGTCTTCAGGATGTTGCCAATCATCGAGGTGGCGGCTTCGGTTTGCTTCCGCTCCTCCTGCTTGGCCATGAAGTTCTTCACGCCCTCAGACATGCCCTGAGCAAGCGCAGCCCCGCCTTCCGCAATGTTCTGTGCGGCAATGCCCATCCCCTGCGAGATGGGAGAGTAGTCAACGCGACCGAGTGCGGGATTGATAGTGGAGCCGAATGCTGGCATGGTGCTTAAAGTTTCATGGAGGCGTTGGGATTTGGGGTGCGATTGAAGATGCTTCCCCAATCTATGCCACCCAGCATACCACCAAGTCCCTGCATTGCCCCGCCCATCAGCCGGGAGTTGGCGTTGATGGATGCCCCGCCCAGCGCAGCTTGTCCGCCAGCAACCGCAGCGCCATAACCAGCCTGATTGGCCTGCTGGGCAAGGGCAAGGTTGATTCCGGCGTCAGGATTGAAGAGTTGCGGACCCTGTATCCCAGCCTGACCCTGTGCCATTTGAAGGAAGTTGGCACCCATCGGAATTGCCGCTGCATTCTGGCCAAAACCAATCATGTTGAGAGCCTGCGGTAGAACGCCCTGTGAGAAATTGAGCATGTTCTGCGTGTAGGCTCGGTCTGCACCAAGCATGGCCTGCTCACCGCCAAGCACCGTGCCCAAATTAGAGAACTGCTGCTGCGCCTGTTGGGCCGCAAAGTCACGGTTGGAAAGCTGTGCCCCGAGGTTCTGCGTTGCGCCAAACTCAAACCCGCGCTGCCCAGATGACTGATTGGCCAGAGCCGCCTGAAGGTTGGCGGCTTGGTTCATCTGTTGCACGTTCTGCGCGTTCTGGATGTTGAACATGCCAGCCTGCATCCCCGCGCTCTGGTTTGCCAGTTGTGCCTGTAGGTTTGCGCCCTGATTGGACTGCGAGGCCGCAAGGCCGGTGCTCTGGTTGGCGAGATTGGCCCGAAGGGCCGCATCCACGTTGAACGTACCAGCCTGCAAGGCCGTGCCCACGTTGCCCTGTTGACGGGCAATGTCGGTTCGGAGGACGTCCGTGGCGAGTGCCTGACCGGCCTGTTGCGCCCCAAGAAGCTGCTGGTTGATGCCCTGCGCAGCAGAAAGGTCTTGATAGGTACGCTCGCGGGCGGCACCGGCACGGGCAAGAGCCTCGCCAGCAATGGATGCGTTGTCGTTGAGCCTGCCGGAAGCCGCAAAGCCCTCTCTGCTGCCTTGCGTAGCCGCACGAATCTCCTGCGGGGAAAGCTGACCGGGGGCTTGCGCCATACCAAGCCCCTGCGTCTGAAGCGCCTGAGACAAAGGAGAGAGCTGCTGCGCCTGCAATGCCTGCTGGTAGAGCGACTGACCAAGAGCACCACCACCAACCTGCCCTGCCTGCACTTGACCGGCTGCAATGCGCTCGGCTTGGATTTGCTGCGATTGCACCTGTTGCGGGGTAAGCGTGCCGCCGGAAGAAATCTGGTCTGCGGAAATTGGCGAGAATCCGCTTCCCGCCTGCGGCATGACCATCGCTTGCATGGGGGATTGCATCGCAAGTTGCCCCATGCGATTCAGATAGCCACTATTTTGCCTGCCCCCCATTGAGACGGCATCATTGTATGCACTACCAAGCAGCGGGTTGGCTGCGAAATAGGCCGACATCGCCTCCGGTCCATACGCCTTGATCTGGTCAAGCTGGAACTCGGTGTTCTGAGTCTGTAAAGATTGATTGAGCGCGGCTGCACGTCCCGCCGCCATGTCCTGAAGGTCTAACGTGCCGAAGTAGCCATTCTCCCCGCCAACGCCAACCAATGCGTTTTGGAGGTCGCGCTGGTTCAAAGCCTGATACTGCGGGCGGAAGGTTCCTTCTGCATCAATGATGGACCGCTGGAGGTCGGGATTGGTCATCGCCCCCATGTAGTCCCCAATGGCCTGACCAATGTTAATCGGCTGCGGGGCGTTAGCCGCCATCTGGCCAGCAATGCCCTGTGCCGCCTTCTTCTGCTGGTTGGCTGCAACCATTGAAGCTCCCGCCCCGATGAGTGATGGCATCGCCTGTCCGATTACTGGAGCTGCTGCTGCTAGTGGCATGGTTAGGCGAAGTAGAGGTTAGACCAGTCTTCTCTGTTGAGGGCGTAGATGGACCCGCTGCACGGCTGGCCGTTGCGGATAGCGTAGCAAATCTTCTCGGCAACCCTCTTCCACTTGGCCACCGCCATCATCATGCGCATGGCCGGATTGGCGTCCAAGACGCGGGTAATCACCCCACGGCAACCGGTGTTCATGAACAGCCAGTCAACTGCCTTCCAGCCCGCAGTCAGCGCGCATTGCCCACGGCACTCCTTGTGCATGGCCGTGTGCATTTCGTACACGCCTTCAAACTCGGTCTTATGGTAGAAGCCGAAGAAACCGCAATAAGCACCATCCTTCCACACACCAAAGAAGACGTTATGTGGGTCTGCCACTAGGTCTCGCATGGAGAAGTTGTCTGGCGTGGTGTCGTCAGAGATGGCCTCCCACACGTCCTCGCGCCTGATGGTGCTGTCCATGAGGGCAATGTCCCTGAATGGAGCAACGTGGATGTTGGCTACTGCTAGTGGCATTATGCAAAAAACTGTGTCTGCGAAGCCAGAACCGTGAAGGTGGCGGCTGCGGTTTTGATGATGGTGTAGACGTAGGCGTCGATTGAGGATGCGTTGCCTGCGGTTGGTGCCGTGCCGCCAGACCACTTCGGAGTCACCGAACTGCCGTCAATGGTGAGTCCGCTATTAGGCGTCCCGGCAGAGGGGTAGTAGGCCGTGCTCCCCTGCGTAGCCAGCACGGCAATGGTCAAGGAGTCTCCGGTTGCCATGACGCTGTTCAGGGTGACCCCAGCCACGCCGCGCACGTTCAGGGTCCAGTTGTCCAATGCGTTCGCCGTGTAGTAGACAACCGACCCGCCAAGTGCATCGAAGTTCACAGTTCCGGTAAGGGCCGTTGCGGAAACCGTGGCCTTCTCAATCACCTCGTAGAGCGAGGTGGTGCTGGTGGCAGAGAGCGATGTGAACGCACCGCTAGACGGAGTTGCCGAACCAATAGGTGTGCCCTGAATCGTGGTTGCGCTGAGTGCCCCGGTGGTGTCCCACGTAGGATGGCCGGTGCTAAGTTTGGCCGGGGTGACGCCTCCGTCCTTTACAATAATCGCACCCCCGCTCACCTGAGTGGTGGAATTGTCTACGGCACCCGTCGTGTTAAACGTGGCATCGTCAACAAGGTTGTTCAGGGTTGTAGCGGTGGGCGAATCGCCGGTTGCGAATGTAACGCCTTTGCTGAGAATGGCCACGTTAGGAGGTCTGGGTTATGGTTGGGTTGGTGAGCGCGGCCTGAACCCTTGCTGCACGCAACTTAGGACGTCCGTTGGTCGGGTTTATCGTAAGCTGAATGCCGTAGCCGCGCTTGTTGCCGATTCTACCACGGAGACTTGCATCTTCAGCCACTGCCAAGTTTGAGCCAAGAAGGGCACTTACGGTGGTCAGCGTCTCAGAGCTGTCTGGGTTCTCTACCTCCACCGCAATGGAGGCGTCGCTGCTTTCGGAGGCAGACGACTCAAGGTGGATGCCGTAGCTGTTGAACTTCTTCCGTTCCATAGTGCCAAATGTGTATTGGCGCAAAGTTACAGATGATTCGACAGGATAGGTGGTTGGGTCAATCCCGGCGTACAGCGACAGGTAGTCGTTGGCGTCCTCTCGCCCGTCTAGTACGTGGATAGACCCAGATGGGGAGATGGTGTAAATGCTTGCCAAGCCCCCGTTCTCCCCAATTAGGAGATTCTGGATGCGCCAGCTAGTGCTGTCCACCGTGTCCATAGACTCCCACCCTTGATTGAGGAAGTTGTAAACCAGCAGAGCATTGTTATCGGTGTTGTTGTCTAGGGGCACCGCAATGTAATAGCGGTTGTTCAGATAGGCGGCAACAGCCTTGTAGGCATAGTCTGGGTTGATGCGGGCAATGGTCTCGTTAATTGACTCCGACAATGGCACGCCTGCCCCTCTTAGATTGTAGAGGTCGCCAAACGCGGCAGCGTAAACGCCGTTGTCGGAGAGGAATAGCACTTGGTTCCCCACTTGCACAATGCTCTTGCGCGCCACACACCCCAATTCGCCCGTGACCAAGTTGACGGTCGTGTCACGCAGCGAGCCGCTAATTCCAGAGATGAGGTGAATGGAGCGGCGATTGAACACCAGAAGGTTGTCCTCGGCAAACGCCAGTCCGCCCACCAAGTAGTCAGCCGTGCCCGCCGTGATGCGGAACTGGTTCTCAAGGTGGTCGTAGGTGTTGCTGTCGAGGATGTCGGAAGCAATAAGCTCGTCGCGGACATTGCGGTCGGGCGCTCCCGTGGCGTCTGGCTCATAGCGATAGGGCACCCACAGCCTGCGCTGGTGGTACAAACCCCATGCCGGATAGGGCATGTGGATGAAACCAAGCCCGTCGCTAATGCGCTTGGACCACACCACGGCTGTAACAGAAGCATCGTCCACTTGCGCCACCACCTCAAACTCGATGTTTGAGTTTACGGCACTTACGGTGTATTCGCGGCTCTCCTCAAGGTAGGTAGCGCCACGGTCAATTACCCACACCTTGTCGCCAACCGAAAGCCCGTGCCCAAGTGCGTGCGTCACCGTAGCCACCCCATCAACAATAGTTGTGTTGGCCGCATCGTTTAGGTACTGCGGCTGAGAGTAGACGCCGCTGGACACCGCAGTGAAAGTAAGTGAACCGGACAGGTCGCCGTCCCACTCAAGCGCCACCTCTCCATCTCTGAAGATGAACACCTTGTCGAAGCATTGCAGCAACTCTACGTCGCCGGAAATGGACACTCCCGCTGGGTAAGCAATGGATGTTGAAGCACCCCCAGCGACAGGGGTGGCGATGGCTTCTTGGTTGGTCGCCCTGATGATGTAGTTGGCGCTTTCGGAAGAGGGGTCGGAGAAGATGCAGCTTCCGTAAACTCCTGTGGTCTGGGTGGACGACAACGCAGCGGCTTTGACATTTCCAGTACCTCCATATGTTTCGCTTCCAGCACCACCGGGAATGATGAACGTAAAAGTATCAGTTGCCGTCACCGTAATAAGGCGATTGCCATTTGGATCAACCGTCCCAGTTAGGCCGTAAACGTAAACAAGCGTGTCTGAAGAAAACCCGTGCGCAGAGGACGTAACCACCGTAATTAGTCCGTCTGCCCCAGAGGTCGTTCTTGTGGCGGATGAAATAGAGACAGGCGTACCCGAGTAGAGCTTCCACACCGCAGGGTCTGTCAGGCGAATTGAGCTTGTGTTGGCCGTAAGCGTTGGCCCAAGCGAGTTGATGCCCTTGCGCGTCTGCCACGCCCCGTCAACATCCATGCGCCCATTCTCAGACACAGCCACCTCGCCGCGCTGAAGCTGATCTGGCCGCAACCGATTGTTGATGCGCACAAACCCCGTGTCGCCATCCTCGTTGATGACGTCATCAAGCTGGCCAAACTTTGAGTATCTAGGCATTATTGAAAGCGATAGCGAACTATTACTATTCCGTCTGCTGGCGCAAAATAACTTCCACCGCCGGTACCAGAGTTGGCCACTGGTTCGTCTTCACCACCGCCGCCAACGGCAAAGGTGTCAGAACTTAGCGGAGTTCCAACCTTGCCAGCGCCGGGGGTTCTGTATGAGGCTGCGCCACCGGCCCCGCCACCAGAAGAGCCAAGCATACTGCCACCAATAAGCTGACCAATTCCACCGGCATATCCGTATCCACCGCTTCCAGAAGTCGGCTGCGTTCCCGCACCGGCAGACATTGAGGATGGCGGTCCACCGGCACCACCGTAAAGAACGCCAGCCCCACCACCAGACCCGCCGGGACGTCCATTGGTTGCGGAGGCACCATATCCACTTGCACCACCAGCACCACCACCGATTGCGGTTAGGCCAAATCCGGTGGTGTTTCCACCGTCCCCTCCGGTTCCGGTTCCACCTGTTCCTATAGAAATTGCATAAGACCCGAGACCAACAGACACGCCCTCGCTGATGATCATTCCGCCAGCCCCGCCTCCGCTGTAATTTCCGCCGCCCGCCCCGCCGCCGCCAACTAGCAGTATGTCAATGTATTTGGATGATGGGGCTGAAGTTACTATGAAATTGCCGCTGGCTGTAAACGTGTGGTACTTGTAGTCGGCACCAGTGGTGATGACGCCACCCTCGGCCGCAATGAAGGACGCCGCTTCAATCCCGCCAAACAAACCAAACCCCCTCGCGGACGCTCCTCCGATTGTTGATAGAACAGGCATTGGGGAATACTACCATCTACGGCCAGTAAAGGGTCTTCAAGTCCAATCCCGCTCCTCCCAAAGGTCGAGTGCCTTCTCGGCGGCTTCGATGTTGGTTGCTACCCAAATCTTGTCAATCTCTGCGCCGGAGAGCCGATCCTTGCTATCATCGACGCAGCGACGCAGAGCGGGGGCCAGTTGCTCGCACAGCGCACGGGAACGGTTGCGCTGGCCTTGCAGGGCGTTTGCGTGAATCCGCAGCCTGTGCGCCTCCTGCTCCATCTTTTGGATCGTGTGTTCTAGGGTCTGGAGCCTACCACGGCACAGCAATAGGTCGTGTTCCGTACTCATAGCTTGAAAATAACAGGGATTGCAAATGCAACAATAGAAAGACCGCCCATCGCCAGCCAGACCCGCTGCTTGATGGTTTCCACTGTTGCGCGCAGCTCCGTCATTTCTGCCTTGCAAGCACGCAATTCCGAGCGAAGCCCGTTGCTTCCATCCACTCCGACAAGCATGATTTTGAACTTCAGAATCTCTTCTTTGAGTTGCGGAATGGTCTCAATGGCCCGCACCGCTTCGCTCTGCAAACGGCGGATGGACTGGATTTCGGTGATGAGTGCTTCACGACCAGCCTCAGTATCCTCCGAGTATTGCTGGGCAATCATCCGCACAGCCGCTTCGTTCTCCATACGCGACGGGCAACGGTCACAGGTGTCCCGGCGCGCAACACGGAGGAAGTGATCGTGGCAGATTGGAACCACCATGTCTCCGCGTTTCATAGGGCGACGGTGGGCTTGGCGAGGCTCACGCCAAAGCCCATCGGGGCAATGGTAGCGGAGGCTTTGATGCGGAAGTCGCCGTTCGCCGCGTCCACGTATTCGGAGGCGTCGTCTGAGTCGGTGGTGTAATTGACCTCCGTGGTGAGGTTGTTGCCTGTGTTTGTGAAGTTTCCGCTTGTGTTGTCTCGGAGTCGATTGTCCCGTGCGAAATTCGGCATCAGATTAGTGTTCCCATCAAAACCATAGGCACCGTTGCCGGTGATCATGCAATTTTGGATCACGGCAGTAACGGTTGGTGTGCCGGTGATGTTGGGCATTTTCAGCCCTGTGCCACCATTGTTCGCAAAAATGCAATTTAGGATGCGCAATGTTACCCCCGTGGAGGTGCCACTGTCATTGCAACCGTCTCCAACGTGGTTTATCGAGACCACGCGAAACAAGTTTGCACTTGAGCTTAGTGCGACGCCATTTCGGTTCCCGCTGGTTGCACTCGCATTTCCCTCCACTCGCACGTTGAAGGCGTTTGTAGTGTTAAGGGCATAACTGTATGCGGTGCCCGTCATCTTCACCACGCAGTTTGTCCAAACCCCTGATGGCAGACCATACGTGCTGGAGTTGGAAGACGAATTGGTAAAGTGACACCAATCTGCGCCATACGAGCTGGTTCCTAAGCAACCTCCGGTTGTAAGCCCGCTGTTCTCAAACGCAATCAATCGCAACAAACAGTTTGCTAAGCTGACGAAAGAAGTCGTGTTTGACGACGAAAAGAGTGGCAGGCCAGACGCATCCCACGTCAGTTGGTCAGCGGTCCAGTCTGGGTCTGGTTGGGACAGAGCGACCCCCGACGAATCGCACCCGTGCATAACCAGCTTGTTGAAGATCGTTGGCGCGTTGGTGAAATCTCCATTGGTGAGCGAATCTGTCCCGCATGAGTACGTGCCGGGGCCGATTAGGCAGAGCAAGGAATCGCTGCCGGAAAAGTTGAAGCCCTTGATGATGGAAGACCACGCAGGGCCAGCATCAAACAGCGGAGCGCGATTGGCCCAAGTCGTTCCGTCTGCCGCACCGGCTCCGCTCGTGGAAAAGTATCGTGTAATTACAGCCATTAGGGTGCGATTTTAGCCCGCAGGCGGGTTACGCTGGTGATGCTGCTCGGCGTAAACTCCAGCACATCCCCAGCCGTGACTGCCCAACTGAGCCCCGTGCTCCTAGTATGCACAGCAGACGAGAGCGCAACGGTGCCTAGCGAGCTGGGCGAGCCAAGTGCGCCACCGGAAGGCGTGTATTTCACCACTGTCACCGTGACCGAGCCGCTCACGTCCGCGACGAGCGCAGCCTGTGTTAGCGTCTGGGTGGATGCCACAGGGATGTAGATTACCTCTCCGGTGATCACCTGTCCCTGCCCGTCCCAGCCGGGATCAAACACCTCGCCGCCACCGCTGGTGATGCCAAGCGTCGTTCGCGCCGCAGCCGCATCTACATCATCTATCAGCGACCGCCCGAACGAAGTAACCGTCCCCTCAACCGCCGCGCCCGTCCCGTCGCCATACCAAAACTTGTCGGTTGCGGTGAAATTGGGGATGTCGTTCACGCGCCCCGCGCCAACCACTTGGATGACACCAGTGGTGGCATCAACTGAGAGCACGCGCCCCACCGCTTGCACTTGCGACCCGCTTGCGGTTGGGCGTGTGGCGGTGAGCGCACCGGCAGTGGTCGAGACGTAGAGTGCATCGCCCACCGAAAAACTGGACGTATCCTGCCCGCCCAATACACCCGAAAAAACCAGTTTGCCAACAGCCGAATCTGTGGCTGTTTCGCGCACGATGCCAAGTGCCGGTGTACCACCAGCAGCATCCGCGTCCGCCAGTTCGCACAGGATGTCGTCGCCAGAGATGCCTGTCGCCCGCACCACGCTGCCAACCGACAGGGTTCCAGCCGTGGCTTTTTTAATCGACAGGATGATCGAGGCTGAGTCGCCCGCCGGGACGGTGGTGCCGCCAGACGAACCCTCGCCAAATTTGGGAGCTGGAATGAATTTTGCCAGCGCAGGGTTTGAGAGGTCGGTCGCCCCCTTCTTCACCACCAACCACGCCCGCAAAAGACCGTTATCGGCAATGGACTGCTCAGTTGTGTATTCCTCCGAGGCGATGCCGTCAATCGCAGCGGCCATCGTGGAATAGGTCGCCCGCCCGCGCTGAATCTTGACGTTATTCGAGACGAACGAGTAGATGCGCTGGACCGAGAACTGGTTATTTGAGAGTGCCGTCAGCCCGCCCGAGCCGTTGTCCAGATTATCAGGGTCGATGGTGGTGCCGGTCGTGCCGTTGCTGCCGTCCGAGAATCGGTACTGAAATGTTGCCGGGGTTAGTTGCGCGAGTGTCTTATTGTGCGGGTTGGCTGCATCGACGTTGTAGTTGCTGCCAACCTTGAACATGGTCCCCGCGCTTTTGTTGATGCTCAGGTTCGCGCCGTTTGCTGAAAACACATTGCCGTCCATGTTCACGAACCCCAGCGCATCCGCAATGTCGTGAGCCGTGTTGAGCGGCTGGTAGGCCACCATCTGCTCGTTGTTCACGTTGTCCACGTTTACCTTATCGACGTGGACAACTACGCCGAGGCAGATGAGCGAGCGGCATTGGCTCGCCGAGAACGGGGTCGTCTGCTCCACGACATTGCCACCGGAGTCGATGGCAACCCATGTCAGAAGCGCGCTGGCAATGTTAGTGGGCGTGATGTTCGATTTGCCGCTCCAGCTCACCTCCGTGACCACCCCCGCCTGATTGGTGATGATGCCGGTGCCGTCCGAGATGCTGTATTGCGTCGCGCCCGCGCCGGTCGAAAGAACGCCGCCGGTCAACAGTCCGGTGCCATTGCTGCGGAGGTCAAGCGCACTTTGTAGGTCTGTCTGGTCGGACAGGGTGCCGGTGATGCCGCCCCATGTTCCACCGCCACCCGCAGGGCCAGTGGGTCCGGTTGGTCCGGTGACGCCCGTAGCACCAGTTGGTCCCGTAGGGCCGGTGGGGCCGGTGGGACCAATGAGGGAAACGCCAGACACCGGCCAGCTCCCAGACGCTTTTGGCCCCCATATCTCATTGAGATTGGTGTCAATGTAGAAGTCGCCGTCGTTTCCCGTGCCGCCAGACGGCGGTGAAACCACGCCATTGAGCACCGTTTTTCCATCTGTACCATTGGCACCCGCTGGACCTGTTGGGCCGGTGGGTCCGGTTAAGCCCGTTAAACCAGTTGGACCCGTGGGACCAGTGGGTCCGGTTAAGCCGGTTAGGCCAGTTGGGCCGGTTGGGCCGGTTGGGCCGGTTAAGCCGGTAGGTCCGGTTGGTCCCGTAGGTCCGGTTGGACCCGTAACCCCCTGATAGGTAAGCTGACAAGCCGTTAAAATGATGCAGGGCGTAGCCGGTTTGGTTGGTCCGGTGGCAACAGAATCAAGTTTCTCCACCGAAAGGTTGGTGCTGGTTCCGCTCCAATAAACCTCAATGTAGTCGTTGGCGGCAAAGGTGGCTACATAGTTCACAGTAGCCAAGGCGTGCCCATCAAGCCCGCCATGCGTGCCATGAACATCAACGCTGCTGTTGCTGTCGGCAATGTCCACCCCGTTTTTCCTAAGCCAAAAATAAGCCGTTTGGACGTTGGCGTTTATGTTGTTTAACTGCGCAGAAAACGTAATACTGTACGTCCCCGCATAGCTAAACTTAACCTGCGAACTGTTTTGAAGGACAACCCCATTAGACTCATACGTAGAGGCAATGTTGATAGCCTGTGCCCCAGTGACGCTTGACAACACCTGATCGTTAGAGTCATAAAACGAACCGTAATAGACCAGCGTCCCACCAGCCCCAGTGGGTCCGGTGGGGCCAGTTGGACCCGTTGGTCCGGTAGGGCCAATTATGGCTACGGATGTGAGCGCATCCCGAAGCTCAGTAAGCCGCCCCGCAATCTTCGGATCATAGTATTGGCTCATCAAGCGATTCTACCTTGCCTGCTAGGTGCCATTCCTTGCGTTTTAAGGCGATTTGACAGGCTTTGAGTACCTAGACCCAAACCACCAGAACAAGGCCGTAAAAGCGGCAAAGACAATCTGGTCTGCCATCTTGGCCTGCTCAACAGGCTCCAACTGAAAAAAGACAATGAGCAGGATGCTGATCAGGAGCCACGTCAGGGCTGGTCTGGTAAACGCCCTAAAGCAGTCCACCAACTCCCCAAGGTTGATCACCCACGGGGATGCCTTGTCGCTCACCACAACATCCTCATTCACACCCTCTTGGCTCTTGCCAAAAGCTGCCCAAGAAAACTCCTCCACCTTGATCTTGGCCGCAGCCTCCATCTTCATTATCTCCACTTCCGCCTCTTTTCTTTTAGCGTACACCTCAAACCACCGAGTGCCAAGGTTTAACAAACCACCAAATATGCCGCCGCCAGCGGCATTGAAAAGCGCATCAATTAGGCTCATGGCTTTTTCCTTTTGGTGTAAATGTTTAGCAGCTTTCCACGATACTCAGCCCTGCCCATTCTCTCTTCGGACGAACGCTCATAAGACACGTTGTTTATTCCCTTCATAATCCACTCATCACCCAGCTTGGCCGCAGCCATGTGCGCCACCATCACGTCCGAAGCGGAACGCCACCTAGCCTGATAAATCAATATGTCTCCCTCTTTAATCTTATCATACGGCCAATCGGTGCTGGCGGTGGCATAGTCGCCATCAACCATCATTGGTTTCATTGACGTGCCATAAACACGCACAAAAAGACCGCCAATCTCCGCTGCGTGAAGAGAGGCGGCTGTCTGTGGGGACGGTTGCTCCCACAGAATTATTGAATAATCCGGCTCTGGCGTCCTACCACACCCAGATAAAACAAGGAGCAGTAGGACCGGCCAGAGGCGCATTATTGGTCGAGTTTATCGCCAGTCTCTTTCGGCTCGCTTTCCGACAATGCCTTTAGGGCGGCGTTGGCGGCAAACACTTCAGCCTCGTTGAGCGTGGCGCGATTAAGAAGCAGGGCAAGAATCCTAGCGGCTTGTTTTGTGTCCATTACGCAGGAGTAAGACCAGCGTTCTCAGCAAGTAAAGCATAAAATGCCTCGTCGTCCGTCCAAGTGTCGGTCTGCTCGGCGGTCGCCTCGACGGTCTGGCTGGCGACTTCTGCTCCATTGGCATCCAGCAACTGCGTGTCCGCGACTGAGGGGCCGTTGCGATACGTGACGTAAC
>Ga0208147_1000177_pt1 | contig 23916 bp, 31 predicted proteins | sample DEB3_08_DNA_FD_184520 | JGI IMG/M metagenome (GOLD analysis project Ga0208147, IMG submission 184520) | Aqueous microbial communities from the Delaware River and Bay under freshwater to marine salinity gradient to study organic matter... | ecosystem: Environmental > Aquatic > Marine > Coastal ... | reverse complement strand
GAAAATGTTATGCAAAATAGAATCGAAGAAGCTATGCAAAACAGAATGCAAAGGAGGTTAAGAAGACGACATCGACTGGAATTTTGTAGAAAAAAATTATGCAGTATTTGTGTCATGTTTTTAGTAACCGTAACATTACTCGTCTTTGTATTTCGCGCAATTTAATTCTGGTTTTACATAACACAACCATAATATGGGTCCCAATAACAAGAAATTTGTACGTGTCCTTCGGGTATTTTGGAATCTGTGCTATATCTTGCATATTTGCCTTTTGCTTCAAAATCTTCTACTGAAGCATCCATTCTCAATACCATCTTACCATCTTTTTTAACAGCTTTCACTTTTTCTACATGTACTAATTTTGTATTATGATGGTCATCATCTTGTGATGAAATTACAGCAACCACTTTCATATTACAAGTTTCACTCATTTCCATTTTATCTTTCAATACGTTCGCCAAATTATCCAAATTCTTAGAATTAGTTGACATACTTGATACTTCAACAGTATCTTCAGCTCCTTCAACTGAAAGAGCTCGAACATGGGAATCAAGATCAAGATACAACCTAAGCGAGTCTTCATCACTTTTCACTTCCAAATCTCCAGATAAGTGAAGTAAAGAAATACTGGATTCGCTGGGGTCGTCAAGGTTTTTGCTATTTTTTTTCATTTGTTTCATTTTTTATCTTTTATATATTCCCTAAATATTTTATTTTTTTCTAAAATTTTTATTTTATTTTTTTTATATTTTTTTTTCCAGGAAAAATACATAAAACAAATGAATATATGAAGTGCAAAAAAGGTTATTAGTCAATCTGAACTTCTTTTCCAATAATTTTAATAAGACGTTTTTCACTTGTCTCCGGAATTGGCGTACACACGTGATTCAGTGTTAATAAAAATTTATCGTTTTTTACAGATGTTGTTTTTGTAACTTCAGGATCGGAATCTTTCCATTCTTTTAGTTTTTTTATTTGTTTTATATCAACAACATGACTTAAAATTTGACAATTTATAGAATTATCATAATTTTCTATAATTCTTTTATTAAATAGCGATGGAACCCAAACATCCTTACAATTGAAGTATTTCAACACTTGACCATAAGTTTCTGGTAGTTTATCCGTTTCCCATGCTAAATAACTTATATTTTTCTTAGACTTTAGTATTAATTCTCTAAGTCTTTTACTGTGTTTACTATTTGTCTGAAAATTGTCATCCGATGTTATTCCCATAACCGGTGGCATGTGCCATATACAATAATATCCTTCCGAAATAAATTTATCTATTTCCTCATCTGAGTTGAACAAATATTTATCAATCGTAGCAATAGTCTCAGTATCTATATTGTTCGCTTTAGAAGCGATAACAGGATAAATTTTTAAATTTATCCTGTTATCTTTGTTTGCTATATCAATGGATTTTATATATTCTCTAGAAGCTATACCGTAACCAGAAAAATCATAAAATTGTCCACAATAAAGAAGATTAATCATAATATTATTACTTTTTGTTGAGTATCGTTTTTATTTTCAATATATTTTTCTATAGAATTTAAGAATTTGTCTTCTATATTTTTAAATGAAAAATTATTTACTATATTGCTAGACAATTCTTTAGTTCTTGGTTCCCATTTCCGCCACTTGGTTCTTGCTTGCCGCACTCTTTGTTTATAAGAAACTTCCTCGGGAAATGCCCAAGCAGAATCTGCTTGAATAACCCCATCCCACACAGCTTCTTTCTGAACTGGTCCTACTGTGTAATCAACTTCAAGGAATCCTTTTGTCAGTTCTCCTTTCTCGTTTGGATAAGTCAAGAAATCCAGATGTGCCGACCATCCGGGAGCAACGATTGGCTTACCGGTTTGTGCGAACTCAAACAAAGGTAGTCCAAATCCTTCGCCGTGAGTCGCCGTGACCATACACCGGATAGCTGGGTGGGCGTAGAGCGTCTTCATTTCTGCTTCGCTCATATCGCCGTGTAGAAGCTTTAGAGAGCATTTGCGTTTTGTTGGATCTGCTTTGACTGAACGCAGAAGAGCAGTCAAGCGATTTTGTGTGAACTCTCTATCCATAATGTTGTTGCGACGATGACTTGTCTTTACAATAAGAGTGGTCTTTTCTTCCCAGTTTTCTTCCAACCACCAACGAATAGCGTTGTCCATATTTTTCCTTGGACCCCATTGACCTACGAGAATGTAAGCAAAGTCGTCTTCGTTTAGTTTCAAAGATGGAAATTCTGGTAGAACTTCTACATCGTCGCGAACTGGATACGGGACAACTTCTACTGGAACTTGTAGTTTCAGGGTTGCTGGGTTGCCATTTTGATCTTGCCCTTGATAGGTCGTGTTCTCAAAACCCCACTTCGCGAAGTTTGAAGGAACGATAATCTTATCCATCTCGTTACATTTCTGTAACCAAACAGGCGCAACCTTTGTTGTCTCAATACCTGCTGTTACACCAATATTAACCGGTGCTAGTCTTTCAAATTCGTTTGGGATTGAAACTTGGATTGAAATATCAAATTGTACTTTTTGTTGTAAAGCAAAAGCTGTATGTTTTATCTTTTCGTCTAACCAGTTTCTAAATTCTGTCTTTTCTGAAATCCATCCTGTTTGACCCCAACCTACGGGAACAATAAAAATATCAAATATATCTTCTCTTTGCTTTAGGGTCCGAAGAACCATCCTAGCATGTTCTCCGTATCCGCTTTGTGTCAATACAGGCCCTCTAACTATTATCTTTTTTCTCATACAATTTCTCTCAATTCCCAAGCTTGGTAGTTTTGTCTTGTATCCCAAGAACCGTGTTTTGCAATAACATTATCAAAAATTTCTACCCATTTAGAAGTATAATTTTTAAAGTTATAATTTTTTAAAACGTGATCTCTTCCTTCAAGACCTAATTTGTTTCTATCCTCCGAACTCATTGTATACATCATAGAAAGGGCGTGATGGAAATCTTCTTTTGAGACTCTATCCTCATAAATATAAGGAACTTCTTGTGAACCAATAATTGCCTTTGAAGCTGGTTCTAAGCCAAGTCCAAACCAATTTCCATCTTCATCTTTAACTTGCTCTTGTAGACCTCCAGTCATATTGACAATAATTGGAGTACCACAAGATAGTGATTCCAGAGCAGATAAGCCAAAACCTTCAGCGTCTGAAAGATTTACAGTACAATCCGAAATATTGTACATTAGTGCCAAGCTGTTTGGATCTAGTTTTGAATTAGAGATTAACACTCTTCCGTCATCAGCGCCTATTTCTTTAATTATAGCTTCAAGATCTTGACCATTTGAGTCTTTTGGATCAGTATGCATTATCAACTGTACATTTTGAGGTCCCACTTTTTCTGCCCATTCATTAAACCACCACAGAACAGATCCTGACATTTTTCTCCTAGCATTCCTGCTATTCCAAAAGATTCTAAAACGATCATTTTTTAGAACAGATTGTCCAAATGCTCTTACTTTTTCTTGCAAAATAGTTGTTCTATCTAATGGTTTAAAAATATCAGTATCAACTGAGTGTGGTAAATATATGTTATCAATTTCTGGTGTCACATGATTTACAATGTCATGAGTAACTTTAGATATTGAGACTATTAAATCGTTACTCAGGTAGTAATTTTTATTAAACTTTGGATAAGGATAGTTGTCCCAAACATGATAGTAAACCATAGGTACATTTGGGCGTATTTCGTTTTCCATATCCCAAAGCCAAATATAAAATCTAGGATCAGTCATAAACCAAAGAGCATCTGGTTTCTCTGTCCACAATATAGATCTTACAATCTCTTGAGTACCATATCCATCAACGGGGTATAAAATAAAATCATCTCCCCACTCTTGGGTTTTTTGTGGCCGATAGTCTTGGTGTTTGACTGCGCCAGCAAGGCAGACGATTTTATATTTTCCGGTATTTAACAGGGCCTCAACTATATATTTTGTTTGTGTTCCAACTCCACTTGGAGCAAAAGGATGATCAGAGATCATAAATATCTTTTTCTTTTCGGTCATTTATTCCTCAACGACAGTGTTCTGTCTTTTTAAATGGACAATATTCACAGGATAACCTGTTTTTAATAAACTTCTCTTTTCTAACATTCTTTACCATTTTGTCAAGAAGTTCAAGAGCATTTTGTATCTTTTTATCACCGGATGTTACCCTGAATAATTCTACTTGGTCTTTTTTGGCAGTCCGTTTAAGCAGTCCGAAGTGAGTTTCAATATCTTTTAAATCTATATTATGTTTCGCTGCCCAGAACCATTTGTAAAGTGTAAGTTGGTAAGTAACCATTTTATCTGATTTCTTCTTTGGTTCCCAACCCCACCCGCAAGTCTTCCAATCGATAATATGGTATTTGCCTTCCTTATCTTTGATAATAAGGTCGATAAAACCTTTGAAGGAAACATCTTCTTCAAAGCGTTCAAATAAATCTTCTTCTGTCTCTACTAATTCAAACTCACCAAAGTATTCGGTAAGCGCAGACAAAAAAAGATCTAAAATTGGTCTTGCTTGCTCTCGCATTTGCTCTACCAACTTTAGATCTACTATTTTTAGTTTTGCTACTTCTTTGTCAAACTCTTGGGTAAAGTGTTCGTACTTATCAAGATTTGAATCTTTTAAAGAGTTTTCGCATACGCTATGGACTGCTGTTCCAAATGCCGTATGCTCCGAAGAAGTAAAAGGATTAAGTTTATCGATGTATTCTAATTTGTGCCTAAATGCACACTCATTCCAAATCTTTAATTCGGAATAAGAAACATGTGGTTTCATGTTATTGCCTGTTGTATTCGTCGTCCTCTAACTCAACAGGCACATTTTCGCCACTGTATTTTTGCTCTAACTCTCGTTTTCTTTCTTCAAACTTCTTTTTGAGTTCCCAGATATCTTCGGGATCAACTTCGTCTGTCCACATATCAAGCCTCTGAGTTCTCTGTTTGTAACCTTTCTATATTTTTTGTATGAAGTTCAATGTCTTCTAACGCTTGCTCATAACCTCTGAAGAAGTTTTCTTCAGCCACAACCAGTAATATCTCAGGAAATTGTGCTGCTAAAACATTAATAACATTTTCTACCGTAACTTCTTCTTGAAGACCCAATTCGTTACCAGTAAAATCTACAATTAATTCTTTTAGTTTGCTTTGTTTTGTATTTACAGCAGCTTGTGCTAAATCATTTTTAAAATCATTAAAATGTTCTAATGTTTTATAATTGTTTGTTTCTTCTGACATTTTAACCTCTTTATAATATTTTGGCTGCGAGGGTTGCTACATCAGAGCGTTCGCCCTTGCGTAAGCTAATATGCCCTGCGATTCCGTGTTCTTTAAACTTCTCAACGGCGTGCGTCAAGCCTGACGACATTTCGTTAATGTAAATGTTATCAATCTGTTCAATATCGCCTGTAAGAACAATCTTGGTATTTTCACCAACACGGGTAATGATTGTTTTGATTTCGTGTGAAGTTAAGTTCTGCGCTTCATCAATAATGATGAAAGCATTTGAGATAGAACGACCACGAATATAAGTGATTGCTTCAACTTCAATAACCCCCTTCTCACGGTAAGCGTCAAGAGTTGTTTGATCGTTGCCTGTTAGGAACTTTAAGTTGTCTTCTACTGGGGCCAACCAAGGTGCCATCTTTTCGTGCATAGTTCCTGGCAAGAACCCGATGTCTTTGCCCATAGGCATTACTGGACGCGAAACAACAAGTTTCCTGTATCGGTTTCCTTCTGTTGGAATGTTTCCTTTTCTTTTTGTTGTATTCGCCATTTCTTCAACAGAAATGTTCTTTAAAGTTTGTTCAAGACCTGCTGCAATTGCAATAAGGGTTTTACCTGAACCTGCTTTGCCAACAAGCGAAACAACTTTAATGTTTGGATCCATTAGCAGATCAAGAGCAAAAAGTTGTTCTTTGTTTCTTGCTGCGATTCCCCAAACGCTTTGCTTTTCAGTTAATCTTAAAACTGGGTAGTCGTATGCTCTAAATCTGCATAGAGCAGTTTTCTTTTCGTTTGCCGAAGAGATAAGCATAGCAAATTGATTTGGGTAAAGGTGTGGGTAATCTTCTTTTTCAAGGTAGATTGCTTCGCCAGAGTAAAACTGATCAATAAGTTGATCATCTACAACAAGATTTGTGAATCCAGCATAAAGATCCGATTGATTTTCAATTACTTTATCGTTGGTGTAATCTTCTGTTGCAAGTCCAACTGAATTACCGATAACACGCATATTGATATCGTTTGATACAAGAACAACTTTCTTTTTAGGGTCTTGATGTTCTTGAACCGCTGTTGCAATAATAATGTGATCTGGGACAGTCTTATCTAATTCAATTGGAAATAGACCTGGCGCAAAGCATTCGTCTGTTTTGAGACTGACGACACGCAGGATGCCTTTACCTTTGCCAAGACGAACACCTTTATCTAGATCGCCTTTCTCTCTCATTCCATCAAGAGCGCGAATAATAGAACGGGCATTAATGCCTACGCCGTCTTGTCTTTTCTTGTGTTTGTCTATTTCTTCTAGAACTTTGATTGGCAAAACGATATCGCTATTGCCATATTTTTGAATGCTTTCAGAGTCAGTTAAACAAGCACTCGTATCTAACACATAAGTTTTTTTAGCCATTTAATTACCGGGGTTGGGGGACCTTATTGATCCATAAGATAGAATAAGTTCCAGTATTATTTAGTTTTATCCCTGAAATAAATGCTGGTATTATTCTGCTTTTTATTTTAACAGCAATTAAATCTTTGTCAATAGACATAAATTCAATTTTGTTAGCAGGAGTATCCAAAATGCAAAACCCTTCGGTTTGCCGGTCAGGATAGATAAAATTCTTCTGACCATAAACCGAAGGATAGCATATTGTACCTGCTGGAATTGTTATTTCAGGCATTTTGTTTTGTTTTCTTTCTTGGTTTACGCAAGATTGGTTCTTGCTGTACGAACGGTTGTGTTTCTTCTTTTGGTTTCAGGAAACGACCAACCAGTTCTGATGAAGATTGAATTTTACCTCCACCAGTTGACCAAATGAGACTAATTCCAAGCTCTTTACAGACTTCTACTTCCGGTGTGTTTGTATTTTTTCTATCTCCACCATTAGCAAAACAATCTGGCTTTTCTTTACGTAATGCTTCGCAAACTGTTCCGTCAGAATCATCCACTGGAACCACTTTGAGAACGCCTTTTATGGAAGATAGTATTTCTGCCCTCTCTGTCCAAGACATAAAGACATAGCCCTTTTTCCTCATTAGCCATTCATCGGAATTCAAAACGACAATGACATCTCCATTTTTTGCCGCTTCTTGGATCATACGAATATGACCAACATGAACCGGGTCAAAACCACCCGAAACAGCAACAGTTCTTCCAGTATTATTTAATCCAATCATTTATCCCTCACAATCTTTTAAAACTTTAATTATTTGTTCTATTCTTTGTATGTCTGTGGCATCCGTTAGCATAGCAAAACAAACTAACGTACTGACAACCGAACCTACTAACACGCCCGACAATAACACAAAATACTGTCTAACAAACCATTTGATTGAAGTTAGCATTTACACGGCCCTCACTCCTAAATAGGTTTCGGGACTGGTAAAGATTAACAAATTTGTGTAGAAAAATGTTTGCTGTTTGTGATGTGTTTAGGCAATAACCAACACCAGGCATATCAATAAAAACGTTATCTGAATTCATAGAAATTTCTGCTGGTACGCCAGTTTCTTCGTGTCCTACAACAATACAATTTGGTCTGCTGAAATCTGGAATGTAATCTTCTAGTTCTTCTGCTTCTTCGGAGATTTCAGCAGACACCAAGTTAATATCATTTTGACGGCAATAGTCAAGGAAACTGGATGGATTATTGTGTTGAATAATTTTCACGAAATCAACCATAGATCCAGATAATCTTTTTAGTTCTCCGTAATCAGGCAGAGAACCAATAACGTGGACTGCTTCTGCACCAAAACAAACCGCAGATCTAATAACAAATGCTAAATTTCCATCGTGAAGAAAATTAACAGTTGCTACGGAAATAGGAAATGTTTTTGCTGTCTTTGCTTTTTGAGCATAGCGTTGGCGGCGTGTTTGATTTCGTGTATTCATTATTTACCTCACTTCTTCTTTGCCATACGACGAGCGCGACGAATCTTTGAACCTACCTTACGGCGACGACGAAACGATCTATGTGATGCTTTACGACTCATTTATCCTCCTAATAAAAAATGCCTGACCATCGCTGATCAGGCATAGAGTTTAACGGAGGGGAGGCGGGAAGTCAAGTCAAGAATTGGACAACTGGATCGCTCTGTTTAGAACTCTTTGGTGATCAATTCCGTAGCAGTCAATCTTTTGGTTGGTGATATGGAAGTGATTCATGAACCCTCTAAAATCGCTCCAATCAATCGTTCCTGTGAGTTTGTCGGGAATGACCAGCGGAATGTTATGGGCGCGGTGGATCGCTTCCCAAAGGGCAGATAACGCCTCGTATTGGGCATCATAAAAGTCTAGGTGTTCGTCAATTGTTCCAGCAGCAGTTTTCATACTTGGAAGAACACGACGCTTTCCAAAACCATTCTTTTCATACCAACTGTTGTACTTTGTGTAATAAGCGTTTGAGACTTCAACGCCGATGCTTGAACTATTGGCATCGCCAGCGTGGTATGCTTTGTGGGCGGTATCAACAAGTTGGTAAATGGTTCCATCGTTATCAATCATAAAATGAACTGCAAGTCCTCTTTGTTGCAGAATGTCTCTACAAGATTTTGCTGATAATGCTGCGTCCCAGTGAGTTACGAAATGTTTAATGTTTCTGCTTGACGAAGTTGAGTATCCGCCTTTGACTGATAGTCCGTCTTTTTCTTGCCAAGTTAAAACTTTAACTCCACCTTTTACTGGAACTTGTTTTCCATTACAAATAATGTAATCTACTGCCGAACTTGTTGATGTTGGTTGAGCAGAAATCTTTGATTCTTTCTCTGTTAAGATTCTTCTGAAAGTTGTTGGTCCCAACATTCCGTCAGCAGTTAAACCGTGTGCTTTTTGGAATGCTTTAACAACTTCGCAAAATTGTTCATCTATCTTATCTTCTCCAAGAATACTGGCATTCCAACCATTCCTTCTTGACTCTGCTAGATTGTATTCTAGTGCTTTTGACATTTTTACTCCTTAAATAATCTTTCTAATCCAAATTGTCTTTTTAAAGAATAAAATTTAATCTCTTCCAAACCAAGAAACGACATTGCTTCTTTGTTTGTTCTGGTTGTTGAAACAGCAAAACGAAATACTGCTTCTTTAACAATCGAAACCATATTCTTCCAAATTGGAATATTGTAAAGTCGGTTATTAACTGGTCTTGTAGAAATTTCAAGTTTTAAAGCAACAATTTCTTCAAGAGTTAAATTGGCAAGCATAAACTCAAATTCGTCAGAAGACTTATTTTCTTTCCTTAATTCATTGGAAATAGAATAATGTTTGTACTTGCCTTTGTATGGTTTTCTTCTTACCCATTCCATCAGACACCAGAGACAGGTTCTTCTGGCGATGGTTGTAGTTCTTCTTCAAACTTCTCAAAGTAAAGTTGGAGATTCTTGATTAAGTATGCTCTAAACACATCTCTTTCTGGTGTATCAGATCCCATTTCAGGAACTTTGCTTGCTGGGACGATTGAATTTGGATCAATCTTGTTGTATGCTTTTTCAATTTGTGGCGAAACTTCTCTAAACGTTTCGTAAGCAAGATTTCTTCCAGTTAAGTCCAATCCTGTATCTGACAATGTTTTGCCAAATAGTTCTTCCGGTGGAGCAGGCGGTTCTTTTGGTTCTTTCTTTTCTTTTTCTTTTGGATCTTCAATATCGATAAAACCTTCTGGCGTTTCATCGCCAACATCAATTTCTATTTCTTCTTCTAGTTCTTGCTCTTGTTCAGAATCGTCTGGACCAGCATTTAAGGTGTCTAATAGTTCGTCTGCGCCATTGACAATATGCGCTCTAAAAGATTTTCTTTGTGTATCAGAAGAAGTCAATGACTTGTAAGAAGATTCAATTTTTGGAAGAATATTTTGTAGCAATGTTTTTAAAAAGTTCATTGCTGTAATATCGTATGGAGAAGCAGGCGTTGTTGCTTCTGCTTCTTGCAAAATAAGTTTACGAATTATTTTTCTTAAGTCTTGTTCTTGCTTTTGTTCTTTTAAAAGTTTCTTACGGAGAATTCCTCTGACAGATTCTCTCAATTCTAATTCTTTTAGAAAGTCTTCTCTTTTAATCATTAATCATTTCCCCACTTTCTTCAATAAATAGTTGTAAACTTCATCTATTTGTTTTTTTTTGAATGGATTACTATCTGACATTACAATTCCGCCAAAGAACATGGATTCATATTGTTCGTCTTTTCCTAGTGGAGCAGAATATCCAGAAACTGCTCCACCGCTCATACCAGACATTTCCTGTACCAAATCTTTCTTCATTAACTCATAAACTTTTTGCTTTTCAACTTCTGACAATTTTTCTGGTATGTACTGATATGCTTTAATCTTTTTCTCTTGTTCGGTCAAATAAGGATCTTTTAAAGTTTCTCTTAAGTTTGTTGCAGACATAGGTTTATCATCTGACTTGTAAGATTCCAAAACGGATTCTTGAACTGAGACAATTGTTCTATTTGTTGCTGGCAATGTTTCCATTATTCTTTTTTCATATCTGTCTTTATCTTTATCTGAAGTAATGAAATCCACATAAGCATTTGGATAAAATCTTCTGCTTCCAACATATCCGTATGCTTGTTTAACTGACGAAGGGTTAGACGATACTGAGACTTTACATTTATTTTCCAATTGATAAGATTTTAAATAAGTTTCTAATATTTCTTTTGATGTTTCTGCTTTAATAGTTGATCTTTGTTTATCTTTTGGATCTGAAACCAAAACAACAACCTCATCGTATTTCTCTGATAATTTTTCAACTACTTTCATATGTCCTGCATGTGGAGGTCTAAAAGAACCTGCAAAGACAGCAACTTTAGGATTTCTTTTTTCTTTACTCTTTTCTTCTCTTAACTTTTTTAACTTCTCTGACATAATCTTTATCTGATTAGCAGGTGCGAAGTTTCCTGTCAACTTGTAAGGAGTATTTTTGTAAACAAAAACAATACCCTCTACTGGAGTTGTTATTGACGACATCTTGTCTTTATGATATGAGTATTTACTTCTTAACTCTTCATCTTCTGTTGAATCTAATTCTTTCATAAATTCAGATAATTTAAATTTAATTTGTTGAATAGCATTTTTAGTGTCTATTATATAATCAGATTTGACATTATTTAATAAATCTACTGATAATTTATGTATTATTTTTTCTAAAGGTAATAAAATATCTTTTATCATTAATTTAGAATTAGAAACAAATTTCTTTACTTGTTCTGCTTCATTATGATTAAGACCAGTAATAATATTATTGATATTATCTGATTTTATTCCTAATGTCTTTTTAATTAATTCTTTTCTTCTGTATTCATTACTTATTGGAAGTTCTTTAGTTTTTTCTGCTACTCTGTCAATAATATAATCACCAACAGCAGAATTACTTGTAAGACCCATAGAAGACATAAAATTATTTAAATCCTTAATATGATTCTCAGAATTGTATTCAATTGTTTTATCTAGTCCAAATGACATATCAGGATTCTTAGAACCAAGATTGGATAAAATATTATTTAAATTTAATTTATGTTGAATATCATAAGTTCCGCCCATTTTATGAAATATTATTCCCTGTCTATCGTAAGGAATTAAATTTCTTAATTTTGGATGGTGAAGTTCAACACTGTAAAATTGTTTAGGTTTAAAGGCATAACTTAACTGAGTAGGATCTAGTTGAGACATTGAATTCTCAAAATGACCAACAAGTTCTTTTATGCCTCTTTGCATTTCTGGTCTATCTTTGTATCTTTCAACAAAAGTAGGCAGATCAACGCCACCTGATTCTAAATCTTCTTTATTTCTTGCCATCAATGCTTTGTTTGACATTGGGTCAAAATTTAAATATAAATTCATACCATCAGTCTTCTCAGTGTAAGGAAGACGAGATGTTGATAATAAATTAATAATATTTTGAATGTCAGAAAATGTTAAAGAATAATCTTCATACAAATGTTTTATGTGACCGCCTAGCCCAGACATGTTTTATGCCTTTAATCTTCTTGAGGCTGAAATCCTAGACTGAACCTTGACTGGTTCGGGAGCAGGGGTTACAACTGGGGCAACTTCTTCTGCGACCGGTTCTTCAGATACAGTTGGTTGTGGTATTTCTACAACTGGTTCTTCTGCCAAAACTGGCATTTCTAAATTAATTTCTTGAGTTGCTTCTGTTACATTTCCTCTTACTACTAAACTTTCTAGTCTTTTCTTAGTAATTTTTGCTAAAAAAATCTTTCTTTTCTTTCTTCCCATGATAATCTCCTATTTTTTAATTGCTATATCCGTTCTTCCTCTGAGTGACAAAGGACCTGGGATTTGGATACCAAAAGGAGCTTGCTCAGAAGCTCTGGTATACTGATTTGATTTTGAAAAAGAATTAATTACATAAGTTCTTTGATACGAAGCAGAACCCAAAGTTTCCTTAAAAGGGAAAGGCTCAGGATCCGCAGTAAATGTATCTATCCTGTACATACTAAAATATGTTGGAGTTTCAGCAAAAACCTTTTCTGCTCCACTTATATCTCTAGCACAAAGAGAAATAGTATCATTTGCCGAAGCACTAATAATTGTGGTTAAAACATAATCGATTGGATCAGTTGCATTGCCTACTGCTGTTGTGACAGAATGCAGTAAAGTACCGTCTGTACAATTAGTGCTGTTTTTCCTAATTGTAAATAAAACAGATCCGTCAGCCGCTCCATTGTTACTTAATTTTGGAACATAAGTAATATGATAAAAACCACTATCTGTGACAGTTATTCTTCCGCTAGATCCAGAATCGTAAGTCATTCCAAGAGGGATTGAAGAATTACCAGGGGTTCCTTGCTCAGCAGTTCCGGCCATAAACCCAGGAGATAGTAAATTATCTGGGGTACTGCTTGTAGCAATAAGTTTTGAACTTGTATCATTAAACACAATTTGAATTTGTGCTTGTTGTGGAGTTTTAATAATAGAAAAACTATTTCCAACTCTTGAAGTATAACCGGAAGCTCCATTTGTATCAGTTTTTATCTGAATATTAACGGGGGCAGGAACCTCTGTGCCATCTACCAAAGTGAAAAAAGCAAATGTTCTTTCATCAACCGAAGTTGATGCTGGCAAACCCAAAGTTCTTTGTGCAATGGTCATAAAACCACCACCAAAATCTGCATTGACGGATTCAGTCATAAATTGAGCGCCAGTTGTTGCATCGTCAATTGTGTTGGTGTAAAGCATATAATAGCTACCAGTATTACTGATAGTAAAATAACCATTACTTCCTGTCGTAATTGTCATACCGCTTGAAGCGGTTTCAAATGACGTTCCGACAGTTCCTACAAGATATCCTGTTTCGTCACCAGTTATTGCTGTGCTGTTACCAAGGCGACCCGCCCAAGCAAAATCGGATTCAATCTTTTTGATAATAACAGTAGTTCCGGATAGATAATTATTCACAGCAGTAGAACCAGCTTGGGAACTTAATTTCAGTCCATCGCCAGCAGACATACTAACAACAGAATTAAATGTTCTTTCTATACCACTTGCATAATCGCCATAATCATAAGCAACTGTAGCACCATAAACTTGCGTAGATTCATTTTTGTAAAATTTAATTGTTCTATCAGAATCGGAGACACCGCCACCTGGACCCATAATTGTGTTTAGAATAACGTGGTAGTAACCGCCTACAGAAGCTGTGAAAGCGCCTTGAGTAGAGTTGAATGTAATAGAGGAAGATAAAGCATCAGTACCAAACCCGTTCGTAGAATACGAGCCTGAAGCGAAAATACTTGTATTTACATTTGAAAAGTTATTAGATGCACTTAGTACTGTGAGTCTAAAAAACGGGGGTATTGAAACAGCCATTATCTACTCAACAATCAGTAACCAGTTTCGTCTGGTGATTCTTCAATCTTCTCTTCTTCGGTTTCTTCGTCAGATTCTTCTGATTTTTTCTTTGAACGAAGTTTCTTAAAGTCTTTTCCAGTGATTTTTCCATCACCATCAGCATCAAGTTTCTCTTGATTTCCTGGAAGGTCTGCTTCTTTTAATTTCTTTGCTTTTGGAACAAACTTCTCCATAAGCATATCAAACAATTCTGTTTCTTTCCATTCGTTAAGTTTCATAGTATTTCTCTCCTGTTTGTAAATAGAGTTCTCTTGCAATCTCTCTTTATATACATCTTCAAAATCTCTTAAAAGCATATTACCATAAAGATACGCTTGCTTTTCCATATTTCTTAGGTGAGGGTTCTTCTGGGCATATCCTAATTCGGTCTGTTCTTGTCCTGTAAGATCGCCACGACACGCTTGGGCATGATGGACCAATTCGTGAGTGATTGACCTTAAAATGTCTTTTGGGAGTCTTCCGTGGGTATAAACAGAAACTGAATAATCCAACGGATTGTAAAAAGCGGTTGTTCCAAGAATTTCTTGCTTATCTGATTCGCGATCAAGCAATTTTATCACTGGGGCAATGTCATATTTTAATGTTTTCCTTGAAAAAGGCAAAAGCATCTTTAAAATATCAATCATTTCGTCAAAATCTTGATTTGTTTCGTTGTAAATTTTAAATTTCATTGTTTTTCTCAAATTAATTAGTTTTTAGATTCAACTTTATGCAAATTTATCACCAAAATCTCTTCATATTTAGATTTTGAAACACAAAAAAGGCGAGCAAACACCAAAATTCGCCCGCCTTCATATTTTTTAACAATACTTTCAATAATTCCAAATTGTTTTCTGTCTTTTTCTCGTAAATCCGACCACCAAACCAGTTCGCCAATAGAAAATTTACTTTCTGAACCGAAATTTTCGGTAATTTTCATTATTTTTTAAGTTGGTTTGCTAATCTTACGACTTGTTCAACCATTCCAACCTTGGAATTCAAGTTGTCAATGTGTTTAAACATAATTTCTTGGATATCTGTTGAGTCATTTACATTATTTTCCACATCTTCTCTGAAAACTTTCATAAAAGCATCAAGTTGTTGATTGACGGCATCAAAATAAGCAGAGTATTTGTCTGATTTTACACCTTGAAAATACATATGTTGGTAATCAACCATAGGTGTATCAGAACGCATCTCTTTTAAAACGCTTTTTGGAGCAGAAAGTAGTGGATAATTTTTCATTTTAAGTTTAATCCCTCTTTGGTCCGGTGTATTTTGTCTTAATATTTGGGAATGCAGAGGTCATTAAATCAAAATTCTTAATATCGTCGTCTGAAAACTCAATTTCAACATAAGGAGTGGCGTTAATACCAAGTTTTTGATTTAAATTATTTACATAATTCTCAAAATTATTCATTGCTGACACTTTTAATTGCTCTGGTTTGGCAGCGCCGTCTTTGATACCATATGAAACTGGATAGAATCTACACATATCCAAGTAATCATCAATTGTCATTACTGGTCTTTTAATAATATCAGCATATCTTTTTAAGTTTTTCTTTAATTTAGAACGATCAATACCTTGATAGTTCATTCTGATTAGTTGCTTTGCGCCTCTTTTCAAAGTTTCAGGACTATGACCCCTTGCTGTGATAATAGCAAAGATAGAAGCAGTATTAATTGCTTCCACAAAATCAGGCCACGCTTCGGCAACTGGGGGACCAGCAGAAACATCTTTAAGAAATTGTAGATTTCCTTGTACTCTGAAATCTCTAAACGAACCTTCTGTAAATTGATAGTTTTCGTATTTGCCTGGTTTTCCAATAAGTTCTCTTATCTCAGCAAACTTGTGAGTTGAAACGCCAACTTCTGTTGTAGTTCCGTCTTCAACAACATTAAAGTAAATCTCGGTAGGCATAAATAAAAGGTTGTCGTCCCAGTCAAAGGCATAGTATCTACCATCGTGTTGATTGGTGATTTGGTTTATCCCTTCTTCCACTTCTGCTTCTGAAAGAAACTTTCTCCATCCTTCGTACAATAACTTCATTATTAAACCTCAACTTAAATAGTTTTAACTTGTTAGTTTTTCTATTTTATCAATTACATTGGTTCTTATTTGTTGAATGGTTCCGCCGTTCAGGCAAGTAACAATAATGTAATCATCATATTCAAAGTGTTTTGTGTGTTGGACTTTCTTCCAACTTTTCATACCTTCAAGATTAACAAGTTTATTTATTTCTTTTACAATTGCTATATGTTCCATACCGTAATTAACAAGCATAAGTTCTTCTTTCAAGGTAAATGAAATCAAATCACCTTTTTTAAGATTAATATTTGCGTATTCGGATTTAGGCATTATCTTCTTGGTTTGCCGTCTCTGTCTCTAACAAAATCGCCAAGGTCATTTGCCAAGGAAGGTTTGATTTTGCTTATCTTGCTCATTACCAAATCCAAGACATTTAAATCTTCGTCCATTTCCAACATTGGAAGAACATGATGATAAATGTACATAAATAATTGTCTTTTTTCTGTATCGTTTAAAAAGTCAAGAAGGTTAGAAAATACTGATGGTTCAACATTTTCTTTGATATTTTTAAAGACCAAATCAACACCAGCAAGGTCATAAGCAAGTTTATTAATAAATTTTCTTACTTTAAATCTTACAGTATTTTCTTTTTCATCACCTTCTGCATTTATCTGTTTAGCAAGTTCAATGGCAAACTGACTTAAATCTGGTTTTGCCATTTGTTGTAATTGCCTTTCCCTTCCTGCTTTGCTGTCTGGGTTTGGCAAATGTTGTGTGACTTCTGGGGGCATAACTTCCAGACCTGTGCTATGAGGGCCACCATACAGTCCTTCGTTTAAAACTGCTCTTCTATTCATTTCTTCTTTAACAAGTTTGCGAAGATCATTTAAATTAAATTTCATATTAAACTCCAATATATCAAGGGTCAAAATAAATAAACTTTGGATTACTAGGACGGGAAGTAGGATCAATCCCAATATTGCCAGAATGTAAATCAACAGAAGAATTTAAACCATTTACTGAAATAAATTCTTCAATCATATCAAATAAATTATCTACATAGATTTTTAGATATTTTCCTGGGATATTTGTCCCTGCCGCCAAGTTGTCTTCTAGCAAATCTTTTAGATCATTGTAATTTTCTTCATCAACATAAACAACTTTATTGTTTTTCTTATCTTTAAAAGTTCTTGAACTTTTCAAAAGATCAGCAAATTCTTCTGTTGATATATTTCTGTTATTTGTAATAAAAAGATAATAATCTTTACTGGACATACTATTGTATCTTATGTCACTTGGAGTAGAGATAAGAAAAAAATAAACATAATTCATTATATCATGAAGTATTTCGTCAAATTCATATTTTGAACCTTCATCTATAAAGTCAAAAGTTTTATCAATAATATCTAACTTTGCCATTTCAACATAAGATACTATCGCCCTATCACGAAGATCATGATAATTTCCATCCATACCTTTTTTCTTAAAGACATAATCAAATATTACTTTCCCAGAATCATAGATAGGCAGGGTACTTCTTGTCGCTTGTCCTGAAAATGTCATATCTTTTGATTTTTTATAAAAATCATCTTCTTTTTGTCCTTTTAAATAACCGCCAATATAAAGTTTTAATACATGTGAATTGTCAAGATTAAAAACAATCCCTTTTGTCCCCGAACCAGCAATACTTTTTATTTTGTTATTTTGTAGAGTTGATAATTTACTAACAATTTGTTCTGGTTCTGTTTTTTTTAATGCGATTTGTAAATCCGCATCGAATTTGCTACCAAGAAGTATTTTGTCCATATTATCTTTAAGAAATTGTATATTATGAGAAACAATAGGCGAAGTTTCTGCTTCAACAAGAAACTTTCTCCAATTATTTATATATTTCATTTTTTACTATTCCTTTCCATAATTGCTGCCATTGTTGAACCTGCTTTTTTTGTTGGGTTTAAAGGTTGGTTCATAAATGCGTTTATGTCGTCGCGAACGGAAGCATCAATAATCCTAAACTCTCCCTTTGAATTTACGCCTGTATTTTTTATTCTTATTTCTGCTCTTGCGATTCCATATCTTTCTATTGTTTTCTTTAATTTACTTATCATAGGATTTGTATCTACATAAAGAATCAATTGTTCTGCCAACAATGAAGGCAAACTAATACCAACATCTTTAAGAGATTCGTTTAAATTAAACAAATGAGTAAAAATTTGTGGTTCTTGACGCAACGCATCCAAGTCTTCTTTAATACTCTTCTTTTGTTCTTCTGTTCCTTTGGTTAGATCAATATTTTGAATAACAGGAATAAAAATCTTGTTTAGATAAATTGGACTTTTATTATATTTTGTAGATTCTTCCTTCTTTAAAGATAATATTTCATTAGTAATTCCAAGGTATCCGGTATAATCGTAATTTGTATTTATCTTATTTTCATTTGGATTAAGAAAATATTCAATCAAATAAAAATAAATCGTTCTTTCACTGAATCCGAGTTCTGTAAATAATTCGTTTACAGGGCCAAAGAAACTAAGAAATTCTTTTTCTTCATTTATTACCCTCATTTTTTCCATAACAATCCAAGAAAAATTATCTGAGTGTTTAAATACTTTTGGGAATAAATTAGAAGAATCTTGTTGAAGATTAAATTCTGTCTTATTCATTGTCATACCTTGGGAATCAAACGCAAACTTAATAACATAATCTTTATCACTTTTAGGAGTATAGACTGCTCTGAAAGATCCATTACCAAGAAACACTAAGTTATCATCGTTTAAAATTTCTAATGGAAGATCTCGTCCTTCTGGATCATGCCAAGTAATAGAAACTTTCTTGCTGAAACTGTCAAGATAATTTTCATCAATCCAATTACCAAAATGTTTTGTTTCTTCTTCTGATGCTTCTTGGATAAACCTTCTCCAAGATTCAGTAATGATTTGTTGTTTCTTAAAAGACGAATACATTTAATTCTCCGACACAATAAATAGTTTAATACAAAAACAAAAATGCCCTGTCCGAAAGAACAGGGCATAGATAAAAGTTATTTATTAAATCAGGTTTCTATATCTGGACCGATTTGGTCCATTGGGGAAGGCGCTCTACGAGTTGTTTTTTCAATATCCATTGCTGCTTTTGCGGCAGTAGCGGCAGATGCCAACATTGTCATTAGTTGAACTGGATCAACTTCGGATCCGCCTGCTTTGAGTGCGGTAGCAAGCGATAAAGCAAGTGTGCCAGCAACTCCTACTGCCAATCCTTGATCCAGTAATTGCTGTTTAAAGATTTCTGCATATTCTTTTGCTTTATCAACAAATCCTTCATTGACTTTTTGTTTGCGAATTGCTATTGCAACTTCTTCTTTGATAATCTTTCTCAACTCTACGCTTGTGATTTTCATATTTTTCTCCTAACACAATAAATAGTTTATTCAATCAGAAAGTCTGCAAAACAACATTAGATATAGAACAATTAGTTCTATCATACACCCAAATCTGGAATTGTCTTCCTCTTGCTGTTCTTGGAATCCAAATACCTAAGGTTGTTGAACCAGAACTATTTGCCGTCGCAAACCCAACCAATCGCAAAGACCCAACAGGCAGAGTTCCGGCGCATCCCGGTATCTGGGTTGAACCAGAACCAACCCCAGCAAGAAACCCAATAGAAGAAGCGGGACTTGCGCCAGAAACAGATAAAGTGTTTAAAGCACCACCAACGCCGGGGGTTATTGGATCAAGAACAATAGAAGTTTGCTGTGGTGGCAAAGAAGTTGCTTGGTGGGTGTAAGAATCAACCATAATCCAAAACTGACGATCACCACCGTCATAAGTCAGCGCCCAAAAACCAAAACCCGCCAATCCTTCGGCAACGGCATAATCAACTTTTCTTTCCATAGAATCCAAATCATCAACCCAACGCTGGGAAGTTTGAGAAGGAAAACAATAAGGCGTTTGAGAAACTTGATCAAATAATCTTGAACATCCAGACAATCCAGAAGAATAAACAACCGAATTTGTCGTGCCAGTTGAGACACCGGGAATGGAGTTATTGGTTGTCGCCCACTCACGACCATAAAGTGGCAACCCAATCACAAGTTTGTTATCAGGGGCAAGATAATTACGATAATCTTGAATGGTCCAATCAATAGACCAAATTGACCAAGGGTTTCCGCCATAGAGAGGTCCAACCGGTCCAGGGTCGCCACCAGACCAGTGATAATCATAACCCATAATAAAAAGTCCATTAGAGTTATTGGCAAGAACATCATAATCCCAAGAACCATTCCAATCAACAGCAGGAGTGGCAATCCAAACTTCTGGAACAACTTGTTTTAGTTCTTGGATAAACAAAATCATATTTTGTCTTTGCGAAGAATCCAAACCTTCAATATCAACATTGACGCCGTGGCCCCCAACTTGCGACACAAGAGAAGACAAGTTTTGAACTGCTGTTTGCCGAAGAGCAGGAGAAGATAAAACGGCATTTGTTATTGAATCAGAGAACGAAGTAACGGTCAAATGAATTTTCACATTCCAAGGAGAACCAAGAGCAATAGCGTTTGGGGCATTATTCAACCAACGACTTTGATTTGCAAGACCACCGTTTGCTTGAAGTTCAACAGAGAAAATAGCAACATGGGTCATTTGATCCCACTGAATTGTATCCAAACCAGAACCCCAATAAGGCCAAAACCCATAAACAACTTTATCTGGAACATCGCCAACGGCGCGAATGGGCGCTGGCGGTGGATTGTTTGCTGTTGGCAGTTGTTCTTGATTTTTGTTTCCGCCTTCAACGCCAAAGTTTGCGCAAGACATAAAAAACAATAAAGATAAAATAAACGATTTAACCATAACTTAAATAGATAAATGACAGAAACAAAAACGCCCTGCCATAAAGACAGGGCGCTTGGTTTAGACAAAGTTAAGAATCAGCGTTTACGAACGACCTTGCGACGAGATTCAAACATTGGTTCTTCGGCAGTTACATCAAGAGTTCCGGAGTACTCTTCACTTTCTTCTGTTCCATAATCAGTTTCATCATCTTCTGGGTAATCAATCTTATCAAACAATTTCAAAGATTCAGCGGATTTTTCAAGGAACTCTTGTTGAGTATCTGACCCCAAAATATAATTTTTAATATCGCCCAATCTTTTGGTGTATAAATCTTTTGATTTATCATCAATAAATTTATTTTTCTTGATCTCACCAATCAAAACATCAATGACCGGTATTGCTCTTGCTTGCAAGGTTAAAAAGTCTTGTTCTTGATTTGATTTTAACATATCCAAAAGACTAGACAACTTCTCTTTAATTTCTTCTGGGACTTCTAATTTTGCTTTATTCTTTCTAAGTTCAACCAAGAATCTACGAAGTTCAGTGAATGGGTTATAATTTACATTTTCTTCATCAACAGTATTGGCAATACCACCAACATCCTTTTCCAATTTCTCTATGAATGCTTTTTGCAATCTTTCAATGGTTTGATAAGGTCCAGGAGCAAAATACTTTTCAAACAAGTCTCTATTTTGAAAGATTATGTTTAGTTTATTGTAAAGGGATTTAACATCTTCAATCTTATAGAACTCTGAATCATACCCGCCCTTCTTATAACGAATTTGTCGTGTTGCCGAAAAATTATCAATCAAATCAATAGGATCCCCCAGACTTGCTTTGTCTTCATTTAGAAATCTTCTCCAAGACTCGGTGATAAGTTGTTGTTTTTTAAAAGATGAATACATTATTGAACCTCACCCAATAATTAGTCCAAAAATCTCAATTTTTCCCCTGGGATTTTTTTGACCCTCCTCCTTATAGCAATTTTTTTCCGCATTACCTTTTCTGATTTGCTGGCAGTAATGCGGGGGGCAATGCTGGGAGGGTTGCTGGGTGGATTGCTGGGTGCTTTGTCCGCCATAGTGTCGGGTGGGGTGTCGCCCAAGGTTGGGGTGTGAAAGTCAAAATCTGGGATTTTTCCTGGGGTGTCGCGAATGTATTAAGCACGCGCAATGCCAGCACCCCCATATAGCACTTACAACCTGGCATATCGGGGAGGGGGGAGGGGGGTGGTACTGTATTCGTGAAAGACAATGCAAAGAAAGGCAGGATTAAACCTGCCTTTCAGTTGCGACATTGTATCAGACAGACGCCGGAAGGATCCAACGACCACGAACAAACTCAGGATCTTGCTTGATAATCCCGGCGTCCTTCATTGCATCCACTTCCGCCGCAAGGTCAGTGTCCTTGACACCCGCTGCAATGCAAGCAGCATCAGTCATAACATCCTTGCGCTGAACGCAAACCTTGCCATCATTGAGCATAGCAAGAATGGTGGAACGAACCGTATTGCGCGCGTTCTGAATGGTGGCAGCATCACGGCGACCACGGGAAACCTTGGTTTCGCCCGCGACAGTTGCGTCAACAGTCGAGTCAAACGCGATCCAGCGAGAGTGCTTGAAACCGTTGTGCTGACGAATGACATTGGTATTCATCAGGTTTGCGGCGGCCTTTGCCACTTCCGTCCGCGACACCTTGGCAGACATGCAAGCGTCGGCGGCAAGAACCTGTCCGGGCTTGACAATGCCGTCGCCCGTGGCAAGCAGGGTTTGAATGACAGAAGTAGCGACTTCGACAGCCTTGGCAATGTCAGAAGCAGAACGACGGGTGGTAGCAGGAACCTCAGGAAGAACGGTCATAGTAGCGCCATTGGAAAGGGTGGTGGTGGAAACAGGAGAAACAGTCTTGGTAGCCATTGTAATATCCAAAGTGTGTATTGTGTTTGTCGGCTTCAACGCGAACCATTCGCGCCGTCCCCCGACCCCTTCATAGTAACCGGTCCCGTCCGCCCCGTCAAGCCGTCCGCGTCGATCGGCCCGAACGTACCGTGCCAGCGGTGGTTGCCCGATAGCGACCGTTTGACGCCGACTATCGCAGGACTGGGGAAAGTGACCGTTACTCCTTGGTTCTGGGGGAGTGAAAAAGATTAAGGTTTAACCGTTATTTTCGTTTAAGGCTGATTATTGTTGAAATTATTTCAGGGCAAAGTCGCAATGGTAAGAACCCAAGCGCAACCCGAAAGGCAAATGGAAGCAATAACAATGAAATTATCGAACATTAAACACCAGTTTGTTTGTGGTTTATTAGTATTTGGGGTAAGGGAAGCAAGCAACAACGTGTCGCCCCCCGCCCGTACAACCTCTTATCCTGCCCTTGGTTGTCGTCAAGTGACAGGTGACGCAACCGGGTTGCTGGTTGCTTTGCGGTTTGGGCCGTGATAGTACTTAATCGCAGGCACATTCCTACTCACACCTACACCCTATCCTATCTCACTCTACCACACACACTCTCTCTCAGCATTACTAATGCTTTACCCTTACCTTACATTACCCATAATCAATACTTAATTAAATGTTTTAATCTGGAATAATAATATTTTATTTCTTTTTTCTTTTTTTGTTATTATTGTTTCTTTTTTTCTTTTTTGGGACTAATTAATCTTTTTTCTTTTTTCTTAAATATTATTATTGTTTTTTATGTTCTTTATTCTTTGTTTAGAAAAAGGTGGTAAAGGGAAACAAGTTTCTCAAAAGGAAAGCATCTTCTCGGGCACAATATTCTTAAAGTAATACCTCTCCACATCATCATCAATGAATATCCTATTTCCGTTGTGACACCTAAAAGAATAAAGGGGAAGATTAGAACAAACAATAATTGCTTCTACTGATGTATTGTTTAGTTCATCCCTCTCCTGGGTAATAAGAAGAATTGTGTTTGTTGCTTCTTCCTCGTAAAGATGACCAATCTTAAAGTAATTCATTATTGTCC
>Ga0208147_1000173_pt1 | contig 24282 bp, 27 predicted proteins | sample DEB3_08_DNA_FD_184520 | JGI IMG/M metagenome (GOLD analysis project Ga0208147, IMG submission 184520) | Aqueous microbial communities from the Delaware River and Bay under freshwater to marine salinity gradient to study organic matter... | ecosystem: Environmental > Aquatic > Marine > Coastal ... | reverse complement strand
TGTTGCTTCTGGTCGCCTTTGGCATCTCACGCGACGAGGCTTACCGACTTGTTCAAGAACTTGCCGCAAAAGCAATTAGCACGGGCACAAATTTTAAAGAATTGTTGACCAGTGATTCACGCATCAAGCTTTCACCACAAAAATTAGATGAAGCATTCGATCTCAACAGTGCCTTAAAGCGCTCACAGCTTGTTTTTGATTCACTTAATTCTGCTGATGCGTGAAATTTAACAATGTCTGATTTGCCACAGCTTGAAACCGCGCGACACAAATTGCGCGAACATGTCTTGCAACATTCACTGAAGACTGGCACTTTCACGCTTAAGTCTGGACGCACGAGCAACTGGTTCTTAGATTCGAAACAGACAGCGTGTCGCAGTGATGGAATTCTCCTCGTTAGCGATGTTGCACTCGCCATGTTGCCGCCAGATATTGACGCCATTGGTGGGTTGACTATGGGGGCAGACCCAGTGGCGTTTGGTATTGCGGCGGTTGCTGCAACGCGGGGCAGGAAGTTGCGCAGCTTTAGCGTGCGCAAAGAGAGCAAAAATCACGGGGTCACTGGTCGCATTGCGGGTGCGTTGCAACCTGGCGATCGCGTGGCGATCGTCGAAGATACGGTTACGCGGGGCACGTCACTTTTTGAAGCAGTTGAAGTAGTAAGAGCTTTTGGCGCAACACCTTTATTTATTACGGTGATAGTTGACCGTGGTGGTACTTGTGCAGCAATGGCTCACGAAGCAAAAATCACCTATCAACCAATGTTGACTGCGCCTGATCTTGGCTACGCTTTTGGTTCATGACTAAACGTTCAATTTTCACAAAATCAATCATTGCCACTTGCCTCTTGCTTGGCTCGGTCGGCTGCTCAAGTTCAGATACAACATCTGAAGCCGGCGAAGACACGGCAACAGTTGAGGACGAAACAGTAGAGGGTGCGACTGCAACTGACGAACCAACTGAAATTTCTGTGATCATTGGTCAGACCTCTGGGTCGGCCGTGGCTTATCAGGCAACTCTTGGCTCAAAAGTGCAAATAAAACTTTTGAATCCAGATGCCGATGACGAGTTTCACCTGCACGGCTACGACTTAACCGCAACTGCGGTCGCTGGCCAAGAGACGATGATCGAATTTACCGCTGATCAACTTGGCAGCTTTGATCTTGAAAGTCACACAACTGGCGATTGGATTCTCACGCTCGTCGTCGAGGAGTAAGTCGAGGAGTAATTTGTTAGCGCAAGTTTGCGCTAACCCGCTAGAGAAACTTCGAGCTGATTCATCAGCACGTTAGTTAGCGCAAGCGCATACACAGATGAAATGTGAGAGATATCGCGATAGACGACCATGTTGCCGATAACCACCGGACAAATCTGGCTAGTGCAGAACCAATCGGTCAGATCGACAAACCTTGAAGTTTTATTGCTCCAAACCCCTTTGAGAATTTCAGCGGTTTGTTCGTTAATTGCTTCGTCACGTTCAAAATTGCAATTTTGTACGGTCTGAATATTTGCTGAGAGACAAATCGGCACATGCAGCAGTGGTCCAGGCGAGTCAGCAATATAAATTATTTTTTGCGAATTGGTAGTTAGAGCCGTGTGTAACTCAGTGATGTTGTTAATGAAACCATCGGGAGACTCATCGACTAAATCGTCGCGATTCGTAAATCCAGAGATCACAACGAGCGAGAACTCGCCATTTTGAATCTCAGCTAAAACATTTTTTAACCATGTACGACAGGCATCAAGGCCGCCAGATTCAACACCGAGCATCGTGCACCCAGATCGAGTGAAAGTCTGCAAGCGCCAACTGCGTTGCTCGGCAATTCGGCGGAGTGGCTCAAACCACTGCGCAGCATGCGAATCGCCAATGAGCGCAATTGCGGTCTTCGATTCAAGATCGCCGAATTCGCAAACAGGAGGAATGTCGAATTCATGATCGTGGCAACCCAGTTTGTAAATTTCTGGCTCGTCATTGTCTAGAACTGCAAGTGGCGGGTCGAGGTCGGCCGGTAACTCTGTGATTTTTGGTGCAGAATCGATAAGTTCTTTTAGTTCGCTATCTGAATATTGAAAAATCGTCGTTGTCGATGCAAGTAGCGATGATTCAGTTGTGTTTTCAGGTGCTTTTACCGAGTTTGCAGTTGCTGGGGCAGTAATGAACGATGCGCCAAAACCGATCACGATTAACAGCGCTCCGAAAGCAAGGCTTCGATTTGTATTTTTCAAGAACTTTGGCACTTTATGAATTGGCTGCTCAACGAATCTAAAACTAAGTTCTGCTAGCAACAGTGTCGCCAACATGCAAAGTGCGATTTGAATCGCGGTCAGTTCGGCTTTGTTTGCCGAGCGAGCGACAATCAAAATTGGCCAATGCCATAAATAGAGCGAGTATGACCTGCTGCCTAGCCACTGAAAGACCTGCAATTCGAGCAGTCTGCTCGGACCAAACTTTGAGTTATCGCCTGAAACAATCAAAAATATCGTCGCGACAACCGGCAATCCGGCCGCGTAACCCGGAAACAAGGTCTTGCTGTCATAGGTAAATCCGACCAAGAAGATGATGACAAGCCCAACCCAACCAACGAGTTCTCGATTGACTGACTTAATTCGGTTGACTTTGCCGCTGAGCATTGCCAATAGGGCGCCAGCACCGAGCTCCCACGCGCGAAACGGCAAAAGGTAAAACGCAATTGCAGACATCGATGGTGTGATCGCAACACAAACGGCGAACGAGATTGCCGTAATCGTGGCTAGACCTGCGATCAACAACGACTTTGAGGCTTTGCCCAGTTTGAGCAGCACCATCACGATGATTGGGAAGAAAATGTAGAACTGTTCTTCAACTCCGAGCGACCAATAATGCTGCAATGGCGACGGCGGCAACGCAGACTGCAAATAATCAGATTCGCGAACTGCAAAAACAATATTCGTTGCAAAAAGTGCAGCAGCCCGTGCGTCTTGGGTTAGATCGTTCAGTCTGAGAGGCTCGAGCCAAATTTTCGAAATGACGAGCGTGCCAATTACTACAACGAGCGAAGCAGGCAAAAGTCGTCGAACTCGGCGTGCATAAAAATTTGCCAGTGAAATTTTGTTCGTTGTGTCGAACTCGCGCACCAATAAAGAGGTGATCAAGAACCCTGAGACGACAAAGAAAACATCGACCCCGATGTATCCGCCAGAAAACCCCGGAACTTTCGCGTGATAGGCGAGCACCAGCAAGACTGCTATTGCTCTGATGCCTTGGATGTCTCGTCGTCGCCGAAAAAACTGACTTGTTGGGTCAGCGTTTTCGCCGCTTGGGTTAAACATCACGTTAAGAATAATTAAGTTGTGGTCGGGACCGGCGTCGATCCGGTGACCCTGCGCTTTTCAGGCGCATGCTCTGCCTACTGAGCTACCCGACCTTGAAGAGTGAGAACACTCCCCAGCGGTCCCGACGGGACTTGAACCCGCGACCTCCGCCTTGACAGGGCGGCGTGAACTCCAACTTCACCACGGGACCAGATTCTGCTTGCGCTGAAACTGACCTTCGCACCCCCAACGGGATTCGAACCCGTGCCGCCACCTTGAAAGGGTGGTGTCCTAGGCCACTAGACGATGGGGGCATGGACCTACTATCCGTTGAGAACCATTGAAATCTATCACCGCAACCTACTGAAAAACCTTGTAAATCCAAAAGAAATCAAAGTCCACTACTTTGAGCGCCCACAGTCCATTCAAGTAGCCATCCCAAGTACTCATAAAGCTCTTTTTGGATCAAGAACTCGTCGGCCTCGCTCGCCTCATCACTGTCAGGGTCATCACTTTGTTGCGTGTCGCTTTGTGAACCATAGTCAGACTCGGCGATGTCCAAAGTCGTGCCCAGCACGAGGCGCAAACTATTAATGCTTCGCGCGAATGCATCGATTTCTTCGGCACTGATTTCGTCGTCTTGGGCGATCACTTTGATCGTTACGTCGATCGCCGCGAGTCGCGACTCAAGAAGTTCGTCGCGCATCAGTCGTTGATATTCCGCGTCTTTTTTCGCGTCGTTGTTGTAAGCGGTCGGAAACAGCCGACGCAAATTTGCATCATCGGTTGTTGTTGCCAGCGAGTCGCGCAATTGCTCGACGAGTTGGGTCAATAACTTTCGATGATCGGTGGCTAAATCAATTCTGTAGTTTCCGTTTTTGAGGCGAAAAACCGGACCATTGTTTTTCACAACGACTCGTGCTCCAAAGTCGCCCACAACCCATGTTCGTGCAACCTGTAGACATCAAATTCAGCCCGCTCGCGCGAACCACTTGAAACAACTGCCCTACCTTTGTGGTGTACATCGAGCATTAACTCAGTGGCTTTCTCAAGGCTGTAACCAAAAAGTTTTTGAAATACGAAGGTCACATACGACATCAAATTGATCGGGTCATTCCAGACGATCACGATCCACGGTCGGTCAGACTTCGTTTCGTCAGATTGATCAATTTCTTGCACCTGACCAGGTTGAGAACTGGCGAAGGTGAATTCACTCATATCTATAGTGTGGCGTACGAAATCGAAAATTTCATCGTACGATTGGCGCGTGCCGATCAACGTTCGTCCTGTGGTTCCGTCGCGATTGTTCAATCACGAGTCGAATCGATCGCCTAAGTCGGTTCTCGGTGGTTATATTGCGCTGACAAAGCCGCGAATCATCGAATTGTTGTTGATCACAACCGTGCCAACGATGGTTTTGGCAGCAGGCAAATGGCCGGCGTGGTCACTAATTGCGGTCACATTGTTGGGTGGTTCTTTGGCCGCTGGCGGCGCAAACGCAATCAATATGTTCATCGATCGCGATATCGACAAATTGATGAAGCGCACACAAACTCGACCACTAGTCACGGGTCTGATTAAGCCGCACAACGCGCTTGTTTTTGCAATTGCGTTAGAAATAATTGCCTTTGCGGTTTTGTGGTTCGGCGCAAACTTGCTTTCTGCGGTTTTGGCTTTGAGCGCAACTGCTTTTTATGTGTTTGTTTACTCGTTGTGGTTAAAGCGCACGAGCAAACAAAACATTGTCATCGGTGGTGCGGCGGGCGCGGTGCCAACACTTGTCGGTTGGGCGGCAGTCACAAATTCGGTCGGTTGGCCGGCGATTTGGTTGTTCGTCATCATCTTTTTGTGGACACCGCCACATTTTTGGGCGCTCGCAATTCGCCACTCAGACGAATATCGCGCAGCAAGTGTGCCGATGCTGCCTTCGGTTGTGTCGATTGAAAAGACCATTCGCACAATGGTCGTATATACGGTCATCTTGACACTCGTGTCGTTTGTGATGATTCCTGTTTCAGACTTGGGTCTGATCTACGGCGTGACAGCGGCATTGGCAGGCCTTGGTTTTGTCGTCGGCACGGCGATGCTTAGTCGCCGTCCGACAGATGCATGGTCGATGCGCGTGTTTTCGTTCTCGATCACTTATGTGACTTTGCTGTTCGGCGCTTTGATGGTGGATGTCTTAGTTTCAGCGACTTAGTGCAATAGAGAAGTTTCCCTATTAAACACTCAAACTGTTAGCGTTATCTGAGTTATGACGGCAATTGATTCAAGCCATTCGGCGACGAGTTCATCGGGGTCGATAGCCACCAGATCGACTCTCCTCGGCACAATTGCGGCGTATTTAACAGCCAGCGATCACAAACGCATCGGACGACTTCTCATTTCGATTTCTGCGATTTTCGCCATCGCCACGGCAATCGAAGGGGCGATCTTGGGCATTGAAAGAATCAGCCCGTCAAGTTCAATTGTCGACGCCGACATCATCGTTCAATTGTTTTCCGCACTCCGCTTTGACCTTATATTTTCGGTCGCTGCGCCGATGATGTTGGGTCTGGCAGTTGCTGTTGTACCGATGCAAGTTGGTGCGCGAGCGCTTGCTTTTGCCCGTTCGGCGATGTTTGGTTTTTATCTTTGGTTGTTCGGCGTAATTTTGGTTGGCACTTCGTATTTAAATAACGGTGGCCCAGGTGGCGGCAATGCCGAGATGGTTGATCTGTTTCTTGTCGGACTTGGTTTAGTTATCGCAGGATTACTTCTGATCAGCACTTCTGTTGCCACCACAGTTTTGGCTTCTCGTCGAGCAGGTATGACGCTGATTGAAACTCCGATTTTTTCTTGGTCAGCTTTGGTCGCAAGCGTTTCAATGTTGCTGACTCTGCCAGTCGTGGCTGGCGCGATTATTTATGTTGCCGTTGATCACGCTTATGAACGCGCAACGTTTGGTGCGACCGAAGGAGTAAACGCTTGGATTGGCTGGGCATTCACGACACCGCAAATATTCATTGTTGCGATTCCAACTCTTGGTGTGCTTGCTCAGATCGTTGCAACTATGACGCGCGGTAAGCAACCACTTCGAGCCGGTCTTTTGGTTGGCGTTGGTTTGATGTCGACTGCTGTTATCGGTGCTGTAACCCAGTCATCACATACGGTCAGTTTTTCGGGTAGCGCAATCGACGTTCTCAAATCGCTGATCCCGTATCTCTTTTTCAATCATTTGTCGATTCTCGGTGTTTTTATAGTGCTTGGGTTGAGTTTGTTGGCTCTTAAAAACGAAAGAGCAAAACTTAATGCCGCGTTTGTTCCTGCATTTCTTGGTGTCGGCATGGTGCTCACCGGAATGATTGGTGGTGCGATTTTCAAAATCACCAACCTCAAATTGGCAAACACAGTTTTTGAAGAAGCGGTGCTGGTTTATGTTTGTTACGGCGTAGTGCTCAGCGGCATTGGCGCTGTTGCTTACTTCGGGCCTCGAATTTGGGGTCGCGAAATTCCATCTGCGCCGGTCATTGGTCTTGGTTTGCTTGGTTTTCTTGCAACAGTTCTGGCGTCTTTGCCATATTTCATTGCCGGTTTTGCCGATCAGCCAGCTTTGGTCGCTAACAACTTTGATTACTCGGGTCCAATTTGGTTGTGGAACTCACTTGTTGGTGCGGGGCACGCACTGATGGCATTAGTTGTGTTGTTGTTTTTCGCAATCGCAACAAAATCTTTTCGCTCTGGCACGATCAGCAGTGCTACATCAGCAGATCTTTTTGAAAGTGTGAACGGTTAAAACGACATGAATACTTCAGCAACTGCTCTAGGCGCCGGACCATCAGTTGTCATGCGACGACCTGCATTAATAGTTTCAGGTTTTCTCTCTGCAGTAAGTGCAATGTTGATCGGTTCAATGCTTGCGATCTGGCTTGACTTCAGATCGAATGCTCCACTTCGTGAATCAACCGAAGGTGGCAAGATGTTGCGCGACTGGTTGCCCGAGAACATCAAGATTCCAGAAGTTGCGACGAACACAATGATGATGACGTTCGTAATTACTTGCGTAATGGCGCAATGGGCTGTTTACTCGTCTCGCCGCAATGATTCGAAACATACCTCTTTGGCACTGAGCGTTGTTCTACTGACTGAAATCGCATTGGTCAACGCTCAACTTGCGGTCTATTCGCAAATGGGCATCGGCGTGCGCGACGGAAGTTACATGACGATGTTTTATGCGGTCACGGCGACAATGCTCGTAATCATCGTCGTCTGTATGGGTTTCACATTGTTGGCGCTGTTTAGGTCGATTGCCGGTCGTGCTGGTGACCGCGATTTAGTTTCGGCGCATGCGCTTTATTGCTATGCAGTGTCTGCAATTTTCGCAGCATTGTGGTTTGTGGTTTACGTTCAAAAGTAGGGATGATGTTTTCGACTGGCTTTAAATATTTCTTCGGGGTGACGGTGCTTTCGATCGTCGCGTTGATTATGTCTTTGGCGCTTTTCGAAAAACTGGCACTCGTTGGCGTGGCAATAAGTTTCTTGATCGCAGTTGGCGCATTGTTGGCCGGATTGTCGGCATTCACTAGCGATGGCACCACGCGTGATGCGAACACTTCGACTTCTGAATTGGTAACACAGAGCATTTGGCCACTGATCTCGGCAATCGGTGTTGTATTTCTTGGCTTGGGCTTGGTCACATCTTCGGTTGTCTTTTTTGGCGGCATTGTTGTGTTGCTGGCAGCGATCAGCGAGTGGATGGTGCAAGCCTGGAGCGAACGTGCGTCAACCGACTTGGCTCACAACACCGCGGCTCGAAAGCGCCTGCTCAACCCAATTGAGTTTCCAGTTTTGGCAGCAGTTGGTCTTGGTGTCATTATTTTTGCATTCTCGCGAATAATGCTGACCGTCGATAAATCGACCGGTGCAGTTTTGTTCATCGTTGCCGGAGCATTGGTTCTAGTTGCAGGCTCATTGTTTGCGATTAAGCCGAATATGAAACGGTCAGTTGGCGCCGCTATTTGTGTGCTGGGTGCGCTTGGCATTGTCGCTGGAGGTGTGGCGAGTGCAGTTTCTGGCGAGCGTGAAGAGCTCGTTGAAGCAGCGGCCGAAGGACATTTCTCTCACCCTGAATGCGGCCCGGAAGAGTCGAAGTATTTTGACAAACTCGCAGAGGGCACTTTGTCATTGCGTAGTGCCGTCTCGGCAACTGTGGTTTACCAAGATGGCGAGTTGTTTGCCAATGTTCAGGGCATCAATACTCCACAAAAGTCGATCACGGTCGCTCGTTCTAATCCGACCAACATAATTTTCCGCAATGCAACTGAAGGTGAGTTCAGACTCGTGGCACATCTCGGTGGAGACAAAGCGGTCGCGAGCAAATCTGAAGACAAGTCGCATGAAAATGAAACCTGCACACAGTTGGTTGCCCCTGGTGCTGAGCAGAGTCTCACTTTGAATGTCTCAAAGCCATCGAGTGCTGAAAATGTTTATTACCTATATATCGCTGGGGCCGAAGATAAAAAGATTGAGATGGTTGTGCCGTGAGTCGCAGAAAAAGCACTAATTGGCTTGCCGCCAAAATCGCTAGCGTGCGAGGCGTGATGCGAAATGTTCTAAAACCGATAATCGCCGTCGGTGGAATTTCGGTTGTTGCTGCAAGTTGCGCGACTAACGCACCTCAAGACACTTGGCAACCCAAAGGACCGAACGCAAAACTGATTGATGATCTACAGCAACCTGTTTTTGCCGTAGCAGGCATCATTGGCTTAATCGTCGCAGTTGCGGTGATTTACACGATTATCAAATATCGCGATCGTGGTCAACCAATTCCTGAGCAAACTCACGGCAAGCCGGCTCTTGAAATAACTCTGACAATCATCCCAGCTTTGATTCTTGCTGTCGTTTCAGTTTTTACTTTTGGTGCAATTTTTAAACTCGCGAAAACTGACGACACCGAGATGATTATTAATGTCACCGGACAACAATGGTGGTGGGAGTACGACTACCCAGTTCAGAACGAATTTGGCATCACACAGCCGATAATTTCATCAGGTCAACTTGTCATGCCGGTTGGCACCAAAGTTCTGTTGCGTGAGACAAGCCGCGACGTTATCCACTCATATTGGATTCCGGCGTTGAATGGCAAACGCGATGCAGTGCCTGGTCGAATTCATACTTTGCGACTTGAAGCCGACAAGCCTGGCATTTATGCCGGTCAGTGCACCGAGTTCTGCGGTTTGTCACATGCCAACATGCGCATGGAAGCCGTGGCTCTGAGCAAAGAAGATTTTGCAAAGTGGGTCGCCAATCAGCAAGCACCGTATGTTGCCCCTGCGAAAGACACTTTGGCTAAACAAGGTGAAGAAGTGTTTTTAAATCAGTGCGTCCGATGCCACCAAGTCAACGGTCTCACTCGAGCAGACGGTACTCCTGCGATCGCTGCTCCAGATGAAAATGTTTGGTCAGGTGCTGCACCCAACCTGTCACACTTAATGTCGCGCAACACATTTGCTGGTGCGATGTTCGATCTGTTGTCAAAGCAGTGCCGAGACGAAGTTTGGAATGCACCAAGCGATCAAGTTGGCGCTAAATATTTGGCCGGCGTCACTGAAGAATGTTTGAACCAAAAAGATCTTCGTGCTTGGTTGCGCAATGCACCAGAAGTAAAGCCGATGTATGCCAACCCTGCTGATCTCGCGATTAGTAACGGCAAGTATCGCGGAATGCCGTATTTGGCACTCAGCGAAGATGACATCAACAAACTTGTTGCCTACCTCTTAACCCTGAAGTAACCCAAGAAACAGAGCACAACTATGGCCATCATCGAACGACCAGCACCAACAGTGCCAGCAATTGTTACCCCAACTTCGACATACGGTTTGCTTAAGCGTCCAGTTTCAACCACTGGTTGGCGCTCGTGGGTGTTCACTGTCGACCACAAAAAACTTGGCATCATGTATGCCGCCACCGCAATGTTTTTCTTTATTGTTGGCGGTGTTGAAGCTCTTTTGATCAGATTGCAACTCGCCGCACCAAACGGCAAAGTTCTTAACGCAGATCTTTACAACCAAATGTTCACCATGCATGCCACGACCATGGTGTTCTTGTTCGTCATGCCGATGGCGGCAGGTTTTGCCAACTATTTTGTCCCACTTCAAATTGGTGCTCGTGACGTTGCGTTTCCGCGACTGAACGCTTTTGGTTTCTGGGCATTTTTGTTCGGTGGCATCTTCTTGAATTTGGCATGGTTTTTGGGTGGCGCAGCTGACGGTGGTTGGTTTATGTACGCACCGAACTCTGGTCCTGTGTTCTCGCCAAGTCATGGCGTTGACTTCTGGGCGCTCGGCCTACAGATCACAGGTATTGCATCGTTGACCGGTGCAATCAACTTGATCATCACGGTTCTCAATATGCGCGCGCCGGGCATGACTTTGATGAAGATGCCAATCTTCACGTGGATGATCACCGTCGTTCAGTTTCTACTTTTGTTTGCCGTGCCGGTGATCACCGTCGCACTGTTCTTGCTTTCATTTCAGCGCAATTTTGGTGCCCAATTCTTCGATGTGGCTGCCGGCGCCGACCCGTTGTTGTGGCAACACTTGTTCTGGATTTTCGGACATCCTGAGGTTTACATCTTGATCTTGCCGTCATTCGGCATTGTTTCTGAAGTTCTGCCGGTGTTCTCGCGCAAACCACTTTTTGGTTATCCGTTTGTTGTGTTCTCTGGTGCGGCAATCGGGTTCGTTGGCTGGGGTGTATGGGCTCACCACATGTTCGCATCTGGCCTCGGGCCAGTTTCTGTCGCAGTTTTCTCTTTGACAACGATGGCGATTGCCGTGCCAACCGGCGTAAAAATCATCAACTGGACTCTCACAATGTGGGGCGGCAAGTTGTGGTTCACCACAGCGATGAAGTTTGCAATAGGTCTGATCGTGTTGTTCACCGTCGGTGGTTTGTCTGGTGTAACACACGCGGTTGCACCATCTGACACTCAACAGACAGATACTTACTACATCGTTGCGCACTTTCACTATGTGTTGTTCGGTGGCGCAGTGTTGGGCATCTTCTCAGGCTTCTATTACTGGTGGCCAAAAGTTTTCGGAAAGATGCTGAACGAGAAAATTGGCTCGTGGAATTTCTGGTTGATGGTCCTCGGGCTCAATATGACATTCGGACCAATGCATATTCTCGGTCTTCAAGGTCAACCTCGACGCATGTACCAATGGACAGAGGCACGAGCAGGAGAAGGGTTCTTCAACCTTGCCTTCTGGAACTTGGTCGCATCAATTGGCTCGTTTATTTTGTCGGTCGGTATTTTGATGTTCTTGATCAACGTTTGGGTCACGGCTCGAAACCCAAAGAAGGCGCCGCTTGACCCATGGAATGCTCGCAGTCTCGAGTGGATGACGACAAACCCACCAAAAGAACACAACTTTGACGTGATTCCGACCGTGCATCACCTCGATGAATTCTTCCATCAGAAATTTGAAGAAGATGAAGCGACTCACACGATGAAGCAAGTTAAAACAGCCGAAGAAATCATGGCCGAACAAGAGCGCAATGCCGACAAACACATTCACATGCCGTCACCGTCGTACTGGCCAATTGTGTTGGCATTCGGGTTGCCAATCATCACGTTTGGTTTGATTTATTCGCACTTGATTTCAGTTGTCGGAGGCGTGGTCGTCTTGTTTGCCGCATATGGTTGGGCACTTGAGTCGAGCACCGCACCAGATTCTGATTTTGAAAACAATTCCACAGGCACAGGTTTAGACAAGGTGGCGGCAAATCATGACTGATACAACACACGGTCACGCCAGCAGCACTGGCATCTCGAATGTCAAACTCGGCATGTGGGCGTTTCTTGGCTCAGAATGCTTGTTGTTCGGTGGTCTGATTTCGACCTACATGCTTTATCGCGGTCGCGTCTCAGGTGGTCCACGACCTTCACAGATTTTCGACATTCCGTTCACATCGGTCAGCAGTTTCGTGTTGTTGATGAGTTCTCTGACAATGGTGCTCGCGGTTAGTGCCGCGCACAAAGACGATGATCGCAAGACAAATTTGTGGCTAACCGTTACAGCCTTGCTTGGCGCAACTTTTGTTGGTGGTCAGGTTTATGAATTCACCGCGTTTTATAAAGAGGGCCTCGGTTTTTCAACCAGTTTGTTTGGTTCAAGTTTTTACACACTGACTGGTTTTCACGGTGTGCACGTAACGGTTGGCATCATCATGTTGATGTCACTGGTCGGCATCTTGAAGCGAAGTTCGGTTCCAGGTAAAAAAGCCGAAGTAGTCGAAATGATCGGTCTCTACTGGCACTTCGTTGACATCGTCTGGATCATCATTTTCACGCTCGTCTACTTGATTCCGGTTTGATCATGACTACAAACACTGCAGAAACAAAACAAGAACATGGCATGAGTGACGCTGGCTATATTCGCATTGCAATAATTTTGGCCGCGATTACTGCCTTAGAGGTTTCAACTTATTACGTTGACTTCGGCGTTCTCTTTTTGCCGGCGCTGTTGATAATGATGGTGATTAAATTCGTGATGGTTGTTAGCTATTTCATGCACTTGAAATTTGACAACAAGATCTTCAGTTTTCTTTTTTACGCCGGCCTCATTTTGGCAATTGGTGTTTATGCCGCTTTTCTTGCGACATTTAAGTTCTTCATTCAATAACTATTTGACCGCGTAATTATGTTCGTCGCGAGTGCCGATCTCGTCAGCCCTTGGCGATTTCAGGCGCACCCTGAGGTCTGGCTATTGGTGGCTGTAGTCCTTGGGGCATATTTCTATGCCGTTCGCGTGATCGGCCCTGTAGTGGTCAAGTCAGGCCCCGTTATCACCAAGCGTCAGCGCAATGCCTTTATTGCAGGCATCTTGTTGCTCTGGCTTGGTTCTGATTGGCCGGTTCACGATCTTGCCGAAGAATATTTGTATTCAATGCATATGTTTCAACACATGGCACTGTCGTATTTCATGCCGCCATTAGTTCTGTTGGCAATTCCAAAGTGGATGTTCGACGCAGTCTTTGGATTAGGCAAAGTTCGCAATGTAATCAATTGGCTTGCAAAGCCAGTCGTTGCTGGGGTTGCATTCAACGTTGTGGTGATGATTACACACATTCCGGCGCTCGTTAATCAAAGCGTAAACAACGGTCTCTTGCATTATTCGCTTCACATTTTGTTGGTGCTTACTGCACTGCTTGTTTGGCTTCCAATTTGTGGTCCAGACAAACAAAAGCAATTGAAGCCTGGTGGAAAGATGATCTATTTGTTTTTGATGTCTGTTGTGCCAACAGTGCCAGCGGCATGGCTGACTTTTGCCGAAGGTGCTGTCTATAAGCATTACGACATTGCTGTGCGTGTTTGGGGCCTTTCGGTAACCACAGATCAACAAATCGCTGGCGCAATTATGAAGACTGGTGGTGCAGTTTTCTTGTGGTCAATAGTTGTGTTCTTGTTTTTCAAACGTTTTAGTGCCGGTTTTTTGGATGCTCAGTCATATCGAAAAGGCACGACGACCGATAATCAGGTTTTAACGTTTCAAGACGTGACAGATGCATTCGGTCGCGTTGCACCGATAAAAGAGCCAAACGTCAAGAACTAGTCAGACCATCTAAAACTGACTACGGCAATAGTGCATGTGGCAATCGCCCAACACGACAAGGCAACGGCATCTGCCAGAACCACTGTGTTGTTGAACGAGTCACGCAACAAGCCACTAAACAGCGAACTCGGAGAAAATGACGATACTTTCGAGAGTGTTGAGGGCAGTTCATCGCTTGCGACGAATATTCCACCGAGCAACAGAAACACAAGATATAAACCATTTTGCGCGGCAAGATTCATTTCGGCGCGAAGGCGCCCAGCAAGTGTCAACCCGATACCAGCAAAACATGCTGTACCGAGAATTATAAAAACTAATACTTGTAGCAAGTTGATTCGACTCGGGTTCCAACCCAATAACAGACCAACAACAGTCAAAATCACAAGTTGAGCGATTTCAATTATGCAGATAGCCGAAATTTTGGCAGCGACAAGCCGACGCGTCCCAAGCGGAGTTGTCCCGAGGCGTCTCAAAACTCCGTAACTGCGTTCAAATCCGGTGGCGATACCGAGACTGACCATTGCTGTCGAAATAACAGCCAAACTTAAAATTCCTGGCAACAAGAAATCTATTTTGTTTTCATTTCCGGTCGGCAAAAAGTCTGTTTGCGAAAAAAAGACCAAGAGCGCCACGGGGATAACGACAAGCAGCAGCAATTGCTCACCGTTGCGAATCATCACGGTTAGCTCTTGTCGCAATTGCGAAATGTAAATTCTCATTGCGTACCTTGCGATTTTGACTTTTCTGCGAGGTTGCGAAAGATGTCCTCAAGGGTTTGCCTCTGGCCAGTCTCGTTTTGTAACTCTGTCATTGGTGCATTGGCAAGTAGTTGACCAGATTGAAACATCAAAACATGGTCGGCTACTCGTTGTGCTTCATCAAGTTCGTGCGTCGCCATGATTACAGCGCAACCATCGGCTGCGAGTTGTCGCACAATATTTCGAATCAAGTCACGACCGAAGATGTCGACGCCTGAAGTTGGCTCATCTAGAAACGCAATGCGTGGCTTGGCTGCGAGAGCAAGTGCCAGTGATAATCGTTGCTTTTCGCCCCCAGAAAGTTTGCGCCAATTTGTCTTTTTTTGTCGAGTTAAGTCGACTGATTCGAGAAGTTCGTCTGCGTTTGTGCGGTTGTCGTAAAGATTGCAATAGTGTCGAGTAATTTCGTGCACGCGAGCGCTTGGGTAGACGCCGCCATCTTGCAACATGACACCAATTTGTGAGTTGACTTTGCCACGATCTTTCTTTGGGTCAAGTCCGAGAACGCTTACTACGCCGCTGGTGGCAGCGCGCACCCCGCTGCAAACCTCCATAGTGCTTGTTTTGCCTGCACCGTTTGGGCCGATCACCACGGTTACTTCGCCCGCCTTGGCTTCGAATGAAATGTTGTCGACAGCACGCAAATTTTTATAGTCAACGACAAGATTGCGCACGCTAATTGCGACTTCGTGCGACTTGGTTGAGATATTCATCACCATTACAGTACGCAATTCACAGGACTTCGCCGACATCTAACGGCTAATCTGACTGTGTGATTGATGTCCGCCTTCTTCGTTCAGAGCCTGACACCGTAAAAGCGGCGATGGCTCGTCGGGCCAAGCCAGCGATACTCGAAGAACTTGATCATGCCGAGCGACTTGATGCCAGGTTGCGCGATATCACTGTTGAGCGTGATGAAAATCGGGCACAGATCAACAGCATTTCAAAGGATGTCGCGACGGCAAGACGCGCAAAAGACGATGCTGCAGCCGAAAAATTAATGCAACGTAGTCGTCAACTAGGCGAATCAGAAAAAGTTTTGGCCAGCGAGTTTGAACAGGTCAATTCTGCACTGCGCGAAGTTTTGTTGCGTGTACCGAATATCCCGCATGCGCAGGTCAGCGAGGGAGCAAGCGATCAAGACAACAAAGTTGTCAAAGGTCCTTTGCAGATGCCAACAAAATTCGCCGATTATCAACGAGTGCCGCATTGGGAGACGGGTCTAGCGCTTGGCATTCTTGACAACGAACGAGCAACAAAAATTAGTGGCTCAATGTTCACCATGCAGCGCGGACTTGGCGCAACGATGGCTCGAGCATTATGTCAACTTGCTCTTGACCGCAATGCCGATGCGTTCGAAGAAATTCGTCCGCCTAGTTTGGTTTTGACGAGCACGCTCACGGCGACTGGCCAATTGCCGAAATTCGCCGATGATGCGTTTTCAATTGAACGCGACGACTTGTGGTGCATACCAACAGCAGAAGTGCCATTAACCAGTTTGCATGCTGGCGAGATTCTTAAAGCCGAAGATCTTCCGTTGCGATATATGGCTCACACATCTTGTTTTCGTCGCGAGGCAGGCTCAGCAGGTCGTGACACGCGCGGTATGTTGCGCACGCACGAGTTTGACAAAGTCGAAATTCTTGCAGTCACCACGCCCCAACAGGCGCCCGAGATGCTCGTAGAACTAACAAGTCGAGTCGAATCAACTATTGCAGCGCTTGGTTTGCCATATCGAGTACTTGAGATTTGCACTGGCGACCTGGGTCAGTCGCATCATCGCAGTTTTGACATCGAGGTTTATGCACCTGGGTGTGATCAATGGCTTGAAGTCAGTTCAATTAGCTGGTTCAGCGATTATCAAGCGCGTCGCGCAGATATTCGCTTTAAGAACTCTGGTGCCAAAGGTAGCGAAATTGCCCACACGCTAAATGCGTCGGCGTTAGCAGTGCCGCGTGTTTGGGCGGCGATTCTTGAAAACTGCCGTCAGGCCGATGGCTCGGTGGCGATACCTGAAGTTTTGCAACCCTATATGCGGGGCGCAAAAGTAATTTCATCGAGTTCACAAGCCAAGCCATGAGCGTGCGCGATCGACGCGTGCAATATGAAACTGCGGGGCTTGATCGTGCAGATTTAGATTCAGACCCGATCGTGCAATGGCACGCTTGGTATGAACAGGCCGCCAGCGCCGGAGTTGCCGAGCCGAATGCAATGACTGTTTCCACGGTCGATCAGTATTCTGCGCCAGATTCGCGTGTGGTTTTAGCAAGAGCGGTGGACGCACGGGGTTTTGTGTTTTACACCAATTACGATTCGGCAAAGAGTCAGCAAATCCTTGTTAATCCAGTTGCGAGCGCCGTTTTTGCATGGCTTGATCTGCATCGGCAAGTGCGTGTGCGGGGCACAGTACTGCGCATCTCAGCAAGTGAGAGTGACGAGTATTTTGCGTCACGGCCGCGCGAATCTCAGATCGGTGCGTGGGCTTCACCTCAGTCGCAGCCGATTGCTGATCGCACCATCATCGAAAATCGGATGGCTGAGTTTCGCACAAAGTTTGAAAATCAAGACGTACCGCGACCTGCAAGTTGGGGTGGATGGTGCTTGACGCCAAACGCAATTGAGTTTTGGCAAGGACGCCCTAGTCGATTGCATGATCGCTTTGTTTACACTCTCGACGCCACTACAAACAAGTGGCAAATTCAGCGATTGGCGCCTTAGTAATTTATTTGTTGAGCGGCCAATTCTTGGCGGTTGTCACCAATGCTTCAATCAACGATTCTGTATGTGGAGTTAGACCGTCGCCTTGCCAATCTTTCCAAAAGCGACCAACACCGCGAACACGTGGTGGCAGTTCAACTTGCACTCCTCCAAGTCGAGGCAGATTAACGGGGTTGTTGTCGTGTAGACCACGCAAGTCAACAGGGATGGTCTCGAGATCGTCGCAGATCTCGTATTCGGGCAATGCCTGCTTAAGGTGTGTCGATAAGTGTCCAGCGAGATGACGGTTTCTGCCACCAAGTAGCAACGAAGTGAAAAATCCGTCGCGGCCGAAACCGTGAATTGTGATTACCACATCGACATGATCAATAAAATTTTTTAACGAGTTAGAAAACTTCGGAGAAACTTCGTGCGATGGCACATGCCATTTCAAACCGCGCGGCTGGTGAACGCCGTAATAAGAAGCTCCAGAGCGTTGTGCAGCGTGCTGGGCAATGACATCTGTTAAATGTTCAAGACCACCACCGTGATACGCCATGAATCCAAACTTGTTACGCAGTTCAACCACCTCTTGAACTTCAGGGTGTGCGAGCAATTTTGCGAACATCATGACGTTGCGCTCGTCTTTCGCCGACTTTCAAATATTGCAATTACAACCACGATTGAGAGCACAACTGCGAGGCGAAAGGCACCTTGTTGCTGCAGAAATGATGCAACTCTTGTTTGCCAGCGCTCAATTCGCGATACAAAGCTTGCGGTGCGTTCTTCGCTGATCGCCGCATACCAATAAAAAATCAGGTAGACACCGGTCAAAGTGACAAGAATTGCGCCGAGGCGTTGAATAATGTTCAGGCGATTTTTGATGATCGCGACAATGCCAGTTTTGGCAAACGCCAGGCTCACAGTCAGTGCTGTTACCAGCATCGACATACCTAATCCGTAAAGCAAGATGCTGATGACCCCCGAGACAAAACCGTTTAGCGCAATCGAGCCAAAAACTGCGGTCGTGAGAAAGCCGATTGTGCAGCCAATTGAGGCAACCGCGTACGCCACACCATAAATAACTGTCGCACGAAAAGTTTTAGATTCTGCGCCACCAATTTGCGGTGTCGCAAACTTGGGAGTCCAGCCAGTGAGCATGCGTGCGCCACCAATAAGTAAAACCACGCCGATAGCCAGTGACGCATATTTTGCGTTCAGTTCTATCCATTGGGTGAACAGTCGAGAGATGATGCCAATCACGAAAAATATTCCAAGAAATCCAAGTGAGATGCCCGAACTAACGACTAAAGCACGTCGCAGTCGCTCGCCGGTTGTTAAGTTCGGTTCTTCGCGGGTGCCGAGAAAAAAGATCAAGTATGTGGGCAGCAACACAAAGCCGCAAGGGTTTACGGCTGCCAACACGCCCAAGACGAACGAATATGCGAAGTTGCCCTCGATAGCAAAAATCATTTCAACAACTCTTTCACGAGTTCGTCGAGTTCGCTTGCACTGATTTCGCCTGCCTTTTGACCAACAATCACACCTTGCTGGTCAATTGCCAAAGTAACTGGGGCAGTCGCAATGCCCAACTGTGAGATGAAAAGCCCATTTTTGTCGAGGAGCAATTCGAACTCAACGCCGTATTGCGCTGCAAACTCTCTGGCAACTGTCGCAGAGTCTTTGATATTGACCCCGACGAATCGCACTAGATTGCGGTATTGCATGTCGGCGTTAGCCAGCGCTGGTAATTCACGACGGCATGGTTCGCAGGTCGAATACCAAACGTTAATGATTAGTGGCTTATTCAGCAGGCTTTGGGTTGAAACTTCTTGACCGTCAACGTTTTCTAGTTTGATCGCTGGCAATTGAGAACCAATTAGCAGAGTATTTGTCGCGATGCCGTCGCTCGAAAGATCTATCGAATTTGACAACGTATAACTAGGTGTGTCGGTGTCGTTGAAACTTCGAGTCGTGACGAATGCTAAAACGACAATTAAGAAAACAATTAGCGCTTGTTTAAAGAAACGCGTTCTGGCAGGCACGAAAGCAGACTACCGACTGCTTTTGATACCCACCAGAACGCGTACTTGTGGCGCAGTTAAGCAACCCAGTGCTCGGGGAGAGGCACCTCTGTGATTGTTAACACCGCTTGAGATTTTGTGACTGGACGACCGCGCGGTCGCTTTGTTGTGCGAATGCGACCTTCTTCAATTAACTCGCCACCCCAAACCCCCCATGGTTCACTGCGGGCCAGTGCGCCCGCCAAACAATCAGCCTTGCTCGTACAGCGCGCACAAATTGCTTTGGCTCGCGCCATGTCGACGAACTCTTCTGAGAAAAACAAATATGACAATGTTCCGTTGCCGTCGTTACAGCGCATCGGAGACAGAATGAATTCTGGGTTGTCGTCAATTGCGAGTTTAAAGTTTTCACTCGCCATCTCGTTTTTGATCTGTGTATCTAACATTGTCATTTCTTTTCCTTTCGTTGTTGTGATTTTTGCTTGATTTAGCCAGATTGGCTTCACGCCGGAAAAACAAAAAGACCGCCGGGTTTTCACCCGACGGTCTCGTGGATCTCTCCGACGTGAAATCTATTTACGTCGTAAGCCCCTCGAGATGTCGGGCCGATGGTTTGGTTGAATAATCAACGAAACTTTTCGTTGTACCAAACCAGCGTGATTTGCTTGATTTGGTTGCGAAATTGGTAAATTTCGCCGCGCACGATTTGAACGCGCGCGCATTGACGACGCGGACGTTGAGCGCATAGCCAGTGGCTAGTGCCGATGGATTCAAAATCGTGGAGAACATGAAACCTCTATGCAACCATGTCTGTCGAGCAATTCCAAGCGATTAATTTTGGCCAGCGCTAGAAAGCCATTTGAGCCAATAATGGCTAGGGTTTCAGCATGACTGCGGCCAGCCCGAATGACGGTGCTCAAAGCGTGCAATCGGTGCGAAAACGTGAACATGAAACGCGTCCAGTGCCAAGCGCTTTGCCCGAATCGGGTCGCAGGTTTTCTGTCGTGCGCAAGGTGCGGCTTGGTGACGTGACGCCGAAAGGTCGGCTACGTCTAGATGCAGTCGCGAGATATCTGCAAGACGTTGCTACTGACGATTCGCTCGATGGTGGCTACGACGAACCGCACTCGTGGGTAGTGCGCAGAACACAGATGTGGGTGACGAGTTTTCCAAAATATTTAGATCAAGTCGAACTGACGACTTGGTGCGGGGCACTTGGCTCGCATTGGGCAGAGCGTCGCACGCAAATCAGATGTAACGGTGCTGTTGCAATTGAATGCGCCGCGTTATGGGTGCGAGTTGATTTCAAAACGATGAAACCTGTTGCGCTTTCGAGTGAATTGATTGAGTTGTTACAAACTGCAACCGGTGGTCGAAAGATCTCGTCGCGACTTGAAATCGGCAGAAATTTGCCGGCGCTAGATAGCAACGACGCAACATCGCAAGATTGGCCAATTCGGTTCAGCGATATGGATGCAGTAGGTCACCTGAACAACGCCGCATATTGGGAAGTTCTCGAAGAATATTTAGGCGCTAATTCTGGTCAACGCGCGCCATTGATAGCCACAGTCGAACATCAGGGTGCGATTGACCCAGGCAACCAAGTGCGCATCGTCACCCAAAAATTAGATGGTCGAGTTGTCTTGCGCCATGTACTTGCCGACGACACCGTCGCGGCGGTTACTGAACTTATTTTGGGGTGACAGTAATTTCTTTGAACACGTTCTCGCGGTAAAACTTCAACTCACGAATGCTTTCGCGCACATCATCGAGTGCACGGTGTGTACCGCTCTTTGTTGGCCGCGAGATTTCAAGACCTGGATACCAACGTTTTACTAGTTCTTTGATCGTTGAAACATCAACACTTCGATAGTGCAAAAAGTTTTCAATTTCTGGCAAATATTTCGCCAAGAATCTGCGGTCAGTGCCAATCGAATTACCGCACAGCGGTATCGTGCGCGGTTCGGCGATGTGTTGCTTAATAAATTCGAGCGTTGCTGCACCAGCCTGTTCAAGACTCACTGTTGATTCGCGAACTGCGGTCAGCAAACCCGATGTCGTGTGCATTTCAACCACGAATGGGTCCATCGCTTTGAGCACAGTTTCTGGTTGGTTGATAACCAAATCTGGACCCTCGGCCACAATGTTCAGTTCATCGTCGGTGATCAACGTGGCGATTTCGACGATGACTTCGGTCGCGGGGTCTAGCCCTGTCATCTCAAGATCCATCCACACAAGCACGCCAAGCAATCTATTAGTTTTCAGCCCGAACACTGCACTTCGGTGCGATCTCAGCATCTATGCGCGCGGGCTCTATCGTCTTAGACGTGACAAATTCAAGTGCCAGCAACGCATCGCGCAAGCCAACAAATGTGCCCGTTAAACGGCTCGACCTTGATCTGCCTTTACCAGCAACTGCACACGCGGGCGATGCCGGCATCGATTTGTATGCACGTGTCGATGCGCTTCTGCCTGCACGCGGAGGGCGAGTGCTTGTGGCAACGGGCATTGCTGTGGCAATACCCGTTGGTTTTTTTGGACAAGTTGTGCCGCGTAGTGGACTCGCATTAAAGCACGGCATCTCACTTGTCAATACGCCAGGCATTATCGACAGCGGCTACCGCGGTGAGTTGCAAGTGATCATGATCAACACCGACCCGGTTAATGATTATCAAGTTAAACGCGGCGATCGCATCGCCCAGTTGATTATTCAAGAAGTCGTGGCGACAACTTGGCAGGTTGTCGACGAACTTGACGGCGATGATCGCGGTGGTGGCTTTGGCCACTCGGGACGTTAAACAGTTTTACTTATTGTTCGCGAGACGCTGCACGAGAATTTCGCGCTGATGCAGTTCTTCGATCTCATTCGGCGATAGTCCGAGCAACTCGCTGAAAACTTCTACATTGTCTTCACCGCGATATTTAACAGTGCCTCGCGTTGAAGTGTCAGAGCCAGAAAATCGCCACGGTGAGTTTGGCAATTTCACCGTCGAGTCACCGCGATCATCGACTTCGATAAATGCATTGCGTTGTTTTGCCCAATCAGTTTTGGAAACTTCGGCAACTGATCGCAATTGGCCCATTGCTAACTTGTGTTTAGCAAGGCGTTGTTCAAGTTCATGAACTGTTTCAATTGTTGACGCCCAGTCTTTGATTAGTTGCATCAGCGCGTCAAGATTATCGATGCGTAACGAAACTGTTTTGAACCGTGGGTCTTCAAGAAGTTGCGGTTGCTGCATTGCGGCGACAAAAAAATCAAACGTGCCGCGTTCTGCGGGGTGGCCGCTGACAACAGAAGTTATGCCGTCGCGTGTTGTCAAAACGGCGTAATCCTCAGGACGAAACGAGCGAATCGCGTCGGGCGAGACAGGTTGATCCCACAAGTCGTCGTGGGCATGTTCGTTGACATAGAGCAAAGTTTGTGCCATCGACAAATCAATGTATTGACCTTCGCCAGTTCGCTCGCGTTGAAACAGTGCGGCCAAAATTGCACTGGCACACTCGATTGCCGTGTAGACATCGGCGTGACTAAACGGATCATTGGCATAGTCGCCACCGCGCGCATCGCCTTGACGTTTTGTCATGCCCATCTCGGCGTTAATCACGGGCGCAAAAGCTCGACGGTTAACCCAAGGGCCGGTGTTGCCGTAGCCGGTGATTGATGCGTAGACGAGCCGCGAATTTTTGGCACGCAAAGTTTCTTGACCAAGACCTAGTCGCTGCAATACGCCAGGTCGAAAGTTTTCAATTAAAACGTCGCACTTTTCAACTAAACGAGTGATCAGGTCGACTGCTTCGGGCTTAGTTAAGTCAAGTGAAATGTTTCGTTTACCGACATTTTGCTGAATGAAATAGGTCGAATTTGAATTTACTCTCGGGCTCGAAAACCTGGTCAAATCACCAGTTGGCTGTTCAACTTTGATTACGTCGGCGCCAAGGTCGCACAGCATTCGTGTTGCATGCGGACCCGACAGCACCCGAGTGAAATCAAGAACTCGAACCCCCTCCAGTGGGCGCATTAGTTAGTTGAGCGTGACGCCGAGTGTGCGTAACGCCAACCCCGCGTAAAGAGCCACGCCATGAGCCATTGCTGACTCTTCAAACATCACGCGGTTCGAATGGTTAGGTGCTGCTGTCGCAGGGTTTGTGCCTTCTGGTGTGCCACCAATAAAAACCATCGCGCCTGGAATTTTGTTCAGGACATAACTGAAATCTTCGGCGCCCATTATTGGTGCAGGCATACGCACTGCTTTGCCTTCGCCAAGAATCGATTCAGCAACTTCAAGTGCAAAGTCGCTGCTTGGTGCGTCATTCACGGTTACCGGGTAGCCGATTCTGATTTCTACAGTGGCTTGCATTTCATACGCGGCGGCGATGCCTTCGGCAACGCGGCGAATCGAATCGTGAACTTTATTGCGAGTCTTTTCGCTCACCGCACGAATTGTCCCTTCGATTAGTGCAGATTCAGGAATCACATTTGTTGTGGTGCCTGCCACAAGTTTTGTGATCGTCACTACTGCAGGATCAAAAGTTTCGATCCGACGAGTGATCATCATTTGCAGAGACTGAACAATTTCGCATGCCACTGGTATCGGGTCAAGAGTTCTGAACGGTTCTGAAGCGTGACCGCCTTTGCCTGTGATCTTGATCGACAGCACATCGCTTGATGCCATCAGCGGACCACTGCGAGTGCCAATCGTGCCTGCGGGCATCGAAGCAGTTATATGCAGGGCGTATGCCGCAGTGATTGGCGACTCGCTACCGTCTTTGTTTTTTGAAACGTCGAGCAAACCTTCTTCAAGCATGAATTTTGCGCCATGGTAACCCTCTTCACCTGGCTGAAACATAAACAACACGCGACCAGGTATCTCGCTGCGACGGTCGCTGAGCAATTTCGCTGCGCTGACCAGCATTGAA
>Ga0208147_1000169_pt1 | contig 24921 bp, 40 predicted proteins | sample DEB3_08_DNA_FD_184520 | JGI IMG/M metagenome (GOLD analysis project Ga0208147, IMG submission 184520) | Aqueous microbial communities from the Delaware River and Bay under freshwater to marine salinity gradient to study organic matter... | ecosystem: Environmental > Aquatic > Marine > Coastal ... | reverse complement strand
CAACCTCCTTTTGGCGCATCCCTCGCAAGACCTGAACAACATTGATTCTCAGGTCAACACTCCCCTGCTGATTGGCCCAATCACCGGGACGATCCTGTACGCCGCAGGTGTGTTTTCTCAAGAAGCGGCGACGATCACCTCCGGGTCTCCAACGGTCACTCTGTCTGTCGCCAACCTGAACATCGGCGCAGGACAGACTGTTCGTGGTCCGGGCATCGCTGCAGGCACCAAGGTGCTCTCAATCAGCACCACGACGCTGACGCTGACCCAGAACGCCACGGCCAACGGCTCCAATGTGGATCTGATCTTTGACAACGAGATCAACGTCTCCGGTGGAGTTGTCACTCTGCACCCCTACGTCTTCGTGTACGGCAATGACGGGCTGATCCGTAACTGCGCTGCAGGCAATATCGACGACTGGACCTCTGCAGAAGCCAACGCGGTGAACGTGGCCACTGGGAAGATCGTCCAAGGCCTGCCTGTTCGCGGTGGTTCTAACGCCCCTTCTGGCCTGTTCTGGTCTTTGGATTCCCTGATTCGCGTCTCCTACAACCCAACCAACATCGTGGTTGGCGGAACGACGATCACTCAATACTGGCGCTACGACATCATCACGAGCCAGTCCTCTTTGCTGTCGGCGCAGTCCATCATCGAGTACGACGGCATCTACTTCTGGTGCGGCGTGGACCGCTTCCTTCTCTACAACGGTGTGGTGAAGGAGATCCCCAACGACCTGAACCAGAACTACTTCTTCGATAACATCAACTACAACCTTCGGCAGAAGGTGTGGGTGACGAAGGTGCCTCGTTTTGGTGAGGTCTGGTGGCTCTACCCTCGAGGAGACGACACAGAGGCCACGGATGCTGTCATGTACAACATCCGAGAGAACGCTTGGTATGACGCCGGAAGCGCTCTTGGATCCCGTCGATCTGCGGGCTACTTCTCTCAGGTCTTCCGCTTCCCCTTGGAGGCGGGATGGGAGGCCAACGCTACCGGGACGATCACTCGAGTTTCCATCACCAACGCCGGGACCGGCTACACCGACGGAACCTACCCCTACATCTCCTTGACCGGAGGCGCGGGGACCGGAGCGTCCGCTACCTTTGAGGTTTATGGCGGGATCGTCACGAAGGTCACCATAGAAGACAAGGGATCTGGGTACGTTGTAGGAAACACCCTGACGGCCAGTTTTGGAAGCGGCGCTGACGTAGAGATCACCGTTGATGCTGTCAACGATGCGGTTTCTCTGTGGCAGCACGAGGTCGGGAAAGATGAAGTGAAGGGCACGATGGTCAACGCCATCGAGAGTTACTTCACGACCTCTGACCTCGGTGTTATCGCGGGCGGTCCTTCTCAGTTCTCTCCTGTGGGTGAGAACAAGTGGACCCGTCTGGAGCGGGTGGAGCCTGACTTCTTGCTCGACGGAACGATGGATCTGTACATCGTGGGTCGTCCGTATCCGCAGCAACCTGACAAGATCACCGGCCCCTATACGTTTGATGACAACACAAGCAAGATCGACATGAAGGAGCAGCGTCGAATCTTGCGTCTGAAGTTCGTCTCTGATGTCGTTGGTGGAGACTACCAGTTGGGTAAGGTCATCCTCGATGCTGACTTCGGCGACACCCGCGGGTACACAACCTGATGGCTGTTGGACTTGTCTATGACCCCCGGTATCACACGTTCAACTCGTGGGCGGCGCTCATGTGTGAACTTTACGCAGGCCAGAACCTTCAGATTCCTTCTCCTTCACTGGACTGGAAGTCTTGGGCCTCGGGGCTTGTGGCGATCGACGTATTCACAAACGAAGGCATCCCCAGTCCTTATGCCTTTGAAGACTGGCAAGACTGGGCTCAGGCTGTTGTTGGTATCGTAAATCCGAGAACTTGATATGGCACTCCCCGACACTTCGGCGCAAGGTTCTACGGTTGGAACAGACAACGAGTCGGCGCTGACCGGCCTGTATCAGGATGTCTTCAAGAGGGCTCCTGATCCGGGCGGCTACCAGTATTGGCTCAACGCCATGAACACTCAGGGCTACACGCCCGAGATGGTTCGTCAGCAGTTCGTGGCCTCTCCTGAGTATCAGGCCATGCAGCCTCCATCGGGGCTGCCTTCAACCCCTCCTGCTCCCGACTACACCAAGATTGCACAGACCTACGGCGGACAGTCGCCACTGAGCGTCTACAACCTTCTGCGTTACGGCTCTGAACAGGGCGGATTGCAAGGCGCATCGCCGTTTGACCTCAAAGAAGTACAGGATTGGGCTTCTCAATCTGGCGTCTTGACTCCAGAGCAGTTGGAGATGGCCCGCCAAGGGCGGACGTTTACCACCCAAGAGGAACTGTTGGGGCAGCCTCCTGCGACCGCAGCAGGAACTCCTGAGTGGTTTAAGCAGTACATCTATGCGGGCGGAGCAGATGATGCTCAAGCCACTCAGCGTGGCCTTGATTGGGTAACTCAGCAGGGCATGAGGCCGCAAGAGGCTGTCAATCTGTGGAATCAGGCTCTCGGAACCAACTTCAATGTGTCCGACCTGTTTCATCAGACGGGCAGCGGGCCTGAACTGAGCAACTTTGGTGATGCGGGAAGTTGGACGACTGGCTCTAACGCTGTTAATGACCCCAATACGGGGATGATCAAGTCTTCCGGAAATATCTTCCAACGCGGAAACGACGCCATTGTCTCAGATGAACTGTTTTGGAATCCCAACAGTCCCACGGGAACCGCCTTGGCAAATAAAGTCAAGGACACTCAGTCGCAAGGACAGCGTGCGGGGGTTGTCATCACGCCTTACGCGGTTTTCCAAGGCAAGGCAACAAATGATCAACTGCTCAATGAGATCAAAAACTCTGGAGCGGATTTTGTTGCTCTTGATCCATACCTTGGATGGGGCGTTCCTGCTGATCAACTTTTTGATTGGACAAAAAACTTCATCCCTCAAGTCAATGCACTTGGGAAAGAGGTGAAACTTGTCACGCAAGGATTTGCAAAAAAAGGCGAAGAGGACGCCGCTCGTTCCTACAATCAACAATTGCTTGGTCTTCCGGGAGTCAGCGAGTTTGTCAACTTTGGCCTTGAGGACTGGTTCCCGGCGGGTTCAGAAGAAGCCAAACAACTTCTTGGCTCCACTTCTGAGTGGACGACGCTTGGGAACGACTATCAAAAGCCAGAGAAGCGCACCATCTCGGGCACTGGCACAACGATAGGTGAGACCGGTGGCTTGCCTACGGCGGCTCCAAGCCCTGCTCCCAGTGCTGCTCCTAGTCCTGCAGCGGGCGCTCTTCAGCAGGCCGCATCCGCAAGCCCGCAGAATCTGCTGTCGAGTGTTTTGAGCGCCGACCCCAACATCGGGGAGCAACTGAAGAACAACTACGCTCAGGCGTACCTGATGGGCGAAGGGTCGTCCTTCAATGATCCCGGCGTGCAGGTTGGCAACTACACCCTGCGGTCGATGCCGATCTCTTACGACTTCTCCGGCAATCGACAGGGCGGCGGCTTTGAGGCGTCTACCCAGAGCACCAATGACCGCGGACTGCCCCTGCAGACCAAGTACACCTACGACGACGCCGGAAACATCACCGGCAGCGAGGTCCGGTACTTCACAGGCAGCGACAGTGGTGTTGCCTACCAATACGATCAAGCGGGAAAACTAATCGGTCAGCCTAGAGGATTTGACTACTCAGAGGAGTGGAAGGGAACACTGGCTCCGGTGTTCTCCATGATCGCTCCCGCTCTTGGCCCGTGGGGGATGCTTGCCAATGCTGCTTTCCAAGCGGGCCAAGGAAACTACCTTGGGGCTATTGCATCTGGTGCGGGCGGTCTTGGTGGACTGGCAGGTGGATACGACTTTGGCACCGGGACGATGACGACTCCCGGCGGAACGCTCGGCGGGATTGCTCAAAGCACCTTCCAAAACATCGCAACTGGCGCAAACGTCGCCAACGCTCTGAAGACCGGAGACTGGGCCGGTGCTTTGTCTGCAATGGGTGGCTCTCAACTGGGTGCTGATGTTGCGGGTACACAGATTGGCGACACTGGATTTACGTTCGGAGATGCTGCCAAGGGTGCTTCTGCCCTCATGGCGGTGCAGAACGGCCAGTACGGTCAAGCCCTAGCATCCCTTGGACAACTGACAAACAGCCAAAACACGGTCATTGCCGGTCGTGCTCTTTCGTTGGCTCAGGCCCTTCAGTCTGGGAACGTCAACGCCATCTCCAACGCCGTTCAACAGTTTGGATCGGCGATGTCTTCTTCGTCTCAGAGTTCTGACCCTGCTGCTGCAGCATTTGCTGCGGCCAAGCGTGCCGGAGCGACTGATGAAGATGCCGCATCTGCTGCTCGGGCGGTAACCGGTGGAGATGCGATCGATAGGGCTACAGCACAAGCAACCGGACTTCCGATCATTCAAGGCGCCATCCCATCGATTGAGATTCTTGACGAGGAATGGGGCGACCTGACTCAAGCGCAGAAGGATGCTGCTGCCCGCATGACCTTGAACATTAAGGCAGATCAAGCGGCCACTCCTGAAGAGGCTGCTGCTCTGGCGAAGTCTCAAGGCTATGGGATGTTCACCTATGGTGGCAACCGCTACACCCTTGGCGCATCTGTTCAAGATGTTCTTGCTGCTGCAGGACAGACGCAAGACATTTCTGGCAAGCCGGTTGATCAGACCGCCGCACAAGAGGCATCCAAGGGCTTCTCCAAGAACGTGGCCATCGGCACGAACTTTGGTATCCAAGCCGCCAAAATCCTGAAGGAGAAGTTTGGGAATGACTTGTCTTGGATTGATCAGGCAGATCTGAACGCTGCCGCTTCGTTTGTCTTGGCGGGCAAGGAAGATCAACTCCGAGCACTGATCGACTCCGGCCAGTTTGGCAAGTCAGGCCAAAACCTTGGTGCCGGTGAGTATGGCTTCTACAGGCCCAGAGACATCACGTCAGTGGACCGTGATTACGTTCCGCCTGAGGGCTACCGTATTGCAGGCCCCAACGAGCGCAACACCGCCACCGTTGCTTATGACGCAAACGGTATCCCTGTCTACGTTACGCAGTCATCCGGCGCCTCTGCACAGCGTCTGACCGCTGCCGAGCAGATTGCCCTTGACATCAAGGAAGGCCGCCTCAAAGAGGGCGACATCGAGATGTCTGATCCCTTGACGGGTCAGATCTACGGCGCTGTTGCTGATCCCTACTCTCCAAGCAGCACTTTGGCTCGAGGCATCGTCGCTACGGCGAAGAAGGGTTTTGGCGAGCAGATTGGTTACGTTGGCGACATCATCAACTCCGACAGGCTGCGTGAGATCGGCGGAGAGATGAATCTCAGTGGTCAGGCCATGACACCTGACATTGTTCGTCAAGGCCAAAAGAGCGTTGCTGACACTTTGACCAACACAGAGGGCGGCGCAAATAAGTTGATTGCCCTGTGGGAGTTGGCGAAGTCCAATCCCGGCGCGATCGGAGCGGCCTTTGGTGATTGGGTTGGAACTGAGTTGTGGCAAGAACTTCTTCCCGTTGGGGGATCTGTTGCTGCGGGTAAGTTTGTCAACAACGCCGCCAAACTGGCCTTCTCTGAGAAGATTGCCGAGAAGATCGGCATGAGTTCTGCGGTTAGCGTTAACGCAGGTCTTGACGGTGCGGAGGCTTATGCCGCCACTTACCGTGATGTCAAGGATCGCCTCCTTGCCATGGGTTTTAGCGAAGCACAGGCCAACACCAACGCAAACTTGGCCGGTATTGGTGCTGCAGTCGCCGAGATTGGGGCGTCTGTTATCGGCGAGGGGCCAATTGTTGCTGCTGCGACCAAAGGCATTCCGACGAAGTTCCTGCGTACAACGGTTACTGAGTCTCCATCTGAAGCGCTTGCAAGCGGAGCCCAAGAAACACTTACTCAACTTGCAACTCAACGTGCGGGTACTGGCCTTGATGTTGGCTCTATCCAAAACCAAGCAATCATCGGTGGACTTGTTGGCCCCGGAACAACTGGAGCGGTTGCCGGTGCGGCCAACTTGGGTGCAGCAGTTTCCGGCGGAACTGACGCGGCGGCCGCAACCGGAACAGGCGCAGGCAACGCTTCTGGCACGACCACTTCCGTCTCCGGCGGAACGGCAACGGTCACGAATGCTTCTGGTCAGACGACAGAAATCTCCGTTACGAACGACGACATCTCCAGTGGCAACCTGACAAACAACGTCACGACGGCTGTTGATTCTGGAGCGGATGCCGCCTCTGTGGTCAGTGCTGCGACAAACGCCGCGGCAAACTCCGGCGCTGATACGAACGCAGCCACCAACGCTGCTGTCAATGCGGCCAACGCTGCAGGCGCTAACGTATCCGTGTCTGGCGGGGTTGTCACAAGCACCCAGACTCAAGGCGGCGTGACGACCAACTCTACGGTGGACAACAACACCGGAGTCAGCCAGTCCACCTCTACGAACGCAAATACGGGAACGACTACTCAGTCTTCGTCTGATGCGAACACTGGGGTGTCTCAGTCCACGACCACGAACCAGAACACTGGCGCAACGACTCAGACGGCTACCGATACCAAGAGCGGCACGACTACGCAAACCGACTCCAGTGGCGGCGTCAACACGCAGACTCAAACCAACAACAACACTGGTACTCAGGTTCAGACTCAGACCGACACCACTACCGGGACCACCAGTCAGACTCAGACGAACAACAACGTCACCACTCAGACCAACAGCAACGCAAACACTGGGGTCAACACTCAAACGGCTACTGACTCCAACACCAATACGTCTACGACTACGCAGACGGATACGAACACGAACGTCACGACGCAGACTTCCACGAACAACAACACTGGAGTCACAACCGAGACGACGACGGACGCGAACACGACAACGTCCACGACGACTGATACCAATACCGGAACGACGACTCAAACGTCCACCAACACCAATACCGGAGTTACGACTCAGACTTCGACCAACTCCGGGGTGACGACGGAGACGCAGACGGATACCAATACGGGTGTTACGACTCAAACCTCCACCGATACGAATACGGGCGTCTCAACAACGACCAATACGGACACCAACACTGGCGTCACGACTCAGACTCAAACCGACACCAACACTGGGACAACGACTGAGACTCAGACGGACACGAACGCGGGTGTTACGACTCAGACTCAGACAGATACCAATACTGGTGTAACAACTCAGACGACAACCGACACCAACACGAACGTCACGACTCAGACGACGACGGATACGAATACCAACGTCACGACTGAGACAAAGACTGATGTCAGCACTGGTGTCACAACGTCCACGTCCACCAACACCAATACTGGCGTCACGACAACCACCGAGACCAACACGACGACTGGTGTTACGACTCAAACCACGACCGACGACAACATCTCTGTCACGACGACGACTGACTCGAATACCGGGGTCACCAATAGCGTAGTGACGGATCTGACAACAGGTACGCAAATCGTCGTTGACTCTCCGCCTGTTGACCCGGTCAAGCCTGTTCCGCCGGTCAAACCTTTGCCGCCGGTCACTCCGATTGATCCCGTTCCGCCCGTCAAAACGGTGGACCCTGTTTCGCCTATCTCTACCGTCAACCCAGTCAATCCGGTAACTACGCCCCCGAAGACAAGCGTATCGTTCCCATCCGTTGCGGCTGCTTCTTTGCCTGCTTTTATCGGAGGCGGAGAACTGGGGCGTCTTGCACCTCAATTCCTAGAGTCCAAGGTCACCCAAGGCTATGTTGATCCTCTTGCCCAATTCCGTCAGGCACAAGAACAGTTTGAAAGAGAAGCCATGATGCAGAACATTGACCCTCGTCTGATGCAGATCCTGTCCCAACGAGCAGGCCAAGAAGAAGGGGCTCTTGGGCAGGCCGTCAATCAGCCTCACTACACCTACGGGCAGGAAGACTCGATCGACGACATCCTTGGTGGTCAGGCTGCCAACTATGCCAAGGGCGGGTACGTCCAACCCCTGATGGCAAAAGAGGGCGGGATGGCCTTACCCCTCTTGGCCAAGGAAGGCGGACTTCCGACGCACCGCGGTGGCCGAGAGGACTTTAAGCACGGCAAGCACGTCGCCGGAGAGGGTGACGGGCAGTCTGACGACATCCCGGCGTGGCTTGCAGACGGGGAGTTTGTCTTCCCGGCGGACGTAGTTTCTGCCCTTGGAAACGGCTCTACCAAGGCCGGAACTGACAAGTTGTACGAGATGATGCACAGCATCCGGGACAGGGCGCGGTCGAAAGGTCCAAAAGATCTTCCTCCACCCGCTTTGAAATCTCCCCTTGACTACCTAAAATCGAAGCGGTAAAGGAGCGATCATGTCACTTTTCGAAGGCACCGCACCGCCGAATGTAGAAACCACCCGGACTACAGCGGCGACTGCTCCACAGTACCTTACTGACTATCTGACTCAACTGGCCCAGACCGGCCAAGCCCAACTGGGTTTGACTGGTTCGGATCTGGTTGCTGCTCCTTCTGCCTTGCAGCAGCAGGCGTATCAGATCGCTCCGGGGGTGGCCACGGCCTACCAACCGGCCATGACTGCAGCCCTGCAGGCGGGTCAAGGTGCAGCCGCTCCGGTCACACAGCAGGACATCTCTGCCTTCTACAACCCCTATGAGCGGGCTGTAGTCGATGAGATGCAGCGCCAGAGTGCCCAAAACGTGCAGCGCAGTATGCTGCCTCAACTGCGGTCTGCCTTCGGCGGAACTGGAGCATTCGGCAGCCAACGCTACGCAGGGGCCATTGGACAGGCTCTGGGCGACGTTCAGGCCGATCTTCTAGGTCAGCAGTCCAAGTACCGTGCTGCAGGCTACCAGAGCGCTCTGGATGCGGCCATGAAGCAAAAGCAGACGCAGCAGGCTGCAGCAAGCGCTCTTTCCGGCATTGGAACGGGATCTGAGACTGCGGCAACTTCTGGCCTCAAGGCTCTTGCAGATCTCGGTGCAACGCAGCAGGCCTACGAGCAAGCCAAGATCGAAGCCCCGACCGTCCGGGCTCAGAACATCGCTCAGATCCTGCGTGGATATACCTACCCGACCACGACGACTGAGAAGTACGTTGGACCGGCGTCCTCTTATGGACCATCTCCGCTGTCTCAAGTTGCGGGCCTTGGAAGCCTGATCGGCTCTATGTTCGGTAACGCAATTGATCCGAAGACTGGTCAACCCATTCAAACTGGCATTGGGTGGAAAGCCTTGGGAGGTCTTAAAGATCTATTTACCCAAACCGGCGACACCGTGAAGGGAATTAATCCAATCTTCACCGGCATTGGTGGCACCGATGGCATTGAAATCTGACCAGTCGGGAGATAACTAGCCATGGCAACCGCTCAACGTACTCCTCTGTCTCTGCTTGCCGAGTCTCCGGAGGAGCAGGCGACGATCGACAAGGTCATTCAAAGCCGTAAGGCTCTTGAGGCGGCTTTGGCCTCTCGAGAGCAACAACTGTTCGATCCAGTTCTCTTGGCGATGGCGCAGGGATTTTTGGCGCCTACCAAGACGGGCGGCTTCGGCGAATCTTTGGGCAATGTTGCGGCGACGGTTGGCCCTGCTCAAGAGGCTCAAAACAAGAGGGCCATTGAGAACGCCCAGATGCGGATGGAGTTGGCTCAGATGGAAGCGGGTGAGGCTCAAGCCGCCCGCGGAGAGCGCGAATTCAATCGTCTTATCGGCGGTGTCTCGCCGTCTGGCGCCGCCAAGGCAGCACCCGATGCCACCACCGGAACCGCCCCTCAACAAGGTATGCGACCGCTGAATGAGTCTGATATTGCTCGTCTTGCTGCCATGCCCGGGATGGAGGGAAAGGCAAAAATCCTTTCCGACATGGTGAAGTCTCAGCGCGATCGATTCAAGATCTCCATGAACGGCATCGTGTTTGACAGCGACACGCAGCAGTATCTGGATCTACCGATCCCCGGTCAGAAGCAGGAGGAGTTCACCACTCCTTACGGCAAGTACATGATGACGCCTTGGCAATACTCTCAGTACGAGAAGGCCGAAGCGGAAGGCAAGGGCGCTGAGTGGATGGACAAGTTCCGTCGTCCCGGCGGGGTTGCAAAGCCCACAGAACAGGCTCCGGGGCGCCCAACGGTTGGTGAATCGGCTGCCGCTCAAAAGCAACGAGAGGCGGAGGCGGAAGCCGCGGGTAAGTCTCGTGCAGGCCAAACGACTCAAGTGCGAGAGGCCGGTAAGGCGGCTCTTAGTCTGATTCCTACTTACGATCGGATGGAGTCTATTCTTCGCACCCCCGGCATCGATCAAGTGCTTGGTGTTCTTGAGCGCGGAGATGTTGTCTCTGGACTTGGAAGTCTGGTGGAAGAGGCTCTTCGAGTCGGCAACTTTTCTGTTGGCATTCCTGCGGTTCGCAAACTGGTGGCCCAAACTGGCGCCTCGCAAGATGTGATTGATGCTGCGGCGGAACTTGGCCAACTCTTGGCTATGACGCAGTTTGAGCAGCGCAAGGGTCTTGGATCTGGAACCTCTGTATCAAACTTTGAGCAGCAGATGGTCAATGCCATGGGCCCAAATATGACGGATACCCTGCGGGCGTTTGGAAAGAAGTTGAACTTCATGCGCGAGAAAGCCAAGTTTGAGCATGAACTGTCTTCCGCTTTGCGTAAGAGCAAGATGCAGTACGAAGACTTTGAGGACACGCCTGAGTTCCAGAAGATCTTCTCTGACTATCAAAAGCGTGTGACCAACATCGTCTATCCCGGCAAGAAGCCTTTCACCGTCGTGAGGTAACTCGTGGCTGACAAAAAATTCAAGGTTGAAGGCCCAGATGGGCGGGTGATCATGGTCACTGCCCCGGAAGATGCAACCGATGCCCAGATTGAGGCGATTGCTTCCGCAGAGTTCTACAAGAAACCCGCTCCTGAACGCCCTAAAGCCGTCATGGATGAAGAGGGCCGCATGAGGATTTTGCGTGCCGAGCAAGAAAGGGCCGTTCGAGTACTCAAACGTGCCAACGACTCTGGCGATATGCAGGCTATTCGTCGCGCTCAAGGCGACTTGGATGCAGTTTTAAGAGAAATTCGCAACAGTCCTATTTCTGGCGGCACCACAGAGCCCCCCAAACCCCCTCCCGTCTCTCCGGCTCAGACACTGGCCACAAAGGCTCGTGAGATGACGCAAAGCGTCGATCCGACTCGAGCCATAATTGATCTTGCTGCTGCTGCGGGTGGTGCAGGCGGTGCTCAGGTAATGCAAAGCCTTGGCGCTGCCCCCGGCGTTCAGATGCCTCAACCTACTCGAGGGGTGGCGGGATGGACCGAGCAGATGGGATATGGTCAGCGCGGAGGTCAGACTTACAAACAGGCTCACGAGTTTGAGCAAGGACTTCGCAAAGGCGCCAAGATTGGCGGCATTCAACCTGAGTTTCGGTTTGCAAAGCCTCCTGTGATGGAGCCATCCGGATTGCAGAGAGCCAGTCAGTTCATGTCCTCTATGCCCAAAACCGTGGGCGCTCTTGGAGGGTTGGGAATGGCCGAGTCCGGCATGGAAGCCATGCGTCGGATGGATCAAGGTGACCCTGTTGGAGCCTCAATCGCCGGTATGGGCGCGATTGGAGGTGGCGCAGCAATGATTCCGGGTGGTCAACTTTTGGGAACTGCCATGAGCGTTGGCTCCCCCCTAACCCTGTACCTGCTAGACAAGATGCGCTCCCGCGGAATCTCTGGCCCTGAGGCTCAACGGATGTTGACAAACGTAGACCCTATGGGCAACCCAATGCCTTAACCGAATCTCTCCAAGTCTCTCTGCAGTTGCCAAACCAAGAGAGTTAGGCCCCTTCGGGGGCCTTTTTTATGCGTGTCCTGCCGTGCAAGTGGCCAAGAAGACAAGCCTTCTGTTGTGCTCTTCCATGTCTTCTAGGGCCTGCTCGTAGCCCTTATCAAAGATGAGGGAGAAGATCTTGCTCATGTACGCATCTTCGTGCTTGGAGCCCTTGTCGTACTCTTCTGCAAGAGCAACGATCTCTTCCCAGTTGGCCTCCAACTTCCCGTCGGTGACCTTGATGAGGATCACTTTTGAGCCTTGAGCCACTTCTTGAGCAGGACGCACTGTTCAACGATTTCGTCTGTCAAGGACGTAGCCTCTTGGTACTTCTTCTCGAGGCACAGATCGTGGATTTGACGCTCCAGTTGCTCGACCTTGATGAGCATGGGGGCGTAGTCAAACAGGTCCGGCATATCGGGCCGCTTCGTCAACCAAGTCATCAAATTCACGGAGTTGCTTCCTTGTTGCGAAAAGACCAGACTCGTTCGTTAGCAGTTCGCGGACCTCGTGATACCTCTTGGAGTCCTGATCAAACTTCTTGACGATCTCGAGGAAGAGGGGCAGTTGATCGTTCGTCCACCCCTTTCCGAAGAGTGCATCAATGAACTCCTCAGGCGTCACGGCGCTTCTCCTGCAGGGCGTCCGCCACAACCCCATTGAGGCTGCGGACGAACTCGATGCACTTCTCGCGCTCTGCTCGGGCGATTTTAGGCGCAGCCGCTGCGATAAAGCCATTGGCAAGTTTCACTAGGTCTTCCTCGAGGAAGGCGTAGTTCTCCTCCAACCAGACGCTGCGGAAGGCCTCCTTGACCTCTTCAGTCGTCAGGTTCATGAGCGCACCTTCTTGCGTCCGGGAGCCTTGCGGGGGGTTCCGTCCTTCTTCAGGCCGTACTTGGCGGGGCGAACCTGTGCCGTCACAGGGCTGTTGACTGTAACGATCGTCACAGCGGGTTCCTGCTGCTCAATAGCCTTCATCAGGCCATCGCTGTAGGCCTCAACTGCTGCCTTGACGATGCTGTATTGAGTGTTGGTGAGTTGCAAAGTGATCATGTTCTCTCCTTAGAAGATGCCAAACCAAACCCCGGTGCCGTGGACACAGCCCACCGGGAAGAAGATCGACCCAACAAGCAGAAGCATCCACTTGCTCGTTGAGATCGACACCACAACGTGGGTCAGCCATGCCAACCCAGTCCAAACGAGGAGCAAAAGGCCCCAGAATCCTTCTTCCATTTACCTCTCCAATCCGCTCTTCGCGTACCAATAGTTGAGCAACGACTCGAACATTGCCCGACCCCTGTTTAGGTCTTCTTGAGACCACTCCCTGACTACAGCCAGTCCCGGCTCTGTGACCGAGACGAACACGTTGGCGCATCGAGCATCAGGCAGATCAAGCCCAATCCTGTAAGCAGCCAGTTGCATGAGGTGCTCGTCGTATCCCTGAATCTTCTCCATTTGGTCACGACTGAACTCCTTTGTCTTAAAATCGATCACAACGCCATTCCCGTCGCGGGAATGAAGGTCTACTTTTCCCCCAAAACCCATGGGGTGGCCAAAAGACTTCTCCGTAGACCACTCAAGATCGCCAAAAATCTTGATGACCTCGTCCTCCGTACCCAGTACGGCGTCGGAGAACTTCATCGTGACGTGACGGGTCTCGAAGAAGGATTCAAGGGCAGCATGGACCTCTGATCCCCTGTCGGCGGCCTGCTTGGCCTGCTCCTTGGAGTCGGTCTGGATCCTCGAGATGAAGGACTCTTCCGTCTCCTCCGGCGCCCGCGGAAGGGTCAGGGCGGCCATCATCATCTGCTGCAACTTCCAAGCCTCAAGGCCCGGAGATGCCGCGCACTTGATGATGGTGGTCACCGAGGGCACCAACTTGAGTTTGCGGGCGTCCCTGAGGTTTGTCGGGCGCGGTAGCCCGTTCCTGTCAGGGACTGAGTACATCGGGTCACCCTCTCGGGTATACCAATGCTGACTCTCAGATGCGCGAACGATCATGGGTACTCCTAGAAGGGGATGTCTTGGTCGATGTCGTCGAACTTGCTCTTGGTGGCCTCTGGAGCGTCCCCAGAGCGCTTCAAGGACTGGAACTCAGGTGAGGACTCAATCTTGGCTTTCAGGCCCTTGGAGAAGGTCTCATACAGTTCCCAGTCAGGCTCCCCGAGGCGGAACAACTGGAGTTCGTTGTGGCCTGCAGGAAGGCCCTTCTGCTTCAGGAAGGAAGGAACAGGGCCGATTCCTGCCACGTTGGCGAAGGTCTTATCCCCTTGACGGCCCACCTTGTGGACGACGTTCAGGAGGCACCACTGGCCGAGGATGTTCTTGAGGTCGAAGCGCTTTGCTTCGGCGTCCGTCCAAGGCTTACCCCTCCATGCCTGCAGATCCTTCCGCAGGGTGGCGGCTTCGTTCCACGACAGGGTGTAGTTCTTGAAGATGGCCATCGGCACGCCGTCTTCCGTGACGGTGGGTTCCCCGGCCTCATCTTCGGAGTGGATCTCCCATCCGAGCATGACCTGACGTTGGAACTTCACATCGGCCTCGTAGCGGCGCTCCTGTGTACCCAGATCGACGATCCGGTACAGGCGAGCCAGATGATTGCCGGGAGGAACCAACTTGAACTCACGACTTCCGCTGCTTTCTACAAAGAAACTCATTTCTCTTCCTTCACTTGGTTAACTACCGCGGTTGCGGCTGCTTCATCAAACCCTGCCTCACGCAGGTCACTCTCCAGACGCCAGAGGATGTACTCCTTCTGGGCCTCAGGATCCTTCTTCCATTCTTCGTATTCGTTCATGGATTCATGCACCACGCAAAGACACTGGAGGCCCTGATCTTCGCCTTCTGGCGGTGATATGCAGCCTTCCAGTGGTACTTCTTGTCCATGCCCTTTGGAGACTTCTTGTCCGCTTCCTTGGACTTCCCGACGTTCCATTGAGCAACCCACTGCTCTCTCCTGCCCATGTTCTGCCTCTGCCACCCCGAGATGTAAATCAATGCACCTCGTGACCGCAGGCGGGTGATTGTGCCGCTAATTATCTTTGTGTCAAAGCCCGTAATCTTTTGAAGTTCTCTAATCGTGGCGGGCTGTTCGTTGATGTAGGACAGGATCACCTCTGTCTTTGTCATTTCTTCCTCTTTACTGGCGCTGACTTGGGATGCGGTTGCGGACCTGCTCTGCCAATTCTTTATGACCGGCGTTCTCGACCATCTCGGCGCAGGCGTCGCGTTCGATCATCACGGCCTGTCTTGAGGTCTCAATGGCGATGGCCATGATCTCTGCCTTGGCTTGATTGAGTGCTTCTTCAAACTCCTTCTGAGTAAACAGGGTCTGGCCTTGAGACCCGAGGAGGAATCGTTTCTGGAAATCTGTCAGTTCTGGTTTGCTCATGTTCTGCTCCTAATTGCTGCGGCGCATCGTTTTGCTTCTTCGTCCTCTCGGTTGTTGTCGCCCATCACCCGCGTCTCGCACACCTTCGCGCAAGCCTCTCGCTCGGCGGCTACGCCACTGGCATACCCGTCTTCCCATGCGCTTTGGGATTGAATCCGTGGATGGTCTAACGCATTGCACAGGGTGTTCTCCCACGCGAGGAATGATCCAGATGGTTTCATTTCTGCCTTGACTCGCTCTCGCTCATGCTGCTCGACAAGGGCGGCGAAGCGTTTAAGGTCTTCCGCATCGCCTTCAACCGTCTCTCGCTCATTAGTCCAAACGAAAAATCCCGCCTCCCGCGCCAGTCGGATGATGGTGTCACGATCCATGCTCATACTTCCTCCTGCTTGATGCCGTGTGCGCGTTCGATGGCACGGGCAAACTCAATGAAATCATCATGCTCTGCAAACGCAGGGTCAATCGGGGGCGCGTGTTTAACTGCAAGCAATTCAATTTGATGCTCAGTCAGCGGCTTGCGCTGTTGTGCTTCTGTATAAAGCGGCACAAGACCCTCCTTGCCTTTTATCGTTGTCCACATGACGGGTTCGCTCATAGCATCCCCCACAGGTAGCTAACCAACACCCCGACCAACACGAAAGGCCCGAGAAAGATCACAAGCAAGATGGCAAGTGCCCATGCAGTAGCAAGCCAATCGGTAAGCCATCTCATGCCTTCTCCTTTACTTTTGAAAAGACATAAGACCAAACAAAGCCACCGCCAACTTTTGCCGCAAACTGCATCAGCACGATGTGAGGCATCAGAGAACTAAATGCGATAGTCGGGAAGATTAACGAATCTACTGCAGCACCGGCCACATTTGACTTGTTGGCCTTGGCAAACCAAGTTCCCTTGGCCTTGGTAAACACCGACCAATCCACAAAGGCGGCTCCGGTGAACGCAACTGCTGAGGCAATCGCAATCATGTGCGCTGATGGGTTGGCGAGGTAGGTAATCAACCCTGATGCGACTATCAGGCATAGCATCTGAACCTGATTCAGTCGCGTCTGCAACCAATCGCGCAGTGTCAGGTCAAGGCCAATCAAGAAAAAAGCATTGATAGGGCTTACCCACGGCCCAAATGCGGCTATGGTCAGGTTGGCAACCGTCATAGCGACGGCATAGATCACGATTGCAATGTAAAGCACAGTTCCTCCTGTGTTTCAATGAATGCCGGTGCTGAGTTGTTTGCCTCAATACGCTCGGCAATGACTTCTGCGCGTTGCGCCACGGTCGGCGGCAGATACGACCCAAACCGACTAAGCGAACCCGAATTGACTGCCGCATTGGTGGAATCGGCAGAGGACAAGGGTAGGCGCGTGAAGATGTCAGGATCAAGCATCCGAAGCCCATGCAACTTGCAAAATGGTCGGCCTTGCTCGTCGCACACGGCCTTCATTGCTTGCTTCATCCTGCCCCACCATTGCGGTGTGCCTACCGAAGAAAACTCCCCGCTAGACCCCAAAGCAACCGTTCTGAACCGCCTTGCCAACCAAGTTAGCCTCGGCGTGGGCTCATGCATATGCCACACGGGAACACCGTTCAGCACCTTCGGCCATCTCTCAACTAGCGCATCGTTTTCTTGAGCCGTACCGTCGATCACATCAGGAATCAGGGCAAAGTCAAAGCCGGGGTGTCGATGCCACTCTGCCACCCACTTGATATAACCATCGACATCAAGTTTGCCGCCTTGCTTCCACACGGTAAACGCGCCGTTGTCCAAGCAAAATGACTGGCAAACTTCCGCAACGATGCCTATGTCATCCTGATAACTAAATGGCACAAGGGCATGGCGACCCGCCAAGAACCTAGCCGCATCCTTGCGCGGACCACCGATGGGGGTTCCGTGGTAGTGAATCATGCTTCACCTCCAATCCCGTGTGCGCGTTCGATGGCTCTGACAAATTCAAGCACATCTTCGTACTCCCAGTGCTGCCCGGGCGCAGGCCATGTCGGATTAATCTCGTGCAATTCAGGCTCAGTCAGCGGCTTTCGCTGCCTCGGAGCGTGAACCATGAGATTGCCTTCCCACACAGCGCCGCAGACGCAGGTCACAGTGTTTTGCTCAGGCTCCTGCTCAGGCTCCGCAAGCGCGGTGCGGAGGGCTTCTCTGGCTCTTAATACTTCTTGCCTGTCTTTTGCCAAGGGCGTTGTCGCAACTTCCAACGCCTCAAGCGCCTGCTGCGCTGCTTCTCGTAGGCTCATTTCGTCACCACCAAAAGCAACGCCACAAGCAACCCACCATTGATGAGTGCAAGCAGCAGGATGTAGGACAAGGGGACTTTCTGAGGCTTGCAGATCAGAGCAGTCTGCAACCGCTCCATGTCGCGGCTGATCTCAGGAAGTTTGACGGGAGGCTCGTAACGGCTGCCGATGGCAACCTTGCCCGTGTTGTAGGGGACTTGCTTCATTTCATCTCCAGTTACCGCCTCTTCGGCGTGTTGGAAGTAGAACACGACTTTGATCTTGCGTCAACATTGTCTTTGACGGGAAGTGCAAGTACACTGGGAGAATGAACCTCAAACAATACTTCGACGAAGAGCCCATAGGCGCCATCAAGGAGATGGCCGAGTACCTAGGGGTGACGCAGTCATGGATGTCCTTGCTGATCCACGAGCGCAGGAAGCCCTCTGCGGCATTGTCCAAGCGTATCGAGGACGCCACGCAAGGGCTCGTGACGCGCAGGGAGTTGCGCCCGGATCTTTTCCTGTAGTAGCATCTTGACACGCCGTGAGAAGCGTAAAAGGTGTGTCTGAGTCAGTCTCCTTGGGGGACGGCCTCAGATGCCGTTTCATCACCCGCAACGGGTGCAGACACCCCCGGTAATTCTCACACTGGGGTCGTCCACCCAAGGAGATTGGCTATGCCCATATACAGGGCCATCAGTGAGACGGAAATCTCCGTCTACATCACGCACGGGGGCTTTATCGCCATCAAGGGCGATGACAACGCCCTAGGGAAAAGCGTCCTGCTTCTGCTGTCCGCCCGTCAAGCGGAGCGGCTGCTTGCAGACCTGCCAGATCTGGTTGAGATGGCGACCGCACAGCAAGCAGAGTATCTTGAAGGAGGCGACGATGCCGAATCGTCTAATCCGTGACGAGATGCTCGAGTCGGAGGCGATTCTCTCGCTTCCCGTTGAAGCCCGGTGGCTGTATGTCACCATCCTCCTGTCTGCCGACGACCTAGGGCTCTTTGAGGCCACCAGTTTCAAACTGGCACGCCGCGCCGATATCCGTCGAGAGTCCGGCGACAAGTTGCTTCAGATGCTCGCCGACGCCGACCTTATCCGCCTTTACGAGGTGGCCGGGAAGCGTTACGGCTTCATTCCGAAGTTCCGACAGCGCATCCAGATCAAGTTCCCCAAGCATCCGCTTCCTCCTGTTGCCTTGATGCAGGGCGATGATGACGCTATCAGCAAAATCAACGGCTTAGGGTCAAAAACAACCGTTGGGCAACTGGAGTCCACGGATGTGCATCAGAAGTTCACTGCTGCCCAACCGCCTGAAGCGAAAGCGAAAGCGAAAGAAGAAGCGAAAGAAGAAGGAAGCATAGGAGCATCTAAGAAAGATAGGAGTGGGGTTAAGAAAAATACACGCACATCGACAGTCGTCGAGTGCTTCCCCGGTGTGGAACCCCAAGTCTGGGAAGACTGGTTGGCCATCAGGAAAGCGAAGAGGCTGCCTCTCACAAAGACCGCGATGGATGAGATTGAGGCGGAAGTTTCTAAGGCGGGAATTTCCATGCAGGAGGCATTGAAGTTTTGCTGCCTGAATGGGTGGGGAAGTTTTAGGGCATCTTGGTATCAGAAGGAAAAAGGCTCGACCCTCAACAAGCAGGAGGCCCTCGAGCGCCGGAACAAGGAAGTCGGCCTGCGTTGGCTGCAAAACCAAGGAGCGATGAATGAAAGCGAGTGACAAGCCTCAGTTCATGGAACTGATCACCGATGTCTTGGCCTTCTACAAGCAGGACGTCTCGGACTTCGCCATCACCGTCTGGTGGCAGGCCGCCCAGTCCTTCGATCTCGAGCAGGTCCGCAAGGCCCTGACCTCCCACGCCATGGATCCGGAGAAGGGCCAGTTCCCCCCAAAACCCGCCGATCTCGTCCGAGCGCTCCAAGGTACGCATACGGATAGGGCCTTATTGGCGTGGAATAGGGCCTACAAGGCGATTTCTCAGGTCGGGGCATACCAGACCCTTGACCTAGGCGATCCGATCGCTCATGCGGCGATTCAGAGCCTCGGGGGGTGGGTGAAGTTCTGCCAGTCCGATGTTGACGAACTTCCCTTCCTTCAGAAGCGGTTCTGCGACTTCTACCGCACCTACACGACCCGAGGGGTCGAGGACGCCCCTGCCCGCCTGTCTGGCATCGCGGCCATCGAGAACGGAGCCAAGGGCTACATCGAGGCCGAAAAACCCCTACTACTGAGGAACTGACATGGAAGATCTATCCCTGATGTGTGGCGCTCGAGGTTGTCCCAACCGTTGGAGCGTGGATGGTGGAAATGGGCGCCTTTGCTCTCGTCATGCGTGGAGTCAGCCCAAGGACTGGCCATCGATCACCGAGTCCATCAATCGGAGCCCTGTCGAGGCCATCTCTCAATCCCGGCAGATCTCTGACGAGGAGAAGTTGAGCATCCTGAGGAAGTTGGAGCAGATCGGCGCTTCTGACGATCCGAAGAGGTGGGCCAAGGCGCTGAAGGAGCGGGAGGCTCGAGGTGACCGCCTGAGTTCGTTCCAGAGATCTGCGTGGCGTGAGGCGATTGGAGAGCGCAATGACTGAAAAGCAAACCGACCAGAAGACCCTGCGGGACGAGTTCGCCATGGCGGCCATGGCTGCACTCTTGGCCGACATCATCAAGCACCAGAGGGACGGTGTTGGGGAGATCGTCGCCAAGCAGGCTTACAAGATGGCCGACGCCATGCTGAAGGAGCGCAATGACCCGTGAAGAAGCGCACCGCCTCCTCAACAGCCTCAAAGACGGTATGGATGCCTCTGCAGATCAAATTCGAGACGCTCTTACCGCCACCGGAGATCTGGGAGCACATGAGGAACTGCGAGGCCAGACACTGGGTGAAGAGGTTCAACGAGATCAAGTCCGAAGGTGGTTTTACTGCGGCACGAGACTGGTGGCAGAAGACCTCACAAGACATTGAGAAGAGAAGGGGGCCAGACGCACTGGCCGATTTGAAGCAAAGAATGAACAAGGTGAAATGATGGACGTTTTGACTGAAGCAGGTAAGAAGACTTTGATTGATGAAAAGAGGGCTCAGGAGATATTCGAGAGCAACTACCCTCGAATGGTATACGCCCACACGCCGAAGAACAAACCGGCTGACGTTGATTCGGTGCTCATTGAGGGCGGTGAGATCTGCGCTGTCGTTGAGACCAAGTGCCGGTACGACATGGATCTGGACAAGTTCAACAAGCAATACGGCAGCGTGTGGTTGGTGACCATGAGCAAGATCGAAAAGGGTCGTGCGATGTCAGACGCCCTTTGTGTGCCGTTCGTTGGGTTCTTGTATCTCAAACAGTCCGATGTGCTTCTGGTGCAGAAGATCTATGAGGGCGGAACGTACTTTCCAAAAATCGTGATTGAAAACACGATCACTCAAAGAACCGTCAACGGGGGTCATGTCGAAAGGACCAATGCGTACATCGACATGGCAGGTGCAAAACTTCTGAGGATGAAAAATGAGAGTGGTTGGAATTGATCCCGGTTCGTCCGGCGCCATGGTGGTGCTCGAGGACGGCGTGCCGATCGAGTGGGACCGTATGCCGACGATGACTGTCGGCAAGAGCGAGCGAGTTAACCCGGTTCTGGTGCATGACTTCCTCGCCAGTTCCTGCTGCGTCCACATCTTCATTGAGATGGTCGGAGCGATGCCCAAACAGGGGGTTACCTCGATGTTCAACTTCGGTCACTCTGTGGGCACAGTGATGGGAGTGATCGGCTCCCTTGGGCTGCCTTACACCTTGGTGCCTCCGCAGGCATGGAAGAAGTCCGAAGGCCTGATCGGCACCGAGAAGGATGCTGCTCGAGTCCGGGCAATGCAGTTGTGGCCGAAGTGGGACGAACTGCACAAGAAGATCCAAGGCCGCGCCTTGGCCGACGCCGCACTCATTGCACGGCACGGGTATGCATCGATGGTTTGATGACGCCATGGACGATCTTGGAATCATCCTTCTGGTCCTGCTCGCCTTCGGGTTGGGCGTGATCGCAATCTACATCTGGTGGTGGTGATGGAAAAGGTAATTGACCCAAACGACGCGATCGACTTCATGATCGCCAACGCGAAGAAGTACGCCCAAGCAAAGGCCAACAGAGTCTATTGCGAGGAGTACCGCAAGACGATGAAGGCCGAACTCTGCAAGGAGGCCCTCGTGGCAGGCTTTGAGGCCGTCAACGCACAGGAGCGGGAGGCGTACAGCCACCCAGACTACAAAGAGCACCTCAAGGCCATCAAACAGGCCATAGAGGAGGAAGAGCGCCTGCGGTGGATGCTTGTGGCTGCACAGGCCCGCATCGATGTCTGGAGGTCTCTGGAGGCCTCTAATCGGGCTCAGGACAGGGCTACCCTGTGACCACCATTGCCGAGCGCAAGCACATGAGCAGAGTGGCCGATCTGGGCTGCTCTGTGTGCCGAAGGATGGGCTATCCCGGCACGCCCGCGGAACTGCACCATCCTCGAGCCGGTGTCGGCATGGCCAAGAGGGCAAGCCACTTCGATGTCATCCCTCTCTGTCCCGAGCATCACCGCGGCAAGACGGGAGTTCACGGGCTAGGGACGAAGGGCTTTCCCAAGCACTGGGGCTTCACAGAGCAGGATCTCCTTGAGGACACCAAGAGACTGCTAAATCCGACTGAACCTTAGGGTTTATCACTAGACACTGGTTTTGACTTTAGATTAAAGTTGCAACCACTGCAGCACGGTGTTGCAGGGTAAACGAAAGGTAACTGATCATGGACGCAAACAACATCCCTCTCCTTCACGCTGACGAACTCGGCCTCCTGTTGGCCCAGATCGCTGAACTGACGGCCAAGGCCGAGTCGATCAAGAGCGCGATGAAGGATGTCGCCACCAACGGCGGCGGCTCGGTGTTCGAGGGCAACTACTTCAAGGCTTCGGTCATCGAGGCCAACCGCAAGGTCACCGACTGGAAGGCGATCGCCAAGGCCTGCAACATCCCTGAGGATGTCATCGTGGCCAACACGACCGTCACCGCCGTGTTCTCTGTCAAGACCACCACCCGTTAATCAACCGGGGGCTCTGGCCCCCACATCAACCGCCCCTCAGGGGTATTCACTGGAGAAAGTAAATGGCAATCAAGGAAGAAACCTGCGTTATCACCCCGCCGAAGTTCGGCGTCACCGACTTCTTCATCGAGGGCGCTGCCCCTCTGGTGGTGGAGCGCTTCAGCAAGAAGGCTGAACTCATGGCAAAGATGGCCGAGGGCCAGTCCGCCAAGAACAAGAAGAACCGCGAGGCTCGGGACTACGACAAAGAGGCCGAGGAGGCACGCTATCGCAGCATGGACGGTTGGGAGGGCATGAACGCCGCGGCATTCCGTGCAGCCATGATCAGCGCTTGCCGACTGGTCGGGTTCAAGATGACCCTTGCGAAGTTGTCAGCGTTCGTTGAGGCTGATGGCTTCGACAAGAACGATGGCGTCCCTCTCGTCCGCATCTACGGCGAGAGCCACGTCTACACGGCACACACTCGAAACGCCACTGGCGTAGTCGATGTCCGTTCCCGTCCCATGTATCGCAACTGGGCTGCGCGTCTGCGTATCCGGTACGACATGGACCAGTTCAAGATGGCCGATGTCTTGAACCTTGTCTCCCGGTGCGGGATGCAAGTGGGTATCGGTGCAGGTCGTCCTGACAGCAAGGCTTCTGCCGGATGTGGGTTCGGTCTGTTCAATGTGGTTCCTTCTGACAGAGAGAAGGAAGTGATCAAGAAGTTCAAGATTCAATAAGGCCGGTAAGGAAAGGCCGGGATAGGCGACGTCTGTCCCGGCGAGGCACGGCAGGCGGGGCATGGCGTGGCGAGGTGATGTGTGGTGTGTCACGGTCTGGCGCAGCGAGGCAGGCATGGAGTGGCGAGGCTCGGACTGATCCGGAGCGGAGACGATAGGCAAGGCAGGTTAGGCACGGCCCGTTCGCGCGGGTTCGGGACTGGCAAGGCAGGTAAGGCGGGGCGGGGCTGAGCAAGGCAAGGTACGGTCTGACACCGCAGGCATTCAACTTTGAAGGAGAGATGAAATGGAAATGGAACGTAAGTACCTGACACAGGTCGCCAAGCAGAATGGCGGAATGTTGTTGGTGGATCAGGTGATTGACTTGGCTCGGGATGAGAACAACATCCTGCACAAGCACTTCACATGGGACGACTCAAAGGCGGCAGACGCCTATCGCAAGCAAGAGGCTCGAGCACTGATCCAACGGTGCCGAATCAAACTGGTGGAGACGGAAGCCATGGAGGTCCGCGCCTTCGTCAGCCTCCCGACAGACCGGGAGAACGGTGGCGGCTACCGCCTGACCACTCGAGTGATGAGCGACGACAACCTGAAGGAGGAACTCCTGCACGACATCAAGATGACGATCCAACGGTGGAACAAGAAACTCCACCTCTTGGATCAGGATCTGGCTGAACTGCTGATGGCTGTGGAGGAGAGGCTGCAGGGCGTCCCTGTTGAGGAGCACAGGACTGCAGCATGATGAGTCGGGAGGGCGCCTCAAGCAGGCCCCTCCCTCTGCAAAGGAGTAGCAAATGAGCACAGAGCAGAGGATCGAGTCTGGCGTCAGCCTGCTGTGGTGGCTTGCTGTTTACGCCGCGGCCATGGTGGTGGTGATCTTGGACATGACGGTCTGGCGCCCATGGTGAGTTAGGGTTTGTCCTATCTTCCTGTCGCACTTTAACTTTGGGTTAGAATGGCATCACTGCACGACGCAGGGCAACTGGAGCAAAGACATGAAGCACATCGCAGACTTCGAGACCACGATCAACGGCATTCCTTGCGGGGTGGTGGTGACGCAGGCTCAGTGGGATCACGCTGACGACGGTCGGTGGTTTGAGTCCGACTGGTTCCTCGTGGACCGTAAGGGCTACAAGGCCAACTGGCTTGAGCAGAAGATCACGGACGCCGACGAGCGCCGCATCTATCGTGAGATCAAGCGGGTGTACTCATGAGCCTGCAGGACTGCATCAATCTGGACGAGGCCATCGCAATAGCGGAGGGCCTCCTCTCTCAAGCCGAGTGGTACTGGATCTGCGAGAGCGAGACAGGCTACTGGGCACAGAAGTACCCTTGGCTTTACAGTTAAACAGAGGTGACTGAAATGGACATGAAAGAGATCGATCAAATTCTGGTTGGCAAGCCCCCTGAGAAGCGTCAGCCGATGGACTACGCAAAGGCCACGGGCAAGGCCGCTGCGATTATCTGGGGCCTGCTTTACGGGATGGACCCGGAGCTGAGGGAGCGGTGCGAGAAGATCCTCCGATCGCACGCAGAAAGTGTTGAAGAAACAACAACTTAGTCGTAAAATCAAGGCCCCACGGGGCCAAGGAGCGCATTATGTTGAAGAAGATCGCGGCCGCACTGGCCATCGCCGGAACCGCCACCGCCGTCTGGGCCTCGTGCTCGACGCATACGGTGACCATCAACGGCAAGACCACCACCTGCACGACTTGCTGCACGGGACA
>Ga0208147_1000168_pt1 | contig 24948 bp, 24 predicted proteins | sample DEB3_08_DNA_FD_184520 | JGI IMG/M metagenome (GOLD analysis project Ga0208147, IMG submission 184520) | Aqueous microbial communities from the Delaware River and Bay under freshwater to marine salinity gradient to study organic matter... | ecosystem: Environmental > Aquatic > Marine > Coastal ... | reverse complement strand
CTCCAGCACGCGCCCGTTGGAGTCCGTCACGCCGTAGCATTGCCAGTCCCGCCACTGGCCGACCACCAGCACGCCCCGTTGCGCGGCCCACGTCAGACCGGCGAGGCTGCCCAGTTCCCGGTGGAACAAAATGGCTTGCAGCTCGGCCAGCGTCGGCTGCCGGAATCCGTCCTTGGCAGGCGGTTTGCGCTCGGCTGTGGCCGGTTTTGGGGCTGGACCGCTGGGCTGTGCCGGCTTTGGTGGGGTGAACTGCTCCGCTGTGCCGTCCTTGGCCAACAAATTGCCCCGCTCACCTGGCCACTTGGCCGCCGCCTCCAGCAGCCGCAGCAAATCCTTCTCCGGCCACGGCGGCTGGCACGTTTCGTTCCACGGCCGGAACGCGGACAGCGCCAGTTGCGGATCGAGGTCAAAGCCCAGCACGACCGCCTTGGCCAGCCTCGCTGTGGTGCCGTTCCCGTCCTGGCCTTGGATGGCCGGCGCGCACTTGGCGAGGTAGGCCATGGCCTGTTCGACTGGCGGACGGATGATGCGACGGGGGACTTTCATTTGGACTCCTGAAACTGAACAGCCCTTGGGCAGACCGCGATGTAGTTGGGATTTGCCTTCACTTTGACACCCTCCGGTTACGCACCTGTTCGGTTCTTGTCGCCCACCGGCAGTTCCCAACTTCGTAGTTGCCGTTGTTGTTGATGCGGTCGAGAGTTTTTCCCGGTGGCCTTTCTCCCATGTCTTCCAAGAAGGACTCAAAGCTGTTCATCCATCGCTCGCAGACCGTGATGCCTCGACCACCGTAGTTCTTCCATGTCTTCTGATTTGGGTTCGAGCAGCGCGTCTTCATGGCGAGCCACGAGTTGTATGTCGCGGTGTTCCCGCTCATCGGGGATTGTCCGTGGACAGTTGCCAACGCCCGACTGCGGTCAGTCGAGTAGCATCCGCAGGACTTTGACCAACCAGATGTCAGCTTGTTCCCAAGCACGTCGCCTTCTTGGCCGCACTCGCAGCGGCATCTGAATTGACGCAGCTTGCACCCAGACGGAAATTGTCGGTGCGGCAGCTCGGCCACAACGGTCCAGCGCCCAAACCTGTCCCCAGTTAAGATTGTGGAACGCTTAGGCACGGCTGACCCCCTCTTGGAATTCGAGTGCTCGGGGACAGACAGAGATGAATTTGGGAGACGCCTTCAACCAAAGTCCAGACAGGGATTTCACGCGACTGAGCGCAACGTAAGTCTGCCCAACCTCCAGCGCCGCCCGGATGTCAATGTAGGCACCTGCCAGCGTCGTGCCTTGCGCCTTGTGGATCGTCATGGCGTAGGCGAGGCGCAGCGGAAGCTGCCGCATCGTCGGCCCGCGGCGGTCGCGCGGACTCTGGTGCCACTCAAACTGATCCACGCCCACCAGCGCGCCGTCGTCCGTCTCCACATCCACACTGAACGGTGTCATCGTCACGACCTTGCCCGTGGTGCCGTTCACGAACCGGCCTTGCGCGTCATTTACGGTAAACATGACCCGCGCCCCTTTGCGCAGGCTCAACTCCAGCGGCGTGATCGAGTTCTTGGCAAACCACTCGCGCACCCGGTCATCGCCCGGCGGCGTGAACTCGGAGGTGTAGGCCCGCTCTGGCCCGGGCAGGTCGTCCAGCATGGCGCGGTTCACCTTATCCACGTCCCGGTTGTGCGTGCAGAGCCGTGTCAGCGTGGCCGGCGGGAACATCTTCACGCAGTTCTCCAAGGTCTTGCGCGAGCTGGGCGTCAGCCGGCCCCGGCGCACGTCGTTCAGGGCTGCCAACAGTTCCGGTTCGTCCTGCCGCCACACCTTCGTCAGCCGCACCACCTGGAATTGCGCCCGCTGCCACGACTCGCTGGAAAACGCCCAGTCATGCGGCTGCTGCATGTCCCGCCGCACGGGCGGAAGCTGGAGGAAGTCGCCCGTGGCAATGATCTGGATGCCGCCAAAGGGAACCATCCGGCCCCGGCACCGCCGCAGCCACAGGTCGAGGAAGTCCATGAGCCGGCCGGGCATCATCGAAACCTCGTCGATGACCAGCGCGCGACACTGGCGGATCCGCTGCTTGGCCTCGCGCACCGATCGGCTGCCTGACTCGTCGAGGTGGTCGGCGAACTCGTCCAGGCTCTCGCCCGGTTGCGGGCCGAGGCCAATGCCTGCCCAGCGGTGAAGCGTCATGCCCGCCACGTTGAGGGCAGCAATGCCCGTGGGCGCGACCACATCCGCGTCCGCCCCGCCAGCGGCGAGCCACTGGCGCAGGAGCGTGGACTTGCCGGTGCCAGCTTGGCCGGTGAGGAAGATGTTCGCGCCAGAGTCGGCGAGGGTGAGGAAGTCATTCATGGGAGGTCAGGAAGGCTTCAATGAAGGCTTGCGCGACTTGCGGCACGATTGCATTGCCGTAGCCCCGCAGGAGTCCCACGCGGCCGGGAACCCCATGAGCCAACGGGAATGTGCCGGGTTCAACGCGCCTCGCTTTTCCGTCAGTGCAACGGAGCAGGTCGAAGACTCGCCAATGGCCAGCGCCGCTTGTCTCGGCAATTGATCTTGCCGGCACCGTATCGTTCCATCCGGGTTGGTTGCCGTGGTGCTCATCCCGGGAGTGTCCTTCCAGTCTCTGGAACTCGGCGTGACCCAGCCGCAAATGTTGTAAGTGGGGGGGGGTGATTGCAGGATTGCCTGCGTCGTCAGGGATTGTTGCGTCCCCTTCTTGCCCCGGCTCCGGTCTTGAAATCCCTGTCGCGCTTCGCTTGCCACTGGCGACTGCCACCCAGAACAGCCGTTGACGGATGTGCGGGGCACCGACGCCCGCAGCGCACAGATCGGCTCCTGCCCGGGAATAGCCCATTCCCGCCAAGTCAGCGAATACTCCGCCGAGCCATTCACGCCCAGCGCGGCTTGCAACCTGCTCGCCAAAGATCGTTGGAGGCTGGCAGGCGCGGATGAGCTGTGCGAAGACTGGCCAGAGATGGCGAGAGTCGGCTGTCCCAAGCCCTTTTCCGGCCGCACTGAATGGCTGGCATGGGCAGCTTCCGGTCCAGACTGGGCGGCTAACCGGCCAGCCCGCGAGCGTGAGCGCGTATGGCCATCCGCCAATTCCGGCGAAGAAATGACACTGAATGTAAGCTGTGAGTTCATCTACTTTGACCTCCGTGATGCTTCTCTCATCCACGCGCCCGGCTGGCAGATGCCCTTGGCGGATGAGTTCCCGCAACCACGCGGCAGCTTTCGGGTCATTTTCATTGTAATAAATCCCTCCCGCCGTTGCCGCGACAGGCGGCAGCGAGGGCGCAGTATCTACTACAGGTGGATTCTGCATGGTGATGTCCCCGCACGGCGGGAGGGAATGTGTGTGGATACAACCGGATACTACTTGGCCAAAGGAATTAGCCGCGCTGCCAGCTTGGCCGTCATGTCGAGGTCGTTGAGCAGATACTTCACCGCCTGCTCGCGGTCCTCTTTCCAGAGCTTGGCAAAGTCCGCCCCGCTCCCGTTCTTCTCGCCCAAACCGAGGGCGCGACAAATGGCATCAAGACTGCCACTGGCCTGCCGGTCGCCCAGTTGCCAGATTTCGCGCAGGTCAATGAACCAGTCGGCCCAATACCGGCCTTGGCGGATGTTGGGCGGGATGTCCACGCCGTTGACCCAGCTCCGCTTCACGAGGAAAGGCAGGTCGAACCCGTGAATGTTGAACCCGGTGAACACGGGCCGTCGCTGGCCGCCAGCAGTTCGGAAGTGGTTCCACACACTGGCGAGCAGCACGGCCTCGTCGTCGTCGGCCAGGATGAGCGGCGGATCGCCAAAGTCCGGCTGGAATCCGACCGCCAGCACGCGCCCGGTGAGCGGTGACAGTGCGGCGTCTTGCTTGAACTTGGCCTTCTTCCGCGCGATGTCCGCCGCGATCTTGTCCGGGTCTTTCAGGTTCGCCGCCGGCTCAAACTCGGGCATGAGCGCGTCGAGGATGATGTCCGGTAGCGGGCCGGTTTCGATGTCGAAGACGATGGAGGTCATGCCCACCCCCTTTCCTTCCGGCGCTGCTTGAGCACCTGTTTCCGCTCGGCCTTGGAATTCCACGGCTTCTGCGGACGATGGCGGATCATCTGTCCATTGGACATGACCGCGTAATCCACCTTGCCGATGCTCCGACGGGCCACGGCCACGGCGTCGCACTGGGGCTTGGGCGGTTCAATGACGCTACTCATATCAGTAAGGCACGTCGTCGCTGGTGGGCTTGCTCGTCGCCAGTTCCAGCGCCTTCATCAGCCGCTGGTCGTCCGCCGTGGGCCGGCTGTTGGCCTTGGCCGCCGGCAGCCAGTGCGTCATCAGTCCCGTCACCTGCTCGGGCGTCAGGTCGCGCAGCGCCTGCCCCTTGCACTTGCCTACGTGCACCTTCACGTCGCCGTAGGTGTCGCTGGTGATGGCGTCGGCGGGGCTGGCCTTGGGCGCGGGTTCATCGGGTTCAACTCCGGCGCTGCCCTTGTCGCCGGGCTTGACCGCACGCAGGCGAATGCCGCCAATGACCTTGCCGCCGTAGTTGATGGTCGGATCCTGGTAGGCCACGAGCTGCTTGCCGGCCCAATCGTCCGTGTCGTCGCTCTTGAGGATCTTGGCCGCCAGCTCGGTATTGACCCGGTTCAGCACCAGCGGCTTGGCCCACTCCTCCTCGAAGTGCATGACCCACTTCAGTTCGCGGGGCTGGTTCTCGGGCGCGACATTCTGCTGGTCCACGCTCTGCACCGTCACGACCCGGCCATCCTCACCCACATCATGCTGGGTCAGGAACCGGCTGTTCTTCATCTCTCCGATCTTAGGCATACTGTTCTGTCTCTGCTTTCTGGCCGAAGTTTGCCGTCGGCTCGCGGTTCCAGCTCCGTGCTGGAAAGGTTAGGTGGCAATGTGGGAGTCGAACCCATGACGCGCGCGGCAGCTCGCGCCTCGGAACCGGTCCTCTTTTGGGGGGCTGCTATTATGTCGTGTCATTGCCATGGTGAGCGCGGGCAGAATCGAACTGCCTCTTGCCGTTTGGATGCCTACTCCGCAGGTCATGCGTCTCGGACTTGCCGTGCTACCGTTACACCACGCGCTCATAAATTACTCCCACGTCATCCCATGCACCGCCTTGTCCAGCGGCGTCACGTTGGTGTGCGGGTTTTCGTAAAGGTCCGGCATGGCCTCAATCTCGCGCCAGAACCGCTCGGTCAGAGGCAGGCCCAGCAGGTCCAGATTCAGCCGCTTGAACAGCTCCTCGGTGAACGACTTGGTCACATGGTTGTGCGTCCAGAACAGCCGCTCGGTGCGATACTTGGCCATGAACCAGTCGGCGAACTGGGGGTAGCTGGTGCGCCGGGTGTTGCAGCAGAACTTGCCAAGGAAGTGGCTGCTGGTGTGCTCCAGCAACTGCTGCCGCGCGACGGGGGACAGCACGTTGGCCGCCTCATTCCACCACGGCAGGCAACTGCGAATGTCATCCTCCAAGATGAAGATATTGTTCCAACTGGGAATTTGCCGCCACTGGTTAGTCCGGCCACTGGCCCACAGCCGGTTCATAACTCCATCCACGGCGCTGCCATCGGTGTTCAGCAGCCCGTAATTCTCGTGGTGCTCAAAAACAAAGTGCGTGGTGCGCCTCACCACCTGGGCGAACCGCTCCGACTTCACCAGTCGCTCAATGGCTTGGAGCGCGTCCTGCGGCTGGCCATCGGCCGTCGTGTGGTAGTCGCTGGCCCGGATGTAGGTCACGCGCACACCCCCCGCCATCTCGTTGTAGTGGAGCAGGTAGTTGGCCAGTGCGATGCCCCGGCACGAGGCCAAGATCAGCACGTCCATGTAGGGTTTGCGGTCGCCGCCTTCCCAGAGCGTGTCTTGGTAGGGCTTGATGTCGTTGACGGTAATCATGTTAAAACTTGGGTTCCTCAGTCATGCGTCGGGCTAGGTGGTTTGCTGCCGTCACAATCTCTCGCGCACTCCAACACGCCCATGTCTCGACCAGTAATGCGGCATCTTCCGGTGTGGCCGCGAACACCACAGGCACCTCGTAGCGGTGTTCGATCATGGCCAGCGTCCCGATCACCGACCCTGGCGCTATGCGGCTCCGGTAGTTGCCAGCCTCGATGTCCTCCTGCCGGCCCACCACGAGCAGGCGCTTGAACCGGAACGACCGCAGGCGCAGCAGTTCGCGCTCGAACCGCGCTCGGTCAATTCCAGTGCAGCAGCCAACGAGGTCCGCCACTGACTTGCGCTCCACGCCAAAGACGTGCTCCCCGCCGCTATAGGAGTAGTCACCAGTAGTGAGGGTGGATACCTCACTGGCAAGCTGAGTGAACACCAGCGGTGTCTGCTCGCGGGTGTCCACGATGATTCGCGGCATCTGGCCGTCTAACTCCGGCAGCTTTGTTTTCAATGGGTTGAGCACGGGCAGCTTCATGCGTAAACCTGTGCCTCCTCCATGATGGGCGCTTGGCCCCGCTTGATAAACCGGCGCACGCCTGCCACGCCCCGGCTCTCGGTCGTGCCGTAAATGTTCGCGTCCCAGTCAATGCACCGCTGGCAACTAAAACCGCCAGCGTGACGTTTCACCGCGATTCTTCCACAGGGGCACAGCTTGGTTTTGGGGTCGATCTTCATTGGCGCAGGTAGGCGATAAACCGCTCCGACAACAGGCTGGGGAAGCTCACCACACCCCAGTGCCACACCACCCGCACCTCGCCAGTGGCCGCGATCTGCACACATTGCAGCCCCGTGGCCCGCGCCTTGTCACCGTCGCCAGCCGGCCGCTTGGCGTCAGGGTGCTGCCGTAAAAGTTCAATCAAGTCAGTCATGCTTCATCCCTTTCCCGGTCGTGGTCTTCATCCGCCTTGTCCTCAGCCAGCCGCAACCGCTGCTCCGCTGGCGTCTCACCGTCACCCGTGCCACCACAGGTCGGGCACTGCACATAGCCGCGCTCGCCGCACGTCTCGCACATGCCGGCCCCGTCACAGTGATCGCAGGTAACAAACCCTTCGCCGTCACAATGGTCGCACGGCTCGGGATCTTCCTGATTCCACGGCGCGCGTGGGTCGTGCTCGGCCCCGGCGGGGTAGTGATAGCCAAGGGCGCTCACAACTCCTCCTCCTGGCGTTTCATCAATTCCTCCCAGTCGCGCCGAAACTCCTTGTTCGAGCGCATGGCCTGCCATTGGATGACGGACAGGCCGCCAAGGATGGCCGACACGATGACAAGTAGGACGGATTCAATGGTGTTCATCGAAGCCTCCGGAAAACAAAGTGGCCAGCCCGCAACAGTTTCTCGGCCGGAACCTTCTCGCGCTTGGCTATGCGCCCGGCGATGGCGCGGCACATGTGTTCCATGGCTCCATCGCAGTCCGGCGCGGTGGCTGTGCCTTCCCACACATGCTTGGCGTGGAGCCGGAACTCCCAGCGATACGCCACGGTCGGGGTTGACATGATGGCAGTCATTTCGCTGCGTCTCGCTTTCTTGAGTAGCCCTCTGCTGCCAGATGGGTTCTCAAACTTTGAACCAGCCAGTATGTGGGCTTGGTTCCGGGATTTTGCTGAAGCGCACGGACGAGCATCCGCTCCACTTCGGGATAAGGGGTCAGATCAACGGACAGTCTTGCCCGGTTGTCTTTGCCTCGCAAAACAGATTGCATGCGAGACTTGTATGACAAGTCACACAAGCAGACAAATACTTTTTTTACAACACTTGCGTTTTGTCTGACAGGTGCGAGGTTTAGGCGCATGAAGACGCGATTGCTGGAAACCAAAAAAAAGCGAAACATCCTCTCGGTGGACCTTGATGCCTACCCGGATGTGCGGGATTCGCTGGCATTGGCGTGCGAAGCATCCGGCAACACGCCAACCAAGCTGGCCATCGAATCCATGCGGCGTGCGCTTCCCGCAGTCCTTGGCAACTTCTCCCGTCTTTCAGCGGAAGCGGCCGCCCGCCTCAATTCCAGCGTGCCACCTGGCGAGGCAGCCGCCGGCCCGGTCGCCGTGGCGGCGCTGACAGGACGCGGGCCGACACCTCCAGTTGGCGGATCCAGCGGCGCAGCTTCTTCGCCAGCCAAAGCCGGTCGAACGGCGAAAGCGCGCCAGCAATAGCCTCCAGCTCCGGCTCCAGTGTCACCCGCTTTTTCATGCCCCTCACTATGCTAAACGCAGTAGGACACAGGCTGTCCGCCAGCCGTCGCACACCGCTGGCACACTCCCGTTGTAAGTCCTTGTCCTGACGAAACCTAATATGACCGAGTGGTTCGCTCGGCATCCTTCAGGAAATCCCACGAAAATCGCCAGTTTTCCGCAAGTGCCTGTCACGCTGGCATCACAAAAGCAGCCGTCGTGAATGCCAGTGAATATGGATGGATACTAATTCGACACGGAAACAGGCACCTCGGGCACACTGCTGGCACACGGGTAGGTGAGCCGTTGCAGGTGCGGGGCAAGGGCGGCCGCGTTCGCGTGGGTGTAGTGGCGATGCACGTTTGAGTCGGCGTGGTTGGCCAGCAGTTGGGTCACGCGCTGCTCGACGCCGGCCAAGGCGAGGCGGCTGATGAACGTGTGGCGGAACAGGTGGAAGTGGCCACGGGGCACGCCCGCGCGCTGGCAGATCACCTTGAACGTCTGGCTGAAATGAGCATCGCTCTTGGCCAGCACGTCCTCGGGCAGCACCGTGCCGGAGCCGCGTTGAAGCTCGAGTGTGGCGGCCAGCGCGGGATGCAGAGGCACCGTGAAGCTGCTCGTCTTGCTGGTGCGGAAGTGAATCGCCTCGCTGGTGATGTCCTCCCAGCGCAGTCCCTTGATGCTGCTGATGCGTGCGCCAGTGTAGAGGGCAATGTCTACGGAGAGGCGCAGCCACGCCGGCATGGGCTGGGCAAGGATCGCGGCCAGCTCCGCGTCAGTGAACGGGTCCGGCTCGTGGCGCTCGACCTTGAAGCTGAACGTCCACGGGTTCTCCTCGAACTCGACGTGATGCAGCTTCTTGGCCTCAGCCCAGGCCGAGTGCAGGAACCGCACCTCGGCCCGGAGCGTGGCCGGCCCAATGTCAGCAGCCCGGCGGAATGCCACGTAGCGGCTTGCCACTGGGTAAGTCACATCCGCAACCGTGGCGACTCCCTCGGTCTTAGCCCAGCCGGTGAAGGCGTTCACCATGAACTGATACCGTCTCAGGCTGGTGGGGCGCACGCCTTGGAGTCCGGCCAGATAGTCGCGCAGGAAGTCAACGACGGGCTTGTGCTCCAGCATGGGCGCGGCCCCGAACTTGGCGCGGGCCAGCCGTTCCTCAATGGTGCGCCGGATCTCCAGCACGGGCGAATCCTTGGGCGGGGACTTGCGCCCGTCGTGGCGGACGCCAGTGGAGACGCGCACCCGGTCCGTTGCCGTGGTGTAGCTGATCCACCAGAACGGGGAGCGTGGGCGTTTGTAGATGTTGGCCATGGGATCAGCCTTTCCGCACCTTGATCTCCCCGACCGAGGGCTTGCGAATGAACCGCGCCACCGCCACCACATCCGGCTCGCGCATGGGCTGGCCCTCTGGCGTCTCGATCATCTCCCGAGTGCCACGCAGGGCACTCAACACGAACTTGTTGAGGGAGTAGTTGAGCCGCGCCGCCTCCTGCTCCAGCCACGCCAGTTCCTCAAGCGGGAACCGGACACAGATGGGAGCTGAGTCAGTGCGGACTTTGGCAAGTGCCGTGCGGCGGGGAGCGGTCTTTGTCATGCCAGATACTTACAACCCAAAGCGGATACTTACAACAAATTTGTTGACTGGGTATTCATTGGTATCCATTCTATAGCCATGACACGCGACGAAGTGATGAGCAAACCGTGGTGGACTACGCAGGACGTGGCCGTTTATCTCGGCAAGACCGTGGATGCCACGCGGCAACTGATGAGGCGGGCCGGGGTCAAGCGCAGCAAGGCGGACCGCACCCTGACGTGCCGGGTGTGGGTGGACAAGGCGATCAGCAGGTAACGACAAGATCAGCGACGGAGGCACCCAATGACGACCGAATCCACTCAAGAGCGCGAATGGCCTCCGTTCGCTGCATCGCTTTGTTCGCCGACGACAACGTGGGTTTGCCCTGCGTGCGGTCGCTGGTATCAGACCATCCGCAGGCGTGACGAGCTTCCAATCTCGGCAAAACGCCGCTGCATAGAGCAACACATCGAAGAAGGATGCCGCGCCTACACGGAGCAGTCGGCGAACAAAACAGATAAGCCAGATGGCCAATCTCTCTGATATGAAAACTACAAAAAACGTCCAATTGGCCATCTTGGCTTTGGCGACTGGTTCGGCTTTCTTCGCTTCCGGCTGTCAGAATGCGCAGGAAAAAGCCAATGACAACAACGTCGTCGTGATCGACGGCTGCGAATACATCACGGTCGAAAACTCGATGCGCGGCGGAAACAACTATTCCTTCGCGATCACGCACAAAGGTAACTGCAAAAACCCGATCCATCACTGGAACGGCGGCACGCATGATTGAGCCGAACGACCCAAGCTCAGCGACGGCGGCCACGAAACGGCCCGATTGAAACCAAGACACGATGCCGCCGTTCGCTGAAGCGCGTGGTTAGGCGCACGGTCAAACTGAAAACAAAATATGAAATGCAAATGCTGGTCTGAACTAAACGAACGCCTCAAGGAGAAGAATCTGAGGCTGTGCTCGGCGGCGTTCCGAATGCCGAGCTTCACGCTCGTCCCAACACTGCGGACGGAATGGATAAGGGCCTCGGAAGCGCCGAAAGGCCAGAAGCGCAACCCGCCCGCGATGTTCGCAAGCCACTGCCCGTTCTGCGGTGTCGCGATTGAGGATGAGAAGGTCATGGATGCGAGTGCGCCTAACGAAAAGCGCAGCAATCCGGCGGTGGACAACCAGAATGCCACAAATGAAACAACCCGCTAAAAAACAACAAGTAACGGTGGACAAATCCAAAGACATAGCCGGATTGGCTGCCGCGCATGGTTCGGTGGTCGAACTCGCCAAACGCATCCCGTTCCGAATGGTGATGCACATGAACTGCGGCAAGGAACACCACCTCGACTATCTCAACCAAGAACTCAATCTCGCGTGCTGCATCACGACGCCATACCGAAATGGACAGCCCGGAAAAGGCGTGAAGGAGTTCGGGATAAATGAACGCACGGCGAAGTCATACAAGACTCTAGCCGCGCTACTGAAAGCTCACCCCGCAATCGCTCAAAAGGCGGCGGGACTGTATCCACCGAACAATGATTCTGCAACCAACCGTTAGCATAACATGAACCCAGATTCAGCCATCAACCGTCTCCGTGAAGTCATCAGGCTCAAGCACTTGAGTCTGTCCACGGAGTCAATCTACGTCGGGTGGGTGGTGAGATATATGGATGCTATCTTAAAGCTGCCACCTGGAATTACAAGCGAGCAGAAGGTCGAGGCATTTCTCACGTCACTGGCCAAGACCGACTGCTCCGCTTCCACACAAAATCAGGCGTTCAACGCGATTTTGTTCCTCTACCGTGAAGTGCTTGGAAAACCGCTCACCAAGGTGGATGCGATGCGGGCGAAGCGACCCGCACACATTCGGCTTGCTCCTTCCATTGGCGACGTTTGCCTGCTGCTGGAGTCGGTCCAAAATGTTCACGACTACCCGACACGGCTGGTGGTTCGGATGCTCTACGGCTGTGGAATGCGTGTGACCGAACCGCTGAACCTGCGGGTTAAGGACGTGTTGCTCTCCGAGTCCCGACTCGTCATCCGTGACGCCAAGGGCGGTAAAGACCGAGTTGTTGCGCTCCCGTGCTCGTTGGTGGTCGAGATGCAGCACCAGCTTAGGGTTTCCAAGGTCATGTGGGAGAGGGATGTCCGCGATGGTGTTCCGGTCCAGCTTCCTGGACGGCTGGGAGAGAAGTATCCACAGAGCCGGTTTGCTTGGCAGTGGGCATTCGTGTTTCCCAGCCACAAGCCATGCCAGCATCCGCGCACTGGCGAGACTGTCCGCTGGCGAATGCACGAGGCCAATGTGCAGAAGTGTGTGCGGGATGCTGCACGAAATCACGGACTGGCCATCACGCCCCACGTCCTTCGCCATGCCTACGCCACCCACGCCTTACGCCAAGGCGCAAACGTCCGCGACATTCAGGACGCACTCGGGCACGCGAACATCAACACCACGATGGGCTACCTCACGGCCACGCAATGCAACGTGGCGTCCCCGCTGGAGTTTATCGAATCTTCGTCCTCGCCTGCTCCCGCAGCGGTTCAAACTCCCGCTTGAAGTATTCAGCAGCCTGCTCCGGCGTCATCCGCTCGAACCGGGCCAAGTCCCGCGCCAGCTTCGCGCGGTAGAGCTTCCCAACCTCGGCCTGATACCGGGCGAACTGATCCGGGGTCATCTTCACCCGCTTGCCGTCCTTTAGCACCGTGGCCGCTGCGCTGGGCACGGGCAGGAACACGCCACGCTGGGCTTTCTCGCCCAGTGCCTGCCACACCGGATCGTCGCTGGCCTCGGACGTAAGCCATGACCACGGATAGCGCGGACGCTCGACCGGATCACCAAGGACGTTGACCACGGGCGTGCCCGAGTAGCGCCGGGCGATGGGGAATTCCCGCTGGATGTAGTCCCACGCCTCCATGGGCTTGGTGATCTCCGGGGCAAACCACGAGTCCACTTCCTTGGCCACGGTCGGGACGGATCCGCCAGCGGTGCGGCCGAGGAACGCCAGATACTTGTTGGCGTTCTGGTCCTTGGCCATCTGCGGGCCGCGCTCCAAGAGCACCATCAGGTTGCTCAGAAAGTTCTGGTCGAGGATGACCGCCTTGCCGCCGGCCAGTGCCGTGGCGAACTTCACGGCCATGATCTGCTCGTTCCACTTTGGGTCATACCGCTTGGCGTCCATCACCTGGCCCACGTAGGCGAAGCCCGTGGCCCACGGCGTCTGGCGGTAGTCGAAGGAGCGGTTGCCGAACTTGAGTGAGTAGGGGCGGATGCCCTGCTGCTCCAACTGGCGGCGCTTGTCCGGGTCAATGCCATTCATGCTGCCCGTCACCTGGAACCACGGCTCGTCGTCATCGGCCCCGCTCATGGCCCACGCCAGCACACCCATCAGGGCCGCGTGCGAGAGCAGCACCTTGGCCCGCAACTGCTGGTATTCCTCGGGCGTCAGGTCTTCACGGATGCCAATGGCCTGCCGGGTCCACTCAGCGTTGCCAGTGGTGCGCCAGTTGCGCAGGACGTAATACAGGCCGAACGGCGAGTGTTGCAGAAGCAGGTTGCCGACGTTGGCGGAGATGCGGACGAACGGCACGATGGCCACCAGCGGCGGAACCTTGTCCCGCGCCGTGATGAGCACCTTGGCGATCATGCCCAGCAATCCCTGCGGCTCGTTGTTGAGCGTGGCCTCCAAGGCAAAGCGGTGTTGCGCGTCCAGAATCTCGCTGGGCCGCTGCTGCTCCAGTATCTCGACCACGCGCCGGTCCAGGTCGGTGCCGGTCAAGCCTTCCGCCTTGGCCTTGGCTTCCGCTGCCGCCCGTTTCTCCGGCGACTGGTTCAGCTTCTCGAAGATGGCTTTCTCCACCTCGGGCCAGCTCGCGGTCTTGTTCTGCGCCACGATCTCGTTGATGGCGGCCACCTCGGCGCTGGCGTCGTAGAAGAACGAATCCGCCGCCAGCATGAAGCGGGTGACGTAGCGGCCGTTGGAGAGCAGGCGCTTCCACTTGTCTGGCGAGTCCTTAGCCAGCTCCAGCACGTTGGCCGCGTCCTTGATGTCCATGCCCGGGCGGGCGGTCACGTCGCCGGACATGATGGCCTTGAACTCGCCCTGCGTGATGTTCTCGCGCATCCCGCGCAACATGCCACCCATCAGTGCGCCGGCTGCCCGGGGATTGCGCGCCACGCTGGCAATCAGGTTCTCGGCCAGGATGCTGGCGTTGCCGAGGATGTTGCGCCCCTGTGTGCCGAATCCGGACAGCACGGACGCATACCACCAGCTCTGCAAATACTCCCACGCCTTGATGCCGGACCGCTTCCGCATCTCGTCATAGACATCGCGGAAGGCGCGCGTGCGCTGGAATCCCTCGGGCTTGGCCTGCGCCGCCTGCGCCTTGTCGAACAGCTCCCGGGCGTCGGCCATGGTGACAGGCTTCTGCCCGTAGCGGGGTGCCACGGCATTGCGGAACGCCTCGTTGTCGAGCAGGCCAAGGTTCAACTGCTTCACCAGCTCTGGAATGGCTGACTCCAGGCGCGTGGCATCGGACGGCTTCACCTCGGGAAGCACCACGTTCTTGCGAAACTCGCGCCGGAACACTTTCATGCGCTCGCGCTGCCACGCTTCGGACAGCAGGTTGGTCAGCTCGGCCGACTCCTGCTCGGACAGGTTCCTCAGCTTGGGATGCTCGCGGATCTTGGCGAACAGGTCGCGCTGCCACTGTCGCTGGTTGGCCGCGCTGCTGGTGAACAGGCTGGCCCAGTCCACATCCGCGTCCCGGCCCACGATGCGCAGCACCCGGTCAGTGACGTTGTTGGTGCGCTTCATCTGCTCCGCCACGGCCTTGACCGCCTCGCGCCCGCTGGCCTGCAACCACGCCTTGATGCGGCTGCTGGTCACGTCGGGGAACTTGGCCGACAGCAGCCGGTCAATTAGCCCGTTGTTGGCCTTCCAGAAGTTGACCACGGCATCCTCGGCCGCCATTTCCTTGATGGCCTGATTTGTGGCCTGCAATGCCTGCCCCGTCTCGCTGGCCGTCTGCTTGGCGATCACCAGTGCCTTGTCCGCCAGATCGAACATCGCCGCGTCATTGCCATCCATGGCCGCCTTGGTCGCGCGCACGGCGATTTCCTTGGCAATGATGATGCGGAGCGAGTCGGGAATGCCAGAGGTGGTGGACGGTGAGGCAATGGCCCCGAACGCCGCCTCAATGTCGCCGCCGTGGGTCCGGTCAATGAACTGACGCGCCGCCTCGTTGCGCCCCTGCTCCGTCTCGGTGCGATACATCGTCTCGGGCGTGAATTCCTCCAGCGCCCGGGACGGTTTGGATTCGCCAGCAGATTGGACGGGAGCCGGAGCGTCCGGAGCATCCGCCAGGATCGCATCCGTGAGCGCGGCCTGAAGCTGGTCGGCGTCGGTCGTGTCCTCGGGCATCTGCGCCTTGGCCTGGGCGATGGCCTCGCGGATGGCAACTTCCAGTGTGCGGCCAGCCTGGAGCAGCGCCTTGGCCAGCTTCAGCGCCAGCTTGGCGAGGGGCGTGAGCAGGAAGGGATCGGAATACTGGTTGTCGCTCAGTCTCCGATCCAACCTGTCCAATGCGTTGATGGCCGAATCAAGTCTGGACCCGCGCGCAGAGTCGTTGGCCGCACCAACCTGGGCAATCGTGTCCCCGTTCGCCTCGCTGGCACGCCATCGTTTGCCGACAATGTCAGAAACAACGTCCGCCACCTCTCCAATTTGCTCTGGCCGAATCTCGGCAATCATCCGTGAACCTGATCTTGTAAATTCGCCTGTGATTTCCAGTAGGCGGCCATTCAGATATAGTGCATTTCCGCCTCTGCGAGAGCTTGGCATTGAAACAACGAACCGCCCTCGACTCGGTTGAATTCTTGCTTCCGCGCCGTCCCCAAGCTGCGCACTGATACTGCTGTGATACGGTGCGTTTCTGAGAAAGGATTCAACCGCCATGCCGTTGATGAATTCCACCCGCGGGTCAACGACGAGCCTGCTGATGTCCCATGAGTTCGGCATGAGCAGCCCAGTCACCACATCGCCATCGCGTGACTTGAAGCGCACCACCTTGCCAGTTCTACCCGTGTTCCGGTAGGCAGCAATCGGATTTCCAGTCACCACCCAACGGGTGTAGCGCTGGCCGGCCCGCTTGCCGGTGAAGTCGCTGAAGCTCTTGCTTGACTCGGCAATGGTGAACTTTCCGTTTAACTCGGCACCGTTCAAGTGCAACCGTCCGCCGGGATTGTTGGTCAGGAAGGTGAATTGGAACGCGCTCGGTGAAACGCGCAGCCCTTTGCCAAGGTCGGGGAACTTGAAGTTGACCAACGCCCCGTCGCGGGAATCCTGGGTCTCCGACTCCTCGATGTTAATTGCGCCATTGCGCGCCAGCCGGAGCGTCTGCGCGAGAAAACCACGGGTGTTTTGCCACCGCTGCGACATCTGCCGGGCGCTCTGCAATTTCTTTTCTGCTGCCGCCACCTTGCCGGGCTTGGTATCGCCATCTGGCAATGCCCTTGCCGCATCAAATTCGGCTTGTGCTGAGTCGGTGAGTATCTGCAACCGCTGGTTAACCTCGGTGTTGAACCGGCCCCACTTGCCCTCAATCTCGGACCAGCCTCCAGTGTTCTCTTGGAACTCGCGCTGCATCTCATCACCTGTGGGAACGTGGCGCTCGTCGGTGATCTCCCATTCCTGCGCCCGCGTGCTGGCCGTGAACAGGTTGGACTCGTCAGTTCCGGGGCTGAGTTCAGTGTCGCTCGTCCGCACCGCGTCCCAATCGTCATGAACCACGATGTCGAGATCGTATTCGCCCGTGGCCTTGAGCCGTTCAATCAACTGGCGGTAAGCTGGGATGATTTCCTGATAGGCCGCCTCCTGAACCGCGTCGGGCATCAGCGCCATGCGCCCGGTTAACTTGCGGGCCAAGTCTTGCGGGTATTCCATCCCGCCGGAATCGTTCCGGTTCACGAACAGGCCCGTGATTTCCTGCAAGTCCGGGTTGTTCTCCAAATACTCAGCCACGATGCCATCGCCATACTTGTTGAGGAAATCGTCCGTCTGGATTTTCACTGCTCCCTGTGATTCCGCTGTGGTGTTGGCGCTCAGGGACTTCATCTTCTTGCTGGTGACGGCAGCGGGGCGCAGCTCGGCCTGCAACGGCAGCACCAGATGCGTGTATTCCGCGCTTCCGGGCAGCATCCCGGTGCGCTTGATACGCCCGAGCGTCTGCACGAACACGTTGATGTCCAGCGCCGGCTGCGCGATGACCATGTGGCGCTTGGACTGGTCCCTGAACTTGCGAGCCGCATGAAGGGAAAGCCCGGTCGAACCGCTGGCGTTGAGCAGCAACCCGTCCAGTTGACCGTTGTTGAAGGCGTTCACCAGTGAGTTCTTGTTGGCCTTGCTGAAATGGCGGTAGGTTCCCACCCCCTGTTCCGGGTTGTCGTAAAGAATGCCGGATTCGCGCCCGGTCATTTCCCCCATCTTGATGCCAGCCGCCTCAAGTTTCTGGATGATGTAGTCAATCGGGCTAACGGGCAGCGCGATGTCCAGCGCGTCCGCCATCGCCAACACGCGGTCGTATTGCGCCTGAAGTTCGAGGTCTGCCGGTGAAAGCTGCACGACCTCCGTATCGCCGTTTGGGTGCTTAATCTGCATCCGCAGCGTGCGATCCAGTGCGAACTTGAGCAGTTCATTCCAGCGCAGGGTGATGGCATCCCCAGGATTGATGCCCTGTGATTCGACAAACTGCGACAGGAAGCTCTCCATCGTGTTCATCAGCGCGATGATTGGCTTCTCGCCCCTCGACCGTGCGGCGATTGCCTCCTGGACCACGGTATCAGCCTTGGCTGCCAGTAAAAGTTGCCCGATCTGGTTGTGTGCGATGCTGGCGAAATCAGTCATGGACATCGCATCTTCACCCATTGCTGTAGCGCGTCCTCCGCCAGCACCATGCTCAACTGCGGCAATCACTCGCTTGGAGAAGTCCACGATGGCGCGCAACACGTCGGTTGTGTCGTCCACCTGCTCGATGAGCTTGTCCTTGTCCACTTCCTCAACGAGCTTGGTTTGGTATTTCACCCCGCTGAAGTCCCGCTCATGGCGCACATACTGGCCCACTCCGGCCAGCGCCTCGCTGATGGCCTGCTGCATGGCTACCCCGCCTGCTTTCATGGCGTCAACCAAGTCATTGAACGACTGCGTTGCCATGCTTAAAGCCGTGCGGAAGTAGAGCGGCATATTCTCCGGCCGCTTGGCGAAGGTCGCAGACAGGTAGAGCACCCCGCCACGGCCACGCTTGGTGCCGGCTGCGTTCAGCAGTCCGGCCTTGTGAATCGTCACCCTGTCCCTCCCCTTGCCGCGCTCCACGTCGCCGCCCGAGAAGAAGGCCGCCTGCATGGAGCTTTCTGCGTCTCCGGCCGCCTCATGCGCCTCATCCAGCACCAGCACGACATCCTGATTGCCCGCCAGCCACTCAAGAAACCGCTGGCGGTCGTTCTCCTGGTTGACTTGTGAATAGGTCGAGAAGATGGCGTTAAACCCAGCCTTCTCCATGCCATCGGCCTGGACCTCGCGCATGATCCGCTTCTGCTTTGGCCCCGTCGGTGCATTCACCAGCACATTGCCGTCCGTGTCCACGATGCGCGCCTTGTTCGGGTCGCCGAAAATAAGCGGCTTGACCTCAGTGTGGATGTCCTTCAGGTCCCCGAACATATCGCTGAACAACTTCGGGTCTTTCGTGAAGAAGACGGGAATCTTGCCGTTCAGGATGGCATAACGAATCAGCGCCGCCGCCATGCGCCCTTTGCCGATGCCGGTTTCCGAACCAACGATGAGCGCGCCCCCGTTCTCTATCTGGTCAATCGCCAGCGCCACCGTGTCCACCTGTTCAGCAGCCAGCACTTGCCGCAGTTCCTCGACCGGCATCTGGAGCCGTTCGGAAACAAACTCGTCCACCGGCCCGACCCGCTCCACCAGTTCATCGAGGGCCGCATGCGTGCCGGGGCCGATGTTGGCCGGGGTGAGGGTTTCCAGCGTGGTCGCGCCTGAACGCGGTTGGTAGGCGATCTGGCCGGTTACAGCACCCGGCTGAGAAACGATTCTAGGCTGAGTTGTTCCGCTTCCTGCAAGGCTGTTTCCGCTGGCATCTGGGGTTGTTGCAAGGCTTGGGATGCCCCCGCTTTCCAGTCCGCCAGTGGCGACCCCAGCGGGGCCGGGTTCAGCAGCAGCCGGGCCGGAAACTCCGGGGCTTTCAGGTTGGGCAGCCACAGCCGGGCTTCCTCCGGCAACTGGTCCAGCCGCCGCCCCGCCTCCGCCAGTTCGCGGTCGCTTGCCTCTTGGATTAGCCGGCGCAGCAGCCGCACCTGATCCCGCAGGAACATTTCCGGTTGCTTCGCCAGGGATTCCGCCCTCGGGAACACCAGAAGGTAGTCCGGCTGGTTCAGCGGTGCCCAAACCTGATCTGATTCGTTTAACTTCATCGCGCGCTTTCTGTGCCCGTGCCCAAACATCGTCCCATGTTGCGAGCCGGTCAACTCGTTGCGGGGCCAGTTCGCCAGTCAGCGGTGACTGCCGCCGGCCAGCGACGACCAGCACCCGCACCGGCCACTTGGCCCCTTGTTTGCCATAGAGGTCGCCATTAACCTCGAAATTGTCAGCCACATGATAGCGGCCATACAGGTAGTTCTCGAACACCCACTGCGCCCCGCGCTTGGTGTCGCCCTCCATCATGTTCGCCCCCAGCACGATCATGGCCGTGCCGTTGTTTTGCATCGCCTCCAGTGACTTGAGCGCAATCAGGTGCTCCAGCTTCTTGATGCCGTAACCGTCGTAGTTCACCACGGGAATCGTCCCGAACGGCGGGTTGGTGTGGACGGACTCCACCTTCCCGTCGGGCACGAACTTCGTGGCGTCGTTCTCGGTGACGGTGCCGATGCCTAACCTCCGCAGGAATTCGGCCCGCTCCGGGTTCAGCTCGTTGGCGACTGACTGCGGCAGATTGGCACCGATGAACAGCATCCCCGTGCCGCCAGTGGGATCATAAACGCTGGTGTCCGTATTGGTGAGCGTGGCCCATCCAAGCGCGAATGCCAGCGGTGCGGGCGTGGAGTAGGCTTGATTGGCAATGCTCGTGGATGTTCGCGCGGAAAGCGTGGGCTGCCGCTCGTAAAGGTCCACTAACTGCCTGAACTGCTCGTCTGCCGACGTGTTCGGGTCGCTGGCAATCTCGTTCGTCAGCTTGACGATCTCTGCCTCAATCGTCTCCTGCATCTGCTTCACCGTCAGCCCACGCTCGTCGGCCAGCTTGCGAATCTGACTCGCCTTCTTTTGGGGCGTGTCGCTGGAAAGCAGGATGTCGCGGATCGGGTCGCTGGCGGGTTCCGCCACGGGCGGGGTTGTGTCAACCGTCTCCGCTGCCGTGATGTCGCCAAGGGATTGCTCCTTGGACACCTCGGCAATGCGATTGTCCTGATCCGCCACGGCATTCCACGCGCCCCGGAGGTAGCCCTTGGTCTTGTCCCACAGCTCGGGGAAGTCCGCGCGCACCTTGCGGGCGAAGTCGGCAAAGCGGAGGACACCCTCCTCCACGTAGGTTTCCACGAGCTGCGCCGTGAGCGTGAGGTATTCCGGGTCCAGGCCGGCGGAGAGTTGCCGCGCCTTGGCCGCCATCTTGGCCGCGATCTCGGCCCGGCGACGTTTGATGTCGTCGAGCTTGGTGGTGGATGGGGTGGCAGGCTGCTCCACGATGGCCTGCTTCTCCCCTCTCTCAATCGCGCCAGTGACGTTATCCCGCAGCGTTTGTAGTGGGGCAGACGCTGGTGGGGTGTTTATTTCAGAACCGGCCTTAGCCTCAAGTTCCGCAAGTCGCTCCGAATTGAGCCGTCCCAGCTTGCCACCACGGTTCTCCTTGATGAATCGCAACTCGTTAAGTTCAACCCGTTCGGCAGGCGTGAGTCCTTGCGCCGTAACCTCCAAATCCGGCAGCGTGGCATCCACCACGTCGTCCTCGACCAGTTCCGTAGCAGGAGTTGCCACCGCCGGTTGAGGGGCAGGTTGCGCAGAAGGGACAGCCACCGGGGCAGGAGCGGCCTCGGTTGGAGCGGGCGGGGTGGCTGCCGGCGGTGGCGAAAGGGTAATGTTTTCGGACGCTGCAAGTCTCTGGCGAATGCCGGAAATTCTTGCTGCTTCCTCTCTGGAGACAATACGGCCAGTGTTGGTCTTGAACCCGGCAATAACAGCTTCGGGTTCAATGCCGGGAAACTCCTTCTGCATCTCCACGAATGCCAACGCATGAACTGGAGCTTCAAATACCTTGCCCCCGCGTTCAGGTTGAACCGTTGCTGCGACAATCTTTTCAGCAGCGGGTAAAGTCTCCCCCGCCCGTGGCACGTCTGCCACAGGTGCCGGTGCTCCGGTCGGGCCACGTGTCGCCGTTGTCGGCGCAGAGGGGGTGGGGGAAAGCGTTTGGAGAGCAGGATTAGGATCAAGATTAGGAGCAGGAGCGGCAGGCTCCGGCTTTACGAACGGCCCTTCTTGTGCGGTCGCTGCCAAGCGAGGAATGGACGCAAGCGCGGAGTTGACTGCCTGAAGGTCTTCGCTCGTGCCTTGGCCTTTTGCTAACCTCCAGGCTGCTTTCCGTGCCTCCAGCGGAATGGCAGCATCCCCGGCGACCCGCTCGAAGTATGGGTTAATTTTCACCGGTGCTGCCGGCGGGGGTGGGGAAGCTGAAGGGGTTGAAGGTTGAAGGTTGAAGGTTGAGGGTTGGCCAGCTGGGGCGGCGGGGGCGTCAATCTCCGGGTTGTATTTGCCACGCACGGCCGCAATGGCATCCGCCAGCTCAGGGCTGACTTCCGGCTCGCGCTTGAGTCCCAACGCAGCCGGGCTGCGGGTTTCCATGGCCGCTTCACCGCGCACCCGTGGCGTGATCGTGGTAGCCCCGGCGGGGGTTAAGGGGGCATCAGCCCCCTTCAGCTCCTCCACCGTCATCGGCTGCAACTCAATCTCGTCGGCCTGCTGCCGTAGCACGCCAGCGGTGCGGATGTTGCCAAGCTGCTCGTTTTTGTCCGCCGCATCCCGCAAGTCCTTGACCTGTTCCTTGCGCCGGGCTTCCTCCCATACCTGACCACCCACGCCAAAGGCTGCGCCCGCGAACCCGCCCTTGAGCGCGGCGTCCACGATGCTGTCCACCATCTGCGGGGTCCAGAACGGCTTGTCCGGCTGGTTCTCCGCGTGCCAGGCGGCCGTCTCCTCGATGACGGTCTGGATGGCCTCGGTCCCGCCTTCCTTCAGGAACTGGACCGCGCCGGCCTCGCCCAGCCGCCGGGCAAGGTTCTTGGTGACTTGGCCCGCTGCCGCCTCGCCGAAGACCTGCTTGATGAGTTTGGTGTCGCCAATGGTTTCGACCGCGCCGGCTGCCACGCCGCCAAGGAAGGATTGCACCGGCTTCAGCTCGCCCGTGCGCTCGTAGATGTCGCCCGCGATGCTGCCCGTCTCCTGGCCGACGTTGGCCGCGAACGAGCCGATGGTCGCGCCCGTAACGCTGGCATTGGCCGCCGCCGCCTGCCCCGCCTTGCTGGCGAGGAACCGCTTGGCTACGTCCGCCCCGACCATGCGCTCGCCCACGGCACGGGCAACCGCACCCTTGGCCGCCAGCGCCCCGACACCACCACCCGCCATGCTGGCCGCCATGTTGGGCAGGTTCTCGAACACGGCCTCGGTGATGTAGGTGCCAAGGGTGCCGGCGTCCTCGATGTTGCGGAACGTGCCCACTTCGGCGGGATTCTCCGACGCTTCCGCCATGTTGCGGGTGTAGCCCCGGAGGAACGACTTGGCGAACTCGTCCGCGCCGAACGTGTCCGCGATGACGGCGGCCAGTCCGAAGCCGGTGGCCTGCAACTGATCCACGCCCCGCTTTAAGGATGACGCCACGGTGCCGCCCACGCCCCGGTTCACGGGCAGGCTCGGCCCCGGCTCCCACAGGGGAGATGAATCAAACGCGGTGCCGTAGTCTCCCGGGACCGTATCCGCCAGAAGGGTGTCGTTTGGCATGGTTAGAAAGCTCCTGTGCGTCCAGCACGCATCCACATAGCCCCGGCCGCTGACGTTTTGCGCTCGCTCTCAGCCTTGTCTGCCTTGCGTTTCTCATCAGCGCGAATGGCTTTCTCTAGGCTGCCCGCCTTCTGCCCAAGCACTTCCTTGAGCGTCTTCTCGTTGAACACACGGACGTGCTCAACTCGCTCCTCGGGGCGACTGGACTGGAGGTTGGGCGGGAACACCACGAGTTCGCCGTCTTTGAGGTTCTTCCACGAGTCCTGGTCGTCCGGGTCGAACACCTTCCCGCGCGAGCGCAGTTGCAGCACCTTGGCGCGCACGAACTTGGCCTTGGCTTCCTTGGCCTTCTTCTCGTCTCCGGCCACAAACGCCTGCTGGTATTCCTGCTCCGTCTCCGACACCAGCTTGTCCACCGAGGCCGGGGCAGGGGATGACTCGCCGCCGCCCAGTTCCGCGCGGAACTCGGCAATCAGCCGGTCCTGCTCATCGAAATCGCCACGGTCGCGCGCCACCTTGAGCGCGGCCTCGAACACCTTGCGCCGGTTCACGTCCTTGGATTGGTTCACCACGTCGCCGGCCCGCTGGTCGAGCAGCCGCTGGCGGGTTTCGCCCCGCTGCTGCTCAATTTTCAACTGGCGGCCTTCCATGATGTCGCTCAACTCCTGCGCGTTGGTGATCTTGCGCGCGTCCGCGTTGCGCTGCGCCTGCTCCACGCTGGCTCCCAGCCGACGCCATGCCTCGGGGGTGATGCGTCCGTTGTCCATGGCGCTTTCCACCTCGGCCGCCAGTGCCGGCTCCGTCTCGGACAGCTTGTTGAGGCTGCCAAAGAAGGACTTGTTCATGTTGGCCTTGGCCAGCTCCGCATCCGTCCGTGCGCGGAATTCCAGCACCCGCGCCGCGTTGCCTTGGAAGATTGGGGACGAGAACTTGGCCGCCTTCTCTGGCGTCGGGTCTTCGCTGAACTCCAGCCACTTGGGCAGGTCGTTCATGGTCTGATCCACCTCCACGCTCTTGAGCCGGTTGCCAAAGCCTTGTGCCGTGATCTGTAATCCCGCCATCTGGTTCGCCAGTTCCGCCTGCTGCACCTTGAGCGGGAACAGGGCCGTGCCAAGGTCGAACTGCTGCCGGTTCAGCCGGTTGGCAATGTCCGCTGCCGCGACCCGGAACGGCTGCAACTCCGCGCTCTGGCTCATCTGCTGGCGCGTGGCGGCGATGTCCGTCCCGGTGCGGGCGGCGGAGATGCCCAGTTGCGCGCCCGCGAGAAAGCCACGGTCCTGTTCGCCAGAGAGCCAGGGAGGTAGGTCGTTCATGGGCATAGGTCAGGCGCGGTTATCGGACGGCAGGATGGGCATGAGCGGTCCGAAGATGCTGTTGCTGCCAGAGGATGCGCCCACGGCCGGAAGCGGGGCAGGGGAGCCAAAAGCACCGGTCAGGCCAGCGCCAAACAGGCTGCCGCCCACCTGGCTTAACAGCCCGCCAATCGCCCGCATGGTCGGATCCGGAGCCGCCGCCACGTTGGCCGCCATGAGGTCGCGGTTGAACTGTCCGGTGTTGTTCGCCACGGTCGCGTTCACGCGCTGGGCCGGACTCAGGAACATGGCCGACACGTCGAACTGGCCCGGCACCGCCAACGCCTTGGTGCCAGCCAGCCACCGCTCGGCCGCGCTCAAGCCCTGCTGCGTCAGTTGCAGGCTCGTCAGCCCGAGGTCGCGCGCCTCCAGGTTGCGCCCCATGCCGCTGCCACCGTAACCGCCCGCGCCGGACCGCTCGGCCGCGTTGCGCTGGATCTGGTTGGTCACGTCCTTGGGCAGATCGCCCGCCAGCATGGAACTGATGACCTCGCCCTGCTTGCCCACCATGGCGTCGTAGCCGGGAATGGCCGCGCGCAGCATCCGCTTCAGCTCGGACTGGTTGTAGGCGTTGGTGCGGGTGGTGAGTTCGGCGGAGTCGGAAAAGTTCTTGGTGTTGCCCGCGATGGCCGCCTTCTGCTCGGCGTCAATGTCCACGGGCTTGAACGCGGGAATCTGCGGTTTCTTGCCGCCGCCGAGCAGGCCACCCAGCAGTCCGCTGGCGGCTCCGGCGATGAGGGGTGCGAAGAATGCCATACGTTGCCTTTCTCAAATCACGACTTGCACGGGCGGAGCCTGGTTGTTGTTCTGCACGACGAGCGCCGCGCCGTCGCCGAGGTAGTGGTTCAACT
>Ga0208147_1000166_pt1 | contig 25168 bp, 30 predicted proteins | sample DEB3_08_DNA_FD_184520 | JGI IMG/M metagenome (GOLD analysis project Ga0208147, IMG submission 184520) | Aqueous microbial communities from the Delaware River and Bay under freshwater to marine salinity gradient to study organic matter... | ecosystem: Environmental > Aquatic > Marine > Coastal ... | reverse complement strand
GGTCAATGGATGTTACCTACGTAGAAGAGAGACGTTGTCGGCTGAAGCAAGAACCCGTCAAACCTACAGCTTACAAAGTAGATTCGCAAAACCGAGTCAAGTGCTACGGCATATGGGGCTTGGCATAGCTGGTCTAAAACTTACTGGAGAAAAATTATGGGGAACCAATATACCCACGCACACAACATAGAAACCCGCTTTGAACTGGACTTTATCAAGAACCTTGGCAAACATCTGGAACCTCCCACCAAGCTGCCTCGTGCGACTTTACTGAAAGGATACCTGAAAGGCTGCTCTCTGCGGGTGGATTGGCGCAATATCGAAAAAGAGAAAGTGATTGCTTTTGCAGAGAGCGAACTGTTGACATCCTCCCCGGCCTGAAGGCGGGGGCTTCTCAGGCATGCCGGTGAGTATAGCAACTTCACAGAAAGGAGAGCGGGATTAGGGCTTGCTTCGCAAGCCGCGCTATACCTCCCCGGCCTTCAGGCCGAGGTTTCCCGCGCAAATTGATGAAATGGCAGCGCGTTGGAACCCACGGCATGCAATCAGGAGATTACAGGGTCGCGAAGAACTATGTCGACGGCTGCACGCTATATCAGATTTTTTACAAGGATGAACTTTTGAAATGGTGCAACGACTTTGATGGGTGTAAAGAAGTTGCTGAAAAACATGAAAGGGAGAAAGCATGACATTAATTGGCACGAATGACGTGTTAGGGACTGGAGACAGCAAAAGTGGAAATTGAAGAGATCAACGAACGGCTGAAGCACTGGAAGCGTCGATACAACGAACTGATGGCCGTTTATGGCGACCTGAACAAACTTACCGACGCAATGCCGGATTGCAAGTTGCTGCGCCCGGTGTTCGACGTTTGGACTGCCTATACGGTTGCCATGAGCGAATTAATAGGAGATCGTAACGAGTGGTTGCAGTGGTACGAATTTGAGTGCGGCATGGGCAAGCGACCAAAGACTGTTGCTTTCGTTAATGGATGTGAATTGGAAGTAAAGACGTTGCGACATCTGGCGCGGGTGATCGCTGATGATTCTTAACAGGGAGATAACAGGTAAATGAGCAATCACACAACAAAAAACGAGATTGAGTTCATAAAAAACCTCGGAAAGCACAACCTCCACAATGAAAATTATTCCGGGCCGAAGGACAAGAAGACCTTGCTCAAAGGCTATCTCAAAGGGATCGAGAAAAGGGAGAAGTGGGGCGAGATTGATAAGGAGGAAGTCATGGCATTTGTTCTGAGGAATTGATGATGGCTGAGAAAGTGACAATCGGGAATTGCGAACTGTGGCACGGTGACTGCCGCGAAGTGCTGCCGCTGCTGCCGCCCGTCGATCTTGTGCTGACAGACCCGCCGTATGGGATTGGAGCGGCGCGAGGCTCGCACAGCAACTTGAAAATGGACGACGAAGATTGGGACGACGCAACCCCGCCAGATTGGCTTTTTGGGCTGATGCGCGAGAAGGGCAGGCAGTTGATTGTTTGGGGCGGCAACTACTTCAACCTTCCACCGACGCGCGGGTTTTTGTTTTGGGACAAATCGCCAATGCCACCAAGCTACGCGGTAGGCGAAATGGCTTGGACTTCGATGGACATGAATGCGGCCAAGTGGTGCGGAAAGGTGGGCGACGATGTGCCGGTAAAAGACAGGGCGCACCCGACACAAAAGCCTGTGCGGTTGCTTGAGTGGTGCATAAGCAAGGCGGAAGGCGTTGAAACGGTTTGCGACCCGTTCATGGGCAGCGGAACTACTGGCGTAGCCTGCGCCAACCTTGGCAAAGCCTTTACCGGGATTGAGCGAGAGCGCAAGTATTTTGACATAGCCTGTGAAAGAATATATAATGCGTATCGTCAAAATACGCTATTCGGGCAAGATGAAAACGTGCAAGAAGTGCCTGCAAGCCAAGCCGCTATCGAGTTTCAGCAAGAATGAGCAAGAAGAACAACCCGGCCGACAAGGTCGAGCAGTGGCCCATCGAAAAGCTGGTGCCCTACGCCAAGAACTCGCGCACGCACTCCGAAGACCAGATCGCGCAGATCGCTGCCTCGATCAAGGAATGGGGATTTACCACCGCGGTTTTGGTTGACGAGTCTGGCAGCATCATTGCCGGTCATGGTCGCCTGATGGCCGCCCGTAAGCTCGGCCTGGCATCATTGCCGGTCATGGTTGCCAAAGGCTGGAGCGAGGCCCAGAAGCGTGCCTACGTTATCGCGGACAACAAGCTGGCGCTAAACGCTGGCTGGGACAACGAGTTGCTGGCGCTGGAGTTGGCCGAACTCGATGGCCTGGGCTTTGACGTTGAGCTGACAGGCTTTTCGGACGAGGAAATCAAAGCCCTGATGCCGGTGGAAGTGACCGAGGGTCTAACCGACCCGGACGAAGCGCCGCCGGTACCGGCCAACCCGGTGACGGTGCCGGGGGATGTGTGGGTGCTCGGCGGCCACCGGCTGCTGTGCGGCGACAGCACCAGCATGGACGCATTCGACCGCCTGATGGAAAAGCAACGCGCCGACATGATCTTCACCGACCCGCCCTACGGCATGAGCTACGACGGGGGCCGGGGCAAAAAGCAGTTCGGGATGATCAAGGGCGACGACGCCCAAGGCGCGGACCTGATCGCCCTGGTGCGCGACGCGCTGGCGACCGCCAAGGCCAGCTGCAAAGAGGGCGCTTCAGCCTACGTCTGCTTCCCGTGGCGCACCTACGCCGAGTTCGAGGCGGCCATGAAGTCGTGTGGCATGGAGGTCAATTCCTGCATCGTTTGGGACAAGAAAAGCGTTGGCTTGGGGCACCAGGACTACCGACCGCAGCACGAATTTATCTTCTACAGCAAGGGCGGCCAGTTCTTTGGCGACCGCAGCCAGTCCGACGTCTGGTACATGAGCCGGGGCAACACCGCCGACTACGTTCACCCCACGCAAAAGCCTGTGGAGTTGGTCGAAAAGGCCATCGGCAACAGCAGCAAGGCTGGTGACACCGTGATCGATTGCTTCGGCGGCAGCGGCAGCACGCTCATTGCCTGCGAGAAAACAGGACGGCAAGCCCGGCTGATGGAGCTTGACCCCAAGTACTGCGACGTGATCGTCACCCGCTGGCAGGAGTTCACCGGCAAGCAGGCAACACACGCAGAAACTGGAAAACCTTTCGCGGAGGTTAAAAATGGCAACGAAAAAGCAAACAAAGAAGCAGCCTGAAGCTGCTGAAAAATCGGTCACAAAAAAGCAAGGAGGTCCCAGGCCGAACAGCGGAGGGGCGCGCGAAGGGGCTGGCCGACCGGCATTTGTGCCCACTGAATCCGAGCGCAAACAGGTCGAAGCCCTGTCCGGCTATGGCCTGCCCATCGAGCAGATCGCAGTCCTGGTGCGCGACGGCATCGACACCGACACCCTGCGCAAGCACTTTGCGACCGAACTGGTCTCCGGAAAGGCCAAGGCCAATGGGCAGGTAGGGAAAACCCTATTCCAGAAGGTTATGGCAGGCGACACCACGGCGGCTATCTGGTGGTCCAAGACCCAGATGCGCTGGAAGGAAGTGCAGCAGCACGAGATCACCGGCAAGGACGGCGCACCGATCCAGGTGGCGACCATCGACGTCTCGAAGATTTCCACCGAGGCGCTGGCCGAAATTATGGCGGCGAGAGATGCAACTGACGCAAGCTGACCTGCTGGCCATCGAGCGCGAGTTGTGCAGGCGCAGCCTGGCAGAGTTTGCCAAGCGCGCCTGGCGCGTGCTCGAACCGGCTGCCGAACTGAAGTGGGGCTGGGCATTGGACGCCATTTGCCTGCACCTGGAGGCCGTGACCAAGGGTGAAATCACCCGACTGCTGATGAACGTGCCACCCGGCTCGATGAAGTCGCTTCTGACCGGCGTCATTTGGCCAGCCTGGGAGTGGGGACCGCGCGGCCTGCCCGAGATGCGATTCGTCGGCACGGCCCATGAGGAGCAACTGGCCATCCGAGACAGCAGGCGCTGCCGCGACCTGATCAAGTCCGACTGGTACCAGCGGCTCTGGCCCATCGAACTGCTGGCCGACCTGGACGGCAAGCGCGAGTTCGGCAACACGAAAAAGGGCGTGCGCCAGGCACGCGCCTTCACCTCCATGACCGGCGTGCGCGGCGACCGCGTCATCCTGGACGACCCGATCAGCGCGGACAACGCCAACAGCCAGGCCAAACTGGAGGCCGCACGCATTGCCTTCACCGAGACGCTGCCGACCCGGATCAACTCGGACAAGTCGGCCATCGTGGTCATCATGCAGCGCCTGAACGAGAAGGACATTTCCGGCGTCATCCTGGATATGGGCCTGCCCTACGTGCATCTGTGCATCCCCATGCGCTTCGAGCCGGAGCGGCGCAGCACCACGGCCATCGGATGGTCCGACCCACGGACCGAGGAAGGCGAGTTGATGTTGCCCGAGCGCTTTGGCGAGGAACAGGTGACCGAGTTGGAGAAGACCCTTGGCACCTACGGCGCGGCCGGGCAACTGCAGCAGCGGCCAGCCCCGCGCGGCGGCGGCATCATCAACACCGAGTGGTTCACCTACTGGAAGGCCGTGCCCCAGTTGGAGTTCCGCTTCATCACGGTGGACACGGCCCAGAAGACGGCAGAGCAGAACGACTGGTCGGTCATGCAAGCCTGGGCACGCTCGAGCACCGGCAAGGCCGTCAAGCTGGACCAGGTGCGCGGCAAGTGGGAGGCTCCCGAGTTGCTGGTGCAGGCGCGCGCCTTCTGGATGAAGCACCTGGGCGACCAGCGGCCGCTGTGCCAGAAGGCGGCGCTGCGCGGCATGTACGTCGAGGATAAGGTGTCCGGCACTGGCCTGATCCAGACCCTGCGGCGCGAGGGCATCCCGGTGGTGCCGGTCCAGCGCAGCAAGGACAAGATCAGCCGTGGCTACGACGCGGCCCCGTTCATCGAGTCCGGCAACGTGGCCCTTCCCGAGGACGCGCCTTGGCTGTCAGACTTCCTGGCCGAGGTGGCCAGCTTCCCGGCTGGCGCGCACGACGACCAGCTTGACCCCATGTTCGACGCCATCAATCTGGTGCAGCGTCTGCCTGCGGTGAAGTCCCACAACTTCACACCATTGCCAGTCATGCACAAATGGTGAGACAATATTGCAAAGTGAGGAGCGCCCATGGCCAGAATTTCCCGAGATCAACAGTTGGCAAACCTGCATGCTGAGGCGCTGGCTGAGTTCGACAACATCCAGACAGCCCTGCGCGACGAGCGTCTGCAGTGCTTGCAGGACCGTCGCTTCTACAGCCTGGCAGGCAGCCAATGGGAAGGCCCACTTTGGGACCAGTACGCCAACAAGCCCAAGTTCGAGGTGAACAAGGTTCACCTGGCCGTCATCCGCATCATCAACGAGTACCGCAACAACCGGATCACCGTTGACTTCACCAGCAAGGACGGCGAGGAACGCGACGACCTGGCAGACACCTGCGACGGTCTGTACCGCGCGGACGAGCAGGACAGCGTGGCCGACGAGGCCTATGACAACGCCTTCGAGGAAGCTGTGGGCGGCGGCTTCGGTGCCTGGCGTCTGCGCACCGTCTACGAGGACGAGGAAGACCCAGACAACGACAAGCAGCGCATCCGCATCGAGCCGATCTTCGACGCGGACTCGTCCGTGTTCTTTGATCTGGAGGCCAAGCGCCAGGACAAGGCCGATGCCAAGCGCTGCTTCGTGATCACGGCCATGACCCGCGAGGCCTACAAGGACACGTGGGGCGACGACCCGACAAGCTGGCCAAAGATCGTCCACCAGTACGAGTTCGACTGGTGCACGCCTGATGTGGTCTACGTGGCCGAGTACTACCGCGTCGAGGAAAAGGCCGAGACTGTTCGCATCTTCCGCACCATCGCTGGCGAGGAAGAACGCTACACCCAGGCCGACTTCGACAAGGACGAGACCCTGGAGGAAACGCTGGAGGCCGTTGGCACGGTCGAGGTCCGGCGCAAGAAGTTCAAGACCCGGCGCGTGCACAAGTACATCATGTCGGGCGGCAAGATTCTGGAGGACGCTGGATACATCGCAGGAAAATGCATCCCCATCGTGCCGGTCTACGGCAAGCGCTGGTTCGTGGACAACATCGAGCGCTGCATGGGCCACGTGCGCCTGGCCAAGGATGCGCAGCGCCTGAAAAACATGCAGCTGTCCAAGCTGGGCGAGATCAGCGCGCTGTCCAGCGTCGAGAAGCCGATCCTCACGCCTGAGCAGGTCGCTGGCCACCAGGTCATGTGGGCAGAGGACAACCTCAAGGACTATCCGTACCTGCTGATCAACCCGATCACGGACCAGAACGGCAACCAAGCTGTCAGCGGCCCGGTGGCCTACACCCGCAGCCCGGCCATCCCTCCGGCCATGGCGGCCCTGCTCCAGATCACCGAGCAGGACATGCAGGACATTCTGGGCAACGCGCAGCAGGCCGACAAGATGGTCAGCAACATCTCCGGCAAGGCCGTCGAGATGATCCAGAGCCGTCTGGACATGCAGACCTTCATCTACATGAGCAACTTCGCCAAGGGCATGAAGCGCTGCGGCGAAATCTGGCTGTCGATGGCGCGCGAGGTTTACAGCGAGGACGGCCGCAAGATGAAGGCCATCACCGCCAGCGGCGATGTGCAGGCCGTCGAGTTGATGAAGCCGATGGTCGATCAGGAGACTGGCGAGATCATCCTGCAGAACGACCTGAGTTCGGCCAGCTTTGATGTGGACGTCGAGGTCGGCCCATCCAGCAGCAGCAAGCGCGCTGCCACCGTCCGTGCCCTGACCGGCATGATGGCCATCACATCCGACCCGGAAACCTCGCAGGTGCTGCAGGCCATGGCCATGATGAACATGGAGGGCGAGGGCATCAGCGATGTGCGCGACTTCTTCCGCAAGAAGCTGGTGCGCATGGGCGTGGTTGAGCCGACCGAGGCAGAGGCCGAAGAACTGGCGGCCATGCTGCAAGGCCAGCAAGACCCGAACGCGATCTTCCTGCAGGCAGCGGCCGAAGAAGCTATCGCCAAGGCAGCCAGGGCGCGTGCCGACACGGTCAAGACCGTGGCCGACGCAGAACTGTCGCGCGCGCGCACAGTCGAGACGCTGGCCAATGTCGACATGGATTCTCAAGACCACGCGCTGAATTTGGCGCGTGAGATTGGCGGCGTGGTGGTGGATCAGGCGCAGCCTGCCACCGGCCAGCCACCGATGTGACGAATATGCGGTATCCACCCAGCCGCTTCAGTGGGTGAGTTTGATGGGGTAAGACGATGGGAAAAAAGGCAGAAGACGGAGACCAGATCGAGATCGACGACGTTGAAGTGCTCGACGACGAGGCAGGCCAGACTGAGAACGTGGGTGATGAGGACAATTCCATCACCGACCAGGACGGCGATGCTGACGACGGCGATGACACTGAAGGCGACGACGATGAGGTCGTGGTGTCCATTGGTGAGGAAGCGCCACCTCCCGAAGAGACGACTCGTGCGCCCGAGTGGGTTCGTGAGTTGCGTAAGGCAGACAGAGAGAAAGCACGTCGAATCAAGGAACTCGAAGCCAAGCTGAACGCTGCTGCAGCGACTGAGACCAAGCCGGTCGCGCTGGGAGCGAAGCCAAAGCTGGAGGACCATGATTACGACACGGAGAAGTTCGAAGCGGCACTGGCCGATTGGTACGAGCGCAAGCGCGTGGCCGATCAGCAAGTCGAGCAGCAGCGCCAGGCCGAGAAGGCCCAGCACGATGCTTGGCAAGCGAGGCTTGAATCCTACGGCAAGGCGCGAGCCGAGTTGAAGGTGCGCGATTTTGAGGACGCTGAGGCCGTGGCCCAGGAAGTTCTTGACGTCACGCAGCAAGGCATCGTGGTGCAAGGCGCTGACAACCCGGCTCTCGTGATTTACGCACTCGGCAAGAACCCGAAGAAGGCCAAGGAAATCTCGAGCATCAAAGACCCCGTAAAGTTTGCCTTTGCGGTAGCGAAACTGGAGAAGGAATTGAAAGTGACGAACCGTAAGGCAGCCCCACCGCCTGAGCGCACGATCCAGGGAACTGGTCGCGTGTCTGGCGCAGTGGACTCAACCCTTGAACGGCTGCGAGCCGAAGCTGAGAAGACTGGAAACTACACGAAAGTGATCCAGTACAAACAGCAGAAGCGGACAGCGAAAGCCTAAATTCTTGAAAGGACAAAATCATGTCTAACGCATTTTCCAAAGAAGAACGCGTCGCGTTTGAAGACCTGCTCGAAGGCTTCCACGATGCACTGGTGCTCTCGCGCAACGTGGGCATCTACAACACCGACCAGACGATGATGGCTCGTACCAACGACGTCATCTGGCGTCCGATGCCTTACATCGCTCAGTCGATCTCGTCCACTCCTGGTGTCGCTATCGGTGGCTACCAGGACATGACGCAGTTGTCTGTTCCTGCCACCATCGGCTTCAGCCGCACGGTGCCATGGACCATGACCACGCTCGACCTGCGCGATGCACTGCAAGAAGGCCGTCTGGGTGAAGCTGCCAAGCAGAAGCTGGCCAGCGACATCAACCTGGCGATCATGAACGCTGCTGCGAACCTTGGATCGCTGGTGGTGGACATCGGTGCTGCTGCCGGTACTTATGACGACGTTGCCCTGTGCGACTCGATCATGAACGAGCAGGGCGTGGCCGATTACGACCGCTTCCTGGCCCTGTCCAGCCGTGACTACAACGGCCTGGCTGGCAACATCGCTGGCGCTGCGGCTGCTGCTACCCGTTCGTTTGGTGGCAACAAGTCCAACACCGCATTCGAGCGTTCGTTCGTCGGCATGGTGGCTGGTTTCGAGACCTTCAAGTTCGACTACGCCAACCGTCTGACTGGTGCTGCTGGTGGTGCGACCCTGATTGACACCCAGGCCGCTGCCAACAACTACTACGTCCCGGCTGCCACCTCGACCGCACCGTCTGGCGAGACCCAGAACGTGGACAACCGCTTCCAGACCATCACCGTGGACAACACGGCCGGTGTTGTGGCTGGCGATGCGTTCACCATCTCTGGCGTCGAGGCCGTGCACCACATCACCAAGCAAGGTACTGGCCAGCCCAAGACCTTCCGCGTGGTGCAGGTGGTCAACGGTACCGACCTGGTCATCACCCCGCCGATCATCTCGGCCCAGGGTGGTTCCGACGCTGAACTGCAGTACCAGAACTGCATCGTGACGCCTGCTGCCGCTGCTCCGTTCACCTGGCTGAACGTCAACACCGCAGCCGTCAACGTTTTCTGGCAGCGCGACGCTCTGGAACTGCTGCCCGGCCGCTACGCTGTCCCGACCGATGCTGGCACCGCAGTGATGCGCGCCACCACCGACCAGGGCATCGAAGTGGTGATGCAGAAGTTCTACGACATCGACTCGATGACGATCAAGTATCGTCTCGACACGCTGTTCGGCGTGGTGAACAAGCAGCCTGAGATGTCCGGCATCCTGCTGTTCAACCAGTAAGCTGAGTAGGACAATGGGGGGGCTTCGGCCCCTCCATCCACAAGGAGAACACCATGCCCCTGACCAAAGGTTATTCGAGCAAGTCCATCGGCAAGAACATTGCCAAGGAAATGAAATCCGGCATGCCGCAGAAGCAAGCCGTGGCCGTCGCGCTGAATGTCGCGCGCAAGGCTGCAAAGGCTGCAGGCAAGCCAAGCAAGGCACCGGCGAAGAAGGCCAAGAAATGAGCGCGTTGCCCTGCTCCATCTATCGCGCGCCTGGCTCCATCCGGCGTGCCCGTTACAGCTACGACACCATGCTGGCGACCACGCAACAGCAACTGGACGCACGACTTGCGTCCGGCTGGCATCTGACGCTGGAGCAGGCTCTCGATGCAGCAGGGGAAAGCGCTTCACGCCACCTGGCCAACCGCAAGGTGCGCGTGCGCAAGGTGCGAGTGGCAGCGCCACCTGCCGAGCGTCGCGCATCCTTCAAGCGTGCTGCTGCCGCTGCAAAGGTCGATCAAATCGTTGCCGATACAGCACCTGTCGAAGAACCGACAGCCGTGCCAGACGACGACGCTGCACCGACCCGTATTGAAATGGTGGCAAAGGCCACAGAACTTGGCATCAAGTTCAGCAAGCGCACCAGCGACGAAAAGCTGCTGGCCATGATCAACGAAGCACTCAAGGAGGTGTGACATGGGCTACAGCAAGCGCCAGTTCGTCGCAGCCGCATTCGAGGAAATCGGCCTGGCCTCTTACGCCTTCGACCTGCAACCGCAACAGTTCGAGTCTGCCCTGCGCAGGCTCGACGCCATGATGGCATCTTGGAACGCGCTGGGCATTCGCCTGGGCTATCCGCTGCCGTCCAGTCCGCAGTTCAGCGACCTGGATGCCGAGTCCGAGGTGCCCGACAGCGCCAATGAGGCCATCATTACAAACCTGGCGGTCAAGATCGCGCCCGGCTACGGCAAGCAGGTCATGCCGGACACCAAGGCTACGGCCAAGGAAACCTACAACACGCTCCTGTCGCGCGCTGCTGCACCGCTGGAGCAGCAACTGCCTGGCACCATGCCATCCGGCGCTGGAAACAAGCCGTGGCGCGTCTACGACGACCCATTCCTGCGTCCTCCTGTCGATCCGGTCTTGGCCGGGCAGGATGGACCCATCGAGTTCAACTGAAAGGATTGACCCATGCCAACCATCAACCAACTCCCACTGCTTGCCCAGGTCTCTCCTGGCGACCAGGTGCCCGTCTACAGCCCGAACAACGGCGACGCGCGTCGTCTGCCAATCAGTTCGCTGCTGCAGTTCTTCCAGCAGACCTTCGCCAGCCCGACGCTTGCCACCAACGTCTACACGCCTGGCACCGGCTTCAACCTGGCCGTTCCGACGCCTGTGGCCGCACAGCAGTGGATGCTGATCCAGCCTGCTGGAACTCTGGCCGCAGGCACCGTCACGCTTTCGCTGAATACCGGAACGCCTGACGGTACCGAGGTGTTGATCACGACCACGCAGGAAATCACCGCGTTCACGCTTGCTCCGAACGGCGCTGCAAACGTTTATGGCGCACCGACAACGCTTCTGGCAACCGAGTTCTTCCGCATGCGCTTTGTGCAGGCCACGAACTCTTGGTACCGTATCGCTTAATCGAAGGAGAAATTGAAATGATGAACAACCAATTCAGCCAGCGTCTTGGCTCCAATCAAGTTGTGGCACCTGGCGCTGCATCTGCCAGCGTCAACGTCAACCCGACTGACAAGGCAGTGCGGCTAGTCAACACTGGCAGCAATGTCTGCTACGTCCGAATCGGAACTGGCGCGCAAACGGCCACCACTGCAGACATTCCTGTGCGTGGTGCCAGCGAGGTCATCATTCGCAAGCTCGATGGAGCAGACACTGTGGCCTATATCTCTGCTGCAGGCACCACGCTGAACATTGCGACTGGTGAAGGCGGCATCTAATGCCAGCCAAGAAAGACCCGCGTCTGGAGCGCGCAGGCGTCGAAGGCTACAACAAGCCTAAGCGCACGCCTTCGCATCCAACAAAGTCGCACGTTGTGGTGGCCAAAGATGGCGACCAGGTCAAAACCATCCGGTTTGGCCAGCAAGGTGTGTCCGGGTCTCCGAAGCGCGAAGGCGAATCCAAAGCGGACAAAGCCCGGCGCGAATCATTCAAGGCCAGGCACGCTGAGAACATCGCCAAGGGCAAGATGAGCGCAGCGTATTGGTCAAATCGCGTGAAGTGGTGACCTGAATGCAGATTCCAATCCTCAACGGCATCTACACGGACAACGGTCCGGACATTCTCACGTCCTATCCGGTCAACCTTGTGCCGGTGCCGAAGAAGTCTGGCATCAGCAATGGGTTCTTGCGGCCAGGTGACGGCCTGGTGGCCAACGGCGCTGGCCCAGGCATCGACCGTGGCGGCATCAATTGGAACGGCACCTGCTACCGCGTCATGGGCACCAAGCTCGTGACCGTGGCCAGCGACGGCGCTGTGACCGTGCTTGGCGATGTTGGCGGCCCGGTCAACACGCTGGTGACGTTCGACTACAGTTTCGACCGCCTTGCCATCGCGTCCGGTGGGCGTCTGTACTACTGGAACGGCGCACTCACGCAAGTGACCGATCCGGACATTGGCACCGTGCTCGATGTGGTCTGGGTGGACGGCTACTTCATGACCACCGATGGCACCAGCCTGGTGGTGACAGAACTGACCGACCCGACACAGGTCAATCCGCTGAAGTACGGGTCTAGCGAGGTCGACCCAGACCCGGTGGTGGCACTGCTCAAGCTGCGCAACGAAATCTATGCGCTGAACCGCAACACCATCGAGGTGTTCGACAACGTTGGAGGCGACTTCTTCCCGTTTCAGCGCATCGACGGTGCCCAGATTCAGAAGGGCGTCATTGGCACCTTCGGATGCTGCGTCTACTTGGAAACGGTGGCATTCCTTGGCAGCGGTCGCAACGAGCAGCCTGGCATCTATCTTGGCGCGAACGCATCTGCGCAAAAGATCAGCACGCAGGAAATCGATATTCTGTTGCTGAACTACACCGAGGCGCAACTGGCCACGGTAAAGCTGGAGGCGCGCAACGACAAGAACCACCAGCACCTGTATGTGCACCTTCCGGACCGCACAGTCGTCTATGACGCAGCGGCCAGCGAGGCGCTGGGTGAGCAGGTCTGGTTCACGCTGACCACCAGTCAGGTTGGTTTCAGCCAGTACCGTGCGCGCAATTTGGTGTGGGCCTACGACAAGTGGTTGGTTGGAGATCCGCAGTCCAGCACCATCGGATACATGGTGCAGGACATTGGCAGCCATTGGGGACAGATCGTGCGCTGGGAGTTCGGCACGCTCATTGCCTACAAAGAAGGCAACGGCGCGATCTTCAACGAACTGGAGTTGGTCGCACTGACAGGCCGAGTGGCGCTTGGCACTGACCCGATCATCAGCACCAGCTACTCGGTGGATGGCCTTGCATGGAGTCAGGACCGGCCCATTCGTGTTGGCACTACAGGAAGCACCAAGAAGCGCCTGGCCTGGTTCCAGCAGGGCCACATGCTGAACTGGCGCATCCAGCGCTTCCGTGGTGACACGCAGGCACATCTGTCATTCGCCAGGCTTGAGGCACAAATAGAGGCGCTTGCGTACTGACCATGGCCACGCGAAAACTCAACCTTACCCGCGACCAGCTTGCAACGTTCCTGAAGAACCACGAGCAGATAAAACAGTTCGAGCAACTGTTTGCAGTTGCTGATGCAATTGCGCCTGATGTTGTCAACGAGGTCAGAATTGAGGCAGGTACGGCGCAGGCAACAGCAAATGATGCGCTTTCTCAGATCATCCAATTAGCTCAAGACGCAGCAATCAACAGCAGCTCGGCTGATCAAAAAGCTGTGCAGGCTTTGGACACGCTTGGCCGCATAGCAAACGCACTGGAAATGCTGTCCACGGCTCCTGTCATCCAGAACAACAATTCTGTGGTGACGGATTACATCGATCTGCCTGAGAACGGTCCTCACGTGACACAGGCCAGGCGCGTGCAGTGGAACCGCGACGATGGGACGATGGACGTCGGGCTGTACGGTGGAAGTGTGCTGCAGGTTGGCCAAGAGACGATGTTCTATTCAAAGAACACCAGCGGCTCATTGATTCCAAACGGTACACCAGTGATGTTCACTGGAACTGTCGGAGCATCAGGAAAGCTCACGTTTGGATTAGCTGTCGCAGATGGTTCTGTTCCTGCAGACTACATGATGGGCGTGACAACCCAGGACATTGATGACAACGCTTTTGGCTACGTGACCAGCTTTGGACTGGTGCGTGGATTCAATACAACTGGAACGCCTTATGGCGAGGTCTGGGCAGATGGCGATCTGCTGTATTTCGGAACATCTGCTCCTGGAACTTGGACAAAGGTGCAACCAATTGCACCACGCATTGATGTGCCTGTGGCCGTTGTCGTGAATGCTGGTTCTGGAGGGTCAGGGTCAATCTTCGTTCGAATGACTGTGGCCGAGTCTCTGGTTCGATTGCAGGATGTCTACACCAGCGGTCTGGCCAATAATGATCTACTTCAATACGACAGTGTTCAGCAGCGCTGGGAGAATGTGCCAGCATCAACACTATCCGTTGGAACGGCAGCAAATCTTGCTGGTGGTGCAGCAGGTTCTGTCCCATATCAGACTGCACCAGGAACAACAACATTTCGAGGAATCGGAACTGCTGGGCAAGTATTCAGAGTCAATGTCGGTGCAACAGCGCCTGAGTGGGTGTCTCCTGCAGCGTTGACAAAAGTCGATGACACAAACGTCACGCTCACACTGGGAGGAAATCCAACAACGGCCCTTCTTGGTTCGGCTTCGCTTACGCTTGGATGGACAGGCCAGCTTTCTGCTGCGCGAGGTGGAACAGGGTTTGGAACGTATGCTGTCGGCGACATTCTGTACGCCAACACAACGACAACGCTTGCGAAGCTCGCTGATGTTGCGACTGGTAACGCGCTGATCTCTGGTGGAGTTGGCATTGCTCCTTCTTGGGGGAAGGTTGGACTGACAACGCATGTCTCTGGAACACTTGGCGTCGGGAACGGCGGGACTGGGACATCTACGACACTTACCACCGGGTCAGTAATATTCGCTGGCGCATCTGGTATTTACAGCCAAGACAATACCAACTTTTTCTGGGACGACACAAATAACAGGCTTGGAATTGGAACTGCAACGCCAGCATGTTCGGCCGATGTTGTTGGCGGCATTCAAACAAGTCGAACAGGTGTGACATCACCTGCCGCAACAGACGGAAACATATTCAGCGGTACTTATACCCCAACGCAGGTAAGCACAAACACAAACGTCAGCTCGGTATCGTTTGTTTCTTGCCATTACATGCGCGTTGGAAGTGTTGTAACAGTAGGCGGTCAGATTACAATTACCGCAGTTACGGCGGCAGCGGATACACTTGTTCGCATGTCACTGCCGATTGGTAGTAGTTTTGCTAACTCAAGAGAGTTGGGTGGTGTCGGATCATCGTTTTCATCGCCATTTGCAGCAAACAATCTTGCATTTGTAGCTGACACAACCAATGCTTGCGTTCAAATTCGATTAAGGCCAAGTGTCAACACTGCCTTAATTTACAACTTCTCATTCACTTACCGAATCGTGTAAGTAGCAACAGAAAGGAAAGAAAATGACAGTCACAGTTAACGTGTTGATACCTGCGAAGCAGGCAGAAAACGTACAAACCACACAGTACATTGCAACAAATTGTCGGACTGTCATTGACAAGTTCACGGCCACCAACACAAGCGCAGGCAACGTGACCATCAGCGTTAATCTTGTCACAAGCACTGGATCTGCAGGAGTTGACAACTTGGTGGTGGACACGCGCGCCATCGCACCGGATGAGACATACACTTTCCCGGAGTTGGTCGGACAGGTTCTTGAACCAGGCGGCTTCATTTCAACCATCGCCAGCGCTGCCACATCGCTGACAATTCGTGCCAGCGGCCGCGAGATCACTTAAGGAGAACCACATGGACATGCCCAAGATCATGATGGCTGGCTTCACCGGCCTGCCTGAAGCCGAGCCGTTCATCACGGCTGCCGAGAACAAGAAGAACACCCAAGTGGTGATTGACGACTGGATGCTCGGCCCTGAAAACCCGTCCAACGAACCTGGCGCGAACAAGCCGTACTGGATGAAGCTGGCCAAGGCCATGCAGGTGGACGAGAAAGAGGCGCGTCGTCGTCGGTGCTCGAACTGCGAGTATTTTGAGGCGACACCACTGATGCAAGCAAAGATGGATCGCATCCCATGGAATCAATGGGATGTGAATGCTGGCTACAGGGGTTATTGCCACAAATTCGACTTCATTTGCCATGACATGAGGTCATGCCAGGCGTGGGAGGAACGCGAATATGAAGAAGATTAAATGGTGCAGCCAGCATGCAACTCGCGCTTTGCTTTGACGTAGGCCGCATGAGCATCCTCGGCAGTTTCAAAAACTCCGAGGTATGTTCGTTTGCCGCTGTGCGTGATCGCGGCTACAAACCTGTTATTGCGATGCTTGACGACGCCAAGCAGCCCGGTCGTGCTTGTGCGCTTGGACTGCCGCTTGTTCTCGGTGTTGGCTTGCCTGCTTACCTGGCGAAGATTTGCAAAGGCGTTGTTGGCTTTGTTGCCGTCGATGTGGTCAATCTCTTGCGTCGGCCATTCGCCGGTCATGTACAGCCATGCAAAGCGGTGAGCCATGGCGCGTCTGCCGTCAAACATGACGTAGACGTATCCATCTTGACGCAGCGACCCAGCAGGCATGCCAGCCTTTTTGCGTCGGTCGTACTGCAGGTGTGTGAATTGACCAGTTTTTTGGCAGTAATGTGCAAGCTCGCGCAGTCGGTCTTGTGTGATCATGTCGCACCTCATCAGAGTGGAAAGTCATCGAAAGATGCAGCAAGCGGTGATGAGTCGCCTGTCCCCCGTCGGGTAAGCTGCCGTTCCATTTTGCCATGCCTGCTTGCAAAAGCAAGCAAATGTGTTAAAATAGAGGCGCTGAGTCGTCCGGGCCACCAGCAGCTCATTCCCGCAAAGGAGTCATGATGCTGGCAGTCACAGAGGGAATCACACAGGAGCACCTGCAAGAGGTTTACTCCGATTCCTACATTGCCCGTGTCGCACATGACACCAGGCCGTTTGCGCCCATTGACCATCCAAACGTCACCTATCTGTCTGCATGGATTGGCGGCAAGTTTGCAGGCGCTTTCATGGCCATCAAGCAGTCTGCGCTTGAACTCGAACTTCATGCGCTGCTGAAAAAATCGTCCGTCATCTACTCCCGTGAGTTGGGGCACGAGTTCCTGCTTTGGGCCTTTTCGCATCCGATCCGACGCGTCACTGCATACATCATTGAGGGGCTTGAGGGCGCAAGAAACTATTGCCTCAAGTTGGGGTTTGTGGAAGAAGGCCGCAGGCGCAAAGCCTGCACGCAAAACGGCGTGGCCAAGGACGTTTACATTCTCGGCATGCTCCGAGAAGAATGGAGGACAAGATGAGTTTTGTTGGTGATTTGATTGGCGATGTTTTTGGCGGCATCACTGGAGCGAGTCAACAGGCAGACGCAGCAAGCCAAGCAGCAAGCACGCAGGCAGCAGCATCAGCCGCGGGTATAGCAGAACAACGGCGCCAGTTCGACAAATTGGTCGAGATCATGGCCCCGTATGTCACGGCAGGCACTGGCGCACTTGGAGCGCAGCAGGCACTTGTTGGCCTTGGTGGTCCAAAAGCGCAGCAAGCTGCAATCTCTGGTATTGAGCAATCTCCAATCTTCCAGGCTCTTTCGCGTCAAGGTGAAGAAGCGCTGCTGCAACGTGCATCTGCCACAGGTGGTTTGCGCGGCGGAAACATCCAGGCCGCTTTGGCTCAGTTCCGTCCGCAAATGCTGCAGCAGATGATTGAACAGCAATACAGCCAGCTTGGTGGGCTTTCGTCCTTGGGCCAGGCGTCGGCTGCTGGACAAGCTGCGCAAGGCATGCAGTCTGCAAGCAATATCGCAAACCTTCTGGCAAACCAAGGCCAAGCAATTGCTGGCGGCCAAATGGCTCGCGGCGGCGTTGCTCGTCAAACGTTTGGCGACATTCTTGGTGCCGCAAAAGTTTTCGCTGCATTCTGAGGATCATCTATGGCAATCAATCCACTGCTGCCCCCCGTCAACTACATGGCGATGTTGCCTCAGCCAAACATAGGGCAGGCTTTCTCTGAACTCGGTGACATTCTGGCAAATCGCAAGGTCAGAGAGCAGGCTGAAATTGATCGGCAAAAGGCAGAAGAGGCCCGCATTCAGTACGCCAAGGACCTACAGGCCACCCTCGACAACCCGACGCCTGAAGCATTTGGTGCTTTAACGGCGAAATATCCTGGTCAACGCGAGGCATTCAAGCAATCGTGGGACATGATGAAAGAGGGGCAGAAGGAGAAGGAATTTTTGTCCGGCGTTCAAGCGTTCGGTGCCATTAATGCAGGATCGCCGCAAGTGGCTGCAAAGCTATTGGACGAGAGTATTGCAGCCAAAGAAAATAGTGGTCAGGATGCCTCTAGGCTCAAGCTCATGCGCTCGGCATTAGACCAAAACCCGCAAGCGGTTGCCGGACAACTCGGGTTGGTGTTGTCGTCCATTGATCCTGAGAAGTGGTCAAAAATGACAACCGAACTGCGTGCGGCTCAAAAAGCACCTCATGAACTAAAAGAGGCAACTGCTGCTGCTGCCATCAAAGAAGCCCAGGCCAAGTTCGCGCCTGAGAAGTTCGGTTTGGAGATCGACCTCACTAAGTCGCAGATCGATCAGGCCAAGGCGGCTCGGCGTGCACAGGATGCTGCTGCTGCCAAGTCCGGCGCAGAGGCTGCGCGTGCGCGTGCCGAGGCCGACCAGATGGCCGATGGCATCATCCCGGTGGAGAAGAGACCCGAGGCCGAGGGCAAGTTCCGCAAGGAGTACAGCGACCAGACCAAGGGCTACCAGGAAGTCAAGTCGGCCTACGGACGCGTGCTGGCCTCCGAGGACAGCGCTGTGGGCGACCTGTCGCTGATCTTCGGCTACATGAAGATGCTTGACCCCGGCTCTGTAGTGCGCGAGGGCGAATTTGCCACGGCGCAGAACGCAGCCGGTGTGCCAGAGCGAATCCAGAACATCTACAACAAGGTGGTCAGCGGTGAGCGCCTTTCGCCTTCGCAGCGCACCTCGTTCAAAGGCCAGGCTGGCAAGCTGTACTCCACAGCCCAGACCCAAGAGGCCACGGTGCGCAAGGGCATTGAGCGCATCGCCAAGGGCTACGGCTTGAACACTGGCAACATCTTCTACACGCCGACTGAGGAAGCCCCGCAGCCACCGGCAGCACCGGCAAAGCCTGGCGCGCCTGTGTCGGTGACGGCTCCAAACGGCCAGGTTCTAACGTTCCCATCGCAGCAGGCGGCTGACGCCTTCAAGAAAGCAGCAGGAATCCGCTGATGGCAACCGACTACGAAGCACTCGCACGACAGTTCGGCGGCACCGCTGCAGGACCGGCTCCTGCTGCTGCACCGGCTGCGGCAGCACCTGTTTCTGCTCCGGCAGCAGCGCCTGTCGATTACGCGGCCATGGCCAGCCAGTTCGGCGGACAGACTGCACCTGTAGAACCTCCAAAAATGGGGTTCTTCGAATCATTGGGTGAGATGGTCACCGGGTCGCGTCGTGCGACCACAGAGACACAGACGCTGCCCGAGTGGACATCGATGCCTGAACTCAACCAGATGAGCGTGGCGTCCATCAAGACGGCGCTTGGCACGCTGCTGTCCAACCCGCAGGAGACGGTCCAGATTCTGCAGGCAAACTTCCCTGGCGCGCAGGTTCGCCAAGACGCCAAGGGCAACTTCATCATCCGGTCCTCCGTTGACCAGCGCGAGTACGCCATCCCGCCTGGCCTGTCCGTGGGCGACATTCCCCGCGTCATCGGCGGCCTGCTGGCTTTCACCCCGGCAGGGCGTGCCACCACCATTCCTGGTGCCGTGGCCGCTGGCGCTGGCACTCAGGCTGTGATCGAGGCCACCCAGGCAGGCACTGGTGGGAAATTCGACACTGGCGAAGTGGTCACTGCTGGCGCTGCCGGTGGGGCTGGACAAGTGGTGCAGCGCACCGTTATTCCAGCAGTTGCTAAAACAGTCCGACGCGCCACTGGCCGTGGCCCTGCGCCAACAGCACCGGCAGCAGCAGCCACGGCGACGCGTCCTGCGGCCCCTGGCGCGCGAGTTGAGCCGGTGCTTGCGCCGGTGCCTGCCCAGCCTGCTGCGGCGGCTCCTGCGGCCGCGCAGGCCGTCCCTGAGCAGCCCATCATCCAAGCGGCTGCGCAGGCGGTGCCAGAGCAGCCTGCCGTCCAGGCCACCACCGAAGCCTTCGAGGAAGTTGGCGACTTGGTGCGCAAGGCATCCGGAAAAGGACCAGGCTCTGCCGCTGCCCAGGCTCGGCTGGCAGATTTGGCCCAAGTCAACCCGGAAGCGCGTGCTGCTGCCGAGCGTCTGAACATGGACTTGCCGTTTGACGTTTTCAGCGACAACCCGCAGGTCCGCGCTGCCGTGGGCCTGACCCGTTCAGTGGCTGGCGGCGAGGCTGAGGCGGCCTGGGTGAACACCGTGCGCAACGCCATCACCAAGGCCGACGATGTGGTGCAGCAGTTTGACGCTGCCTTCATCGAAGGCCGTCCGGCCCCTGGCGCGACCTCTCAGCGCATCCTGGATAGCCTCAAGGGCACGCAGGCCCAACTGGCTAAAGACGCCAGCACGATCTACCAGCGCGTCGATGAGGCCATTCCGAAGACCTCTGCCGTGCAGTTTCCTCGTCTGACCCAGACGCTGGACGAGGTGCTGGCCGAGGTTGGAGAGAAGGGTCTGACGGCGCAGGAGAAGAAGCTCTACGAGTTGGCCACAGACCCGACCGCTACATATGGCCGTCTTCTGCGCGAAAAGAACCTGATCGGCCAAGCCGTGGCTGGCAAGGAGTCACCATACGGCAACATGGCTGCAGGTGATCTGAAGCGCCTGTACGCAGCGCTGGCTGACGACCAACTGACAAACGTTGGCGACCTTGGCGGCGATGCGCTGCGCCAGGAACTGCGCGCTGCCAACCTTCTGACGGCCAAGCGCAAGGCTCTAGAGAATCGCATCGTCGGGGCATTCGGCAAGGAAAGCGACGGCAGCGTGGCCAACCTCATGCAGTCGGCCATCAAGTCTGCGGCCAAAGGAGACGCGGCGCAGTTCAACAAGCTGATGAAGGTCGTCCCTCCTGAGTTGCGCAAGGAGACCATTGCCACGGCGCTGGCTTCTGTATCAAGCTCCGGCCGGGCAGCACAGGAAGGCGCGTTCGGATTCGCTGAGTTCGCCAAGACATACCGTGGCCTGCGCGCCAACCCTCCGGTCTACAAGCAGGTGGTGGAGACGCTGGGCAAAGACTCGGACGCTGTGCTGCGTGACCTGTACGAAATCTCGCGCAGGATCACCGACGCACGTGCCCAAGTGCTCACCACCGGCAAGGCCAATCAGGCGCTGGTGGAGTCGCTCAAGGCTGAAGGGCTGCTTGGCAAGGTCATGCAAAGCACCACAGCCCAGCGCGTAGTGACTGGCGCGGCCAGCGCCGTGCCTGGCGGTGGCTTTGTGGCTCCAGACATCATCAACTTCATGGCCAAGGGCAATGCCGATGCCGTCAAGGCGGCTGGCAAATTGTTTGCCAGCGAGGATTTCCAGAAGCTGGCCATTGAGGCTGCTACCAAAGCCGAGCCGAGCACGGCCACGCTGCGTCGCACTGCCATGAGCAAGGCATTCGGAGATTTCGCCAACGCAGCAAGACTGCCACAATCTCTGGACGCGCGCGTGCAGTGGTTGCAATCTGCGATCCAGACCGGACGCCAATTCGAACAGGAGAACCAGTAATGTCTGCACTTTCTGTCCAAGTTCCATTTCCGGTTTTCCAAGACCGTGATGGACAACCTTTGGAAAATGGCTACGTCTGGATTGGTGAAGCAAACCTCAATCCGCAGACCAACCCAGTTGCCGTGTATTTTGACAAGGCGTTGACACAACTTGCAGCCCAGCCACTGCGCACAATCAACGGCTACATCTCAAACTCCGGCACCCCAGCTCAGTTGTATGTTGATGCGGTCAACTTCAGCATCTTGGTGCAGGACAGTAAAGGTTCGATGGTTTACAGCTTCCCTGATGGAACTGGCGTCAGCGCTGATGCTTCTGGAATAACGTTTACTGGTTTCAAAGGCCAAGTTGGTTTTGTTTCTGATCTGGCCGACAACGACGGCTCGGATTGGATTGGGTTTGAGCAGTCCGGAACTGGCGTGGTTGCGCGGTCTGCTCAAGACAAGATGCGCGACATCTTCAGCGTCAAGGATTTTGGCGCTGTTGGTGATGGTGTGGCTGATGACACCACTGCTGTGATCGCGGCGATTACTGCGGCGGTTGCATCGACGCCATCTACCGTGGTTTTTCCGGCGGGCACTTACAAATGCACGACCGTTCTTGGCGACTTTACGGCGTCTAACCTCAGTTTGGTTGGTGAAGATGCAACGCTGGACTTTTCGTCTATCGCCACATCGCCCGGCGTGACAATGCTTAGTTTCAGCGGTTCAATTGCGGCGGGTGTTTCGCTGTCTAGCAACGCAACAGAAGCGCAGAAAACCGTGTCTGTGGTGTCGTCCACATTTGCCGTTGGCGACTTCGTAAAAATCAAGTCAACATCTGTTTGGGATTCTGGCCGCACCAGCAGCACTTACGGCGAATTGAATTTCATTCAAGCAATACCGGGCGCGTCTTCTGTCACGGTTGCCAACGACTTGATGAGCACTTACACGACTGCTGCAAGCGCAACTATCGCCAAGATCACGCCTGTCCGAAACATCAACATTCGCGGTCTGAAGCTGCAAGGCCCAACAGGTAACGATAACCACAAAGGCATCGTTATCACCAATGGCATCAATTGCACAATTGACGGTATTCAAAGCTACGACATGGATGCTACCCATGTGCAGTTTTTTGATTCCACGTTCTGCCGAGTGTTGAACTCGTACTTCCAAGAATCAAATTCTTCAGGCACTGGCTACGGCACCAGCTTTTCAGACGCATCGCAGGACTGCTCCGCTGAGAACAACGTCTATACCGATGTGCGCCATTCACTGAGCACCAACAACTCTGCGGCTGGCGGCATCACCAGGCGCATCTTGTTTGCCAACAACATCGTGACTGACTCGGCTCCGGCAACTAGCGGCTCTGGCGGCGATGCTATCGACACTCATGCTGGTGCTGAAGACATCTCAATTATTGGCAATATCGTCAATTCGTCTTCTGGCTCTGGCATCAACGTCGAGTGTCGATCTGCCACAATTTGCGACAACGTGATTTCTTTTACGCAAAACAATGGCATCACGTTTCAAAATTACACAGACCTTGTTGGTTGGGTAAACATATCTAACAACACAATCCGCAACGTGATGGGGAACTATTGCATTGTTGCTGTTCCTAATACTCAATCACTTAGTACTTGTGTTATCAATGGAAATGATGTTGATGTGTCTACTTCGTCAGGAATACGTGCACGCCCTGCAACAACATACAAATTTGAAAACTTGAGCATTAACGGCAACTCTGTTCGCATGACAGGTACGTCAATTCTCGGTGGAATTGACACTGAGGGCATTAGGTCTGGTACTATTTCCGGCAATTCTGTTGAAGCGCCAGCGACTGGCATTATTGCGCAAGATGTGACGAATCTTGCAATTACCGGAAACTCGGTCCGGCTTACTACATCCACTGTTTCGGCGACTGGATACGCAGTGCGAATTGCTGGCTCCACGGCATCATATGGTTGCGTTGTCAGCGGAAACACGCTTTATGACGACAGTGCATTGACTGCATCTAACGCAGTATCGTTCAATGCCAACGTCACTTATTCTGGTGTGTTTGGCAACGTCGGCTCCAAGTTTACTGGGGCCACTGTGTTCAGTATCGGCGCAGGAACTGGCAACTCTGCCGCCAACAACATCATTGGTCTGTAATGGAGATTGAAACAATGCTGCAGGAACAACAAGAAGGCATTGACCTGGTCAAGTACGGCGTTCTGTGGCAAAAGGTGCAGGACATGGACAAGAAGGTGGACAAGATGGAGCGCCAGCTTGAACAGCTTCTGGAACTCGCCAACAAGGGCAAAGGTGGCCTGTGGTTCGGCATGACCGTGGCGTCAGCGGTGTCGGGCTTTGTAGGGTTTCTACTGAGCCACTGGAAAGGCAACTGACATGTACACCCTTGGTGTTCGATCCAAATCACGACTCAAGGGTGTCCATCCCGATCTAGTCAAGGTGGTCGAGCGTGCCATCGAGATCACCGCGGTGGACTTCACGGTGCTGGAGGGTCTGCGCGACCCGATGCGCCAGAAGAAGCTCAAGGATGCCGGTGCCAGCATGACGCTGAACTCGCGTCACATCACCGGCCACGCTGTTGATCTGGGCGCGTGGGTTGATGATCAGGTGGACTGGTCCTGGCCCCTGTACCACCAGATCGCAGCGGCCATGAAAGAAGCGGCCAAGGAGTTGAACGTCGCCATCGTGTGGGGTGGTGATTGGAAGATGCGCGATGGTCCGCACTACGAACTTGACCGGAGGAAGTACCCATGATCCAAGCACTCATCCCGGCGCTGGCCCCCATCGTTGGCCAGATCGTCGGCAGCCTGTTCCCAGACCCCACCGAGAAAGCCAAGGCCGAGGCTGAGGCCATGCGTCAGTTGCTGGCGCACCAAGGTGAGATCGAGGCGGCGGCGGCCAAGATCATCCAGACCGAGGCAGCCAGCACGCACTGGCTGGCGGCCAACTGGCGGCCGCTGACCATGATCACCTTCACGGCGCTGATCGTGGCCAGGTGGATGGGCTGGGTGGCTCCGAACCTCAGCGAGGCCGAGTACCTCAAGCTGTGGTCGATCATCGAGTTTGGGCTTGGCGGCTACGTGGTTGGGAGAAGCGTGGAGAAAATTAGCGGTCCGATAGCAGATGCAATTAGAAATCGGTAGTTATATAATCCGGTGGAGAACAACAAAATTCCACCAAAATGCCATTTAAAGACAAAGACAAAGAGCGCGAGTACAAGAGAAAGCAACAGGCCAGAAGGCGTGCTGAAGACCCAGAAAGATTCCGTGAGGTCTTGCGCAAAAGCTATGCGAAGCACAGAGAGCAGCGACTTGCAGACAGCAAACAGTGGAGAACCGAAACACCGGAACGGAGTCGCGCTTCATACCTTGTGTCCGGAGCGAAAAAACGAGCAAAGTCCAAAGGACTCAAGTTTGATCTGACATTTGAATGGGCGCTCGAAAAAATACAGCACGGCTTCTGTGAGGCAACAGGCATTGCACTGCAGTCATCAACTCCTCATTCTTCTGGAGAAAGAAACCCATGGGTCCCATCAATAGACAGGATTGATCCGTCGCTGGGTTATGTGCAATCAAATTGCCGCGTTGTTGTATGGATCTTCAATGCAGCGAAATCAGAGTTCACTGATGACGATGTGCGCCAAATGGCATTTGCCATTGCCAGCGCCATGAAGCGATAGCAGTTGTCTCCTCCCAGCGGCTTTGCTGCCGCCTTGCCCGGCCTGGTGCCGGGCTTTTTCATGATGGCAAGCGTTCGCCAGTCTCGAAG
>Ga0208147_1000164_pt1 | contig 25320 bp, 49 predicted proteins | sample DEB3_08_DNA_FD_184520 | JGI IMG/M metagenome (GOLD analysis project Ga0208147, IMG submission 184520) | Aqueous microbial communities from the Delaware River and Bay under freshwater to marine salinity gradient to study organic matter... | ecosystem: Environmental > Aquatic > Marine > Coastal ... | reverse complement strand
GCGACACCCCAGTTCAACGGCGCGATTCGCGCTAAAGCTGATCCACACACACGGTCTAGACGCTCTTTTGTCGGGGGAATTAGGAGGCAATGAACGTAAACCGTTGGGGCGCAAGCCAAGCAAGGGAAGCAAGGCAAAGACTCAATAGTTTTCGGACAATCATGACGGGTTTAGCCCAGCCAAAAGCGGGCCTCCCCTCCGCGCCCGCCCGCACGCATAGACGCGCTCGCCCCCACGCGACAACGCACCCGCCAGCGTGCGTCAACGTGTGCGCCGGCGTGCGTCTACGCGCCAGGGCGCATACGGGGGCGCGGGGTAAGGGTGGAGGGTGCTGATGTCTATACGTATTGGCCCGTGATTCACCCCATTCAATTTCCAAAAAGTAGTTCCCACTACAAACCACCCCATAACTACCAAGGTTGCATAGCGCCTACCCCCCAACATAACCCCTAGCTTTAGCCTTAGCTTAAGGTGTCCACACTAAGTCGGGAAGAGTCCACACTTTACAAAAGGTCCACAAGAGTCCACAAAGGTCCACATGTCATTTACGCCTCTTTGGTCCAGTATCGTGATGTCCTCAATTTGGATGGCGTCCAAGGAAACCAAGATCCTGTGGATAACCATGCTTGCCATGAAGGATAGGAATGGGTTTGTGGCTGGAGTTCCATCAGCTTTGGCAAGAACCGCTGGATTGACGCCGGAGGAGTGCAACAAGGCTTTGGCGGAGTTGGCGGGTCCAGATCCAGAGTCATCGTCGCCTGAATACGAGGGTCGCAGAATCAAGGCGATACCGGGCGGGTGGATGGTTTTGAACCACGCCAAGTACCAGAAGCAGATGTCCGAGGTGTTCAAGCGTTCCAGGAAGTCTGTATGGGAGTCTGTGAAGCGAGAGAATCAGAGGGTGATGGATAGGGCTGACGAGAAGAAAGATGCCATCAATGCCCAAAAGCGGCCCAAGAAGAGTGTGTCTGGACCGTCTGTTCGGGAGATCAATACAATCAGGCGGGATGACGAGTGTCCGCTGTAGTCTGTGTAAACCCCATTTGACATCTCTCAAGTTCCTGCTACAAACGTGGTGTGAAAGGATTCAAATGACCAACAAAGAAATCAAAAAAGCCGCTAAAGTGATTTATGAGTAATGTAAGAGGAAGGCCGTTCAAAACAAAGCACGGACACGCCAGATGGAACAATAAATCAAGAACATACGCAGCATGGATTCAAATGAGGCGCAGATGCTTGAATCACCCGCATTATCTATCTAAAAACATAACAGTTTGTGAAAGCTGGTCATCGTTTGAATCGTTTTTGAAAGACATGGGTGAAAGGCCGGATGGTTACGGAATTGACAGGATTGATAATTCCAAGGGGTATTCAAAAGACAATTGCAGGTGGGCCACAACCATTCAACAAATGAACAACCAAACAAAAAACGTGCGGATAACAGCGTTCGGAGAAACGAAAACCATCGCGGAGTGGTCTAGGCATGAAATGTGCAAAACTGGTTACGCAGGATTGCGAAAGCGCATATTAAGAGGGGTGAATCCGGAGCGGGCTATCACGACGCCAAACAGAAAACCCTGTGGCGTGGAGGTGGAGTCGTGAATGTTGACATATCCACATTTGCCGCTGGTTTTTTCGTGGGCGTGTTGCTTGGACTCACTGTGACAATGGTAGCTTTAGGCGACCGTCAAGTCGAAATCTCCGAGCGCGAACTCGTCAAACACGGCTTTGCCTACTACACCAACGGACCAAGTGGATACCCGGTGTTCAAGATGAAGGACCCACAATGACCCACGAACTCAACATACTAGCCCGTCGAATCTTCAACCGGCTGGATAAGGACATCAGCGCCCGCCGTGGAATTGGTGGCGAGTGGGATCAAATCTCGCCCAACACCAAGAACGTGGACATCCGCAACAAGTGGGAACAAATCATCACTGAAGAAGTGACCCGCATGCTTCGCGACGCGGACAAGGAGAGCAGCATCCAGGCCTTGTTCGACGAGATTGGAATCAAGATGAAACCCTAATTCCCATTTGACACCCCTCATTTGTTCGAGACAGTAACAACATGAAATTACGAGACCGCGAAACGGGTAGAGTATGGGAAATCGGCTACATTCAAACGGTAGACGAATTTGGAACGACGCGGCGATTCTATGGCGGATACGACCTTCTTGTAGATTTGGAAGGAAGCGTCACAAGCTTCAGGAAGCAAATTGATACTTCCGAGAAAGCCACTCCAGCCACATGCCCACATACCGAAACCCAAATCGCAGAACTTTCAAAAACCGTCTCTGCATTATCAAAAACGATGAGCACGCTTTTTGAATCTTTTGCCCGTAACAGCATCCGGATTGAAACACTCGAATCCGAAAACCAACGCTTGAAAGACCGCCTCAACGCCATCGAAGGACTTGGAATTCCTAGGTAACATGAGCACAAAAATCAAATGGTTCAACGTGTCCGACGTTGTTCCTGAAGACGACAATTGGGTTATTGGTGACGACGGAGAATCCAGCAGATTATCTCACGGACAGTGGTATTACAGCATGGAAGAAGGGAAGCCTCGCGAATGGAATCACTCTAGATCAAATACAAAGGGTCACAAGAAACCAATCCGTTGGGCGCATATTCCAGAGTGGTCAAGCGATGAGGCTCCAACAAAGCCGGGCGTGTACCACGTATTCAAAGACGGCGTTCGCGTTGAAAAGATGTGGATTCCAGATCAAGGCGAATACGTTGCGCGTTATTTTGGGTGGTTCGTTGGAGAGAAGAGGCCGTGGTTCGATTTTTCCGCACATACTTTTAAGAAGGTTGATGATACACAATGAAAACACTAACCAAACTCCAGCTTATCGAGCTGCTAAAAACAAAACAGGCAACCGCATTCTTAAAAGATGAATCATGCGTCGACGTTCCAAGTGATGTGGCACTGAACTGGTTTGACCAGATAATTCAAACGGGCGAAACAAGCTACATGGCTGAAACAAAATCATACATCTGGATCGCCGCAGACATGAGCGATTTCGGAGAACAAGACATTTGGAAAATTGGAGGACCGCAATGAACCCAGAACTCCAATCACTCACAGAAGAAAATACCCGTCTCCGCGCAGCATTGGCGAATTCACCCGGCGCGTGCCGCTACTGCCAGCTTCCAAAGGACGAGTGGTCCAAGTGCAAGAGCGGTTTTCCTGGATGTGCTAGAGCTGACGACGCAATTGGCTGTCCGGAATTTGGAGCGCAAATGGAATACGGTCACTTGCGGGACTTGTGCTGCAAGCTGATTAGGACGTGGAGAAGTCGAGATGCTGAAAACTGGATGGTTACAACCGACATCGAAGCCATCGCAGAAGCCGTCAGATACAACTCAGAGCGCGATTAAAACTTGCCAACCAAATGAAACAATTCAACGCATCAGAATTCATCAGCAACGAGGAGACGCCTGTGGTTGGTCGCGATGGAGAGCCGGTAGAGATCATCAGCGTAAAAGGTAGAGGAAAATATCCGGTCGTTGGATATGCTGGATCAAATAAGACTCCACAATCTTGGCAGGACAATGGACGGTCTGGTATTTTAGCGGAGAGTCCTCCTGATAGATGGGACCTCTTCTTCGCTCCAAAGGTAGAGGTGGTGCATGTGTACCACTTCCGAGACGATCCTGCGGGCCGGTTCACTTTGGTGAGTGGCGCAAAGATAAAGAGTGGCGCTCAAATGAACGCGAACTACACCTACATTGGAACAATTACAGGCCCCATTGTTCCCCCAGAAAAAAGCGAGGTGGCAAAGTGAAACCTCCATTCCGCATCCTGTCCACAATCAAAGAGTTCGCCATTGGAGCGGTCATTGCTCTGTACATTTGCGAAAAGGGAACTCGTGAATAACAGCACCATAACCCAAACACCCGTCAACATCGGACCAGTTCCGCGCATCATCCGTTTTGACGAGTCTTTAGGACTCGTGTCGCTACTGGTTGCTCTTGGAATCTTGGCGTTGGTTAAGCGGATAAACGCGAAAGGAATGCGATGAAAGACCTGTTTTTGGAAATTGGTGGAACCTCATGCGTTGTCACTGTATCCGACGCGCATGGAGAAGCTATCGTAAACGGTCGCAAATGGCGCTGGGACCATCACAACTATTGCGGGCCTGCATGGATCAACAGGGATGGAACGGATCGCAAAAGGCAACCTGGAGAAAAGCATCCCGTCTGGAAGGCATACTACAGGTGGCTTAAGCGTCGTGAGAAGGCTACCAAATGAGTGCTTACAAAATCGTTAAAATATGGGAACACGAGGTAGTTCACATCACCGACGTAAGAGCGTTAGAGAGGAAGTTGGAAGACTGGAAACGCTGCTCCGAGATGCTTTACGAGTCGCTGAATCCACCTCAAGGACCAAGTGGTGATACGATTATAGACCAGCTTCGCGATGCTGAAGAGTTGTTCCGAAAGCTCAAGGAGGCCGAGCAACCTGTAGTTCCAACCACAAACTAAACTTGACTCGAAAGTTTGAGCGGGTAACGTCGCTTTGAGAATGAAAACGCCAAAAGCAACACGCCGAAAGAAAGTCACAATTGAGCTGATCGTGCCGATGCACATTTTCTACGATTGCGAAGGTGATAGCGAGGCGTTGTTTCGAGAGGCCGTTGGCACGGCTATTCGTGAAGTCCCAATTGATCTTGGGTCTTATGGTGGCGAAGGAAACAGCTACAAAATCATTCGCGGAGAGGCGAGGTTGAACGAATGAAACCTTGCCCATTTTGCGGATCGCACAACATCAACCAAGCTGATGTGATTGGATTCCCAGTCTCAGCATGGTGCGATGATTGCCATGCTTGCGGACCTGCAAAGCTCACAGCAAAGGAAGCTGACGAGGCTTGGAACAAACGGAGCGAACAGGAGGCGAAATGACCACGCAATACCTCAACAATAACGACATGTTCAATCAAATTGAACAACTGTCTAATCCGATTACACGCGGCGGAACAGATCGCGGATATAAATCGTGCAAGTGTTCGCGTTGTGGAAAGGTGGAAATTTGCACTCCGACTCGCGATTTCTACACGACCGATTCTGAAACTGGACCTTTGGTTTGCGAGCCGTGTTTGCTGTGGAAACGGTACTCAAAATGAAAATCCGCAAATGCACAGGAGATCCACTTGGCGAGCATGAATTCGCGATAATGAATTTGCTCTGCGCTGGCCACCGGATAAAGTCAGTCGCGACACAGCTTGGTAAAACAGAGCAGTCCATTCACTACTTAATCCGAGTCATCATGGAAAAGTTGGAGGCGAAGACGCTTTGCCAGGCTGCTCACAAATTCTCAACGAGGTATTGCAAATGAAAATCAACGGCACAACCCTTCATAAATGTCGATGCGGAGGCAACCCGTCAGTTGGCATCTTTCACAATCTAGTATTCATCGCCTGCGACGACGGCGTTTTCAGCCCGTGTGCATCAAGAACAAGCGATTACAAACCCAAGAACGGCATCATCGACACGTCCAGCAAACAGTTTATGGCCATCGTTGATGAGTGGAACTCGAAATTTGCCAAGAAGTAAAACTTGCTCTTGGAGGTAAGCGCGGTAGCCTCAATGAAATGAAATCGAAACTCAGAAGCGGACTAATCACAGCAAACGACCATGCCGCATTTCAGCGCGCAGAAGATCAGCACAAGTGGCTGAATCTTTGGGTATCAAAACACATGGATCCAATTCAAGACGAGTCGCATCCATTGAACAGGTTGCCGCTGGAGGTTGCTTGGAACAATCCAAGACGAGTCGAGGCGCGTGCGCTTTGTCGTCGATGAACACTTTATCAACAGCGGAAGAACGCGACCGGGTGGTTTACGATTTACACCTACAGGTCTGGAAATTCCCAATCGCAAAGCTGGTGAGCATAACATCGCTTAATTGCGACCGCTGTTGAGTTTTTTATGAGCTGCAAACACGAGCCCGATTCGCCAATCGCTGCATTCTGCTTCACTTGTAAGCACTGCGGATTCGACATCGAATCAATTAGCTGTTTCTGGTGTGACGGAATGGGAGACTTCATAAACACGGATGGCTCTGGAAACGCAAACTTTGAGAAATGCAAAAGCTGCAACGGAACCGGAGTTGAATCCTGGAAATTGATGGAGGTTGGAATATGAGCGATACACCCAGGACGGACGCGGAATACGCACGTTTGCATTCCATTTATTTGGATTGGGCATCACGCAAGGAGATGTGTTGCGCCTTTGAAAATGACATGCAGTTAGCCCGCCAACTCGAACGAGAGCTAAATGCAACAAAAGAAGCCTTTGACGAAGCCAACTTTGAGATCCAGTCGCTCAAAGAAACCATCCGCGACCAAGAAGACCACATCCGCGAGTTGCAATCCATGCGCCGGTACACGCCTGGATACACAGCGGAACCTTGACATGTCTCCGCTTGTTGCTACAAGTAACTAGATAGCGTAGCTCAGTTGGTAGAGCCTTGGGTCGCTGGTTCGAGTCCAGCCGCTATCTGCACTTTTCGAGTCGTAGTGTAAAGAATATCGACGGATAAAGCACGCTGGCGGTGAGCGCCAGTAGTCCGGTAACTTGCTGAGATAGGCAGGAGGCGGCTGTAGGCTTCCAACTGAAACAACCGTGAAATCCTCAGACTCATACCGGCGACTCGTCCAATTTTGATGTCGGGGCGTATGGGATAACGCAAGCCGTTGCAACGGTCGGCCTGCTCCAGCATGTTGGAAGGGCCTTGCAAGTTCAAATCTTGCCGACATCATTACTTTTATCGCCAACTAAGCTCAAACGGATAAGAGCGCCGTGGTAGCTCTCGGGGGTTGCTGGTTCAAATCCAGCGTTGGCGTCCAGTATTTTTGGTGACACTCTTCGCAATGAAGAAGTTCTGCCAAACCTGCGGAGATTCATTCACGGCTTTTCACGACTGGATCGCAATATGCGAACCGTGCGCCAACGAATTGGTTGCCAAACAAGGTCACTTCGACGACGCTCCAGAAGATGAAACGACCGAAGATTGAAACCGCCTACGGGCTCTTGCTCCACCTTCCCGAAGTTCGACACATTGGTCACTTGTGTCGCGTTGTGAAAGGCAAGCTCAAGAAGGTGAAGCCTGTTTACCTGGAAGAAGAGCTTGGCGTGTATGACCAGTACACGGCGGGGAGTTAAAGAAGTGTCCCGTGTAGCGTCTTTCTGGCAGAATTAAGCACGTCCAGACCAATGCTTGGATGCACGCAATTGCGTAAAATCTGAGCGGGGCAATGGTTTGATCCGTAGTAAATGTTCTCCTCGTACTCGATTCCGAGCCATTGTTGCATGGCCTTTTTTCCAGCAAGGTTGCATTTGGAAATGAACCCGCCAGGCCGCTTTACATCACGCGCATGAATTGGGAAGTTGGACCAAAACATGTGCCTTCCGACACGCTGGGCTGGAATGAGAACGCCGTAATAGGGCTCAACATTTTCAACAACCCACAGCCCTTTGAAGTAGTTCTTCAAGAAAATCACCTCTTGGTACAGCGACATGTCTGGGTATCGCTTTAGGCTGTGCCTGGTTGCTTTGGCCATTCTTGAGTGCGTCTGACAGGGTGGGCTTGACCAGATGAAGTCAAACTTGTCGAAGTGCTCCAGTAGGTACTGGTGGGCATCACCAACGATTAACTTGTCAAGCGGGTGCAATCTGGCGTAAACGGATGCTATTTTCTCATCCATTTCAACAGATGTTACGTCACATAGATCATTTGGCCAAAGCTTCCTGTTTCCACCAAGCCCAGCGTACAGATTGAGAATCTTCCATTTTTTCATACATCACGCACAACACCGCTACACTCGCATCCGATTAGGATTTTCATTGCTTCAATCTCCTCCCCGCCCGTTCCCGCCTAAACTTCCTCCGCTTTGCCGGTGTCGATACCCACTCAGGTTTAACATACACCAGGTTGCGCGGATTGCCGTCGCCAAGGAGTTTTTCAATCGTTACGTCAGCAGGGCCAACCTTGTTGATAAGATTGTTTCCACGGGCAAGCTCGCGCTTTTGGATGCGTCTTGCTCGGTTGTAGCGGTTTAGGAAGAGTTTCATACCTTATTCAACTCCGTTCCAATGATCCAAAGCGACTTGCGTTCCCCATTCATCCAGAACGCCACGCAGTATTCGTTGCGGATCGAGGTGGGATCGTATTTGCCATTGCCCATCACGCGAGCACCTTCGATAAGAGCCGTCGTTTTTATGGCTGGAATCTCGACGGTTTCGCCGAGTGCGAATACGAAGTCGATGGTCATGGTCGGATCTTGAGTTGTGAGTTTGGAATCTGTCGCTCGTCAAATTGAGCTGTAGTGTATTCGCAATCGACACGCTCTCGAATTTCGTCAAGCAACAATCCTGTTGATGCATTTCCTAACCACGGCTTTGATATAATGTCGTGAATCAACTCAGACAACCCATGCCGCAATCGAGTGCGCTCCTTGCCATTAATCAGCAGCTTCACGCACCATTCTTCAGCGAGCTTGTCAGAGAGTTTGGATGTGGTTGGTTTCATAGCTCACCCCGATTCTTTCTACGCTCCACGCTTACGGAATACAGCGCGTATTTACGCTTTGTTTTCCAAACGTTGTATCGGGCCAGAAGCGTGTTGTACCACTGGAAATTGCAAAGAAGCAGCATCCAAGACGGCATGGTTGCAATTTCGTACAGCAACGCTTGTTCGAGTGTGATTGGTTTGTGTTTCATTTTCAGAAGGGCGGACAAATGTCCCAGTCATGCTTGTTAAACCGCTTTCCGCAATCTGGGCACTTTTGGAAGTAACGCTTCACGTTGATGCTCCTGATGCGATTCTTCAGCAACCACAGTTTGCCGCCAAGATCAAATGACCCGCTTTCGTAATGCTCCTCGCCGTAATAGTTGTACGGGTCAAAAACATGCTCGCACCTAGAACAATGGAACGGTCCATTCCAAATATCCTTGTCGTCAAACTTGTGGCCCCAGATTTTACAGAGCGGGTTCATCGCTCAAACTCCACTTCTAGTCGCTTTACGCAATCCGCCATTGATTCACCGTCTTTGATGTCAATCGCAGATGCTATTGTTCCACCTTTCCAAGACCCAACCCCTTTGCCAGTCCCCTTGTCAAACTTGTAATCCATGTACGTGCTGGATCGCTGTATGAACGGAAGCCACCGCCAACCCCACACTCTCCGCTCGATATGGCAAGTGACTGTTCGGTTTTGGACATCACCATGTTTTGTGACATGCGTAAACGGAAACGATTTACTCACCGACTCGGCAGCCTTGTCGCACTCGTGAATGTCGGCCAACCAGCTACGCTTTTCACCAATGTTAAACAAACGCTGCCAGAAATTCCTATCGCGTCTTGTGTACACAACATTCCTGTTCTCGTCCAAAACTTGCATGTACTGATGGTCTGGTTGCCACGGCATATCTACTGACAGCCCCCTCATCCACCAAGGATCTTTGGAGTTCCATTCGTGCGCGTGTCCCCACGGCTTCAGATAAATAGCATTGTCATGGTAAGCCAATCGGAACTCTCGGTTTTTGGTAGGCGCTGCAAACACGCCATCAATAGTAACGTACACGGTCGCAACAAATGGGATTCCGATTTGAAAACAGAGAGCGTCCCCACCTTCTCCGCCGCCGACCTCAAAGTTGATGCTGAAGTTTCGCTTAAGACTGACAACCCATTCAACTCGGGCGCGTCGCGTGGATGCAGCGGCGTGCCACCAGTTATCGTATTGCGTTGTTCTCATTTCGCCTCCGGATATTCCAACGATTTCAGTATCTCCAAATAGTGGATCGCCTTGTCTAAGTCTTGCTTTCCACCCTTCTCACGGTGTCGGCAGATGTACTTGATGGCAGCTCCCTCAAGGTATGGTATGCGATTCCTGAAGCAGAACTCGATAGGTTGAATTGGCATGCTCTTGTAATGACTCCCGCCAACCTGAGTATCGAGTGGATTCGACATGCGTTGTTAGTAGCAACAAGTTTCACCATGTCAAGATTTGACACTGGGATTTTTTGTTGTTAGTTCAAACAAGTGAACACGTACTGGATCATCGCCGGAATCAAGAATGGCGCGTTTTGCACCGTCCCGGTTTGCGGTTTCGATACTCGGGATGAGCCTGGTTGAAGTTTACAGTCGGAAAATTGAACATGAAAATCACGATTAACAATTTGGCGCGCCGCAAGTTTGAAGAGTTCATGGATGAGCACGAGCTTAATGTCGCGGTGCATGAGCGGCAATACTACACATCCAAAGGCAATGCGCTCAAAGGGTATCATATCGAGCGGTACTACGCCGTCGCAGATCCACATTGCGAAATTAAAGATGGACCCATCTTGTCGTCTTGCTTTGGAAATGGAGAAACGCCAGAAACGGCTGTTGAAGATCTGAAGCAGAAAATGTCTCAAAAACTCCTCGTCACAAACGCTGGAAACGTTGACCGCAAGGAGTTTCGCAGCCCCATTCTCGAATGACATCCATCCACCAATGCTCTCCGCCAATTTGGGTCAATACACCCAAAGGCGAGGGCTTCACCCATTTCCTGTTCGACTACGACATCAACCACAACTCAGTCTGGGTTGTGGCGCTGTTCGACACTGGAGAAGTTATCCACGTTGATTCATCGGAGATCCGCGTCATGGGTAACGAAATGCTCAACATTCCACATCCGAAACCGATCAAGGAGAGGCAGTTATGATTACCGCCAAGTACACATTAACAATTCGAGGTCAGACGTTTGAGCTGACGAGTGAGGAAGCAGAGGCGTTACGCATACACGCTACGCATACGATTCAACCGATCCGGAATTGCTCAGCAAACCAAGAGCCCGTCCAGAACCAAAGCTTTGGTGGAACCACGCTTCTTAACCGAAGCGAGCCGACAATCACAAAGCAATACGGGATCGCTGACGCAACACATGCAGTTACTGGCGACACTGTTTTCGTCAAAGGCGTTGGCGATGTCAAGCTGACGCCAGATCAATTCCGTAAGTGTTTCGTTGATTATCAGCCTGAAAAGGAACTTATGAAGCCGCTACCCGATACACACCCCATTCCAAAATCCGCACTCCGATGAAAAAACCATCCGCAATCGAATCAATGACCCGCGTAGAAGTTGGGTCAATCACCGTCCGTGTTTGGCGTACAGAGCCCGAAGTGAAAGAGAAGTACGACAACGCCGACATTCAAACCGCAGTCCGCAACAACGCCAGGAGCCAGTTCAACAAGCTGGCCAAGGTTGTCTCTGAGCTGCCTCGCGTGAGCGCCTACGAGATCACGGACTCCAAAGGAAACGGAACAGTGGTCTACAACGACTGGCCTTAATAGGTCCGTAAAGCACGAAGGCCACCTTTTTACGGGTGGCCTTTTTTGTGTTAGGATACGTTATGAGCAAAACTGCTCCAGTTGAGCCGGTGAGTAAGAGGGCGATTTCAGGACTTTGCCGTCTTTTCGCTTAACCAGATAGCCAACAATCTCGCGCTTGTTGAAGTTACAAATAGCTTGGATGTCGTGTTGTGAGTGCGTAATTGCGTCAACCTCAGAGCGTTTCCACAACTTGCTCATGTTGCTGCGGTGAACTTCAGCAAACGCCGCCAGAAGCGTATGCGCGTCAATTCCAGCCGCAACAGCATCGCCAAACGTGACGTACAGCTTGTCGCAGACAGCATCCAGGTATGCTACTTTGTCTTTAGCGTCCCTGAGTTCTTGATTCTCCTCGTAAGTTAGTTCGTGCCGAAATTCACGCTTCTTGTTGCTGAGAAAAACAAACTCACTCGGACACTCCTGCCCAAAGGTTTGCATGAACTCCTTGACCATTTCGTACTCAGTTTTCATTCAGTTGATTCGTGATGATTTGCAGGTTAGTTGAAAGCATGCGGATTCGATCTTGAAGGCGGGCGACTTCTTGGTTGGCGCGAAGTGCAATGGCGCGAAATTCGGCTGGTGTAAATTCAACATCCCTTGGCTCGGTCAGCAGTTTATGGATTGTTGTGACGCAGTATTTAAGGTCACTCATGGTGGTAAATTCCATTCAGTCGATCTATGGCGTTTCTGGTTTGTTCAGTTGCAGCTTGAATGTTCATTTGCAAGTTCAACACGACACAGTTGGCGTTCTCCAAAATAAACAGCAAGTCTTCGCGAGTAATGTCGCTTCCAGGTTCAGTTGCGCGACGGATGATTTGGAAAACAGTGTCCGTGCAGTAATCGTGCTTAAGGGTGCCTTTGACTTTCATTTGACGCGGATGCAGAATTGCCAAGAGCTTGCGAACTTGGTCGGCTTCATGCGCTTGTTAGCGTTAACAACCAGCTTGCGAACCGTCTCCCGTGAGATTTCATTGGGCCAGATAAACGTGTCGCCAACAAGTAGATCACCCCACGGGTACACATGGAGTTTACCTACGCGCTGAACCGGATGGATGTGAGTCCTGATTTTCATTGCCGCGTTTGTAGTTGGAACAAAAGTGGAAGTCAATGGTTGACGGGAGGAAAATTTGGGGTAGAGCTTCTACAGCTTCAATCGAAAGAACAAATGAACACCCAATTACTTGACAGACCAATCGCATTCCATCGCTGCTTCGTAACGCTGACCGGAAGCGTGAACGCAGCACTCATGCTTTCTCAGGCTGTGTACTGGCAGCGAAAAAACGAGGATGGCCAATGGTGGTTTCAGACGCAAGATAAGTGGGAATCTGAAACCGGATTAAGCAGGCGGGAACAGGAAACTGCCAGGCGGTCGCTTTGCCAATTTACGTTTTGGAAAGAAGAGGTTCGAGGGCTCCCCGGAAAGCTTCATTTTCGAGTGGATCTTGAGCTTTTGCTGTCAGCTTTGAACCCAAGCCACAGTATGGCGGAATGCGCCATACTAGAAAGTCGGAATGCGCCAAGCAGTGATGGCGGAATGCGCCATACTACAGTAAGTAAAGAGACTAACGAAGAGACTTATCTATCCCCGCCTTCGGCTGAGAGAAAAAACAAACCGTCAGAAGATCCAAACAGCAAGGAGTCATTGGCGTTAGCTCTCTACAAGAGCTACCCGAGAAAAGTTGGGAAGAACAACGCGCTAAAGGCGATCTTAAAAGCCATGAAAGACCACTCGTTCGATTACTTGCTCGAAAGGGTGTCGCGATATGCCGCATGCGTTCGTGAATGGCCAGAGGATCAGTTGGTGTTTGTTCCTCACCCAGCTTCATGGTTCAATGCTGGTCGTTATGACGATGACGAATCCACATGGATTAAGAGGGCCGCTCCCGAATCGTTTCACCAGTTGACCCAAAAAGCGTTCGCGTTACGAACAGCCATCCAAGAACACGTCGCCAACCGGGAATACATCGGAGCCAGCGACAATCCCACCAAAGAGCAGCTTGACGACCTTCGCGAGCTTCGCAAGCGACTTTCTGAAGTTGAATCGAAAATGGCTTCCACGCGCAAATGAGCGACCCATTTGAACTCCTATCCGAAACGCCTCCAGTTCTGGAATCAGCACCAGAGCTGAAGGATTTGCCAACCTACTCGGCTGAATCTGAGCAGGGAATCCTTGGATGCATGCTGCTGGACGCGAAAGAATGCGCTGACGAAATCATGCAGACCGGGATTGGAATCAACCATTTCCACGACCAAAGGCATCGGGCGATCTTCCTGGCCATCCTCGACTGCTACACATCTGGAAGCGCAATCGACGTGATTACCGTAGCGGCATCGCTTCACAAGTCGTCCTCAATGGATGTTGCTGGCGGCATCGTGTACCTGTCCAGTCTGTCAGGAATCGTTCCAAGCGCGGCAAACTTCACCAGCTACCTAACAGTCCTCCGCGAAAAGTGGATTGCGCGTCGAGTCATCGAATGCTGCGAGAAAACGGTTCGAGAACTGAAGGCTGGTGAGAAGCCCGCAAACGAAACCGTCGCCCACCTCGAAAAAGAGATCATGGGAATCGGCTCTGATTGCGTCACACGCGCCTTGCTGGACATGAAAGGAATCGCCAAGGAGGTCGCAAACCGAATGGACATGCGCTTCCAGGGGCGTCGTGTTGGCATAAAAACAGGCTTCCACGACATCGACACAGCCACGGACGGTCTGGATGCCCAACAGCTCTGGATAATCGCAGGAAGGCCCTCTTGCGGCAAAACGGCGCTATCCGTGAACATTGGGGAGAACATCGCCAGAGCGTGGATCGAGCAGAAGGTGGACAAGTCGGTGGTCATCTTCTCGTTGGAGATGAGCGAGATTGCCATTGGTGAACGAATGGTTGCTGGTGCCAGCGAGGTGAACTTGCGAACTATTGGGCCGGGAATGACCGAGGGTGAGATGAAGAAACTGTTCAAGGCCGTCACGGGCCTGTCCGCCCTGAACAAGCACATGATTATCGACCCAACATCCAGCATGTCGATGGCTGCAATGATGGCGAAGGCTCGGCACTACTACCGAAGGAACAATGCTGGACTGTTCATCGTGGACTACCTCCAATTGATCCAAGGTGACAATCGTGGGCAGAGACGCGAGGAAGTCGATGGGATTAGTAGAGATTTGAAAAGGTTGGCGAAAGAGTTGAACGTCCCCGTGATTGCGCTCTCCCAGTTGAATCGCGAGGTTGAGAAGGAAGCGAAACGAAAGCCTCGGATGTCGGACCTTCGCGAGTCTGGCCAGATCGAACAGGACGCCGACTTCATTGGCATCCTTTACAATCCGAACCAAAACCAGGATGAGCTTAGGCCGTCAGACAACAGGCAGATCAACTTGCGGGTTTGCAAGCAACGTGGCGGCGGAAAGGAAATGGACATCCCGCTGATGTTCATGCCGGTCTACACCAAGTTTGCGAACCTTTCACGGGAGATCGAAGAGTGATCGTTAAACACTAGCTATTGACACGAACGCAATCTCCAGTTACACAAAGCCCATGTTGGAAAAACAACGAACTGAGCGAGCTAGAAAAGCGGGAAGCGTGAAGTCTGAAAAGAAGACGGCGCAAGCTCGACTCAATCTCGCAAAAGCCCGCGAAGCCATGCGTAAGTACATGGAAGCTGGCAAGACGCAATTTCGCACCACTGAGTCCACCAAAGCAGAGGCATAGAGTCGGAAGATGATTCCGAACGGGGTTTGTTCTGTTTCCCTCATTTGAACACTCTGCGATGACTATTACGGCTCCAGCTTGCACGTTTGATGGGTTTGGGAAGATGGCGACAGCGTGTTTCTCTGATTTCAGGAGAACAGGAGAAGATGTAAGGTTTCTTCCGCTTGTAAAAAACGAAACGCTTCGTTCAAAAACGCTTCTTTTTCCGCAGATCATAAAGGACTCGTTTACTGAAAAACCGATTGGGCCAGAAGTGGTTTTTGCTCCGATTGACTGGATGCACATTCCGTCGCCAAATTCTGTGCTTGTAACAACGGTTGACAATGCGAATTTAAACCTCGCAGCAGTGGACATTCTAAAGATGTACAAAGCTGTGATTGTCTTTAACAAGTTTTCCGAGGAGGCGATTCGATTCTGGGGAGTGAGCGCGATCAGCACACTTCTAGATCCTCTAGGAACGCAGGAGATTTGGAGTGAAGATTCGTCGCTAAAAGAGGATTTGTTTACGTTTGGCGTTGTAGACTGGACTCCGTTCTCGATTTGCAAAGGCCATATCGACACGGTTCTTGAGGCTTTTGAGTGGGCGTTCAGTGGTATGCGCGGAATGCGGATTAGAATACTTACACATCCAGATTCGCACAAATCAAAGCATCATGATGAGCGCATAGAGTTCACGCATTCAAGCACCCAAAACTGGCAATTGATGGAATGGTTTCAGTCGCTCGATTGCTTTGTTTCAACCCATGAATTTCAAGGGATTGATCTCACTATGGATTGTGCCGTCAAGTGCGGGGCTGTTCCAATGGGCAACCAATTTGCGCTTCGGGAGCGCGTTTGGGACCAAATTGGGTATCCAGTGTTTGCAAAGTTTACAGGGGGGAAGTTTGTGTTAGATAAGCACGAGGTGGCCGACGCCATGCGATTTGCGTATTACGATAAGTGCGAGTTTTCGCAAAGAAAAGAGCGTTGCAGAAACGCAGTTTACCCGCCTGTCAACTGGGGTAAATTTCTCAAGTCGCTAGGAGTTATCTGAGATGAAATCTTTTGCATCATCTGGCGACGCTGGAGACATTATCTATTCGCTTCCAGTTGTGCGCTATCATGGCCCTGGAATTTTTTACCTGCGCGGAGAGAAGTTTACGCGGGTTCATTCCACACCGAAACGCATACCGCTTTTTGAGCGGCTGTTGGAGGCGCAGCCGTACATCCACGATTTCAGGTTCAACTACGGCGAAGATGTAACATTTAGCTTGGACCAGTTCAGGACGCGATTCCGAAACCATTATTGCGAGACGATAACGCAGATGCACTGCCGGGAGTTCAACGTTCCGGAATCGGAGCTGATGAAGCCTTGGATTGACGTTGATAAACGTTACGGCGCTGACGTAATAATCAATTTGACAGAGCGATACAGGACTCGTGAATTTCCTTGGGGAGACGTGTACGAAAAGTACAAAAACGCGGCTGCATTTATTGGGACCGTTTCGGAACACCAGCAATTTGAGACGCATTACGGAAAGATTGACCGCCTTCCAACTGACGACTTGTACGACATAGCAGCCTTTATCAAGGGGTCCAAGTTGTTCATTGGCAACCAGAGTTGTCCGTTGGCTATTGCTCATGCCATGCACCACCCGACTGTTTGCGAAATGAGCAGGGCGTCGTGCAACGGTATGGAGCGTTCAATCAATTGCCACTACTCTTTTGGAAAAACCATTTACCTTCCCAACTTATGAGTTCTGAAACGGCCTACTCAAGACACCTGGTAATGCCATACGTTCACGGGAACGTATTGGACATTGGATCTGGGGGCGATCCGATTGTTGATTACGCTGTCCAGATAGATCTTCCTGAGCATTTGTTTTGCCAGTATGGGCATGCGTTTAAGCCTCGGATTCAACCCCAATTGAGAGGGGTTGATTTCCACAAAAATCTCCCATTCAAAGATGGTGTTTTTGACACGGTTTTCTCGTCCCATTTACTGGAGGATTACAACGAGTGGGAGCAATTGCTATCGGAATGGCTTCGCGTCGTCCGGATTGGAGGTCGATTGATTATCATGGTTCCGGATAAGGTTCTGTTCAACAAGGCTGTTGCCGGTGGTCAAAGTGGGAATGGAAACCACAAGCATGAATTTTACGTGGGCGAGCTTTCCGAATGGGCGCAAAGAAGCGGTAAAGTATCGGTTGAGCGTGATTCATTAACAGGAGTTCGCGGCCCTGGAGATTACAACATCTTGTTTGTAGCTGTAAAACTGTGAAACTCAACATTGTTAGCTGCGACCGAAACAGTTCTGCAAAACTGTTTTCGACCGCCACCGGATTTGACGAAGTTCATGTTTTTCACGACGGAACAAGTGCGCCTTCAAACGACAAGATCACATCGACTACATGCACTTCAAGCCTTAGTGGGATTGGCGACAACAATCATGCCATATCGCCCCCGAGATGGAGGGCTACGCGGTCGTTCATGGAATCCATTTCCATGCACCCAGGATCGGTAACGGTTGAAGAGGACACTTACTTTTGTCGAAACGTGGTTGAAAAGCTGGAAAAGTGTATCAAATCAATACCATTCCAGACGTACATTTTGTCGCTTTACAGCCCAAATACATTAGCTGATAAGCCGGTTGATTCCGTCAACCCGAAATGCTGGTACGGATCTCAAGGAATTTTTGTTCCAAAGAAGGTTGCGCCCAGTCTGTGTTGGTGGTTTGGTAAAAAGTTAGTTAGCAAACACCCGATAGACTACTCGACCGATGCGTGCATTGCGGAGTTTTGCATTCAGATGGGCGTGCCTCTGTTTGTTTGCAATCCAAATCTGATTCAACATCTAGCCGTCGATGGGGTGTGTTCGGCGTGGGCAAACGGAAAGCAGCATCAAAGCCCAACTTTTTTGCGCTGAAACTTGACTCCGCTACTTGTTGGCGCTACAAACAAGCCAATGAGTAACTTCCAAACAGAAGCGCAGAACTTCATCTGCTGGAACAAGCATAGGGTCAAGCCGTCCACGAGTCGGTGCGAGATGTCGATCATTTCGCGCATTCTCGACTTTGGCGACTTTGCGGAAAAGGACATTGCGTGCATCAAGCCTCTGGACGTTGAGAACTACCAGAACAAGCGCACGGGAATGGGCATTGCCGCGTCCACAATAAACGGAGAAGTGGCAATCATGTCCAAGGTGTTCATCTACGCCATCAAGCGTGAGGCGTGCAAGGTGAACCCGTGTGATGCCGTGAGCAAGCTGAAGGTGAAGAAACCGGAGCGGAGGTTTTTGACGGCGGATGAGATTGATAGGCTGTGCGAGTTCTCAACGACGCAATCGTTCAAGCAATACCTGCGCTTTCTGCAATACACTGGGGCGCGTGAAAAGGAGGCAATACGGGTTCGGTGGACCGACGTTGACTTCAAGAATCGCCGCGTTTGCATTGGCGCGGATGGAGAATCCAAGAATGGCAAGTCTCGCTGGGTTGATTTCTCTGAATCGCTGCGGGTGCTGTTGGAACAAATGGGTTGCCGATGCAGCATGGGTTTGCTGTTTGGAGATGAAACATCGTTCCGAACGCACCTGAACTTTGCTCGCTCGCGCTCCAACTTGAACTGGGTCGGCTTCCACGATTTCCGCCGCCACTTCGTTAGCCAATGCGTCATGGCTGGAATTGACTTCGCCACGATTGCGCGCTGGGCCGGACATAGTGACGGGGGCGCATTGCTCGCCAAGAAGTACGCTTTCCTCGCAAACGATCATGCCGCCAAGCAAGCCGCAAAGCTCAAGTTCTAAATGAAACTCATCCTTCTACCCATCTTCGCATTGGCTTCGGCTAATGCAACACCCCCATCCGACATGGTTCAGCACGCGCCTTTCAAGGTGATTTGCTCCACCCTTCAGGCATCCCCTGCCGCAAAGCGTGTTTCCATGTCGGATCTCCTTTCCGCCCTGTCCAAAATCGAGAGTAACGATAACGACAAGGCTGTTGGTCATGACGGTGAAGTAAGTCGCTACCAAATAATGCCGGTCGTTTGGAATCAGTACGGAGCCGGTTTGAACCCAAGGAATCCGAAGCAATCCAGGTTGGTGGCTGAACGCATCCTTTCGACTCGAATGCAGAATTTCGAGAAAAAGATTGGACGCAGGCCGAACTTGGTGGAAACTTACGGGCTCTGGAACAAGCCGACGCACGCCATGAATGGCAGATTGCGCGGAACAACTCTACAGCGGTGCAAGAAATTCGCGGATTTGGTGAACAAGTAAAACCTATGGAAACAACAGAACAACTTGAGATTGTCCAATCGGACGCCCTCTCAACAATCACACGCGCAGAAACCGACGTTGCCATTGCAACCGCTCGCAAGTTCCCGCGCATTCTAGCAACGGTAAAGGCGAAGATGATCGAGTTTGCGACGCTTGATGAGGAAACCGCGTCATCGTGCTTTTACACACTCCCTCGCGGCGGCAAGTCGATTCAGGGGCCAAGTGTCCGGTTGGCTGAAATTGCGCTTAGTTCGTACCAAAACATCAAGGCTGGAGCCCGCGTTTTGTCCGTGGATTCAACCAGCGAAAACCCGCACGTAATTGTTCAAGCCGTTTGCCAAGACATCCAGAACAACGTGTCCATCTCCATCGAAAAGCGTCGTCGCATTACAACAAAGAAGAATCAGGATGGATCTCGCAAGCCGGTGTCCGACGACGACATTCAACTGGCCGCAAACGCTGGTTCGGCAATCGCCTTTCGAGATGCCGTGTTCAAGGTGATTCCCGGCGCACTCATCAAGCCCGTGTACGAGCAGGCAAAGCGAGTTGCTGTCGGAGAAGTGAAGAGCATTGTCGAACGGCGCGGAAAGGTTATTGACCGGCTGAAGCAAATGGGCGCAACTGAAGATCGAATCTTGGCCGCTGTGTCATGTAAGAAATCGGACGATGTTGGGTTGGAGCAGCTTGAAATTCTTGTCGGACTTGGAACCGCAATCAAGGATGGTGAAGTGACTTTGGAAGAGGCGTTTCCAATTATCAAGGACGGCCCGGTTCGCGGCACGGCTTCTGAGGTTAAGCTTCCGCAACAGCGAACAGAACCAAAACCAGATCCAAAACCCGAGGCGGACCATAGCGGCACCGCCAATGATCCTGAGTCTTCGCCAGCGTCGGAACCAACACCCCAAGTCAAGCTTGGCAAATTCCTGTTCGATGCTGGCGTCACTTTTGACCAGCTCAAGGCGTGGGCCATCACAACGCGAACGCTGAAGCTGAGCGCCGAACTCTGGAACAACTGCGGAGACGTGTCAGACCTGCACGCCGGAAACATCATTGAGAAGCTTGATGTTTCTGATCCGAACGCGCTGAAGATTAAGAAGAGTGGGGGTGCTCAATGAAAACCGCTGAAACCCTGAACGACAAGCTATTCGCAAAAGCGGACTTTGAGCTTAGTGAAAAGCTTGAAGCCTTGTTCAAGCCAATCTCGGACTTTGCATACAACGGTTTGCATTCCGGAAAGATGGACCACGCGCAGCCAGACGCGCTGTCTGGTGATGGGTATTTCAAAGTATTAAGCGAAGTCTGGCCTCCGCACATAGTTAAAGAGGCTAAAAAAGCTTTGTTTGAAGGCATGAAAAGGAACTATCGAGAAGAGTACGTCGCAAACTTCATCGCAAAAGTGAACGCTCTTGGTGAACAAATCGAGAGCTTGCAACAGGAGATTCAACAATGAGCGCAAACGACGGAGGGCCAGCGTTTCCTCAACATGGATGGACCTCTAATCCTGAAGTATTGGCGAGAATGAATGAGCAATTCGGGATGACGCTTCGCGACTGGTTTGCAGGACAGGCTTTAGTTGCGCTGCCTCACATTGGCTGCGGGTGCGATCTGAACACTGAAGAGGCTGCTTTGGCGGCCTACCAGTTTGCAGACGCCATGCTGAAAGCGAGGGGACAATGACCCCCGGCATTTACTTCAACCTTCCCGACAAGGAGTACCGCGCAATCAAAGCGTATTCCTACTCTCAAGTGAAGCGCATGTTGCCAACGGCCAAGGATTACAAGTGGTCCACTGAGAATCCGACGCCACCTTCCGATGACATGAACATTGGGACACTCATCAACCGCATGTCTCTTGAGCCGTTGCGTGACCCGCTGGAGGGGTTTGCTGTAAAGCCTGAACCAAGGGCTCCAAAAGGCTGGGCAGAGCAACAGGAGGCGGCAGGCTTAACAGTCATCAGTGAAGCCAACCTGAAGAATGCAACGCTCGCAGCGCAGGCGCTCATTGAAGACCCAATCGCAGGCCCAATGCTGACCGGCGAAGGCAATTCCGAAGTCACACTTGTTGGCGAGCTGTTCCACTGCCCAGTCAAGGCTAGGATCGACCGTGTTCCAGTTGGCGTTGATTACCTCATCGACCTGAAAAAGACGCGGGATAACACGCCTGGACGCTGGGAAGACGGAAAGAACGAGCCGTATTGGCTTCAGTCTCCATTCGCAAAGCAAGCTCGCGAACTAAACTACAATATGCAGGCTGGTGTGTACCTTGCCTTGTGGAACCAAATCGTGACGGACAACCCGCGCTATCGCTGGATGAATGTCACCGTTGAATCGACTGGCCCATACCACGTTCGCGTGTTCGAGATGGAAAAACCTTCGATAAAAATTGGACTCGAATTGTTTGGTCAACTACTGACAAAACTTGTCGAGTGCGAAAAAACCGGAGTCTGGCCCGGTTACAAGCCGGAAGTTGAAGTGATCGGAATTACCAAGTACTAACATGATTGTTCTCAAAATTGACGTGACGAAGATTTCCAAAGAGGATCTTTTCGTCGGGAAAAAAGGCGGCAAGTTTCTCGACGCCGCGCTTCACGATAAACCAAATGACTTTGGCGACGACGGGTTCATTACGCAATCCGTCAGCAAGGAGAAGCGTGATAAGGGAGAAAAAGGCCCTATCATTGGAAATTGGCGACATGTGGGAGCAAAACAAAAGCAGGCGACGCCAAAACCCACTGCTGCACAAAAATCTGAAAAACCAGCGGATGATGACGATCAAAGCGTTCCGTTTTGATCACAGCAACAACTAACACCAACACAAAATGAACGAACAACGAGTGCGCGACCTTATCGAGGCGCTTCAAAAGCTTGACGGAGACACGCGAATTGCAAGCCCTGTTGAATTCAAGTTGGATAACAAGCGAACGTCGCTTTTAACGATTCAAGAGTCGAAAGCAATTGCAGAGATCGAGTCCGCTGAATCTGAAATCAGCGACTTGAGGTCTGAAGTTGAACAGTTAAAGCGAGATTTGAGCAAGATTGAATCTGAAAACGACGAGCTGAAGGACGAAAACAAGGAAATGAAGTGCAAGTGGGACAGAATTTTTCACACCTTTTAACGCATCCGAAAATGACCACGTTTCCGTCATCTAGCCTGTACTCAGCTTTGCAATCGGTTATTGCGCCGACCAAGAAGCCGCAGTCTGGTTTGCATTCCTACGTCCGTCTTGCGACTGGCGACCACTCACTTGCGACCATTGCAGCGCAAAACGACCGGCTGTATTGCTCGAACGAAATCACGGGGGTTGTCGGTGACAATCTCGACGCCCTGATTCACGCGGATCTGTTGCAATGCTCCATAACAACAGCGTCTCCGGAGACATCCATTGAAATTCTAGATGGCCGAGCAAAGGTGACATCTGGTTCTCGAAAGTCGATTATTCCAGTGATGCCAATGACGCTGGAAAACTGGCAGTCGAGAGACGTTGCACCTCAATGCGACCGGATCATTTGCGACTCAAAGCTGCTTCTGGTCCCACTGTCCAGCGCGTCCAACACGGCTAACAGGTGCCTCATTGAAGACTTCCGATTCGTCGAGCTGACGGTTGGCGGTGGAAACTTAAATGTCGCGTCCACCAATCGTCGATCCCTGTCGGTGTTCAAGATTGGGAGCGTGTCGTCCACGCGAGATGGTCGCGTTGCAATTCCAGACGCCACCTGCGAAGAGGTTGTCCGGCATCTTGGCCATCACGACGGCGACATTACAATTAGCCTGCGCGACAAGGCTATCGGATTCCTGATTGGCGGGCTCTACATTGAGTCGCAGCAAATCGAGACGACCCGCAACATCCTGGAATCTTATCACAAAGTCACAGCGTCACAGGAAGGCCAACTCGTCACGGCAAAGCTCAACCGCGTCGAGTTCTTGCTGGCCCTGAAGTCGATCAAGAGCATGAGCACCAACAAAGAAACCTCTGCAATCGTGGACATCTGCGGAGGAATCGAAGTGCGTTCACGAAGCTCTGATGCTGAATCTGAGACTCGAATCGAATGCGAGACAAGCGGCACATGCGTTCTTCACGTCTCGTGTGACGACTTGCTTCCGCTGCTCGGAAAAGTCGAGGACGAATTTATCGAGCTTTCCCACTGGACCGGGAACAACTTCATCCTATTTTCTGTCGCAAACGGCTCGCTCATGTCATGCTTGATGCGGTGAGAGTAGATCAAGCGTGGCTTAACCAATACGAGGCAAGGCGAAATGCCAACAAGTCAAAACCATCCGAATCAACCGGAAGTGAATCCGAGCTGCACGCTCAGATCCTTGAGGAATGCAAACGAAGAGGATGGATTCCGCTTCATGGGTCAATGGCGCATAGGACATTTCGCACCGAAGGAGAGTTTGACTTCACGATACTTGCAGATGGCGGAAGAGTCCTGTTCGTCGAATGCAAGGTCGGCGGAAACAAGCTATCCGACGCACAACGCGACTTGCATCACTGGGCAAAAAAGCTAGGGCACAACCCTCACGTAGTATGGAATTTCCAGCAATTCATGGACATCATCAAATGACACCAGCTCAAGAATCACATCTTCGCGACATCAAATCATCGTTCGAGGCATCGGTTGACGCCAAGTACAGAAAAGGCCAAGCCGAGCACGGCGGAAACCTTTGGGATCGAAACACGCTTTCCGACATTAAGGACGAAGCGGTTGACCTGTTTACGTACATCTGCACGGCCATCGAGAAGTACAACAAGATTTGCCTTGTCGTTCACAATTGGCGCTCTGGTCACGTAAAGCCTGAAGACGCTTTGAAGCAACTCGAAGTCCTACTTGGATTCAAATGACAAACACCACACCAATTCCGCGTCCACCGCGTCGAACGCCAACGCTTACCAAGAAGCTTGACAAAAGCCTGCTCAACTCGCTTGAGGATCTTGGAACGCTCCCGAACAGAGCGGAGGTGATTCATTACTGCGCTCAAAACAATGCGTACCCTCCTGGCTGGCGAATCCTTCTGAGCCTGCCCGACTTCTTCATGAAAGAAACCGGAGGAGTCGGCGCATTGCCAGATCCGAGCCGGTGCAAACCCTACAACTCAAACTGGCGAAAGCTTCCCGATGACAAAATCGAAACTCTCCCCTGAGCGTTACAACGCAATCTGCGACCACGCCATTAATAATAGGCCGCTTGGAGCCAACAAGCACGAGTTGGAATCCATGGTTCGCGACTTGGCAAACGCCGTTCTTTACACGAACGCAATGTTTGGCAATGAGGCTCAAGGAGTCTTGCCAACCGTCTGGCTTACAAAAGAAGAGGCGCTGAACATCGCTGGCGTCATTAACAGCTTGCAGGCTGCGCTGGCCATTAACGCGCCGGACCACAAGTTCGACCATAAACTGGCCATCGACGCCATCAAACTTCTCATGCCAAAGAAGTTGACAGAAGAGGTTCCTGTAGCAAACTAAAGACGCCCAAGCTGTTCTTGAGGCGTATTCATGAGTCATAACGAGCCGGTTGCCTTAATTGGCGACCGGCTTTTTGCGTTGCACTGACATGCGTTCGGTGGGCTAATTGTGTCAGGATTAACGATAAAGTATGCCTACTAACGCTTGGGGATCATTTGGTTGGCAGGGGTTTACCCCGGCTAAAACGACCGCGCCGAACCCGTTTGAGACGATCACGAACGTGAAATCGCCGCAGGTTGACACGCGCCTTAATTCCCTGTTCTCCGGTTTTGATGCCCTGCGTGGATCTGGAGCGAGTGCGATTACCGACTACGCAAATGCTCTGCGAGCCAATACTCCTCAGTTGCAAGGCTTTGCGAATCAGGACATTTCCGCGCTGAACAACATCGCAATGGGCAGGACTGCCGAGGATCTTGCCGCCATGCGAAAGAGTCGAGCTGCCGCTATTGGGCAGTCCGCAGATCGCGCCCGAAGCCAGTTGGCTGGAACTCTTGCCAACAACCAGCTTGGTCAAGGAGGCGGCGGTCGC
>Ga0208147_1000163_pt1 | contig 25431 bp, 29 predicted proteins | sample DEB3_08_DNA_FD_184520 | JGI IMG/M metagenome (GOLD analysis project Ga0208147, IMG submission 184520) | Aqueous microbial communities from the Delaware River and Bay under freshwater to marine salinity gradient to study organic matter... | ecosystem: Environmental > Aquatic > Marine > Coastal ... | reverse complement strand
AAGCCTATATGTCAGAGGGTATCTAAGCGCATCTCAAGGCATATCAAGTCAAGGAACACTGTATTCAACTGGAATAATATATGCCTTCAATGGAATAAACGCTTCTGGAGAAAACATAACAGCATCAACAATAACGCTAGCCAGTAGCGTAACCATAAATGGCGTTCAACAAACAGAAGCGTTTAGAAAATCAACTGGGTCTGTAGCATCAAGTTTCACGTTGGCAGCAGGAGCGCAAACCGTAGTTACAGTCCCAGTAACAAATGCAGCATTGGGAGTTCCTGCGATTGCATCACTTAGCGTTGCGCCATCAAATCTTGCGTTATCAATATCTGCATATTGCAGTTCTGCTGGAAACGTAACTGTTGTAATCAGAAACGGGTCTGCAACGTCATCCACATTTAATGGTTCAGTGTCAGTAACAGTCTTGTACTAATGGGCAAAATCACAAAGTTCATTCGCAAGCGGAACGCAAATCCCGCATTGACGCAGAACAAGACCTTTGCAAGAGTACAGGTCGCTGGCAGCAGTCTGACTTTCCGCTTCCAAAAGACAGCAGCAGCAACGCCGCCTCCTAGCGGATTTACATACCTACAGCCAGACGGTAGCAACTACTTTCAACCAGACGGGCAGTCACAATACATCCAACCGTAACCATGCCGAACTACACAGTTACAAACAACATCGACGCACTGCTAAGGTCTACGACCAATGCTGCTGCTAGAACCAACTTAGGGCTTGGTGACGCCGCCACAAAGAACACGGGAACTGCCGCAGGCACGGTAGCCGCAGGGGATGACTCGCGCATCACGGGGGCGGTGCAAACTTCTGGCGGCACGATGACCGGCAAACTCACTGCTGCTGCTGACAATACGATTGCAAAACTGAGCGTTGGATCAAGAACTGTTGGCAGTTCACCAACTACACTTTCGGATGGTGATATCTGGATTTCAAACCAAGGGGCTCTCAGCTATCGAGACTCAACAGGGCCAGCTTCTCGTGCAGTTGCGGCTACATCACTGTCAAATACCTTCAACCAACCGCAGACAATCGGCGTTGGAGCTGGGACTGCACTGACGGTAAACAACAGTGGAACAGGCACGGCAGCATCAATCGCGAACACCGCTACGGCGACAAGCGATGCCGTTGTCATCACAAACCTCGGCTCTGGAAACAGCTTGGTTGTCAACGACGAGACAACACCCGATAGCACTCGGTTTGCCATAGCGAACAATGGGCGCGTTGGCATCGGGGTGGCTCCAGACACATCAGTCGCATTGTCGGTGGATACTACGGGGATTAAGTTTGGAGACGGCACGATTCAAACGACCGCAGGGGGAGGTGGTGGTGGAGGCGGAACGGTCACCAGCGTTACAGCAGGCACGGGGTTAACAGGCGGCGTAATCACAAGCACTGGAACAATCGCAGTGGACTTTGGCGCGACTGCAAACAAAGTGACCGAAGGCGGAACGACGGTGTTGAAAGCTGGGGATACGATGACGGGGAAGCTCACGCTCCCTGCGGCTACGACTGCGTCTGCTCCATTGAACATTGGCTCCAGTGGCGTTCAACCAACCTCTCCAGCAGTTGGAGATGTTTGGATTCGCAACAACCTGCTTCAGTATAGGGGGAGCAGCATCACCGTAAACTCTGTTGCCGCTACAGCAGAACCAAACACGTTTAGTGCTAGGCAAGCTATCAATGCTACCGACACTCTCCCAGCCTTGCGTGTCACTCAGCTTGGCACAGGCGAAGCCCTGCGAGTGGAAGATGAGGCGAACCCAGACGCAACCGCATTTGTTGTAGCAAACAACGGACGTGTTGGCGTGGGCGTTACACCAGATACAGCAGTTGCATTGTCTGTGGACACGAGCGGAATCAAGTTCGGTGATGGCACTATTCAGACAACGGCAAGCGGCGGTGGGGTTGCAGGTGTATCCTCATTCTCCGCAGGAACCACTGGGCTTACGCCAGCAACAGGCACGACCGGAGCGGTGACGCTCGCAGGGACGTTGGGCGTAGCAAATGGCGGCACAGGGCAGACCACGGCAAATGCAGCACTCAACGCCTTGCTTCCCTCGCAAGCCAGTAACAGCGGCAAGGTGCTATCGACGGACGGTGCGAACACTTCATGGATTACGGCAGGAGGTGGAGGTGGCGGTACTCCCGTTGACAGGCAGGTTTTCACCTCCAGCGGGACGTGGACGAAGCCAGCAGGGGCGAAGTACATTCAAGTCACGCTTATTGGCGGCGGCGGCGCAGGGGGGCCTGGAATAAGGCGTGTTGTTACGCCTACTTCAGCTTTAGCGCAAGGCGGATCAGGAGGTGCATCTGGACAAGTAATGAAGTCGCAATTTGCTGCAAGCGAACTTCCAAGCACAGTATCTGTAACAATTCCAACTGTTGCTCCAAAATATTATCCAGGGTATCTTTGCAATTTTTGGGGTGTGACTCAAGGAACAGCCGCATCTACAGCACTTTTTGGCGCGTTTATTAGAAATTCTACAGGTGCTAATCTAGGTAATATTGCATTTTTTAATTCAGCAACAACAGGAGGAGCAAGTGTGGGGTTTGATTCAAATGCAGGAGCAACGCCAGGCGGTTTGCCAACAGCTTCGGGAAGAGGCTCATCAGGGGGAATTGGAGGATTAAATACTGGGGCTGGAGCTGGAACTGTAAATTCTCTTTTTGGATTTGGGTCGCTTTCCACGCCGCCTCTTACGACACAACCATCCACAACAACAAACTTCACATCGCCACTTCCTACTTCGCCAATGCAAGGAACTGGAAGTTTTGGAGACAACCAATCATCTGGTGGAGCTTGTGGAATGTCTGTTGCAAATACTCTTTGCTTAGGAGGAAGCGCAGGGGATGGAGGAGGCTGGTTTCCTCCAGTGAATCTAACAAGCGTTGCAACAACAAGCGGATCGTCAACGGTAACTTGCGCTTCAACTACCGGACTAAATGTAGGAATGGCAATCATTCCCTCATCTGGATTTGCAAATCCAACAAACAGGCTTCTATACGTTGCATCAATTACAAATTCAACCACATTTGTAGTTTCGGCAAACGCAAATGCGACAACAAGCGGTCAAACAGCACTGGCAACTTGCGGATATGGAGGGGGAGGCGGCGGAGGTGGCTCCGCGCAAGCAAGTACTCCAATTCTAATCACTGGAGTCAATCTCACATCTGGTAGCACAACAGTTGACTGCACGTCTACAAGAGGCGTTCTTGTGGGCCTAACAATCTTCAACAACGCAAACATTCCAGCAGGCACAACGGTTGCATCGCTTGTTAGCGAAACGCAGTTCACCATTAGCGTAGCGGCAACTGGAAGCGAAACCGCAGGAAAGCTGGTTGTGGCTGGAGTCGGAACAATTAGCGGGTTTGCTACAACTAACAATTCAACCTCGGCTACAGTAACGTCAACGCTTGGAATGACATGGGGGCAAGCTCTTTGGGCGAGTAATGGAATCACCCCAGCCACAACGGATGTCGGATACAGGCACGTTGACGGGGTGTCTTCGGCAACGGCATTCACGCTGTCAGCAACCGCATCGGCAACAGCATCTGGTCTAACACTTTATGCAATGAACTGCATTGGTTTCGTTGCGGGAGCAAGCACAACATTGGGGTCAAACATTGTTACCGTCTCCGATACAACCCCGCTTTATGTCGGGATGATGGTGTCTATTGTTTCTGCGGAAAACACTTGGTCTACAACTGCTGGGTCAACGACGGCCACATTAACAAATCCAATGCCAAATGCATTATTTAATCAAGTTTCGGTTTTGGGTGACGGAGTTAGCAGTAGGGTACAAAACGTTTTTACAGCATCATCAGGCTCGACATCAATAACGCTAAGTTCTGCTGCTACCGCAACTGTAACAAGTAAGCCGTTCTATTACACAAGCCCCAAAGATGAAATCATATTCCCTACTGCATCAGGCAGCAGGTCTGCAATGTCATATGCTAGAATAGTGTCTGTAGATAGCGCAAATAATCAAATAACACTAGACCAAAACGCGCTGCAAACAGTATCTGGTCAAACGCTTGCATACGCATTTACTGGCGGGGCAGGGGGAGGCGGTGGAGGTGCAGCAGTTGAAGTTGTAACATATTTCTAATATGGCTAATCAATGGGCAATCGTTAACAACGAAACATCAATCGTTGAAATGACAATACTGTGGGATGGCGTGACACCATACACGCCTCCAGAAGGAACCACGTTGTATGAGTTCCGATTCGATTACGAGGCAGGCGCAGGCTTTATCCGCAACGAAGACGGCAGTTACTCTCCTCCTCCGCAAGATGCCTAAATCAACCTCACTCTCGGTCGGTCGCGGTGAAAAGCTCCCTGTATCCAAGGGGGCTGGCTTAACAGCCAAGGGCCGCGCAAAGTACAACGCAGCCACAGGCTCCAAGCTCAAGCCTCCAGCTCCAAATCCCAAGACCAAGGCAGATGCGGGGCGCAAGGCTTCGTTCTGCGCGAGGATGAGCGGGATGCCTGGGCCTATGAAGGACGAGAAAGGCCGGCCTACGCGCAAAGCTGCTTCACTCAAACGCTGGAACTGCAAATGAAAAAGGGACTCTACGCAAATATCCACGCCAAACGCGAACGCATCGAAGCTGGCAGCAAAGAGCGGATGCGTAAGCCGGGCTCCAAGGGAGCGCCGACCGCAGCCGCGTTCAAGGCATCAGCAAAGACCGCCAAGAAGAAGTAAATGGAAGTACCGGTACTCAGCGGCATCTACACCAATGGAGCGAGCGACTTCCGTCGCAGCTACCCGCGCAACCTCGTACCGGTCATCCAGCAAAACGGCATCAGCAACGGTTACCTGAGGCCGGCTGATGGCATTGTGCAGTTCGGCACAGGCCCAGGACTCGACCGAGGCGGCATTGAGTGGAAAGGCACGCTGTACCGCGCCATGGGCACCAAGCTCGTCAGCGTGGATGTTCTCGGCGGCGTCACGGTGTTGGCTGATATTGGTGGGTCAGGGCAAGTCACCTTCGACTACTCAACCGACCTGCTTGCAGTGCTGTCAAACGGTACGTTGTACTACTGGAACGGCACGGTTCTGACCCAGCTTGCAGACGATCCTGAGCTTGGGCCGCTCATCGACTTTTGCTGGGTGGACGGGTACTTCTTCGTCACCGACGGCTACCTGCTGGCTATTACCAGCATCAGCGACCCAACGGTCATCTCGTACAAAGCGACCAGCGAGGCCGACCCAGACAGCGTTATCTCCATTCAGAAGTTCAGGAACGAGGTCTATGCGGTTAACCGACACACCATCGAGCTCTTCAACAACGCGGGGCTTGCAGGGGACTTCCCGTTCGTGCGCGTTGAGGGAGCCCAGATACAGCGAGGGGGCGTGGGAACGTACACCTCATGCGTCTATCTGGATGCTATGGCATTCGTCGGAGGCGGGAGAAACGAGCAGGTCTCGGTATGGCTCGCGACTGGGGCAAACACGGTCAAGGTCTCAACCCGTGAAATTGACCAGATTCTGGCAAGTTACCCTGAAACTACTCTGGCTCAGATTGTCTGTGAAACGCGTCTTCACGATGGACTGAACCACCTGTACATTCACCTTCCTGACCGCACGCTTGTGTACGACGGCACAGCCTCGCAAATCGCCCAACAGGCCGTTTGGTTTGTGCTCGCAGACGGCATTGTTGGCAACAACGGCTACCGCGCACGCAACTTTGTGTACGTCTACGACAAGTGGGTGTGTGCTGACACCACAACGGCGAACCTCGGCTACACGGTAGACACCATCTCGTCGGTGTGGGGAAACTTGACCGGCTGGCAGTTTGAAACACAGATTTTCTACAACGAAGGTAAAGGTGCTATTTTCCATGAGATGGAACTTGTTGCACTTACTGGGCGGGTGGCGCTTGGCGTTGACCCAACCATCTTTGCAAGCTACTCAGCAGACGGTCTGACTTACTCGGTCGAACGCGGCATAAAGGCCGGTAAGATTGGCGACTACTACAAGCGCCTGACGTGGATGCGTAACGGTCGCATGGGAGATTGGCGAACGTACCGGTTCCGTGGGACGAGTGACGCGCATATGTCCATCGCACGACTTGACGCAAGGCTCGAACCACTTGTCTGGTAATGGCGAACCGCATCAATCTCAACCGAAACGACCTAGCAAAGTTCTTGCCTGATCAACGGGCAATCCGAGCTTTCGAGGAACTCTTTGCCAGCGTCCCTACAGCCACCGAAGCGAACGAGTTCGAGTCCGCCGGCGCTCAAGCAAATGCACAGCAGGCGCTGGACTCCATCGAACGCCTCTCAAGGCTTGTTGAACTATATGCCACAGCTCCCGCGCCAGAACCACTGCGCCAGCTTCGGTATGGCACCTTTTATGATACGACAACGCAAACGTCCACGGTCATAAACACGCCAAAGGCCGTCACATTCAACTCAACAGACTTGAGCTTCGGCGTGCGCATTGGAACGCCTGCAAGCCGCATTTACGTCGATTCTGAGGGCATATACAACTTCCAGTTCTCAATGCAGTTGGACAAGACCGCAGGAGGCGTCGGTTTGTTCTATCTGTGGGCAGCTATCAACGGCATTAACCAAGCCAATTCTGCAACGCAGATTCGCCTTCAAGGCAACAGCTCGGAAAGTGTTGCGGCATGGAACTTCGTGTATAGAATGAACGCGGGAGATTACCTTGAGCTTGTTTGGTCATCGGACGTGACAGACCTCGAAATCAAGGCTTTTACCGCAGCCCCACCGGTGCCTGGTATTCCGTCCGTTATTCTCACCGTAACAACTGTCCCGCTGTATGGCCGTTAACGTCAAAAACATCATCCCGCCCAAGCAGGCTGAGGCTTCGCAGACGACTCAGTACACGGCGTCTAATGCCAAGTGCATCATCGACAAGTTTACCGCTACGAACACTTCTGCCAGCAATGTGACGTTGTCGGTCAACTTGGTTCCTTTGTCAGCTTCCGTAGGTGACGCAAACTTGATTCTCGACGCCAGAACGATTTTTCCAAACGAGACCTACACTTGCCCGGAACTCGTCGGACAGGTTCTTGAAGTAGGCGGACGCATATCGACCCTAGCAAGCGCAGCCGTTTCAATCACCATTACTGCTTCGGGGAGGGAAGTGACGTAATGAGTGAAGAACTTTCAGTACCGGTAAACGATCAGATTGAGAGCCTTGAGAAGGAACTTCTCAATCTTCCACAGGTTGAGTGTCCGTTAAAACACAACTTTGCGCCTGGGGTCTATATGCGCGAGATAACAATGCCTGCTGGCAGTTTTATCATTGGGCACGAACATCTTACTGAGCATTTCAATGTGGTTCTTACCGGCAAAGCCCGAGTGATGATTGACGGCGTTATCGAAGACCTTGTTGCGCCGTGTTATTTCATCTCAAAACCCAATGTCAGGAAAGTGCTCTTCATTTTGGAAGAGATGAAGTTCGCTACCATTCATCCAACAGACGAGACCAGCGTTGAGGTTTTGGAGTCAACATTGGTGCGTAAAAGCAACTCTTTCATCAAGTTTGAAGAAGCAAAAGCTCTACTTGAAAGTTTAACCACTTAGGAGGATTAAAAAATGGCATTTGTAGCAGTAGGAACAGCAATTGCAGTAGGAGGAGGAGCGGCTTTAGCAGGCGCAGGCACGGCAGCAGCGATTGCCGCTGGGGTTGCGGCTGGTGGTGTTGGCGCAAGTATTTACGGACAAAAGAAAGCTTCTAGCGCAGCAAAGGCTGCTTCAGAAAGAGCAGCGGCAGCTCAGTTGCGAGGTCAAGACGCTGCTATTTATGAGCAACGCAGACAGTTTGATGCAATGCGGGAGATTCTCTCGCCATACATCAATGCTGGTCAGCCTGGGCTTACACAACCATATATCGGCGCTGGCCCTGGAGCGATTCAGCAAATGCAACGTCTAGCCGGTCTTGGTGGTGAGCAGGAGCGCCAAAGAGCCCTTTACGCTATTCAACAATCGCCGCAGTACAATCAACTCGCTGACATCACAAAAGAGAAAATTGATGAGCTTTATAGAACTAGAGAAAAACAAAGAGAAAAAATCAAAGGAGAAGATGCTTTAGCTGAGTTTGATTTATCGACTAATGCTGCTGCCAGAAACATTGAGGCCCAAGGATACGCGCAGCAACAGGCTCTATTTAAACCGATTCTTGAGGACAAGCAGTACGAACAGCTTGGCATCGAACAGCAACGTCAAGCTATCCAGCAGATTGAGCAGGGGCCGCTTTACCAAGAACTCGCCAAGCAGGGCGAGGAAGCGATTCTTGCAGCGGCGTCAGCCACCGGGCGGCGCGGTTCTGATGGCACTCAAAGCGCACTCGCACGGTACCGTCCGCAGCTTCTTAATCAGCTTATCGATCAGCAGTACGCACGTCTTGGTGGTCTCTCCAATGTAGGACAGGCAGCAGCGCAGAATATGCTTAACTTGGGTCAAGCGTCTGCGGCAGGACAAGCTGCTGGCGGCATCCAGTCTGGAAATGCAATTGCTGGTCTTCTCTCGTCACAAGGAGCAGCGCAGGCCGCTGGGATTCAAGGAGCAGCAGCGGCTCGGGCTGCTGGATATACTGGTATGGCGAATGCAATTGGAAGCGGATTACAAAACTTCGCTCTACTGAATCAGTTAAGTGGAGGCTTTGACAGCGGCGGAGGCGGCTATGAATCCTTTGCCGGTTCTGGCGACTGGACAATGGGACAGGGGGCGCAGTCTGGATTTATGTCCACCAACGTGTAAAATTATGGCTGATTTCAACTACAACATTCCAATTCAGCCTCCAAATCCAGGTCTGTTCGGAGGTAATCTGATTCAAGGGCTCTCAGCTATTGAGGGGATTAAGGCGTCTCGCGCCCAGCAGGAACAAGCGGCGATGATGGCCCCGCTCCAGATTCAAGCCGCTCAACTCGGTATCCAAGGCCAACAACAGCAGATGGCACAGAGCGCGGCGGCGGCAAGGCGTGCAGAGTTTGGATTCCAGCAGCAGTTGCAGGCGCTTCAGGCTGAGAGGGCAAGGCAACAAGAAGTTGGAAAGGCGTTCAACAGCTTTGTAAGCTCTGAAGAAGCTGGCACAGAAGCGCTCTTGCCGGTGATTGGGAAGTTGAACAAGGCAGAGTTAGATGCTGCTACTGCGGCAGCTCAAATCCGTCTTGGTCAGATTGCCAGCAAGATGGATCCAAACGATCCAGACCCAAAATCCGTACAACAGATTGGGCAGTTGAGTGCGCTTCTGCCTTCAAAGGAGGCTGAAAGGTATGACAACATCCTGAAAGCCATGCCAAACAAGTACCGTGATGGGCTTGTGAACACCATGCAGGACGCTGCGATGTTTGGGATGTCAGGGAACAACACCGAAGCGTTTAAGTTGATAAACGACCAGATTTCTGCATTTGCAAAAGACCCTAATCCGGTTGCTCAACGGATGTCTAAAGAGCTTCAGACAGCTTTAGACAGACTGCCAGAAGAAGCGCCTCCTGCAATCTGGGCAAATGTTGCTTACAGCAATCTTTTGAAAGTAGACCAAAAGAAAGCAGATTCTTTTTTGGGCTTCCTCAAGGAACGCGCTCCTGAGCAGGTTGCCAAAACCGAGTCCGAGACATCGTTGAAGAAAGCAGAGGCTCGACTTAAGGATTTAGAAGCAGACTTCAAGAAATCTGGCGCGCTTGACCCAGAGAAGAAAGCTTCGCTAGAAATTCAGATGAAAGAAAACTTTGAGGCTGAACCTTTTGTTAGAAATTATATTGCAAGAAGAGACCTCGTCACAGCGGTTCAGTTGGCAAAGGAACTTAAGAGCATCCCTGGTGATGCGTCAGCAATTGTTGCGGCTGTCAAAATCAATGACCCAACGTCAACGGTCAGCGTGACTGAAGCAGGAATGGTTACCGGTGGGACGATTCCAGCCGCATTCAGATCGCTTGTTGCTAAAGTAAACGAAGGAGGAAAGCTTTCCGAGAAAGACAGGGACGACTTGATTCGGATGTCAGAAAGGCGGATGCAGCAATCTGAAAAAGAATACAATAAATATCTAGAAAGTAACAAAGCTATTGCTGAAAGGCGTGGCCTAGATATTCAAAACATCTTCTCGCTTCCAAATGCGCCAGTTGAGTCTGTACTTGGAAGCAAAGCGCCACAGACGCGCCAAGAACAACTCAGGAACAAGTCCGTACCACCGCCGGTGCCAACTGGTGCTGGCGCAGGCTGGACTCAAGGCAGTCGCGGCGGAGTGACATTTGAATTCAAACAGAAGTAAAGTCATGCCAGTTTACGACGTAAAGATCGGCGACAAGATGTTTGAGGTTAAGGCTGACTCGCCTGAGGCCATTCCATTTGCAGTAGATGAAATCATTGGAAAGTTTGGATTAAAACCTCAGGAGCAAGGCCCAGAAATGCAAGGCCCACCGGCTCCTCCAGAGGCCGCACCAGCCGAGGCACCGCTGCCGTCTGCTGCCAGCGAAGAGGCGATGATTGGGCAACCGGAGACGACGGCGGGAGGGCTTGCAGGAGCTGCTTTGCGTGGGGCTGCGCCAGCGATTGCAGGCGCTGGACTTGGAGGACTTGCTGGGGCTGGAATTGGTCTAATTGGTGGGCCGTCTGGCGCGGCTACCGGTGCTGCCCTTGGAGCGCGTGCTGGCGCTGTTCTTGGGGCAGGTCTTGGCCCTATGGCAGACCCGATTGTCGCTGGCATCAACAAACTGTTTGGCACGAACTACACGCTGCCAAATGAGGCTGTTCAGCACTACCTCACTCAGATTGGCGTTCCGAAGCCAGACACCGCAGCAGAACGAATCACAGAGGCTGTTACCGGTGGAGCAGTCAGTGGGATTGGGTTCAATGCGCTCGCAAGAGAAGTCGCCAAAAGAGCAACGGCAGGTGGCCTAGCGCAGCGTGTAGCGCAGGCAATGACGACATCCACCGCAGAATCCGCTACAGCAGGCGCAGCGGCTGGGCTTGGCGGTCAACTCGTGCAAGAGGCCGGTGGAGGGCCGCTGGCACAGGTTGCAGGCTCTATTGCCGGTGGAATTGCTGGCGGCTTCGTTGGTGGAGCGCCATTCCGTAGTCCAAGACCTCCCTCGTCCCGTATCGAGGACGACCTTGCGCTCGCAATCAAAGGAGACAAGCGAGCCATGCAGTCTGTTGCAGAGGCCGGTGCGGCTGATCCAACGGTGCGTCAGGCGGCTGTTGATTTAGGTCTGAACGTGGACGAGATACCGGACTTCCTGCTCTCCAAGAACCCACAGTTCCAAGCTGCGGCAGCGGCGGTTGGCTCGGCTCCTGGGGCGCGTTTGAGCGTTGAAAAGCAAAACGCTCTTGAGGCACTGAAAGCACGGGCTCAATCGGTCATTGAACAGGCAGGCGGTACGACTGATTTGAGCGAACTCAATCTGAACTTGAGCAACAAGATGGAGTCGATAGCCAAGACTCTTGAGCAACAGGCTGACGACATCTACAACGTACAGATTCCAAAGGTTCTTCCAGCAAAAACGCCAGTCAAACTTGATAACACGGTTGCAGCGATTGAGCGAAGACTCACAGATGAACTTGGCGGAGATGTTGGTGGGCTCAAGAAGATCGAGCGCAAAATCTTGGAGATTGCACAGGCTAAACGAAAGCTTACGCCGCAGGAAATCGCTCTTGTGGATGCACAGATTGCACCGCTGAGAGCACAGGTAGCTGGCGGAAACAGAGACCCACAGCTTTTGAACCAGATTGCGCAACTTGAGCAATCGAAGAACGTGATGATTAACACGCCGCCCACATACGGACGCTTGAAGCAGGAGAGAAGTGAAGTGGGTGGATTGGTGCGTAGAGGAAATGTCATTGAAGGCTTAAATGACCTAGATGACGGCCTTGCAAAGCTGTACTACGGCACACTTACTCAAGACATTGATGCAGCAGCAACAGCGGCCGGTGCTCAGGATTTGGTCAATCAAGCAAACTCTCTTTGGTCGCAGTTCAAAGACGTTTCGAGTGCAAGAGCGAGTCTGTTTGGAGAAAATCTACAACGCACAGTTGGCGAACCTTTAATCAGGGCAACAAGAAACCTTTCCAAGAAAGGCGCATACTCAGAGTACGCTGCGCTCATCAACAATATGCCACAGGATATGCGCCAAAGCGCAGCGGTGTCATCACTGGCAGCGGCATTTGGTGCAAACGTAAAAGACGAGGCATTCAACCCGACGTACTTTAAGAAGTGGTACGAGGGGCTCCAGAGCAACAGCGAATCCAAGAACGTCCTGTTCTTGAATCTGCCACAAGAGACCAGAAAGCACTTGGACAACCTGTACAAGATTGCAGACAACATCTCGGCTGCCGAAGCCAAGTATGTTTCAACCGGAAGGTTACAGTCTGCCATGCAGGCTTCTGAGACAACGATTGAGAAGGTGTACGATGCTGTGGTGCGATCGCTTAAAGGACTTGCTGCTGGTTCTGCCGCTGGGGTAGTTGCAGGCCCAGTTGTTGGTAGCGCAGTTGGTGGCGCCATAGCTGCATCTGGAAACAAGCAAGCCATTCCCCTGCTGATTCGGGCTGATGAGTTCCTGCTTTCTCCTGAGTTCAGGAAACTGGTGAGTACGTCACAGGCAAATCCAGACGCCTACACCAAGGCCGCGCAAACCGCCGTCAACAGTACAGCATTCAAAAGATTCGCGGATGCTGTTAAGCTTCCTCAAACACAACGCAACGTCGCGTTCCTGATTGGCGGTAAAGAAGAAGAACCACCTCAAGAGTAACACACCATGGCCTACATCGTTTCTCCATTCACGACCTTCGCCGACACAGACGGCTCGCCGCTCAACAACGGTTACGTCTACATCGGCACGGCGAACTTGAATCCAATCACAAATCCCATCTCGGTGTACTGGGACGATGCGCTCACCCAGCCGGCAGCGCAGCCTTTGCGGACGCTGAATGGCTTCTTCTCGCGTTCTGGCACACCAGCTCGCGTGTACACCTCCGCGACGAACTTCTCGATGGTTGTGAACGACAACAAGGGCGAGCTCGTTTACTCAGCCATGAGCACCGCTGGTGATGTGTCGCAAGCAGACTTCGCGGCGTTTCAAGCCAGCGTGAACGCCAGCCTTGCTACCAAGTTGAGTTTGACCGGCGGAACGATGACAGGCGCTATTGTGCTTCCGGGTGCTCCGAGCGCAGCCTTGGAAGCGGCAACCAAAGGCTACGTTGACACAGCGGACGCTCTAAAAGTCAACAAGGCCGGCGACACCATGACCGGCAAGCTCAATATGGCAGCGGCTGGCATTGGCTTCTCGGATACCTCGACGCAGACAACAGCAGGCGTAGCGAAGACCGGTGACACCATGACAGGGCTGCTTGTGCTCTCTGGGTCTCCAGTAGCGACTCTTGGAGCGGCAACAAAAGGGTACGTCGATACGACGGCAGCAACCGGAAGTCCTGTTAAAGCGTGGGTAAATTTTAGTGGAGTACCATTAAATGGAACATACGGTCGCGTTGGGACGTTGATTACGGTCGCGATGACCGCTCATGGAATGACTACTGGACAAGTTGCAAGCCTGTCCTTTACAACGGGCGGTGCTACATCTGGAAGTTATACGGTTACCGTCTTAGACGCTAACAACTTTACTGTCACTGATTCTATTTCTGGTTCAACAAGTGGGAATGTCACCAGAAACAATTTCATCCGAGGAAGTTTTAATGTGTCAAGCGTTACAGATAACAGCACAGGTGACTATACGGTGAACTTTACGACGGCGATGGTGGATGCGAATTACAGTATTAGCGGGACAACCTCAGGCAACGGCATTCAAAGCGGGTCGCATTTATCTCCATTGGATACTGGAGTTACAGCTGGATCAGTAAGAGTTTATGATGCAAGGGCTAGTGGGCCAATTGACAGACCCATCATTTCCGTTGCCATCTTCCGCTGAAATCCCATGAAAATCATCTACACCAACAGTGAAGGCGGCGTCAGCGTCATCATGCCAACGGGCGAGTTAAGTATTGAAGAAGTCGCCGCAAAAGATGTCCCCCAAAGTGTTGCCTACGAAATCGTTGAAGATAACGTCATACCCACTGATCGCACGTTCCGTAATGCATGGGTAGCCAACGGTAAGACAATCGAAGTCAACTTGGATAAAGCCAAAGAAATCAGTCACTCCATCCGACGCCAGTTACGCGATGCGGAGTTCGCCCCATACGACGATGCAATCGTCAAACAAATCCCAAATGAAGCAGAGACCGCTGAAGCGGCTCGCGTTTTGATTCGGGAGAAGTACGCTCAAGTGCAGGTCGCCATTGATGCGGCCCAAGACGTGGACGGTTTGAAAGCAGCTCTCAATCTCTGATTATGAAGTACATACTGAACCGGTTGTTCGAGCCCTCCACATGGCGTGGGCTGGTTTCATTTGCAACGCTCTTTGGGCTAAAACTGGCCCCAGACCAATCCGATGCGATTCTTACCGCTGGCGTAAGCGTCTACAGCGCCATCAACATCTTTCGTAAGGAGAAACCGTGATTGCCGACATCTCACTTGAACCCATGGTGAACCAACTTGTTGCTCAAGGGCCGCTGGCGTGTGCGCTGGCGGTTGCTATCTGGTATCTCTCACAGAAGATTCGCGAGTGCGAGGATGACCGGAAGGAGTTGTGGAAGAAAGTAAGCGAAATCTCGGAGCGGTTCTTCCAAGAGCACAAATGATTCTCTCTGACGACGGTCTAAAGCTCATAATCGATTTCGAGGTGGGCGGAGGTGAGGAGTACTACCGCAAGTTCCTTCAGAGTCCTACTTGGCCTGGGGAGCAAAGCGGGGTGACAATCGGGATTGGCTACGACTTGGGCTACACCACACCGCAGCAGTTCGAGGAAGCGTGGGAGGAACTTCTCCCTGAGTCCGATTACGTTGCGCTCACCGCCGCCCTTGGAGTTAAGGCCAACGCAGCTCGCGAACTCCTCCACGCCTCGCCAGCAATGCGATCGATTGTCATCCTCTGGCAAAAGGCCATCGAGGTTTTCCAAAAGAACACGCTGCCAACATTTTACCTGCGGATGCTACGCATCTACCCACAGGCAGAAGACCTGCCTGACGAGGCGCGTGACGCTCTTATCTCATTGGTGTTCAACCGTGGAACTGCACTCGCCGGGGAAAGACGCTCGGAGATGCTGGGCATTCAGAACGCCATGCGCGATCGCCGGTTCTATGACGTACCAGCACTCATCCGCTCAATGAAACGGTTGTGGCCTAACACCAAAGGCTTACAACGCCGCAGAGACGCTGAAGCAGACCTGTTTGAGAAGGCTCTTGAGCCTAGGCGTAAGCGATAAACTCCAGCCCCTTGCCTTCAATCTTCGGTAGCATACCGTTCTCGTCGTAAATCCCTGCGCCTTTAGGGATAATAGTGTCTGGAGGAAGTGCGCTACCCATGGTGGCAATCGGCCCAGATGAAGAGTGTACTTTCGGAGCAAGCACCAAGAGGCCGGCTTGCATTCCATGAACACCGGTGTACCGCTCGACTAGAGCTTGAAAAGAGACAGGTTCCATGGGCCAATACGTTGCGAGAAAACGCCTTGCGACGAAATGAAAAAAGATGTTGCGATACGCAAAAAATGCGTACATCTTCATCCCCGCCATGAGCTACCAAATCGATGCGAGGCACATGGTCTTCCGGTTCGGGGGAAAGAACCTGCTCTGGAAGAAGTTGGTGTTAGCGGGTGTACTTGTGCAACCGCGAACAATATCAACATGGGTTCGCAGACGGAAAATCCCGCTGGATAAGTTCGCCGCGCTTGTTGCGTTGGCGCACAACGAAGGCTGGTCGCTCCGACTCGAAGACGTGTGCCATAAACTGAAAAGAGAACTAGAAAATGAACCTAAAAAAAATGAGGGACGAGATAGCCAAACGGCTAACCAAAATCTCCGTCCTTGAAGACGAGATAAAGACGCTGGAGGAAGCCATCATGCAAGAGCATGGAGCGAACCTTCAGAACCTGCTGAAGGAAAGTGGACGAGGGTATGGGGAACTATCCACCGAGATTGACGGCGTGAAACTCAAGTACGAGGTCAAGGCAACCTACCTCTGGGATCAGGGGAAGTTGCAGTCCTTGTACGAGTCACTGCCTCTGGCGGATGCGCGGGAACTCATCAACGCCAAGCTCTCGGTAGCCGCAAAGACCATTGAGCGCATCGGCAACGAGGACGTTCTGCGCCGCGTGATGGACGCACGCACCACCAAGTTCAGCGAACCCCGTATCTCCTTCAAGTAATGCTCAAAATCATAAAAGCAGACGAGCGCCTCAAGCGCACCTCGGACTGTGTAAAAGCGGTTGTGTTCGGCCCTGCCGGCGTTGGTAAAACCTACCAAGCTCGCACGCTGGACGCGAAGAGCACTCTATTCGTTGATCTTGAAGCCGGCACGCTGGCGCTGGGTAAGGACTGGAAGGGCGACTGTCTCGACATCCGAGCAACGTCCAACGAGATGGGCGCACACCCGTGGGAGCTAGCCAAGGCCATTGCTTTGTGGCTCGGTGGGCCCGATCCAGCGGACGCCAACGGCTCATACTCCAAGTCAGCGTACGAGTCCGTCGTAAAGGCGTTCGGGCCGGCCTCGGGGCATGAGCAGTACGAGACGCTGTTTGTTGACTCCATCACCGTGGCAAGCCGTATGTGCTTTGCATGGTGCCAGCAGCAGCCCGAGGCGTTCAGCGACAAAACAGGCAAGCCCGACACCCGTGGAGCCTACGGGCTTCTTGGGCGCGAGATGATTCGTTGGGTGACCCAGCTACAGCACTGCCACAAGAACGTGGTGCTGGTGGGCATTCTGGAGCAGCAGGAGGACGAGTTGAAGAGGAAGTACTGGGACGTGCAAATCGAGGGCTCAAAGACGGGTCGCGAGTTGCCTGGTATCTTCGACCTAGTTCTGACGCTTCAGAACTTTGAGGCAGAGGACAAGTCGCAGTATCGCGCTTTTGTATGCCACCAACAAAACCCGTGGGGTTACCCCGCGAAAGACCGCTCCGGTACACTGGAGCTTCAGGAACCCGCTGACCTTGGGAAGGTGCTCGCCAAGATTCGCGCAGGTAAACGCATCGACACCGCAAAACACTAAAAACAAAAATCGAAAAGCAGTATGTTCAACGCACAATCAACAAACGTCGGGTCAACAGAGATGGAACTCATTCCCAAAGGCACGGTCGCCAAGGCCGTCCTTGTGGTGAAGGAGCGCAAAAGCAGTCAGTCAACCGGTGGGGACTATCTCTCCATCGAGCTCGCCATCCAAGGGGGTCAGTACAACAACCGGCGCGTGTTTGGGATGGTTTGCAATCCCTTCGATGAGAACAACAGCGAGGTGTGGCGCCAGATGGGCATCGGGGCGATTACTCGCATTCTTGAGAGCCGTGGCGTCTTCAACTACGCAGACCCTGCCTCGTACGAGCAGTTCAACAACGGTGATTTCAACCAAATCATCGAGGCACTCAACGGCGCTGAGGTCGTCATCAAAGTCGGCATCGACAAGGGCAAAGATGGCCGCGCAGACCGTAACTCCATCAGCGACTGGGGTTCACCCAACCCGAGTAGCAACGGGCACAAGCTCTGGAGCCAAGCGCATGAGAGTGCGCCTGAGGCGAAAGCACCGGTGCCAGCAGCGAAGACCGCCGCACCTGCGGCGACGGCTGGCAAGAAACCTGCTTGGTTGAAGTAGCACAGTTTGTTTGGGGTTGTGGGGGCGGGGCAATAATGGTTGTCTCGCCCCCCTTTTTTGGGTTAAAACCAGCGGCAAATCTAGCCGCATGGTGTGCAGGGAGATCCTGCAACGACGCTTTTTCATTTTTGCGTCAGTGAAACAAAGGCACTTATGATTTTACGACCAAGGCAGGCGCAGTTCGTTGACGCCTGTATCGACGCACTCGGAAAGTGCGGCAACACTTTAGGCATTGCGCCAACAGGCGCAGGTAAGACGGTCATGGGCAGCGCAATCCTTGCGCCGTTTGTGAAAGAGGCACCGGTGCTCGTCATTCAACACCGCGACGAGCTTGTTACCCAGAACAAGGAGACCTTCAAGCGGTACAACGCCGGCGCGAAGGTGGACGTGTTCAACGCAGAGCGCAAGGCGTGGTCGCCGGGTGCGACTTTCGCGATGGTGCAGACGCTGTGCAGGCCGGCGAACTTGGCAACGATGCCAAGCGGGATGTCGGCGCTGTTCTGCGATGAGTGCCATCACATACGGGCCGACACCTACATGAACATCGTGCATGCGTTCCGCGAACGCTCGCCAAATGGCGTCATTCTCGGGCTTACTGCGACACCGGAACGCGGCGACAAGCAGGCGCTCACGGCGGTGTTCAACAATGTCGCCGACAAAATCACCGTGGGCGAGCTAATCGCCGCAGGGAACCTTGTTCAGCCGCGTGCGTTCCGCATGGATATCGGGCTCAATGACCAGCTCCAGAGCGTGCAGAAGACCGGTGCAGAGTTCGACATGGGTGAAGTCGAGGCCATCATGGACAAGAGGGCGGTTCACTCGGAGATTCTGCGGCACTGGCGCGAGAAGGCGTCCGACCGCTCGACCGTGGTGTTCTGCTCGACCATCCAACACGCCCAGCACTTGGCTGAGGCGTTCCGCGAAGAAGGCATCTCGGCTGAGGCCGTCCACTCCGAAATGTCGGACGACGACAACGCGACGGTTCTTCGGCGCTTTGACCAAGGCAAAATCAAGGTGCTGCTCAACGTGATGAAGCTGACCGAGGGGTGGGACTGCCAGCGTGTGGGGTGCGTTGTGCTGGTGCGACCGTGCAGTCAGAAGTCAACGATGATTCAGATGATCGGGCGAGGGCTGAGACCGTGCATTGATGCCAAACGCTACCCTGGGGTGATTAAGAGCGACTGCATCATCTTGGACTTTGGCGCCTCACTGCTCACGCACGGTGACATCGACGCGGGAGACCGGCTGTTTGTTCGCCAGAGCGAGACCGGTGAAGCGCCGATGAAGAAGTGCCCTGAGTGCGGCATTCAAGTGCCAGCTGCTGTCAGTAACTGCCCCGTGTGCGGCTACGTCTTCCCGGTTCGAGTCAACGGCATCGAGACAATCGAGTCCTTCGAGATGTCTGAGATGCAAATCATCGAGATGTCTCCGTTCCGGTGGGAGTCGATGTACGGGGACGCCGTGCGCATGGCGAACGCGCTCACTGCGTGGGGCGCGGTCATCAGGCTTGGCGAGGTGTATAACGCCATTGGCGGAGTCACCGGAGGCGCGGTTACCGTCATTACCCGCACAAACTCCAAGGAACTTGCGCTCGCTCAAGCGGACGATTTCTTGCGCAGCAACGGTGACCGTGCAAACTCACGCAAGACCCGCAGTTGGATTAAGCTGCCACCAACGGACTCGCAACTGAAGCACATGGCGGATGTGCCCATGTTCGGGATGTCGCGCTACCGCGCAAGCTGTGTGCTCACGTGGAAGTTCAACGAGGCACGCATAAAAAAAGCGATTCTTGGCTAAAGGACTATGGAAAACCAACCGAAAGACAACGTATGTACAGCAAACTGTGGCGGGAAATCGTCATCCCCGAACTCATCGACAACAAGTTCCGTGAATCATCCGGAGCACTACAACCAGCACCCGTCTGGCACCGAGTGCATCCAGGTCGCCGAGCACTTCAATTTCAACTTGGGAAACGTCATCAAGTATGTGTGGCGAGCAGGTCTCAAGTACGAAACGCAGCGGGAAGACTTGGAGAAGGCCGCTTGGTATCTTCGCCGAGAGATTGCTCGCATCACAACCAAAACAAAATGAACAACAACGTGATACAGGAAACCGTCGAGCTTCTGGCTCTTACGGAGACGCTGCTTCAGTCGCACCCAAACCGGCGTGCGTTTGAGGCGACATTCAAACGCATCGAGGCCGAAATCATGCGCCTCAGAAAGGAGAGCAAATGAACCTGCCATCTTGGTACGATGGGTGGTTGTCGAACGATCCGTCCGACCAACCGGAACCTCCAGACTGCCGTTGCGGGGCGATGATGGAGTGGAACGAGGTGAGCGAAATGCTCAAGTGCCCAGAATGCGAGAAGGAGGAGACGAAATGAGCGCGGTTGTAGTAACCAGCAACTATGGGGAACGCTTCAAGTATGCGTCCATTGCTAGACTTGCGCTTGCGTATGGCGATTGGCATGAGGATACGCACACCATAATAGCCGAACTGCTTGAGGTTCTATTTGAGAGAAAAATTATAAACGCAGATGACCTAATGCGGATACTGAATATGTACCATTACAAGAGCATTGAGAAGGAGGTGCAGGGATGAGCGAGCAGGAAATCAACGAAGCCATCGCTGAAGCGTGTGGCAGAGAGAGGAACCCAGACGGGGGTTGGTATCCAGACAATGGATTACGAGTCGGCACTCAGGCCATCCCAGACTACTGTGGCGACCTCAACGCGATGCACGAAGCCGAAAAGTCTATCTCAAATGACCTTTGGCAGTGTTACTTCAACCAACTGGCGCGTGTCACAAAAGCAGAGCAATCCGATGATAGAGTGTTCTTTTGTGCGACCGCTCGGCATCGGGCCGAGGCGTTTCTACGGGTGATGGGCAAATGGAAGGAGGTGGCGAAATGAGCAACGACGAAATCAACGCAGCGATTGCGAAGGCGTGCGGGTGGACGGATGTGCATTTATCAGTGGGAGCGATGTACGGATTTCCAACAGAGCGAAAAATTGCTGGCATTCCACCAAATCGCTTCACCCATAATGAGTGCCCAAACTACTGCTCCGACCTCAACGCCATGCACGAAGCGGAGGAGGTGCTTGGGTCTGAAGCGTTGTTTGAAGCCTACTACCTCAAGCTGTACGATGTAACACATTCCACTTTATGGCCTATCCGCGCCACCGCACGGCAACGGGCCGAGGCGTTTCTTCGCGTGATGGGCAAGTGGCCAACTGACGAAGACCATTTGCGTGACGGCACGAAAATGGTTGGGGAGGTGCAACCGTGAGCGAGGTTTGGACACATCTTATTCGGCCCCTGTCGGGATACACCGCAGCAACTCCACCTCCACACACGCGGGTGGTGGATGTGAGCGACTCATGCACATCGTGCGGCGTATCGTGGCGAGAACACCCAAGCGTTGCGTTCACCTGCCGGTCTTTGAGCGAGGCCGCTGAAGAGCGAGACGAGTACAAGGCTCGTCTTGAAACCGTATCTGAGACCATTAAACGTCTTGAAGGCGAGCTAGCCGAATGGCGACTAGCCAGCGGTGTTGAGGGGCCACTATTCTTGAAACATGAAACTGCTGGCAACCATCTTTGCGGCAATCGCAATCGCTGACACCGTGAAACTCTACCAACAAGAGGACAAAGCCTCCGTCACCGCGTATGTGGCCGTGTTGCTTCTAGCCATGTTCGGAATCTTCTACGCACTCAAGAACGACGATGAGCATCTTTAAGCCAGAGGTCAGGAAAGTAATCGGGAACGAGCCGGCACAGGCCGCTATCGCAGCGGTGCTGGATGAGGCCATTCTGAAGCGGCAGGCGAACCAAGAGAAGCGGGACTACCTCGGGGCGTCTCGGTGGGGCGAGGCGTGCGAGAGACGCCTCCGGTATGAGTACGAGCACACTCCAGAGGACGAAGGCTCGGGCTTCTCACCGGAGGTGCTGCGCATTTTCGACATGGGGCACGACGGCGAAGACCGCATGGCGAAGTATATCCGAGCCGCCGGGTTTGACCTGCTCACCGAGAAGAGCGACGGAAAACAGTTCGGTTTCCGAGCTGCGGACGGGCGCCTTGGCGGACACATCGACGGCATTGTCGCCGGTGGCCCCATCATCACCGGTGTTGAGTACCCGCTATTGTGGGAGAACAAGGCGCTCAACGACAAAAGCTGGAACGACACTAAAAGCAAAGGGGTGAAGGCGTCCAAGCCTGTGTACTACGCCCAGATGCAAATCTACTGCGCGTACCTCGACATCCCCTCGGGCGGGATGTTCACGGCGCTGAACCGTGATACCGGTGAGGTGCTCGTTGAGCTCGTCCCATACGATGCCTTGGCCGCTCAAGAGGCGTCAGACCGTGCGGTGCGCGTTATTGACGCTCAGTCGCCCAAGGAACTCCCGCGCCTCGGGAACGACCGCACCGACTTTCGGTGCAAGTTCTGCTCGTTCAAGTCCACTTGCTGGGAGGATGTTCCCGTGCAGGTAACTCCCAAAGCAACCAAGCCGTTCTGGCTTAAGTAAGTTACTACCCCAAACAAAATGCAGCCACTGACAGATCGTCGCGGCTTGGTCGACCTACGCCAAGCCCAAGAGCACCTTCGCCTCATTTTCGGCGAGAGAGATTGGAAAGAGAACGAGTTCATCTGCGTTCGCGGTATCGGAGAAAAGGGAACTGACCAAGAGGGAGTCTTCCGCGAGGATATCTTCGTGGAACCCGCCACGGAAGGCTTCACGCCTGTGTTGTCGGCCACCGAGCGGTGGGCGCAGTACAATGTGGCGACATTCGTTGTCCCAGGCATCTTGAGCGACCGTCGCGCCACAAGCGCCAACGTAGCGCGGATGCGCTCGCTCGTCGCAGACCTTGATGCAGGGGACACCGACGCAAAGATGCGCGAGCTCACCGAGCAGTTGGGCGAGCCATCGCTTGTGGTGTGTTCTGGTGGGACGACTAACGAGGGAACGCCGAAGCGGCACGTCTGGTACAGTCTGGATGAGGAGGTGCCGGTTGAGCAGGCCATCCGTATGCGGGACGCTCTGGCCAAGGTCTCAGGCGGCGACTCCGCCATGGGACTCGGTGTTGAGTCAAACCCGTACGGACGCGCTCACCAGCCGATTCGGCTCGCAGGCAGTGTCCACGCCAAGCAAGGCAAACCGGTACAGACCACAATCGAGTGGCAGTCCGAGGCCGTGTACAACGCAGGGGCACTCGGCGAGCGTCTGCGCACGCTGCTGCCGGCAGGCGCCGTGGCACCAGAGCCTGGGCTGTTCGGGGCAAGCAGCGGCAACGTGCTGCCCAAGGAACCCGCGTACCAGCGGGACGTATTCGAGGGGGGCGCAGGAGGCGAGACGCGGTGGGATGCGTTCAACTCGGTTGCCGGCGCAAATCTTGGGATGGTTCGGCGGGGCGTCATCACGATGGACGAGGCACGCGAGCAAACGCGAGGATGGATGCTGCAACGAATGCACCCAGCGTGGACGGACGCACGGTTCGCTTCGGAGTGGCAGGGACTCGTCAACGCGGATGTTCGGCGCAACGGAAAGCCAGAGGCGCCAGCGCAAGCACCTGCCCCCGTGCGCCAGCTCCCGCAGAGCACACCAGCGGAGTCATGGTTCTCGGCGTGGGAAGCGCACCGCTGGATTAAGTGGCCAAAGCCCGAGCACACCTACCTCGTTGAATCGCTCGTTGTGAAGGGCGAACCGCACCTGTTTATCGCAGAGGGCGGGGCGGGGAAGACCGGTCTTATCGCTGACTTAGCGTTGAAAGTGGCCGCTTATCCCGAGTTCGGCGGGGATTTGGACTGGTGTGGGCAGCGAATCACCAACGGCGGCACCGCTGTTCTGCTGCTGTGCGAGGATAGCCAGACTGAGATGCACCGGCGCATCTTGGAGATTGACCAAGGTGGACTCATCGCGAAGGCAGGTCGGCGGCTTGTCGTCATACCGCTCTCAGCGGTTGGCGGGGCGTTCCCACTCGTTGAGCGTGATCCGAGGAGCGGAGCGCCGGTAGCCTCCTCCAAGTGGGAGGCGGTCATAACCGAGCTTAAGCGTGTGCCAGACCTGTGCTTGGTGTGCGTGGATACCTTCAACGCGGTATCCCACGGGGACGAGAACAACGCTCTGGCGGTGGCAGAAATGATGCGCGAGGCAGGGCGCGTGTGCGGGGAGCTTCACGCCGCGCTGATGATAACGCACCACATCCGCAAGCCCGGGGCAGATCCCATACGCACGCTCAAGGACATGAAGAACTCCATTCGCGGGAGCAGCGCCATACCGTCCTACTTCCGAATCAATCTTGGGTTCTGGCACGCCACCGATTACGAGCGCCGCATGAAGGGCATGGGCCTCGCCCCACGGGTGGACTCCTGCTACCGGTTCGGTGTGCTGAAGGCGAACATCTCGGGCCTCATGCGCGGCGAGCGCACACTGCTACGGGATGGCAACGGCCTTCTTCAGGACGTCACCAAGGTGGATGTGTACAGCGCCATCAACGTGACCGAGCGCCTTGCATGGCTGGTTCTGGCCGTCAGGGAAGCTGCTGGCAATCTGCACCCGTACACGCTGGGGAACAAGAACGCAGCCAACGGACTCTACAAGCGCCGCTCAGAACTCCCACCGGTGCTGCGTGCAGTTGGCGCGAGCGAGTTCGGGCACCTCATCGAGGAGGGCTTACAGAAGGAGCTCATCGTCTCCTGTGCGGTCAAGGGCAGCAAGGCGAAGAGCTACCTCGATGTGCCTGGGGGGCTATTGGCTTCGGATGAGACCGGTGCGGCTATCCAAGCAGGGGCGTATGCGTCTGTCCCAGACTGGAACGAGTACGCCTTCGATCCAGAGACCGGCACCTGCGTCGGCAAGGCCGGTCAAGCGGCATGGGCTACCTTTTCATCCAAGGGGGCGCAGGCTTATGGTCAGCCTGATCAGATGGCTGGGATGGCTGAGTCACCGGATGAGGAGCTGGATGAGGCACCGCCGGTTTTACCTGTAATGCGGTCTCGATTCGCTCAAGGCGAGCGCATAGGTCTGCCGAAAGCAGCTCGACCATCTTCTCCAGATGACGAATAGTCTCCTCACGGCTCGAAACAGCCTTTTGCAGGGCAACGCTTGCACTAAGCGCGGCCCTGAAATCGGCCTTGATGTCACTTGTTTCAGCGACCGCCTCTGCGGCTTTCGCACGTTTCTTTGCACGCCACTCGCGATAGTATTCTGCTCTCACTTTAGTTCTTTGATTTCCAGTAGTTTCCATAGTTGTTGTGCGAAACGCACGCCATTTATCGTCACAGGCTGTTTGCAAATGTTCAAGGACTTTTTACAGAGGTTTTGGCAAAAATGTTCTTGTGTGTTTCATTTTGTTTCACAACAAAAAAACGAGCTTTTGAAAAACAACCAAAAAACAGCCAAAAATCGACCCTTGCAAATGCTTGATTCTCAACACTTTATTTTGTTGCGTAATGGTTGCGCAAGAAAGTTGCGTCTGTGTTGCGCGACTGATTTACAGAGTAAAAGCCATTGCAAACGAGCAAGTGTTTTGACGTATTGCACAACAGATTTTTTCGTGTAAAAAAAAACAGCAAAAAAGGACGCTACATAAGTGCCTGAAAACCGTATGATTTGCGAAAGAAAACCGATGTTTGAGGACATGAGCCCTTATATAGAGAGTAGCGTACTCATCGCTTACGCTCTTCCTACTGTCCCCTCTCTCTTCTCTCAGTCTACCGCTTTGCTGCCTGAGAGGAGAGGGGACACT